>Ga0070686_100000059_pt1 | contig 84781 bp, 84 predicted proteins | sample KBSS23LmetaG_FD_65654 | JGI IMG/M metagenome (GOLD analysis project Ga0070686, IMG submission 65654) | Switchgrass rhizosphere microbial communities from Kellogg Biological Station, Michigan, USA - KBS S2-3L metaG | ecosystem: Host-associated > Plants > Roots > Rhizosphere ...
GTGCCCTCGCCGATCGCAACCAGGACGGTGCCGTTGACCGCGGCCCGCACCGCCTCGCCGACCTGCCCGACGAAGCGCTCCCCGAACGCGCCGTAGAAGTGCCGCGCCATCTGGACCGCATTGGCGACGAGCCGCTCGCCGTCGCGCAGGATGATGAACAGGGCGATCAGGGTCACCGCGAAGAACCAGGAGCGCGCCGCCACCTGGGCCGCGGCGGCGCGGGCCCAGCCGGCCGCCGAATTGGGATCGAGGTCGCCGATGAAGGCGGAGGCGCCGGCGGGCGTGGCGAGATTGGCCTGCCACCATTGGACCATCCGCGTGCCGAGCACCGGCACCCGATCGAGCCAGGCCGGCGCGGCGATGCCCGTGCTCTGCGCCTGGTTCAGCCATTGCACCGCCGCTTCGCTGTCGCGCGCCGCCTCGAGCGCGACCAGGGCGATCGGCATCATCACGACGAGCCCGGTCGCGAGGGTGAAGCCGAGCGGGATCAGGATCGGCGTCCCCGGCTTCGCGCGGCGGGCCAGCGCGCGGCTGTAGAGCGGCCAGAGCGCGACCGCGAGCGTGGCCGCCCAGGCGAGCTCGAGCAGGAAGGAGCGGGCGACCCAGAGGCTCGCCAAGGTCAGCAGCGCCACCAGCAGCCGCATCTGGGTGCGATGGGAGTCGGTTTCGCCGGGCGGCGGGCCTTCGCGCCGGGCGGTCGGGCTCTTGGTCATCCGCGTCTCCCTCTGGACAGGCGCCGGAGCGCCCCGCCGCCTCCCCAATCATGTCGCCGCCGTTTCGGTTCCCCCTCCCGGCGCGTCAATAAGCGAGCGCGCAGCCGTCGGCGCGCATCTCGCTGGCCGCGGCATAGATCCGGCGCGAACCCTCCATGCGCCGCTCGATACATTCGTAGCGGCCGAAGCCGCCGTCCGAAGCGCCGATATGCCACCCCATCTCCGCCAGCGCCGCCCGCGTCGCCGCCGGCACGCCCGATTCGAGGCGCAGCAGGCCGGTCGCCGGCATGCCCGGCTCGTCCTCGCCCATCGACTGGGAGGAGCCTTCATGATGCCAGCGCGGGCTGTCGCCGGCCGCCTGGATCTCGAGCCCGTAATCGACGCGGTTGACGATGATCTGGCTCTGGCCCTGCGGCTGCATGTCGCCGCCCATCACGCCGAAGCTCATCCAGGGTTGCCCGCCGCGCGTGGCGAAGCCGGGGATGATGGTCTGGAAGGGCCGCTTGCCGGGCGCGTAGAGGTTCGGATGGCCGTCGCGAAGCGAGAAGAGCTGGCCGCGGTCCTGGAACATGAAGCCGAGGCCGTCGGCGACCAGGCCCGAGCCCATGCCGCGGAAATTGGACTGGATCATCGAGACCATCAATCCGCCGGAATCCGCGCAGGTGAAATAGGTCGTGTCGCCATGGCTCGGGGCATTGCCGGGGCCGACCGAAGGATTGACGCGGTCGGGGCGGATCAGGGCGGCGCGCCCGCGCGCATAATCCTTCGAGATCAGCCATTCGACCGGCACCCGGGCGAAATGCGGATCGGCGTAGAAGCGCGCCCGGTCCTCATAGGCGAGGCGCTTGGCCTCGGCCGCGATATGGATCGAGAGCGGCGACTGGAAGCCGTAGCCGCGCATGTCGAACCGCTCGATCATGTTCAGCATCTGCAGGGTGGCGATGCCCTGCGTGTTCGCGCCGAGCGCGTGGACGGTGACGCCGCGATAGTCGGTGGCATAGGGCTCGACCCACTCGCTGCGATGGGCGGCGAGGTCCTCGCGCCGCAGCCAGCCGCCGATGCGGCGGAAATAGGCATCGATCGTGCGGGCGATCTCGCCTTCGTAAAAAGCGTCGCGGCCGCCCGCGGCGATCATCCGGTAGGTGCGGGCGAGATCGGGGTTGCGGAAATAGCCGCCAGGCGCCGGCGGATGGCCGTCCGGCGCCCAGGTTCGCATCGCATTGCCGGTCTCCTCGATCGCGGCGCGGGCGCGGCGGAAATTGTCGAGAGCGAGGTGGATATAATGGGCGATGACGTCCGGCACGGGCGCGCCGTTCTCGGCAAGGCCGATCGCCGGCTCGAACAATTCCGCCCAGCGCAGCCGGCCGTAGCGGCGGTGCAGGGTCCACCAGGCGTCGACCGCGCCGGGAACCGAGACCGTGACCGCACCATATTTGGGCAGGGCGCCGCTCGGGGCATGGGCGCGGACGATGTCGAGGGTGAGCGCGCGCGGCGATGCGCCGGAGCCGGCGAGGCCGACCACCTTCTGCTGGGCGGGGTCCCAGAGCATCACGAAGCAATCGCCGCCGATGCCGCTCGACGTGGGCTCGAGGAAGCCGAGGCAGGCATTGATCGCGACCGCCGCATCCATCGCAGAGCCGCCGCGCTTCATCATCTCGATCCCCGCCATGGTCGCGAGCGGATGGGCGGTGCCGGCCGCGCCGGAGAGGCCATAGGCGGCGCTACGCGAGGCGAAGCTCGCCCCCACGGGCCGGTCGCCGGCATGGACGTCGCCGCGGATGAAGCGTTCCTCGCCCTCGCCCCAGCGCGCCGGCCCGGCCTCAGGCGGCGCGGCCCGCGCGGCGCGCGGCCGGGCGGGCTGGGCGAGCACGGAACCACTCGCGGCAGCCAAAGGCAGGGAGGCGAGAAAGGTGCGTCTGCGCATGGCGGGCTCCTCGAGATCAGGCCGCGTTCTTCTATCCCCTTTCGGCGCGCCGCGAATGGGAAACTTCATCGAATCGAAGGCGCCGGCACGGTTGCAAAGCCGGGCAGCGTCATGCACCTCTGGGCCGCAGCCGGAGACGATGGGCTTTGGGGGAAAAGATAGCCGAGACGCGCCTGGGGCGCTGGCTGCCATGGCTGGCCATCGTCGCCTTCGCCTTGCTGCTGACGCTGCCCGCGATGCTGAGTCCCTTGAAGCTCCACGACAGCTTCTGGATCGACTGGGTCTGGACCGACCAGTTCGGCGACCAGCTCCGGCAGGGACATCTTTACCCGCGCTGGCTCCCCGCCTCGCATGACGGGCTGGGTTCGCCGGTCTTCTACTATTACCCGCCGCTCTCCTTCTACCCGGCCGGCCTGCTCGCCGCGCTGGGGATGAGCCCAGGCAGCGCGGTCATCGCGACCTTCGGCCTCGCTCTGGCGGCCTCGGGCGCGGCGATGTTCCTCTGGGCGCGGAGCTGGACCAGCCATCCGCTCGCCGCCGCCTTCTTCTTCATGGCGGCACCCTATCATCTCGCCGATTTCTACGGCCGCGGGGCGCTCGCCGAGAGCTGCGCGATCGCCTTCATCCCCCTGCTCGCGCTCGGCCTCAGGCGGGTCGTCGAGCGCAAGGGGCCGACGCTCGCCGCGATTGCCTTCGCGGGGATGATCGCTACCCATTTGCCGCTCGCCTTGCTCGCCGGCCCGTTCCTCGCTTTGCCCTATATCCTGGTCCTGACGCGGGGGCGACCGCAGGAATTGGGCGCCTCCATCCAGCCGCTGGTGCTCGGCACCGGTCTTTCAGCCTTCTATCTCCTGCCGGCGCTGATGCTGGAGCCTTGGCGCGACGCGGCGGTGCTCTGGTCGCACGACGTGCTGCGGCCCGACCACTGGCTGCTCGCGACCCATTGGGCGGAGCCGCTCGACGGGATGCGGCTGATCACGCTCAAGGTGATCGCCGTCGTCGCGCTGCCGGCTTTATTCATGGCCTGGCGCTGGCGCTCGCTCTGGGCCGGCTGGGCGATAATCTGTTGCCTGGTCGTCGCCGGGCTGCTGCCCTTCTTCTGGGACCTGCCGGCGATCCGCTCGGTCCAATTCCCGTTCCGCGCCTTGCCCTTCGCCGAATTCGGGCTCGCCACCGCCCTCGCGCTGGCCCCGAAGGGCGGCGGACGGCTTGCGGCACTTCTCACGCTCCCGGCTCTCGCTTTGTCCGCGACCTTCCTGCTGGCGCCCGCCCCCGACGGCGCACCGGTCACGCCGGCCGAGCTCGCACTTCATCCCGACGTGCCCGAGAATCTGCCACCGGGAGAGCGGCCTTATGGCTGGCCGTCGCGCTGGGCGCTCGCCCTCGCCGCCAACCATCGCGCTCCGGTCCGCCAGGGCGAGACGACGATCGAGGCGGTCTTCTACTTCCCGGCCTGGCAGGTCACCTGCGCCGGCGCCGAGATGCCCGCCTTCGCCGATCCCGCCACCGGCCTGCTTGCCCATCGCGGCGCCGATTGCACGCGCCGGCTCGCCTGGACCGGCGCCGAGCAGGCCGGCGCCGCGATCAGCCTGCTGGCTTTGCTCGCGCTGCTCGCCTTGATTTTTCGGCACCGGCCCCGCAGGGGCGTTCCATGCTGAGCCTGGCCTTCATCCGCGAAAATCCCGACGCCGTCCGCACCGCGATCGCGCAGAAGAACGTGACGCTCGACCTCGACGCCCTGCTCGCGCTCGACGGCGAGGTGCGCGCGCTGAAGACCAGGGTCGACGGCCTGCGGGCGGAGCGCAACGCGATCAGCGACGGCTTCAAGAGCGCCGCCCCCGAGGAACGGCCGGCGCTCGGCGCCAGGGCCAAGGCGATCGGCGCGGAGATCGGCACGGCGGAAGCCGCGCTCGGCGAGAAGCAGGCTGCGCTCGACGCCCTGCTGCTGCGCGTGCCCAATATCCCCTGGGAGGGCGCGCCGGTCGGGCCTGACGAGAGCGCCAATGTCGTCGTGCGGCAGGAAGGGACGATCCCGCGCTTCGGCTTCGCGCCGCTCGACCATGTCGCCCTGATCGAGAAGAACGACTGGGCGGACCTGGCGCGGATCACCCAGGTGGCGGGCTCGCGCACCTATTGCCTCAAGGGCCGCCTCGCTTTGCTCGAACAGGCCCTGATGCTCTGGGCCCAGCAGAGGCTGGCAGCGGACGGCTTCACCCTGATGACCGTGCCCGCGCTGGCGCGTCCCCAGGCCTTCGTCGCCACCGGCCATTTCCCGGGGCACGAGGAAGAGGCCTATCATATCCCTGCCGACGAACTCTATCTCGCGGGCACGGGCGAGATCGCCCTCACCAGCCTCCATTCGGGCGAGGTGATCGACGCCGACAAGCTGCCGATCCTCTATGCGGGCTATTCGCCCTGCTTCCGCCGCGAGGCGGGGAGCGCCGGGCGGGACGTGCGCGGCCTGCTGCGCGTCCACCAATTCTACAAGCTCGAGCAATATGTGATCTGCCGCGACGACGAGGCGGAGAGCGCGAAATGGCATGAGCGCCTGCTCGCCAATGCCGAGGACATGCTGCAGGCGCTCGAAATCCCCTATCAGGTGGTCGAGACCTCGACCGGCGACATGGGCAACGGCAAGTTCCGGATGAACGACATCGAATCCTGGGTGCCGAGCCTCGGCAAATATCGCGAGACGCACAGCTGCTCGACGCTGCACGACTGGCAGGCGCGGCGGGCGAACCTGCGCTGGCGCGACGAGGAGAGGAAGGTCCGCTTCGTCCACACGCTCAACAACACCGCGCTGGCGAGCCCGCGCATCCTCGTGCCTTTGCTCGAGAACCACCAGAATGAGGACGGACGGGTGAAGCTGCCGCCGGCGCTGCACGCGCTGATGGGGGGCGATTATCTCTGAGCCGGCCCGGCCGCCGCTCTACCGGCTGGCGCTGGAGAGCGCCTATCTCTGGGCGCGCTTCTACAAGAGCATCGGCCGGCTCGGCGAGCGCGGGCCGGAGGACGGGCCGAAGCTGCTGGTCGTCCCCGGCTTCATGGCCAACGACCGCACGACCTTGGGCCTGCAGCGCGCGCTGGCCGAGGCAGGCTACCGCGTCACCGGCTGGGGCCTCGGCCTCAACAAGGGCGCCACGCCCGAGACGCTCGAGCGGCTGATCGAGCGGATCGAGGCGTTCGGCCAGGGCGGGAAGATCATCCTGGTCGGCTGGAGCCTCGGCGGCATCTTCGCCCGCGAAGCCGCCAAGCTGCGCCCGGACCTGGTCGAGAAGGTGCTGACCCTAGGCTCGCCTTTCTCCGGCGATCCGCGCGGCAACAATGTCTGGCGGCTCTACGAATGGATCGCCGGCCATCCCGTCGACGATCCGCCGATCAAGACCAACCTGGCCGAGAAGCCGCCGGTGCCGACGCTCGCCTGCTGGTCGCGGCGGGACGGCATCGTCTCGGTCGCCTGCGCGCGGGGCCTGCCGCACGAGAGCGACCGTCAGGTCGAGCTCGACTGCAGCCATATGGGGTTCGGCGTCAGCGGCCGCGCCTATCCCGGGATCATCGCGGCGCTCCGCAGCTTCTAGCGTCTTCCCCGGGACGGGGAGGATCAGGCCAGGAACGGCGCCGCGACCTCCGCCGGCACGCGAAGCGGGCGGCCCGTGGCCTTGTCCAAGATCGCCCAGGTCGTCCGCGCCCGCACCCTGACCTTGCCGTCGTCGCCGACGAACTCGACGTGGCGGTCGAAGCGCGCGCCCTTCGGCGCCTCGCCGACCCATGTCCGGCCGGTCACGGTCTCGCCCGGGCCGACCGCGCGGAGATAGTCGATCTCGTGGCGGATCACGACCCAGACATAGGCATCGACATGGGCGCGCGGCGCCGCCGCGTGCCAGTGCGCGGTCGCCATGTCCTGGATCCAGCGCACCCAGGCGGCATTGTTGACATGGCCGAGCTCGTCGATGTCCGCGGGCGCGGCCGTGATCCTCTTCTCGAACGCGGTCACAGCAGCCTCGGCCGGCCGCCCTCGGCCAAGGCATAGCGCACGCCGGCGCGGGCGAAGAGCGAGGCGATCACGGGGGCCGGATCGGGCGCGCCATGGTCGAGCAGGCCAGCAATGTCGGCGCTCAGCGACGGATCGTGCGATACCCGGTCGAGGGCGGCGAGCCATTCCGCCCGGGTCAGCACGCGATCGGCGCGATTCTTCTCGACGAGACGGCGGACGAAGGCGCCGAACGGGTGGTGCGAGGCGGCCTCGGCGATCAGGCCGAAGACGGCGCCGCAGGCATAATAAGCGCGCTGCTCGCCCCTTTCCTCGGCGGACGCGACGCCGCGGCCGGTGCTCAAGCGGACGCAATCGTCGATCGCCTTCTGGAGCTCGGCGCGGCCGTCATAAGCGGGCTGGACCTCGGAGACGATCCGGAAGGCGAGCAGGTCGGCGCCGCCCTCGGTGATCCACTGGTCGCGCGCATATTGGTAGACGACCGCCTCGCCGAGCCAGAAATGGGCCGCTTCATGGGCGATGAACCACAAGGCATGATCGCGCAGCCCCGCATTCTCGCGCAGCACGCCGTCGCCCTCGAAGGTCATCTGGAGCAGGTTGGGGAGCACGCTCCCGGTCATTGCAACCCGGCGCGGGGTCGGGCCGGTCCAGGTCACCATCAGCATCGGCTCTCTGCCCGGCGGCGGGCCGAGCGCGGCCGCGAGGCGGCCAAGGATCGCCGGCGTCGCCTCGGTCAGCGCGCCGCGGATCCAGGTCGGCAAGGCCGGATCGATGATCGTCGCGATCCCGGACGAGACGATCGGCTCCGCCGGTCCGAACAGGACATAGGTGCCGTCCTCGTCTTCGAGGTTGACCGAGGGGACGCGGTGCCCGGCATAGAGGATCGGCCCGGCCTCGTCGCGGAAGGTCGCCCGCGTGCGGGTGAAAGGGATGGTCGCGGTGCTGAGGTCGGCCGGCAATTGTCCAGCCGCGGCCGCGTCCGGCAGGGCGAAGAGGTCGAACTGGCGGCTGAACAGGGCGATCGCGCCGGTGCTGAACGAAAGCGCGGGCGCGGAATCGGCGAGAAGGTCGTGGGCGTAGGGGCGGAAGCGCAGCCGCACCTCGGCGGGCACGGGGCCGCCATTGTCCGCGACGAGCACGTCGTAATGCCCGCGGCGCTCGAGCCGGACGCCCGGCGTCTCCACAATCCAGTCGTGGGCGCGCCAGGGCAGCTCGCCGGCCCGCGTCACCGAGGAGCGGACGAAGACCCAGACCGGCGCCGGCCGGTCGAGATGGAAATCGGCCGTCCAGATTTCGCCCTGCCGGACCACGTCCACCGAGGCGCCCACCGGCGCCGGCGGCGCCAGCGCGGGCCTTCGCGCCGCGCAGCCGGAGAGCGCGAGGCCCAGCAGCAGCGCGAGCGCGAGCCGGATCAATGGGGCTCCTCGAAACCCATCTGGGTCAGGATGAAGGCATATTCCTCGGCCGTCTCCTCGAGCGCGGTCCAGCGGCCGGAGCGGCCGCCATGGCCGGCGCCCATGTTGATCTTCAGGAGCTCCAGATTGTGGTCGGTGCGCATCGCGCGCAGGCGCGCGGCCCATTTGGCCGGCTCCCAATAAGTGACGCGCGGATCGTTGAGCCCGCCCGAGATCAGCATCGGCGGATAGGCCTGGCGGGTGACATTGTCGTAGGGCGAATAGCTCAGCATGTAGCGGAAGGCGGTTTCGTCCGTGATCGGATTGCCCCATTCGTTCCATTCGCCGGGCGTGAGCGGCAGGCTCTCGTCGAGCATCGTGTTGACCACGTCGACGAAAGGCACGTCGGCGACGACCGCGCCCCAGAGCTCGGGCGCCTGGTTGACCACCGCGCCCATCAGCTCGCCGCCCGCCGAGCGGCCCTGGATCGCGATCCGCCCGGCACCGGTATAGCGCCGCGCGATCAGGCCGCGCGCGACGTCGACGAAGTCGTTGAACGTGTTGGTGCGGTGGGTCCGCGTGCCGTTGAGGTACCAATTATAGCCCATCTCGTCGCCGCCGCGGATATGGGCGATCGCGAAGGCATAGCCGCGGTCGAGCATCGAGAAGCGGTTGGTGCTGAAGCCCGGCGCGGTCGCGATGCCGTAGGCGCCATAAGCGTAGAGGAAGAGGCGCCCGCGGCCGTTACGCTCGAAGCCGCGGCGATAGACGATCGAGACCGGAATCCGATGGCCGTCGCGGGACGGGACCATGATCCGCTCGGTGACGTAGCGGCTTGGATCGTAGCCCGACGGAATGCGCTGCACCTTCAGCGTCTCGAGCCGGTTCGCCTCCGGGTGGTAATCGTAGACGGTCGGCGGCGTGACCATCGAGCTGTAATTGAGCCGGTAGGCGGGGGGCGCATATTCGGGATTGTTGCCGAGCGAGACGGTGTAGGCCGGCTCGGCGAACGGGATGCGGCGCTCGCCGCCGTCATAGGCGCGGAGGCGAATCTGATCGAGGCCATTCACCCGCTCGGTGATGGCGAGATGGTCCCGGAAGGCGGTGATGCCGCGCAGATAGACCGCGTCCGAGCCGGCGATGATCGTGCGCCAGTCGCCCGGATGGTCCGGGCTCGCCTCGGCGATGCGGAAATTGACGTGATCGTCGTTGGTCAGGATCCAGAATTTGCCGTGGCTGGCATCGACCGAATATTGGATCAGGGGGCGGCGGGGGGCGATCAGGACCGGCGGCGCCTCGACATTGTCGGCCGGCACGAAGCGGACCTCGTTCGAGCTGTTCTCGCCGGTCGAGATCAGGATGTAGCGCCGGTCCTGGCTGCGCGAGAGGTCCACGGTGAAGGCGGGATCCTGCGTCTCCTCGTAGAGCGTGCGGTCGCTCGCGACCGGCTGGCCGAGCCGGTGCAGCCTCGCGCGGTAGGAGCGCCAATGCTCGTTGACCTCGGTGAAGACGATGGAACGGCTATCCGACGTCCAGACCGGCGTGCCGATGCCGACCTCGGTCACGGTCTCGACGTCGCGGCCGCCCGCGATGTCGCGGATGCGCAGCTTGAACCGCTCCGAGCCGTTGTCGTCGACCAGGGTGGCGGCGTAGCGCCCGTCCGGGCTGACCGCCAGCGCGCCCAGGCGGAAATAGTCCTTGCCGGCGGCCTCGGCCGCTTCGTCGAAGATCAGCTGCGGGTCGCCGCCGGCGGCGGGCCGGCGATACCAGGTGCGGTATTGCGCGCCGGGGCTGAACGCCCACCAATAGAGGAAGTCGCCGTCGCGGACCGGGACCGAGCTGTCGTCCTCCTGGATGCGCCCGCGCATCTCGGCGACGAGCCGCTCGATCAGCGGCCGGTGCGGCGCCATCGCCGCCTCGTAATAGGCGTTCTCGGCGCGTAAATAGGCGAGCACGTCGGGATCGTCGACGGTCGGATAGGATTCGTCCTTGAGCCAGTGATACGGATCGTCGATGCGGACGCCGTGGCGCTCGTAGCTGTAAGGGCGCTGGGCGGCGACGGGCGGGGGCGGAAGGCGGGTCTCGGCGGTCATCGTCTCACTTCGGGTCTGGGCGGCCGCCGGCGCGGCGATGAGCAGGAGGGCTGCGATCAACGGGCGCATCGGCGGGTCCTGAACGGGGCGCCGGGCTGGCGCGGCGGCTGGAAGCGGCTTATCTAGCGGCCATTCACCCCATCGGGAAAGACCCATGTCCACTTATGAAGCCCGCCTTTCCGCGCTCCGCGAGCAATTGAAGGCCGACCGGCTCGACGGCTTCGTCGTGCCGCTGACCGACGAGCATATGAGCGAATATGTCGGCAGCTACGCCCAGCGCCTCGCCTGGCTGACCGGATTCAAGGGCTCGGCCGGGTCGGCGGTGGTGCTTCCCGAGGAGGCGGCGATCTTCGTCGACGGACGCTACACCTTGCAGGTCCGCGACCAGGTCGACGGCACGCACTGGAGCTACCAGTCGGTGCCGGAGACGAGCATCGCCGACTGGCTCAAGGTCCACGCCCCCGATGGCGGACGGATCGGCTACGATCCCTGGCTGCACACTAAGGACTGGGTGGTGAAGGCGCGCGAGGCGCTCGCGGACAAGGGCGCCGAGCTGGTCGCGGTGCGCCGCAACCCGATCGACGCGGTCTGGAACGACCAGCCCGAGCCCTCCCGCGCGCGGCTGATCGTCCATCCCGACGCTTATGCGGGCCGCTCCTCGGCCGCCAAGCGCCAGGAGATGGCCGACTGGCTGAAGGGCGAGAAGGCGGACGCGGCCGTGCTCGCCGCCCTGGATTCGATCGCCTGGACGTTCAACGTCCGCGGCCAGGACGTCGAGCACACGCCGGTCGCGCTCTCCTTCGCGCTCGTCCACGACGACGGCACCGCCGACCTGTTCGTCGCCTCCGAGAAGATCGGCGAGGACGTGCGCCAACATCTCGGCAACGGCGTCCGCGTCCACGAGCGCAGGGATTTCGAGCCCGCGCTCGCCAAGCTCGCCGGCAAGACCATCGCGGTCGATCCCGAGCGCTCGGTCGCCGCGATCTTCGAGGCACTGGAGAAGGCCGGGGCGCATATCGTCTCGCGGCGCGATCCCTCGATCCTGCCCAAGGCGATCAAGAACGAGGTCGAGATCGCCGGCCACGACGCAGCCCAGGCGCGCGACGGCGCCGCGCTCTCGCGCTTCCTCCACTGGCTGTCGGTCGAGGCGCCCAAGGGCGGGCTCGACGAGATCAAGGCGGCGGGGAAATTGCATGATTTCCGCAAGGCCTGCGGGGACCTTCGCGACCTCAGCTTCGACACCATCTCCGGCGCCGGGCCCAACGGCGCCATCGTCCATTACAAGGTCAGCGAGGAGACCAACCGGCCGATCGAGATGGACTCCATCTATCTCGTCGATTCGGGCGGCCAATATCCGGACGGCACCACCGACGTGACCCGCACCGTGATCGTCGGCACGCCGAGCGCGGAGATGAAGGACCGTTTCACCCGCGTCCTCCAGGGCCATATCGCGATCGCCCGCGCGCTCTTCCCGGAAGGGACGCGCGGCTCCCAGCTCGACAGCTTCGCCCGCCAGTTCCTCTGGCGCGCGGGGGTCGACTATGCCCATGGCACCGGCCACGGCGTCGGCAGCTTCCTCGCCGTGCATGAGGGACCGCAGCGCATCTCGCCGGTCGGCAGCGCCCAGCCCGGCGGCGACGAGCCGATCAAGGCGGGCATGATCATCTCCAACGAGCCCGGCTATTACAAGACCGGCGAATATGGGATGCGGGTCGAGAATCTCGTCCTGGTCGTGGAGGCCGCGCCCGAAAGCGGCTTCAAGGCGGAGAAGAAGCTGCTCGGCTTCAAGACCCTCACCTTCGCCCCGATCGACCGCAACCTGATCGAGACAAGCTTGCTGTCCGCGGCGGAGCGGGCGTGGGTGGACGATTATCATGGAGAGGTGCTGAGGATCGTCGGCCCGCAGCTCGACGGAGAGGCGAAGGCGTGGCTCGAAGCGGGCTGCGCGCCGCTCTAACGAGAGCCAGGCGCTAACGCCCGCGCCCCATTGTCGTCATCCCGGACTTGCCTGCCCCGGCGAAGGCCGGGGATCCGGGATCCATGAACACAGCCTGCGGCTAGTTCTCGCTCTCCGTGTTCATGGGTCCCGACTTTCGTCGGGATGACGTAGTTTTATCTACATCCTCGGCAGCCAGCTCCCGCGCCTGCGCCTTGCGCCGCTTCAGATTTTCGCGCAGCGCCGCGGCGAGGCGGCGGGCGCGCTCATCGTCCTTCCCGGCCATGCGCTTGCCTTGACATGATCCGAGGTCAGCGGCCATAGGCCCGCCTTCCCGGAAAGCGATAGGCTGCCGTAGCTCAGTGGTAGAGCGCATCCTTGGTAAGGCTGAGGTCGTGAGTTCAATCCTCACCGGCAGCACCATCGCCCCGGCGGCAATTTCCCTTATTCGGCCCTGAGCCGCGCCAGGACCTCGACGCGAACGCCCTGTGCGGCCTTGGCGGCGAACATGGCGGCGAGCTCGCTGTGACGTTCCTGGGCCTCCGGCGTGATCGCGAACTGGGCCCTTCGCCGCTCCTCCGCGGCACGCCGAGTGAAATATCGGAAATCCGATTCCATGCCGTAGCCTCCCCGTCCGACTCGGACGGCTTAACACAGGCAGTTCGAGATTCCGAATCGGTTATGCAGTGCGAAGCGGACCAGCTGAATCCTCAGCGATTCTTGGTCTTGCCGACGATCATCTCGAGCACCGCCGGATGGAGCGGCCGCTCGAACCGGCACCCGACGAAATTGGCCTTCGACCAGGCGACGACCGCGTGGCAGGGCTCGAGCCCGGGGAGGCGGAGCCAGACGTCCGAGCCGACTTCGAGCTGGAGATGGGTGGCGGCGCGAAAGCCGTGGGTCGAAAGGTCCATGACCTGCACCGACACGCCGGCCGCGCCGCGCTGGCGCAGGCCCGCGGCGACCTCGAGCGGCACGCGCTCGGCCTCGCGGCCCTTCGGCGCCGGCGTGTCGGACGCGATCGACAGCTCGCCGGCGAAGAAGGGGCCGGTATAGAGGGATGAGGAATTGGCGGTGCGCCAGGCGTCCATGACCGGTCCCTAAATCTTTCCTTCCGGGATGGTGATGCCCACGGCCATGCCCCAGGCCTGCGCCATCTTGCGCTGATCGTCGGAGAGCGCCTCCTTGAGGCCGGGCCGGCGGAAGCTTTCGGGCCTGGGCTGGACGCGGCGGCTGATGTGGACCAGCACCTCCTGCTCGTCGATCATATAGTGGAATTCCAGGCCGACGCGCTTGTCCCCGGCCCAGGCGACGCGCGCGGGAACCACGGTCGCGCCGCGGATGAAGACGACCTCGGTGCCGACCGGCGGCACCTGCGTGCATTCGACCAGCGCCCCCTTGCGCGACAGGTCGCGAAGGCGGGCGTCGACCTCGCCGAACGGAGTCTGCAACTTGGCCGCGAGCAGCACGCGCGCCCGCTTCGCCGAGCGCTTGCTCCCGGCAGAGGCGTTCTGGAAATTCTCTACGCCCATTTCTTCATCCCAGCTGGTCCTGGCTTCGCTTATCGCGAGGGGGCTAAATTGTGGTAAACGAGATGAAGAAAATTCCCCGCAGCGCAGCTTCTTTCGACGTTGACGGCGCCCGGCGCGCGATTCATGGCCTTCGAGACATGCGCTTCTTTTCCGACAATGCCGCCCCCGCCTGCCCGGAAGCGCTCGCCGCGCTCGCGCAAGCGAATCGCATGGAGACGGCCTATGACGGCGACCCGTGGAGCCGGCGGCTCGACGGCGCCTTCTCCACCTTGTTCGAGCGCGAGGTCGAAGCGATCTGGGTCTCGACGGGCACGGCGGCCAACTGCCTCGCCTTGGCCGCGCTCTGCCCGCCTTATGGCGGCATCGTCTGCCACCGCGACGCCCATATCCAGAATGACGAATGCGGGGCGCCCGAATTCTATACGGGCGGCGCCAAATTGCTGCTCGCCGAGGGCCGGGGCGCGAAGCTGACGCCGGAGACGGTGACCGCACGGATCGGCCCGATCCCGGACGAGGTCCACCATGTCCAGCCGGCCGTGCTTTCGATCACCAATGCGAGCGAATATGGCTGCGTCTACACGCCCGAGGAGACGGCGGCGCTTGGCGCGCTCGCCAGGGCGCGCGGGCTCGGCTTCCACGTCGACGGCGCGCGCTTCGCCAATGCCGTGGCGCGCCTCGGCTGCGCGCCCGCCGACCTCAGCTGGCGCGCCGGGGTGGACGCGCTTTCCTTCGGCTTCACCAAGAACGGCGCGCTCGCCGCGGAGGCTCTGATCCTGTTCGACCCGGCGCTCGCCAAGGCGACCCGGCAGCGCCGCAAGCGCGCCGGCCACCTTCTCTCCAAGGGGCGCTATCTCGCCGCCCAGATGCTGGCGATGCTCGAGGACGACGTCTGGCTGAGGAACGCGCGCGCCGCCAACCAGGCCGCGGCCAGGCTGGCCGCCGCGGCGGGCGAGGACCGGCTCGTCCTGCCGGTCGAGGCGAACGAGGTGTTCGTCCGGGTCTCCGCCGAAGAGGCGGCGGCGCTGCGCGCGCAGGGCTTCGATTTCTACGATTGGGGGCCCGGCGAGGCGCGGCTGGTGACGCGCTGGGACAGCGATGCGGCCGAGGTCGACGCGCTCGCGGCGGCGATCCGCGCGCTGTGAGCGCGGGCCAGGGCAGCTTCCGCGACCCGAAGATCCTCCTCCCCTTCCTCCTGATCACCCTGATCTGGAGCTCGACCTGGATCGTGATCAAGGGCCAGCTCGGCGCGGTGCCGCCGATCTGGTCGGTCAGCTACCGCTTCCTGATCTCGGGCGCCGCGATGTTCGCGCTGGCGCGGGTCGCGGGCGCGCGCATCGGCCTCGACCGGCGCGGCCACGCGCTGGCCTTGATGCTGGGCGGCTTCCAGTTCGTGGCCAATTACAATCTCGTCTATGCGGCCGAGCTCTACGTCACGTCGGGGCTGGTCGCGGTCGTCTTCGCCCTGCTGATCGTCCCCAATGCGGTCTTCGCCCGGCTGTTCTTCGGCGCGCGCGTCGGCCCGCGCTTCATGATCGGATCGACGGTCGCGCTCGCCGGCGTCGCCCTGCTCTTCGTCCAGGAGGTGCGCGCGGCCGCGGCGGCGCCGCGCGCGGTCCTGATCGGGCTCGGCCTCACCCTCGGCTCGGTGATCGCCGCGTCCGCGGGCAACGTCATGCAGCTCCGCGCCGACGTGAAGGCCCGCTCGATCGCAGCCTTGCTCGGCTGGGCGATGCTCTATGGCGGCCTGACCGACGCCGCCCTCGCCTGGGCCCTGTTCGGCCCGCCGGTGGTCGAGGCGCGCCTCTCCTACTGGCTCGAACTCGCCTATCTCAGCGTCGTCGCCTCGGCGCTCGCCTTCTGGCTCTACTACCGGATCATCCGCGCCGTCGGCCCGGCCAAGGCGGCCTATTCGAGCGTGCTCATCCCGATCGTCGCGATGGCGATCTCGACCGTCGCCGAAGCCTATATCTGGTCCGCCATCGCCATTGCCGGCGGGCTGCTCGTCCTTGCCGGCCTGATCATCGCGCTCGGCTCGCGCCGGGTCGCGGCCGCCCCGCTCACGGACTGAGCGCGCTGGACAGGCGAAGGGAATCCATTATGCGTTCACGAACGGGGGACTTGTCATGACCATCATTCGTGCAGTGATCATCGCTGCCCTGGCCGCCGCGCCGGCGGCTGCGCAGGACTATAACCTTGACCCCAATTTCGGGACGATCGACCTCGCCAGCGGCTTCACCCCCGACCCCCATGTCGTCGCGGTCCGTTCGGGCGGCCAAATCAACGCCTCGAGGATCAGCCAGGCGTGCGCGGGCTTCATCTCCAACGCCCCGGACGTGCGGCTCAACTATACCGCCGGATCGCTGCCTTTGATCATCTCGGTCGCCGCCGAGGCCGATACGACGCTCGTCGTCAACGCCCCCGACGGCAGCTGGTATTGCGACGATGATGGCGGCGAGCGCGGCCTCAATCCGATGGTCCGCTTCAACGCCCCGGCGAGCGGCCAGTACGATATCTGGATCGGCACCTATGGCGGTTCGAGCCTCCAGCCGGCCCGGCTCAACATTTCCGAGCTGACCAGTCAATAAGTTCACGGCACCGCGGCGAGGCTCATGCGTTTGCTCGCCGAGAGCGAGGAGGGTGACCGCGTGCGGCTGAAGATCGAGGTCGATCTCGATTATCATTTTCCCGAGGCGACGGACGTGCTGCTCGCGGTTGAGGTCGCGCAGCTTCCCGACCAGGTGCTGAGCGAGGACCGGCTGACCGTGTCGGGCAGCGGGCCGCTGCGCCCGATCGGCGCCGAGGACGGGATCGGCCGGCGCACTTGGATGCGCGCCGATGGCCAGTGCCGGGCCAGCTATCGCGCGACGCTCGAGGTCGGCCGGCCCGCCGTGCCGATCGGGGGCCTGCCGGATTCGCGCCTGCCCGACCTCCCGGCCGAGGTCGTCCCCTACCTCTGGCCGAGCCGCTATTGCGAGGCGGACCGGTTCGAGGCCTTCGTCGACAAGACGTTCGGCGGCTCGAGCGGCGGCGCCCGGATCGAGGCCATGGCCGCCTGGATCCGGCGCGAGATGGACTATGTGATCGGCTCGAGCGACGTCACCACGACCGCGGTCGACGCCTTCCTCTCCCGGCGCGGGGTCTGCCGGGACTTCGCCCATCTGATGGCGAGCTTCGCTCGCGCCGCGGGCGTCCCGGCGCGGCTGGTCTCGGCTTATGCCTGGGGCCTGAAGCTCCCCGATTTCCACGCCGTGGTGGAGGTCTGGCTCGACGGCGGCTGGCACCTGGTCGACGCGACCGGGCTCGCCCCGGTCGAAGGCCTGGTCCGCATCTGCGTCGGCCGCGACGCGACCGACATCGCCTTCATGACCATCTTCGGGGTCGGCCGGATGCAGGCGCAGAGCGTCCAGGTGACGCGCCTGGACGCGTAGAGACGAGAGGGTCAGTGGCGCCTGCGGCTGGCGGCGACTTCCTCCCGGCTGAGCGGGCGGACGTCGGTGACCAGGCAGCGCTGGCGGCCATTGGGGCTCGGCACGATGATCTCCGCATCGGCGCCCTGGCAGATCCAGGAACCGCCGCCGAGGGTGCGGATACCGACGCGCAGCGACCAGTCGACGTCCGGGCAGACGCCGCCCAGCGACAGGCGGTAATAGCGATTGGCGCCGACATGCACGTCGACCGCGTCCCGGCCCCGGGCGGTGAAGCCGTTGGCCTGGCGGGCGAGGAAGCAGCGCGGCGCGGGCCGCTCGGCCGTCGCGCTCGCCGCGCCGGCCGAGCCGCTGGCGGCGGCCCAGGCGACGAGCAGGGCGGCGCCGATCGCGGGAACGATGAAGGGGATCAGATAATGTCTCATCGCGTCTCTCCGTCGAGGCTGAAACGCACGAGACGCGATCCGGTTTTCCGCTTATTTCGCCTGCGCGCGGCTCAGGAGGCGGGGTTGGGCGGCTTCGGCGCTTCGGCACGATGCTTGAGGACGAGTCGCTCGGTCTCTTCGGCCAGGCCCCTGGCCTGCTCGATGCTGTCGCGGAGCCCTGCCTGCGCCTCCTCGATCTCGATCAGCGTGTCGTCCACCGGCTTTCTCGGCAATATCTCGCCCTCTCCACCCCGTACAACATTGATCCAGATCAAACGTTCCCCGGTCCGCCGCAAATGTCCGGGCGGACCGATCGGAGAATGCGCGCCGATTGCGCCCCCTTGCCGCCGCGCCTAAAGCCGCCTGATGCTCGACGCCCAGAACGCCGTCGCGGCCGCACCGGCCGCCATCCGCCGCGAAGATTATCGCCCGCCCGAATGGCTGGTCCCGGAGATCAGCCTCGAATTCGACCTCGGCGCCGAGAAGACCGTCGTGCGCGCGACGCTGAAGGTCCAGCGCAACGGCAGCCATGAAGCGCCGCTGAGGCTGAACGGCGATGCGATCGCGCCGGTATCGGTGACGCTGGACGGCGGCGCGGCGGACGACCGAATGGAGGATGGCGACCTCGTGCTCGCCGTCCCCGGCGACGCCGCGACCGTCGAGATCGTGACCGAGCTCAATCCGCGCGCCAACACCAAGCTGATGGGCCTCTACGAATCCGGCGGCATCCTCTGCACCCAGTGCGAGGCGGAGGGTTTCCGGCGGATCACCTTCTTCCCCGACCGGCCGGACGTGCTCTCGCGCTACCGGGTCAGGATGACGGCCGACAAGGCGCTCTATCCGGTGCTGCTTTCCAACGGCAATCGCGAGGACGGCGGCGACCTGCCGGACGGGCGGCACTGGGCCGAATGGCATGACCCCTTCCCCAAGCCCTCCTATCTGTTCGCGATGGTGGCCGGCGATCTCGCCGCCAATCGCGATTCCTTCGTCACCCGCTCGGGCCGCGAGGTCGCGCTCGGCATCTGGGTGCGCGAACCGGACCTGCCGCGCACCGGCCATGCCATGGCCTCGTTGAAGGCGGCGATGAAGTGGGACGAGGAGGTCTACGGCCGCGAATATGATCTCGGCATCTTCAACATCGTCGCCGTCTCCGACTTCAACTTCGGCGCGATGGAGAATAAGGGCCTCAACATCTTCAACTCGCGCTACGTGCTGGTCGACCCGGAGACGGCGACCGACGCCGATTACGACGCGGTCGCCGCGGTGGTCGCGCACGAATATTTCCACAACTGGTCGGGCGACCGCGTGACCTGCCGCGACTGGTTCCAATTGAGCCTTAAGGAGGGCTTCACCGTCTTCCGCGACCAGAGCTTCTCGGCCGCGATGGGCTCGCCGGCGGTCAAGAGGATCGAGGACGTCAGGGCGCTGCGCGGCGCCCAGTTCCCCGAGGATGCGGGGCCGCTCGCCCATCCGGTGCGGCCCGATTCCTATATCGAGATCTCCAACTTCTACACCGCGACCATCTACACCAAGGGCGCCGAGCTGATCCGGATGATGCACACCCTGCTCGGCCCGGAGAAGTTCCGCGCCGGCACCGACCTCTATTTCGAGCGCCATGACGGCCAGGCGGTGACCTGCGAGGATTTCGTCTGCGCGATGGAGGATGCGAGCGGGGTCGACCTCGAGGCCTTCCGCACCTGGTATTGCCAGGCGGGCACGCCGCGGATGACCGCCTCGACCTCCCGGGAGGGCGACAAGGCGCGCATCCGCCTGACCCAGGCGACTCCGCCGACGCCCGGCCAGCCGGTCAAGCGGCCGGTGCCGATCCCGCTGAAGCTCGCCGTATTCGGCGCCGAGACCGGCGCCAAGCACGAGGACCGGCTGGTGCTGCTCGACACGGCGTCGCAGGAGCTGGTGATCGACGATGTCGGCGAGCCGCCGATCCTCTCGATCAACCGCGGCTTCTCGGCGCCGATCGTCGTCGAGACCGACCGCGGCGCGGAGGCGCTCGCCTTCCTCTCCGCCCATGACGACGACCCCTTCGCCCGCTACGAGGCGATGCAGCAATTGATGCTCGACAAGATGCTCGCCGCGATCGCGGGCGGGGACGAGGATTTCGCGCCGGTGGTCGACGCGGTCCGCAACACACTCGAAGATGCCGCGCTCGACCATGCCTATATCGCCGAGGCGGTGCTGGTCCCGACCGAGGCCTTCATCGGCGACCAGATGAAGATCGTCGATCCCGACGCGATCCACGTCGTGCGCGAGCGGCTGCGCGAGCGGCTCGGCCGCGAGCTCGAGCCGCTCTGGCGCGCGGCCTATGCCTCGACCGCCGCCAACCGCTTCGCGCTCTCGCCCGCGGCCAAGGGCGCGCGGCGCCTGCGCACCGTCGCGCTCGGCTTCCTGATGGCCTCGGGCGCCGAGGACGCGCCCCGGCTGGCGCTGACCCAGTTCGACCAGGCCGACAACATGACCGACCGCCAGGGCGCGCTCGGCATCCTCGCCAACAGCGAGGCGCCCGAGCGCGAGACCGCGCTCGCCGCCTTCTACGAGCGCTACAAGGGCGATGCCCTGGTCATCGACAAATGGTTCATGGTCCAGGCGCTATCGAGCCGCGACGACACGCTGAAGGCGGTCCAGCGCCTGCTCGCCCATCCCGATTTCACCCTCGCCAACCCGAACCGGCTGCGCTCCCTGCTCGGCGCGTTCGGTGCGAACCAGCGCGCGCTCCACGACAGGAGCGGCGAAGGCTATCGCTTCCTCGCCAATTCGATCCTCGCGGTCGACAAGCTCAATCCGCAGAACGCCGCCAAGATGGTTCCGCCGCTCGGGCGCTGGCGCCGCTTCGGCGAGGATAGGGCGGCGATGATGCGCGCGGTGCTCGAGCATATCCTCGCCGCGCCGGGCCTCAGCAAGGACGTGTTCGAGCAGGTCTCCAAGAGCCTGGCATGAGCGCGCGCGTGCTGGCGGCCGCGGCTTTGCTGGCGCTCGCCGGCTGCGACAGCGGCCCGCCCGGCGCCATCCCTGCGGAAGGCGCTTCGCTCGGCGCCCGCCCCGTCGCCCGCGTCGTCCATCATCGGGGCGAGGCGCGCGAGCTGGCGTTCACGCCCGACGGAAGCCTGCTGATCGGCACCGGCACCGACGGGCGGATCGAATTGATGCGGGGCGCGACCGGCGCGGTCTGGCGGACGATGGAGCATCCTGGCGGGGGCTCCGCGCTGGCGCTGTCGCCCGACGGCACGATGGTCGTCACCGGCGGCTACGATCGGACCGCGCGGATCTGGCGCGTCGCGGACCAGCGCCCGCTACGGGTCCTGACCGGCTCGGGCGGCACGATCTGGACCGTCGCCTGGTCGCCCGACGGAAGCCGCATAGCCACCGCCGGCGAGGACAAATTGATCCGCATCTGGAACGCCGCGGACGGGGCGCTGCTCCACACCCTGGCGGGCCATGAGCTCAACATCTGGGCGGTGCGCTTCAGCCCCGACTCCCGCCTGCTGGCGAGCGGCAGCTTCGATCATTCGGTGCGCATCTGGGACGTCGCCAGCGGGAGCCTGGTCCGGCGGCTGGCCGGCCACGACCAGGCCGCGGTCTGCCTGGCCTGGTCGCCCGACGGCCGGCTGCTGGCGAGCGGCGGCGACGATTCGACCCTGCGGATCTGGCGCGTGGCCGACGGCGCCCAGCTCGCCGCTTTGACCGGCGGCTCGGAGCATATCTATGCGGTGTCGTTCAGCCCGGACGGGCGCTGGCTGGCGAGCGGCGGCCGGGCGCGAAGCGCTATCGGCACTTTCTGGCACCAAGTCACCGGCGCCGGCGCCAAGGGGCCCGCGGTGCGGCTCTGGCGGGTCGCCGACGGCGCCCTCCAGGCTGTGCTCGAGCATAGCGACGACGTGATGGCGCTCACCTTCTCGCCCGACGGCCGCCTGCTCGCCACGGCCAGCGCGGACGGCTCGAATGCGGTGTGGGAGATCGCGGCGCGCTGACCGTCATCGTGACGAAAGTCAGGATTCATGAACGATGGCGCAGGATGGTCCGCCGACTCCGTGTTCATAGATCCCGGATCCCCGGCCTTCGCCGGGGCAGGTAAGTCCGGGATGACGAAGAAGGGACGGAGACGCTCCGGGCTAGCTGCCCAGCCAAGCCGCTACCTGGTCGGCGACCTGGTTGGCGGCCTGGTTGAGGGCCGGAGCGACCGCCTCGGGGGTGGCCGCGGCGACGGGCACGCGCGCCTCGAAGCGGTTGGTCGTGACCCCGCCCGCATTGCCGCGGGCGATCGCCGCGTCATAGGTGACGACCACCTGCATCGCGGCGGGATCGAGGCCGAAACGGAGCAGCTGGCCGGTCAGCCTGGTGCCCGGATCGTGGCTGTACTGGCTGGGATCGAGCACGACCCGCCCGGTCCGCGCCGCGATCGTCTCGCCGAGCAGCCGGCCGAACAGGGGCCCGGGATTCTCCACCCAGTCCGCGTCCTTCAGATACTGGACCGTGGTCTCGTTGACGTAGACCGGGATGCGGGTGGTGCGCAGCGCCTGCGGCACGGTCGGCGTCACCACCGTCACCGCCTGGTCGGGGCCGGCGCTGCGCGGCTGCGCGACCGGGCGGGTCTCGGCCGCGGTCAGGGTGAGCAGATGATCGGGCACGTGGCCGCCGAAGCAGGCGGAGAGCGCGAGCGCGGCGGCGATGGCGGCGAAGAGTCTCGGGCGCATGGTCAGTTCCTCCTCCCGCTGCCATGATAATCGGGCAGCCTCGGTCCGCCGATGATGCCGCCAACGCCGCGCTGGTTCATCCGGTCGGTGATGTCGCGCAGCGATTCGGAGGTCGAGCGCAGGTCGCGGACGAGCTGGCCGACCTCGGGCAGGGTCTGGTTGCTGAAGGCCTGGATGCCCGGTCTCGCGTCGCCGATCGCGGCCTGGAGCTGGCTCATGCTCTGGTCGGCCGAGCGCAGGGTATGGCGAAGATCGGTGATCAAGGGCCGTCCGTCGCGGTCGAGCATCGTGGAGGTGGTGTCGGCGAGCCGGCCGATCCGGTCGGCGGCGTCCCCGGCCTGGCGGATCGCGACCCGCGCCTCCGCGATCGTCGCCGCGATCTCCGGCGAGCGTTCGGCAAGCGAGCGGCTGATCTCCTCCATATGGTCGAGGATGCCGGCGATCGATTCCTGGTTGCGGTCGGAGAGCAATTCGGTGAGCCGCTCGGTCAGGGTCGAGACCCGTTCGAGCAGCTCCGGCGCGGTGTTGAGCAGCTGGCCGAGCGCCCCCGGCTTGGTCGGGATGACCGGGACGCCATAAGGGCATTCGGACTGCGGGTTGTTCTCCGGGCAGCGCAGCTCGGCATGCGGCCGGCGCGGCTGGCCGGGCGGCGGATTTTCGGGCGGATCGAGCTGGATCTGCGAGACGCCGGTGAAGCCGACGCCGCGGATCGTCGCGGTCGAACCTTCGAGGACGGGCGTCTCGTCGTTGACCGTGATCCTGACCCGGATGAAGTTGGGGCTGCGCGGCTCGAGGTTGATCGAATCGATCTGGCCGACGGGAACGCCCGAGAAGGTCACGCCCGAACCCTTGGCGAGGCCCTCGACCGACTGCTGGAAGAAGATGTCGAAGGTCTTGTGGCCGCCGCCCGAAAGCTGGCTGAGCCAGATGACGAACAGCACGACCGCGGCGACCAGCCCCAGCGTGATGCTGCCAACGAGAACGTGGTTCGATCTGGTTTCCATCAGGCGTCGGCCTCTTCGCGTTCATTGATGGCGGCCGCCGCGCGACCCCGCGGCCCCTTGAAATATTCCTGAATCCACTCGTGGTCCAAAGCCAATAATTCCGGAATCGTTCCGACCGCCACCACCTTCTTGTCGGCGAGCACCGCGACGCGGTCGCAGATTGCGTAGAGCGTGTCGAGATCGTGGGTGATCAGGAAGACGGTGAGGCCGAGCGCGTGGCGCAGCTCGGAGATGAGCTGATCGAAGGCGGCGGCGCCGATCGGATCGAGTCCCGCGGTCGGCTCGTCGAGGAAGAGGAGCTCCGGATCGAGCGCGAGTGCGCGGGCGATCCCGGCGCGCTTGCGCATGCCGCCGGAAAGCTCGGACGGATATTTGGCGCCCGCGTCCACGCCGAGCCCGCTCATCGCCGTCTTGTAGACCGCGATCTCGTCGAGCAGCTCCTGGTCGAGCCCCGGGAAGAATTCCTTGATCGGCACCTGGATGTTCTCGGCGACGGTGAGGCCCGAGAAGAGCGCCCCGCCCTGGAAGAGGACGCCCCAGCGCCGGCGGACGTGCTTGGCCTCCTCCTCGTCGCGGCCGATCATCGATTCGCCGAACACGGTGATCTCGCCCGCATCGGGCTTCTGGAGGCCGATGATCGAGCGCATCAGCACCGACTTGCCGGTGCCCGATCCGCCGACCACGCCGAAAATCTCGCCGCGCTTCACGGCGAGATCGAGATCCTCGTGGACGACCTGCGTGCCGAAGCTGTTCCGCAGCCCCTTCACCTCGATGATGGTCTCGCGTTCGGTCATGTCCAGCCGATCTCGGTGAAGAAGACCGCGAAGAAGGCATCGATCACGATGACCAGGAAGATGCCCTGGACGACCGCCGTCGTCGTGCGCAGGCCCACCTCCTCGGCATTGCCCTGGACCTGCAGGCCCTGGAAGCAGCCCGCCATGGCGATGATCAGGCCGAAGACCGGCGCCTTGATGATGGTCTGCCAGAGGTCGGTCATCGGCACGACCTCCCGGGTCCGCTGGATGAAGGTGACCGGTGGGATGCCGAGCGAGATCCAGCAGAACAGGCCGCCGCCGACGATCGCCAGCACCGCCGCGTAGAAGCCGAGCAGGGGCATCATCAGCACGGTGGCGAGCACGCGCGGGAAAATCAGGGCCTCCATCGGCGAGACCCCGATGGTGCGCATCGCGTCGATCTCCTCGGAGAGCTTCATCGAGCCCAATTGGGCGGCGAAGGCGGAGCCCGAACGGCCGGCGACCATGATCGCGGTCATCAGCACGCCGAGCTCCTTCAGCGCCGAGCGGCCGATCAGGTTGATCGTGTAGATCTCGGCGCCGAACTGGCGGAGCTGGACCGCGCCCTGCTCGGCGATGACGATGCCGACCAGGAAGCTCATCAGCCCGATGATGCCGAGCGCGTCCACGCCGACCACCTCGAATTGCTGGGTGACCGCATTGAGCCGGAACCGGCGCGGGCGGCGGATGATGTTCCAGATCGTGATCAGCAGCGCCCCGAAGAAGCCGAGCAGGCCCAGCATCGTCCGCCCGGCGAGCATCATCGAGGCGCCGATCTGGCCGAGCACGCGCTGGAACGGCGATACATAGTCGCGCTTGATCTTCACCGGCTGGTCCGCGCCGGTGACATGATCGATCAGCAATTGCTGCTCCTCGGTGGCGCCGACGATGGTGGCGCCGCGGTCGCGCTCGAGCTTGTGGATCAGCCAGGCGCCGACCGTATCCATCTTCTCGACGTCGGAGAGATCGACGACGAGATTCTCGGCCTCGATCTCACCGAGCTCCTCGCTGAGCCTGCGGACGCGCAGCAAGGTCAGCGAGCCGCTGAAGCGCAGCACGCACTTGCCGCCTTCGACGTTCGAGCTGAGGTCCGTCGTTACGCTCATGTCATGGGAATGCTTCAATTCCTGCCGGGCGGCAAGGAGCCGGATGGAACGCCGCTACGATTCTCGGCCAGGCTTCGCGATTTCCGAAATCCCGCGGCCCGCTCAAGGTTCTTGTCGTCGCATCATTTATGCGGAAAACCGGAACCCACCTTTCCGCACGATGCTTTAGGGCTCCAGAAGTTCCATGAAGGCGGCGCTCGCGATCTACGACATGGACCGGACGATCACGCGCCGGCCCACCTACGCGGCCTTCATGTGGCGCGCGGTGACCCGGCTCGCGCCCTGGCGGATCGTGCTGGCGCCGCTCGTGATCCTCACCACCTTGGCCTATCTTTTCGGCGCGATCGACCGGGGACGGCTGAAGGAGCTGAACTTCCGCCTGCTGGTCGGGCGGGTGGCGCCGGACCGGCTCGACGCGCTCGTCCAGGACTTCGCCGCGGGCCAGGTCAGGCGCAACGTCATGCCCGGCGCCCGCGCGCGCCTCGCCGAGGACAAGGCGGCGGGACGGCGCCTCGTGCTCGCGACCGCCTCCTACCGGCTCTACGCCGCCGCGATCGCCCAGCGGCTCGGCTTCGACGACGTCATCGCCACCGACGTCGAATATGACCGGCAGGGGCGGACGGTGGCGCGGATCGACGGGGTCAATTGCTACGGCCTCGGCAAGCTCGACATGATCGAGGCCTGGCTGCAGAAGCAGGGGCTCGAGCGCGAGGCGGTGCACATCCGCTTCTATTCCGACCATATCTCCGACGCCCCGGTCCACCATTGGTCGGACGAAGCCTTCGCCACCAACGCCCATGCGCGGCTGGTGAAGCTGGCCGAGCATGAGGGGTGGGAAGTGCTCGACTGGCGCGATCGCCGGCAGGCCTGAGCGGCCCGCGTATTTCTCGCGTTATTACGCGAGATTCGCGCGGGACAGGCTCGGGGCCACGGGGATCGGCCGGGTCGGGTGCCGGCATGGAAAGGCATCTCCATGCCTATGGCGGTCGTCATGTTCATCTGCCGCGGGCGCAATTCAAACCATCAATTTCGACCACAATAGCCCAGGCGAATCGGATTGTCAAGAAAAATCCGACATTGGGTGGAAATTTCTTTAGATCTGTTTGCCTCCCATAGCTCTACGGCCCCGCGATCGCCCCTCCAGCGCACTTCGTGCGGTCTCCCACTCCATCGCCTTCGGCGACAGGGAGGATTGGTTCGAACCTAGACCGCGGTCAGCCTCTGGTCGAAGTCGCCGAGGGCCTGCTTGCGCGCCTCGGGCACCGGCACTGCGATCAAGCTCCGACAGGCCGTCATTGCCGCGCACGCCGGGAATCGCGGAACACGGGCTGGGTCCAGACGCGCTTGCCGTTGCTGTCCGTGATCGCGGCACGCACGTAGGTTTCCGCGCCGGTGAAGCGGTAGACCGGATGGAGGCCCGCGACCTCCGCGAGCAGGCGCCCGTCCTGACCGACGAAGCGGGTCGCATAGCGGGCAGCGGAGGGACCTTGGACGATCGTCACCGAAAATTCCGTATCGCTCGCACTCACGTCGCTGAGCGCGACGCCGTTCGAGGCATAGAAATTCCCATGCTGGATTGCCGCACGGATGGCGGCCGGCGTCAGCTCCGCCGCGTGGACCATGATCCAGGCATGGCCGCGGTCGCTCTCCGCATGGCTGTCGTCCGAGCCGACGCCCCAGACGATCTTGCCCCGGCTGAGCAGATAATCCCAATAGCCTTCGGCGGACGGCCGGACGTCGCCGCTGCCGTCTGCGCCGCCCAGATTGTTGATGCCGTCAAGCCCGTTCCACACTTCGAGCAAGGTCCCGTCGGGAATATCGTTCAAATCCTGCGGCCGCACCGACCAGAGAAAATTGGGGTGGTTGACCTGGGCGATGCCGCTTTGCGCGCGCACGGCCGCGATATTCGTCCGAAAGGTGTCGGCCAAAGTAACCGGGGCGGCCGCGTGCGCGCCGCAGCTCGAGCCCAGACAGTGCCGTTCTCCGACGGGCCAGACCACCCGGGTCGTGAAAAGGGCATTGATATGGGCCGAGCGCTGGGTCGGATCGGCACCCCATTGGGTGACCTCCTGGCCGGGCAGCACAAGGAAGCGGCTCTCGGCCCCGATCAGCGCATTGAGCGGGCCGACATCGGTGATGAACTCGTGGTCGGTGATGAAGAGAAACTGGTAGCCATGCTCGCGATACCAGCGGGCTACCGCATCCGGCGCGGTGTCGCCGTCCGAGTTTATCGTGTGGGTGTGGGTGTTGCCCTTGTACCAGTGCAGGTCCTGGGCGGAGGCCGCCGAGGTCAGCCAAAGAGACAGGCCGAAGATCAGCCGCAAGGCGTTTCGAGTCACTCTCCAAGACCCCCCTTGGGATAGCGCCGGCGTGGAATAGTACCTGTCCAGAACGCGCGAGTCGGACGTTACCCCAGCTTCGGCGCATTGTCGCCGGGCATGAGGGCTGGGAGGTGCTCGACTGGCGGGATAGGCGACAGGCGTGAGGCTCGCACATGAACGGGTTTCAGGGGGGCGGGGGTAATTCAGGTGGGCGAGGACAGGGTGGCCGGCAGCTCTGGCACCGTGATTCCGGGTGATGTAAAATCGCATCCGCATGACCGTCACGATCCAAATCCGCAATGTCCCCACCGAGCTTCAGCGCCGGCTAAAGGCGCGGGCGGCACGCGCCGGCATGACGCTCTCCGATTACCTGCTCGGCGAGATAAGACAGCTGGCGGAGCAGCCGACACCGGATGAACTGCGGATGCGTCTCCAACGCCGCACTCCGGTGACGCCTAGCGTCGCCGCGGCCGATGTCATCCGCGAGTTGCGAGGGTCGATAGGCGGCTGAACCGCATACGCGGACATCTCGCGTGATGCATGGGGCGCGGCTTCGCCACGCGCGGGCCTGAAGGCCCGCACCCCCACCCCTACCCCTCCCCACAGGGGGGAGGGGCTATTTTGGGTTTAGACCGCTCCCAGCGCCTGGTCGAAATCGGCGATGAGGTCGTCCGGGTCCTCGACGCCGATCGAGATTCGTACCAGATTGTCGGTGATGCCGAGCGCCTGCTTGCGCTCCTCGGGCACCGACAAATGGGTCATCGCCGCGGGCGCGCTCGCCAGGGTCTCGGTGCCGCCGAGGCTGACCGCGAGATGGGCGATGCGGAGCGCGTCGAGGAAGGCGAAGCTCTCGGCCTCGCCGCCCTTCAGGTAGAGCGAGAAGGTCGAGCCCGCGCCCGTGCAGTGGCGGCGGTAGATGTCCGCCTGGCGGGCGTCGGCGCCGCCTTCGAGGAAGCCGAGATAGCCGACGCTCTCCACCTTGGGATGGTCGCGCAGGAAGGCGCAGACCTTCGCCGCATTCTCGCCGGCCCTGGTCATGCGCAGCTCGAGCGTCTCGAGGCTGCGCAGCAGCATCCAGGCGGTGTTGGGATCGGTGATCGTGCCGATCGTGTTGCGCATCATCCGCATCGCGTTGATCAGCTCCTTCGAGCCGGTGATGCCGCCGGCGACGAGATCGCTATGGCCGCCCGCATATTTGGTCAGCGAATAGACCGAGAGGTCGGCGCCGTGGCGGAGCGGCTGCAGCCAGAGCGGGCCGAGGAAGGTGTTGTCGATCGCGATCGGCGGGCGCTCGCCCTCGCCGAAAGCGGCGTCGCGGACCCGGGCCACCGCCTGAACGTCGACCAAAGCGTTGGTCGGATTGGCCGGGCTTTCGAGATAGATGAGCGGAACGCGGCCCATCGCCCTGGCGCGCTCGACGATTTCGGCGATCTCGGCCTCGGTCGCGCCGGCCGGGAAATCGAGCCACTTGACGCCGAAGCGGCCGAGGATGCGGCCGATCAGGGTCTCGGTCGCGGCGTAGAGCGGGCCGGAATGGACGACGACGTCGCCGGGCTGGACGAAGGTCAGGAACAGGGTCGCGATCGCCGACATGCCCGAGGAGAAGCTGAGCGCGTCCTCCGCATCCTCCCAGACGCTGAGCCGGTCCTCAAGGATCTCCTGGTCGGGTCCGTTGAAGCGCGAATAGACCAGGCCCTCGGCGCCGCCTGGGCGCTTGCCGGTGACGCCCTCGAAGTGGCGCTTGCCCGCGGCCGCACTCTCGAAGACGAAGGTCGAGGTCAGGAAGATGGGCGGCTTCAACGACCCTTCCGAGAGGGCCGGGTCGAAGCCGTGGCCCATCATCAAGGTGGACGGCTTCAGCCGGCGCCCCCCGATTTCCAGCACGGCGGGCTTGGGACGACGACGAGGGGTCGCCCCGCTGAGGTCGGATTCGTCAGTCATGTATAGTCTCCTTGCACCCGTTTGCTCATCGCTGAACAAGGGACCGAGCCGAGTCGCTGAAGGCCGGCTCACGGGCCATCTGGAGAGTACGGCCCGAGGGGTGAGGTCTGTCGCCCACCGGCTCCCTAGCCGATTCGGGGGGCGGTCATCCAGATGGTTTCGGGTACCGCAATGGTGAAATGACTTCACCTGCACTCATTCCCGGAGGGATCGTCTTGGGGAGAAGCTCGACCGGCTAGGCCGGAAGCGCGATCAGGGAGATCTGGCGGCCGTAATCGGGCTCGCCGCGATGGGTGGCGCGGCGGTAGGAAAAGAAGCGATCCGGGTCCGAATAGGTGTCGAGGCCGAGCGCCTCGGCGCGGTTGACGCCCGACGCGGCGAGGCGGGCGAGGACATAGGCTTCGAGATCGAACTGGTGATGGCCCGGGCGGCCGGGGGTGAAGAAGCGGTCATTGTCCGGGTCGGCTTCGGCGAAGCGGCGCAGGAAGGCCTCGTCGACCTCGTAGGATTTGCGGGCGATGACCGGCCCGACCGCGGCAGCGACGCGGGCGCGGTCGGCGCCGCGCGTCTCCATCAAAGCGAGCGCGGATTCGATCACGCCGCCGAACGCGCCCTTCCAGCCGGCATGGGCGGCCGCGACCACGCCCGCCTCCCGGTCGGCGAGGAGGACGGGCGTGCAGTCGGCGGTGAGGATGCCGAGCGCGAGGCCGGGCCGGTCGGTGACGATCGCGTCGGCCCTGGGCCTGGCATCGTCCGGCCAGGGAGCGTCCGCATAGACCGCCTCGGGCGAATGGACCTGGTGGACGGTAACCAGCCGGGCGCCCGGCGCGACCGCAGCGACGGCGCGGCGGCGATTCTCGGCGATGGCCTCGCGGTCGTCTCCCGAGCCGAGCCCGACATTGAGGCCCGCACAGATGCCCTGCGAGACGCCGCCGTGCCGGCCGAGAAAGCCGTGCGGGATGCCCTCCAGCATCGCGGCGCGGATCACCTCGACGCTCACAGCCTTGCCCGCATGATGACGTCCTGGTCGGCGTGGTTGCCGACCATGAAGACATAGGGGCCCACCTCCTCGAAGCCGTGGCGGACGTAGAAGGCCCTGGCGCGGTGATTTTCGGTGAAGACCGAGAGGTAGAGCGAATCGGCGCCGCGCCTGCGCGCCTCGGCGGCCACCCAGTCCATCAGCGTCCGGGCGATGCCGGTGCCGTGCCAGGCCTTGAGCACGTAGAGCTGGCGCAGCTCGGCGGCCGGGCCGGGCGGCTGGACCGGCAAGGCGACCGAGGCGAGCTTGGCATAGCCGGCGAGGACGCCGTCCTCCTCGGCGAGGCGGAAGGCGAAATCGGGATCGGCGAGCTCGGCGCGCCAGGCCTCGGGGGTGAAGGCGGCGAAGAAGGCGGCAAGATCGCTCGGGTCGTAGAGATGCGCGAAAGTGTCGGTGAAGCCCTGGCGGAACAGGGCGTCGATCGCCGGCGCGTCTTCGATCCTGGCGTCGCGATAGGCGATCATCGCCTAGAAGCCTCCGGGCTCGGGCCAGCCCGGCGCGACCAGGGCCATGACCTTGAACAGGCGGCCCATCTGGTCGGGCCCGGTCAGGCGCGTGCGCGCGGCGGCGATCTCGGCGCCGCGCTCGGGCGCCGCCTTGGCGAGCGAGGCGGCGCGCAGCTTGATCCCCATCGCGTTGAGCCAGGCGCCCTGCGGCGCGGGGCCGCAGATCCGGGCGCCGGCGGCGCGCGCGGCCGAGGCGAGCGCGTGGAAATCGACATGGGCGGTGAGATCGCGCTCGCCCGGCGCTTCGAACGGATCGGCATAGACATGGTTCGAGACCGCCTGGAGCGTGTCGCCGGTGCCGGGCCGCTCATGACCATAATCGACGATCAGGGCGGCGCCGCCCTGCGCGCAGATCCGCCGCGCGAGCGCGGCGACGATCGCGAGCGCGGCGGGCGAATCCTCGGTCTCGACCGCGCCGTCGCGCCGGAAGCGGCCGTCCCAGGCGACATGGAGCTCACGCTCCCCGTGGAACTGGCGGACCGGCAGCGCATCGAAGAATTCGTTCGCGACGACGAACAGGGGCCCGCTCTCGGGAACGCTCGAAAGATCGTCATGCCAGCGCGCCGAGAGCCGCTCGGCCTGGGCGGCGCGCAGGACCGGGCTGGTCTCGATCAGCTCGACCGGCGGGGCCAGGCCGGCGCCGCGCATCGCCCGCAGCGCATCCTCGGCGAGGGTGCCGCGGCCCGGGCCGAGCTCGACATAGCGCGCGGCCGCGGGCGCGCCAGCGCGCTGCCAGAGATCGGCGAGCCAGATCCCGATCAGCTCGCCGAACATCTGGCTGATCTCGGGGGCGGTGGTGAAATCGCCGTCCACGCCGAACGGATCGCGGGTCGCGTAATAATGGGCATTGGCCTCGGCCATGTAATCGGCGACGGAGATCGGGCCCTCGGCGGCGATCCGCGCCTTCAGCCGCGCCTCAAGCGCCGTCGGGCTCATCGGCCGGGACGGGACGGACGCGATCTTCGCGCTTGCTTGCGGTGAGCAGGAAATAGAGGCCGATCAGGATCATCGGCAGCGACAGCCACTGGCCCATGTGGAGGTGGGTCTGCGCGGCGAACTGGACGAGGTGCTGGTCGGGCTCGCGCACATATTCGAGGGCGAAGCGCGAGAGGGCGTAGACCAGGACGAAGGTGCCGACCAGCTTTCCGGGCTGGTAGCGGGCGCGCGTCTTCCAGAACATGAACCAGAGGATGAGGAAGAGCAGAAGCCCCTCGAGCCCCGCCTCGTAGAGCTGGCTCGGATGGCGCGGCACGTCCCCCGCGGCGGGGAAGACGACGCCCCAGGGAAGGCTGGTCGGCCCGCCCCAGAGCTCGCCGTTCACGAAATTGGCGATGCGGCCGAGGAACAGGCCGAAGGGAACGCAGCAGGCGACATAATCGTGGACCCGCAGCCAATCGAGCTTCTGCCGCCAGGCCATGTAGAAGATGCCGAGGCTGACCCCGATGACGCCGCCGTGGAACGACATGCCGCCGTCCCAGAGCCGCAATATCTCGCCCGGATTGTGGAAATATTCGACCGGCTTGTAGAACAGGACATAGCCGAGCCGCCCGCCGAAGATCACGCCGAGCGTGGCGTAGAAGACGAGATCGTCGGCATGGCGCCTCGCCATCGGCGCGCCGGGCTGCCGCAGCAGCCTCAGCAGGTACCACCAGCCGAGGATGATCCCGAACAGGTAAGCGAGGCTATACCAGCGCAGCGCCAGCGGGCCGATATGGAAGGCGACGGGATCGATCCCGTACGGGCCGCGCAGCGGCTCCATTGCCGTTGCCATGCTTGTCATCAGGGCGTCGATCAAGGCTTCCCCCTCCGGGCTCGCGCCTTCATAGAGGGGGGCAGGAAAAAGGCAAAGCGAGGAGCCCGAGGGGGAGGAAGATGCCCAGCGCGTTGGACCGCCAGTATGACGAGGTCCTGGCCGAGGTCACGGGACCCGGGGGCCGCATCCAGCTCGGCCGCGATGCGCTCGGCCGCGCGATCGTCACCAACCTGCCGGGAACCCTGCCGGTCCTGTTCGACGCCTTCTCGATCCTGCACGGCGCGGTGGAGGCGGTGGTCGCCGGCGAGGAAAGGATCACCTTCGCCGACCTCGACACGCAGGCGACGAAGCTCGCCCGCATCCTCGCCGGGAGCTGGAACGTCGCAAAAGGGGAACGCGTCGCGATCGCGATGCGCAACTGCCCCGCCTGGATCGTCTCCTACATGGCGGTGATCAAGGCGGGCGGGATCGCGACCCTGATCAACGGCTGGTGGCAGGCCGAGGAGATGCGCCACGCGCTCGCCCTCACCGAGCCCGCCTTGATCATCGCCGACGAGGCGCGCGCCGGCCGGCTCGCGGCGGGGGGCTGCACGATCCCGACGGTCTCGTTGCCCGTCGACCGGCCGCTTGCCGAGGCGCTGGCGCCCCTGCTCGTGCGGGAGAAGGAGGCGGACCTGCCCGAAATCGCGCCCGAGGACGACGCCACCATCCTCTTCACCTCGGGCTCGACCGGGCTCGCCAAGGGCGCGGTCTCGACCCATCGCGCGGTCACCACCGCGGTCTATTCCTACGCGATCGGGCTGGCGACCCTGCTCGGCATCAAGGAGAGGCAGGGCGAGCCCGCAACCGCCCAGCCCAAGACCCTGGTCAACGTGCCCCTGTTCCACGTCACCGGCGAGGTGCCCGTCCTGCTCAACAGCTTCGTGATCGGGCGGACCATGGTGCTGATGCCCAAATGGGATCCGGGCGAGGCGCTGCGCCTGATCGAGAAGGAGAAGATCACCTATTTCGTCGGCGTGCCGACGATGAGCCTCGAGCTGATGCAGCATCCGGACCGCGACAAATATGATCTCTCCTCGCTGACCGATATCGCCGCGGGCGGCGCGGCGCGCCCGGTCGCGCATGTCGAGCGGCTCGAGCACGCGTTCAAGGGCGCCCAGCCGGCTCTGGGCTACGGGCTCACCGAGACCAATGCGATCGGCTGCAGCAACTTCTGGTCCAACTATCACGACAAGCCGGCCTCGACCGGCCGGCCGCACAAGCCGATGGTCGAGATGGCGATCCTCGGGCAGAACGACCGCCATCTCCCGCCGGGGGAGCGCGGCGAGATCGCGATCCGGACCGCGGCCAATTTCCGCGGCTATTGGCACGACGAGCCGGCGACCCGCGCCGCCTTCACCGACGACCATTATCTGCGCACCGGGGACGTCGGCTATCTCGACGAGGACGATTATCTGTTCATCGTCGACCGCAAGAAGGACATCATCATCCGCGGCGGCGAGAATATCAGCGCCCAGGAGGTCGAGGCCGCCATCTATGCCCATCCCGGGGTCAGCGAGGCCTCCGTGTTCGGCGTGCCCGACGAAAGGCTCGGAGAGGTCCCGGCGGCCGTGGTCTACAGCGAGGACAAAGCCGTCGAGGAAAAGGAATTGCTCGATTTTCTCGCCGGCCGCATCGCCCGGTTCAAGCTCCCCGCTTATGTCCGGATCGCCGAGGAGCCCTTGCCCAAGCTCGGCACCGGCAAGATCGACAAGGTCTCGCTGCGGCGCACTTATGGCGGAGCCGCGGCCGGCGCGTAGGCTGCAACGGGCGTCAGGCCCGGAAGATGCTCAGCGCGCGCGGCGGTAGTGGAAGACCGCTTCGTGGGACGGGGCGCCGTTGCGGCCGGCGATCATCACCGCGCCGACCATCCCGTCGGGGCCGTCGCGGCGGATCGTGAGGCCGTCGAAATACCAGGCGCCGTTCTCGACCGCGACCAGCGGGAAGCTGCGCACCACGTCGCGTTCCTCCCAGCCGGTGAGGTCGGCGTTGAAATGGCGCAGGCGGTAGGCGAGCGAGCCGTTCTGCTCGACGATGGTGACCAGCTCGTAGAACCAGATGCCGTCGCTGCGGGTCTGGGTGAAATGACCGGCGATCTGGCCGCCCATAGGGGCGAGATAGATTTCCCGGGCGGGGCCGCTGATCCCCTCGCCCTCCCAGGTGCCGGTCAGCCAGGCGAGGTCGGCGATGCGGGCAGGCGGCGGCGCGGCACCCGGTGTTGCGGCGCGGGTCTCCTGGGCGGGCGCGGGCGCGGGCGCGGCGACGGCGAGCAGGAGCGGCAGCAGGCAGGCAAGAGGCTTCATCGATCGTCCCCCAATGGCGCGCCCACCGGGGAGAGAATAATCCAATAGTCCTCAGCGGTCCATCGCCGATGCAAACCTCTCATTGCCGACGAAGCCGAGCCTGGTGACGCCGGCGCGGCGGATGTCGGCGAGGATCTGGTCGACGCGCTCGTAGCGCGCCTCGGCCTCGGGAAGAAGCTCGAGCACGGGCCGGGCCGGGTCGGCCTGGAAGGCGGCGAGCCGCGCCGGCAAGGCAGCGGCAGGCAAGGCTTGACCGTTCCACAGGAGCGCGCCCGAAGCCTGGATCGCGAGCCGGTGGATCGTCGGCGGCGCAGGCTGGGGAACCGGTCTCGGCAGGTCGAGCGGTACCTTGTGGGTGGAGAGGGGGATGGAAACGATCAGCATGATCAGGATGACGAGCATCATGTCGATCAGGGGCGTCGTGTTGATCGCCGAGATCGGCGCGAAATCGTCCGCGACCGCGGCGCGCGCCCGGCGGCTGGAGCTGTTGATCATGGCGGCTCTCCCATAGCAAGTGATTTGATGATATATTATTACGTTCGACAAAGGAAATGCTTTTTACGGCTTTTGCAGGCGCGTGCGACAGGCTAGGCCTTGCCGCGCTTAGGTGGGCGTTCGGGGGCAAGTGCCGGAAATCGTTTCTCTTATCATCGGAACCGTGCTCGCTTCGGCGGCCGCGGCGATCCTGCTGCTCGCCTGGCTGCTGGCGCGCGAGCGGGCCGCGCGCCGGGCCGCGGAGGAGGCGCTGGCCGCCGGGCGCGAGGCGGCGGCGCAGCTCGCTCTGCTCGACCGGCGCAGCGCCGCGATCGCCCCGATCGAGACGCTCTGGCTGACCTGGTCCGGCGGCGGCCGGCCCGGCCCGGCCCTGCTCGCCGAGGCGGCGCGCGCGATCGCCGAGGCGCGCCTGCTGTTCGGCGGCCCGCTCGAGGCCGAGCTCAACGAAGCGGCCCTGCTGATCGCCGAGCATGTCCGCGGCCAGGCCTGGCAGCGCGACGCCATCCTCGGCGGCCGGCGGGACGAAAGCGCCGAGCTGATCGATGCGGAGATCGCGCGCGAGCAGGCGCTGAAGCCCCGGATCGCGGCCTTGCGGGTCCGCCTCGTCGAGGCCGCGCGCCTCTCCTGAGCCCGCGTTGACAGCCGCCCCGGCGGCAGGCACCATTCCACCTGCGTTCCGGTACCCCACCCGACATGGAGCCGGCGATGACGGAGATGAATGACCGCAGCCCCGCCGACCGGCTGAGGGACGCCTATGCCTTGTGGTCGGAGAGCGGCGGGACGCGCTCCGACCAGTGGATCGACCTGCTTTCCGACAGCATCGAGATGCGCTCGGTGCTGACGCCCGACCTGCCCGACGATCTCGCCGCGACCCGCCATACCCTCTCGGGCGCGCTGGAATATTTCCAGACCGTGGCGCGCGACTGGGAGATGATCCATTACACGGTCGAGCGCTTCGTCGACGGCGGCGACGACGTGGTGATGGTCGGCCGCTGCGCCTGGCGCAACCGCGCCACCGCGCGCGTCGTCGAGACGCCCAAGGTCGACGTCTGGCGGTTCGAGGACGGCAAGGCGGTGAGCTTCCTCGAAATGTTCGACAGCCTGGCCTTCGTCCGCGCGATCCCGTTCGGCGACGCCATGGGCCTCGCCTAGTCGACGCCGGAAAGAGGGGATTCATGATCCGACGCCTGCTCGCCGGCGCCGCCGCCTGCCTCCTTGCCGCCGCGCCGGCCCCGGCGCCCGCCTTCGGGCTCAAGACCCATGTCTATATCGCCGACCAGGTGTGGCAGGATCTGGCCGATTGCCGGCTCACGATCCGCGCCCAGGAGTTCCGCGTCCCCGCCGAGACCTGCCGCGCGATCCGCGGCCATCGCGGCGAATTCCTCGCCGGCGCGCTCGGCCCCGACGTCTTTCCCGACGTGCTGGTCGGCCAGACCGTCGTCCATCCCGGCGTGCCGAACGGCTGGCAGGCGAACGACTGGCTGAACCTGCTGCTGAGCCGCGCCCGCACCGACGAGGAACTCGCCTTCGCCTGGGGCTATGCGATGCATTTCGCCGGCGACGTCTTCGCCCACTCCTACGTCAACAATTATGCCGGCGGCGTGTTCGAGATCGGCGAGGACCGCACCAAGGGGATCGAGCTGCGCCATTACCGGCTCGAAAAATATATCGACCAGCATCTCGATTATGCGATCGATCCGGCGGTGCTGCGCGTCCCCTCCGCCTTCCTCGCGCAGCAGCTGATCATGTACGATTACGGCGCCGGCGGCGGCCCCAGGGTCGGCGACTTCTATGCCTCCGCCGCCGCCGATCCCGCCGCCTTCCTGCGCGACGCGACGCGACGGCTGCACCGGAGCGGGCCGGCGGCGCCGGTCATGACGCTGCTCACCATGGTCGACATCGCCCATGTCGCGCGCCTCCGGGCGCCGGGCCAGGAAGCGGCGGAGCGCGCGCGGCTCGACGCGGCCGCCGCCGCGGCGCGCACGGCCGAGCAGCATTGGTCGCTGCCGCCGACCGAGACCTACGTCTTCGACGAGCGCAGCCCGGGTTTTGCCGGCCTCACGCGCCAGGCCCGCAGCGAGGTGCAGACCGCCTACCGGCTCTATCTCACCCAGGTCGAGGCCTGGCAGCAGGCGCGGGCGCTGACCCTGTTCACCGCGGCCTGGGAGCGCGACATCCAGCAGGCTGCCGAGCGCTATATCGAGGCCTCGCTCGAATTCGGCGCGACCATGGTGCGCGAGAGCGGCGGCCGGGCGCGGTTCGAGGAGCGCGCGAGCCCGGCCGCGGCCTATCGGCGCTGGCTCGCCTGCTACGCGCCGGTGCTCGAGGGCAGCCCGGCGGCGGCGGGCGACCTGGTCTGCGAGCGGATGCGCGCGATGCGCTCGGACCTCACCCTGCGCCGCGCCGCCTTGCTCTCCTCTTTGGGCTCGCAGCCGCGCAGCTCCTATTTCCGCCTGCTCCAGATCGACGAATATCTGCACGGCCTGGTCGAGGATCTCGTCGTCGGCCTGATCGGGCTCAGGGATCATTCGTTCGGCGAGCTGCTCGACGAGGGCCGCGCGCCGGCGCCGGTGAGCGCGGCGACGCTCAACATGACCTTCGCCGCCGCGCCCAACGGCCAGCTCCCCTTCCGCTGCGCCGCCGACTGGATCGACGCGGATCTCGGCATGCGCGGCCCACTCGCTTCCGGTGCCGACAATGATTGCGACAATGCGCCGAGAAGCCGCGCGACGCTCGATCCGGCGCGCTTCGCGGCGCTCGACGACGCGCTCGTCCTCGCCCGCCTCGCCTTGCTCGACCAGGCCGGGGTGCGCGAGGCGGCGCAGCGCTTCGGCGGCAGTGCGGCCGGCATGCGGCTCGGCGCCCAGGCGCGCTATTCGCTGCTGCTCGACACGGTGAAGTCGCTCGACGGCAGCCAGCAATGGCACGGCCAGGCCCTGCCCTTCCCCCGCGCCGCCGCTTATGCGGGCGCGCCGCCGCTGCGCAGCTTCGGCTATGCGCCCGCTGCGACGGGGCCGGCCGGTTTCCCCTATTACCAGAACGAGGCGCTGCGCCGGACCGTCTTCACCGCCCTGTTCCGCCCGTTCGAGGGGGCGATCCTCCGGCGCGCGGAGATGCAGCCGGCCGCCTACCCGTTCCGGCCCTGCGCCGGCGACCCGCTGCGCCCGGCCGGGGCGGGAACGACGGAGATCTGCTGAGCTTCTCGGCCCGCCCCTCGAGGGGCGGGCCGTCAGGAACAGGGACCCGCGCGCCCTGGAAAGGCGTTTTGCGCCTTGCCATGCCTTCGACCGTCATCCGCCGTTTCGATTACGATCCCGAGGCCGAGGCGCTGGACGTGCTGTTCACGACCGGCCGGCGCTATCGTTATTTCAAGGTGCCGCAGGCGGAGGTGGACGCGTTCCGCGCCGCGTTCAGCAAGGGCCGCTACTTCAACACGCGCATCCGCGACTCCTACGACTATGCCGAATGCGCGGCCTAAACGCCGGATGAACCCGGCGTTATGGACCGTTCACGCAACCTCGTTTGCCGCGTTTCGTTGATATCGGGTCCCCTGCCCCGGGATTTCACCAAAGGAGTGTATCATGCGTAAGATGATCCTTGCCGCCGCTGTGGCGGCCGTCGCCATGCCGATCGCAGTCGCGCCGGCCGATGCCCAGACCGGCTACAACACCCGCCGCGAGGTCCGCGAATGCCAGCGCGAGCTGCGCAACGCCCAGAGCCGCCGCGAATATTGGCGCGAGCGCCGCGAGTGCGAGCGCGAGATCGCGCGCGCCCAGCGCCGCGACTGGCGGACCTATAACCGCTACGACTGGAACCGGCCGGCCGCCGGCGGCTATTATTACGCCGACGATTATTACCGGGACGGCCGCTATTATCGCGAGACAAGGCTCGGCTATAACGATCGCGTTTATCGCGGCCGCGACGGGCGCTATTATTGCCGCCGCAGCGACGGCACGACCGGCCTGATCATCGGCGCGGGCGTCGGCGCGCTGATCGGCAACTCGCTCGACAATGGCCGCTCGAGCATTCTCGGCACGATCCTCGGCGCCGCGGCCGGCGGCGCGGTCGGCGCCTCGATCGACCGCAACAGCGACATACGCTGCCGCTAGAGCGTCGCTCACCAACGCGATGAAGGGGCGCCCCGGCCGGGGCGCCCCTTTTCATTGGTTCAAGGCCCGTCCTCGTTGGGCGGAAAGAAGGGTCAATCGAAGCGCGGCGCCACGTCGGTCCGGTAGATGTGCCAGCGTCGCTCGGCTACGGTCGCGCCCGGAATGGGATGGACCATGCGCATCGTCACGGTGCCTCGCTCGCTGAACGGCCGATCGTTTCGCAGCCGTCCGTAGATCGTCACGGGCACTTCGGCGTAGCTGGATCCCGCTGCGCCCTCGTAGTCGCCGGCCCGGCCCACCCGGCCATGATAGGAGAGGTAGGGTCGGAAGGCGGCGGCGAAGGTCCTGAGCGGCATGTCGTTCAGCCGGACCCGCAAGGCTGCTTGATAATCGTGCCGGCCGAGCAGCGCGAAATAGCGCCTCAGCACCTGCTCGGGCGCGGGCCCGGCCGCGCGCGCGGGGGCGGGCGCAGCATGATCGAGAGCAAGTCCGAGGAGAATCAGGCAGAGCACCCGCCGGGCCATGGTTCCGCACCCCTTTCAGCCCATAAACCCCCGCTGAATGCGAGGTAGTTATGGGTTCATGCAACAGCACATATACCATGTTCGTTCATTCAGGGCGTCCTCCCGAATGGACGTTGGACATGGGAGAGTAGAGCATGCGTATCTTCATCCTCGCGGCCGCGCTCGGCGCGACCGCCCTTCCGGCCGGCGCCGCCAGCGCCCAATATTATGGCGGCGGCTACGGCAATTACGGCTACAGCAATTACGGCTACAACAACGGCTACAACAACCGCGTCCGCCAGGAGCAGCGCGAGTGCCAGCGCGAATTGCGCCATGCCCGCAACCGCTGGGAATATGAGCGCGAGCTGCGCGAATGCCGGCGCGAGATCGCCGAGGCCCGGCGCCACCAATATCGGCGCTACAACGACAATGGCTATTATGGCGACCGCTACGACCGCGACGATTATTATCGCGGCCGCTACCGCTGACCAATCCGATCGAGCGGGGGGCAGGTCCCGCTCGTTCCGGCGCGATAATGATTGACTCGGCCCGCCATTGATGCGGAACCTTTCCCTTCGCAATGCGGAGGGGATCGGAACATGGCTGGCTTTCTATCGATGACGAATCTCGGGCGGATCGCGAAGGTCGTCGCCCTGTTGCTGTTCGTCCTGCCCTGGGTGACGGTGTCCTGCGCGGACCAGACCTTGGTCTCGATGACCGGGCTCGACCTCGCCACCGGACATGTCAACATGACCGCCAATCCGATGCTCGGCCCCAGCGCGAACCTCCCCTCCCAGCATGCAGGCGAGATGCTCGTCATCATCGGCGCGGTGCTGATCCTCGCCGGGCTCGTCCTCGGCTTCGTGCTGAAGGGCGCTAAAGGCGCGATGGCCGGGACCGCCTGCGCCGCCGCGGCCGCAGCCGCACTCGCCTATGACGTCCTGGTCCGCGTGAAGGCGCAGGCCATCTCGGACGGCGCCGCGAGCGCCAGCAGCAATCAAAGCGGGGGGGTCGACACCCGCCAGATCGCCGAGCTGATCCACGTCAACATCCAGATCGGCTTCTGGCTCTGCCTCGTGGCGCTTGTCGCGGCGGTCGTGTTCGATGTCCTGTCGATGAAGGCGGCCGCGCCGCCGGCCGGGCCACCGCCGACGCCCTGACGGGTTTAGGGGGTTGGGGGTTGGGGTTTCGGGACTGGCAAGGGAGACGCGGGCCTAATCCCTCACCCCTAATCCCTAATCCCTAATCCCTAATCCCTAACCCCCAATAAGCCTCCGCCTTGGCGAGCGCCGCCGCGTCGTCGACGTCGAGCCAGCGGGCGCCTTCTATCTCGACCGTCATCGCCTGGCCGCGGTCGGCGAGGCGCTGGACGCCGTCCGAGAGGCTGCCGGACGCGCCGTCGGCGATCGCCGCCCTGATCGCTTCGGCGAGCGCAGGCGAGGCGCGGAACAGGCCGGTATCGATCGCGTCGAAGGCATCGAGGGTCTTGCCGATGCGCCGGATCGCGCCGTCCTCGGAAAGCGCAACCTTGGTCGCGTCGTCCATGTCGAGCAGGGGATTGGCGAGGTCGCGGTCGACCGCGAGGGTCAGCGCCGCCGGCCGCGCGGCGCGCAGGAGCCGCACGATCGCGGGATCGAACAGATGGTCCGCCATGGTCAGCAGATAGTCGCCCTGGATGGCCTCGGCGCCGGCGAGCACCGAATGGCCGTTCGGCCGGTCCCAGTCGGCGATGCGGACTGGCGCGATCGGCACGCCGAGCCGCTCCGCGAGATCGGCGAGGAAGCTCTCGAGCCGCTCCGCCTCATGCCCCGTCACCACCGTGAACGCGCTCGCGCCGCCCGCGGCGGCGGCGCGCGCGACATGCTCGATCAAAGGCACGCCCGCGACCGGGGTCAGCGGCTTCGAAGGGGAGATGTCCCGCAGCCGGCTGCCATGGCCGGCCGCGATGATCAGGCAGTTCATTCGGCGGCGAGCGCCTCGCCGGCGATGAACTCCTCGGTGAGCTGGGCGGCGACGTCGTCGCTGAACTGCTGGGGCGGGTGCTTGCAGAAGAAGGCGCTCGGGCCGGTCAGAACGCCGCCGATGCCGCGGTCGAGCGCCACCTTGCAGCAGCGGATCGCGTCGACCACCACCGCCGCGGAGTTCGGGCTGTCCTCGACGCTGAGCCGGAGCTCGAGGTTCATCGGCACCTCGCCGAACAGATTGCCCTCGGCGCGCAGGAAGCAGAGCTTGTTGTCGTTGAGCCAGGGGATGTAGTCCGACGGCCCGATGTGGATATCGTCCTCGCCGAGCCGCTCGACCAAAGCGGACTGAACCGCTTCCGTCTTCGATTCCTTCTTCGAGGCGAGCCGGTTACGGTCCAGCATGTTCATGAAATCGGTATTGCCGCCGGTGTTGAGCTGGTAGGTCCGGGTCATCTGGACGCCGCGCGCCCGGAACAGGCTGGAGAGGACGCGGTGGACGATGGTCGCGCCCAATTGCGCCTTGATGTCGTCACCGACGATCGGAAGATTCTTGTCGCGGAAGCGCTTCTCCCACCCCGGGTTCGAAGCGATGAACACCGGCATGCAATTGACCACCGCGACCCCGGCCTTCAGCGCGCATTCCATGTAGAAGCGGGTCGCCTCCTCCGAGCCGACCGGAAGATAATTGACCAGGATCTCGGCCCTGCTCTCCTTCAGCGCCGCGACGACCTCCTCCTCGCTCGCCTCGGGCAGATCGGCGCGGACGAAGCCGCGCTCGCCATAATTCTCCATGTGCGGCGCCATGCCGTCCAGCACCCGGCCCATCCGCACCGTCACCCCGGTCGCGGGAATCTCGCTCTGGAACACATGGGTGCAATTGGGCTTGGCGAAGATCGCCTCGCCGAGGTCGAGGCCGACCTTGCGCGCGTCCGTGTCGAACGCGGCGACGAACTGGATGTCGGACAGGGCATAGCCGCCCAGCCGCTCGTGCATCAGCCCCTCGGGCGCCTTGCGCCCGGCATAGAAATAACGCCCCTGCACCAGGGAGCTCGCGCAATTGCCGACACCGACCAGCGCCACCTTGATCTTGTTCATGTTTCTCCGGTTTTTCATCTGGCCGGGCGTCGTGCCGGCGCGCCGTCATACGCTCGTCATAATCACTCGGGAAGTCAAGAACGCTATGCTGCGCCGCGATAACCGGCGCGCGGGCGCGGCAGCAACAGGGAACCGACCACATAGACGATCCAGACCGTCCCGACCGACGCGAAGATGCCCAGCGCGACATGGGCCAGGCCGAGGATGATGAGGACCATGAACAGGAAGGCGAAGCAGTCCCGGCTGGACAGCGTCTGCACCGTCCAGAAGACGAGGTCGAACAGGTTCCGGACCGGGCCGGAGCGCTTGAGCAGGTCGAAGCTCAAGGGCGCGCCGCCAGCGCGCGTGCGCCAGCCGATCAGCACCGCGCCGGTGGTCATCAGGCCGAGCGACCAATAGCCGAGCCAGGCGACATGGTGCGGGCCGTGCCGCCCGAGATGGATGGTGAGGGCGAGGACGAAGAGGACGTTGGTCGCCATGTCGAGCGCGCTGTCGAGGGTCTTGCCGAAATCGGTGGCGCGGAAGGTCGCGCGCGCCATCTCGCCGTCGACGCCGTCCAGGACCGAGGCGGCCTGGAACAGGATCCCGCCGAGCATCAGCCCGGCCTTGCCGCCGCCGAGCATGCCGAAGAACATCACCACCGCGAAGGCGGCGGAGGCGATCGTGGCATGGATCGGCCGGGCGCCGGGAATGAGCAGCACGAGCCAGGAGATGCGCTGGGAGATCGGCCGGTTGAACCAGCGCGAGACCAGGCCGTCGCCCGGCTTGGTGGTGGCGCGCAATATGTCCATCGCATGGAGCGACGGCGCGGGCGTCGGGACGATGTCCGCGGGCGCGTCGGCGGGGGCGACCACGCGCACCTCGGACGCGGCGCGAAGCCGCTCGATATCCGCGAGCGTCGCCGGCGCAAGCGGGACGGCGCCGTCGCCGATCGTCAGCCAAATCTCGCCCGCGCCCGATTCCGCGAGGTCATGGACAACGCGCGCCGCAGCGGCGACGCCGGCCACCCGCCGGTCGGCCTCGCGCGCGCTCGGGAAGGCGACCGCGTATCGCCGTTGCTCGGCCGGGCCGGATTTTTCGCTTCCCATCCACCGGCTCCTTACCGCAAGAACGCCCCCGATGCGCAGCATTATTCACAAAGAGGGCGGAAGAATGGCATCCTTGAGCGCCGGCAACGCTGCGGCGCGCACCCGCCCGCGGGAGCTCGAGGACCCGCTCAACCTGCACCTCTACCATCCGCTCGCGGCGCGGCTGGCACGGCTGCTTGTCCCGACCGGGATCGCGCCCAACGCGGTCTCGGTGCTGAGCTTCGTCTGCCTCTGCGCCGCGACCTGGGCCTTCCTCGCGCTCGACTGGCCGCTCAACGCGCCGATCGGCCTCGCCTTCATGATGCTCTGGCACGTCGTCGACGGCGCCGACGGCGACCTCGCCCGGATGACCGGCCGCTCCTCGGCGACCGGGGAGGTGGTCGACGGGGTCTGCGACTATGCCGGCAACGTCCTCATGTATTTCGCCTTCGCCTTCCGGCTCGACGACACGCTCGGGGGCTGGGCCTGGACGCTGGCGGTGGCCGCCGGAGTCTCGCATATCGTCCAGACCAACCATGCCGAAACCCAGCGCCGCCTCTACCTCTGGCGCGCCTACGGCGTGCCCTGGCTGCGCAACGCCGCTGCCGCGGGCGACGAGGTCTTCCACAAGCCGAGCTGGTTCACCCGCTTCCTGCGCTTCTGGGCGGTCGGCTATATCTGGCTGTCCGACCGGATGAGCCCGAGCGCCAATCCGGTCGATGCGGCATTGACGGAGGCGGCCGGGGACATGGGCGAGACGAGGCGGATCCGCGCGATGGTCCGCCGGTCCTCGCGCATCTCGCTCGTCCTGCAGAAGGGCCTCGGCGCCAATCCCAAGACGATCATCATCGCCGCCGCGATCGCGGCCGGCAGCCCGGTCTATTATTTCCTGACCACCCTCGTCCTCCTCAACTTGCTGCTGGTGGTCTCGGTCATCCACCACAAGATCGTCGACGCCCGCCTCGCCGCCGCGCTCAGCCGCGGCTGAGAGAGGCAAGCCGCGCCTCGAGAAAGGCGTGGATCTTCTCCGCGCGCCGGTTCCAGGTCAGCTCCCGCGCCAGCGCGAGCGCGGTCGCGCCGAGGCGCCGTGCAAGCGCCGCGTCGGCCAGGATGCGGTCCAGCGCCAGCGCCGCCAATTCCGGCTCGCCCGGCGGCACCAGCAGGGCATTGTCGCCGTCGACGAGCAATTCCGCGGTGTCGGGCGCCGCCGGCGCGAGGATCGGCCGGCCCGCGGCGAGATAGGAGAAGAGCTTCAGCGGCAGCACGCAGTTGCGGAAACGCTCGAGCGGCGCGCGCGAGGGCGGGATCAGCAGCACGTCCGCCGTGTGGAGCCAGGCCGGCAGCGCCGCAGGCTCCTGCCACCTGACGATCCGGACGTTGGCGCGACCCGCCGCCTCGGCCTCGATCAGGCCCTGCCCCTCCGAGCCGACCAGCACGAACAGCACCTCCGGGCGAAGCGCGGCCAGAGCGAGGATCTGATCGAGCCCCTTCTCGGCGTTGATCCGCCCGGCATAGAGCGCGATCGCCCTGGCGGGCGGCAGGCCGAGCCGGGCCCGGGCCTCGTCCCTGCCGAGCGGCGCCCCCAGCAGCCGGGCGTTGGCGCCATTATGGGCGACCAGGATCTTCTCCTCCGCGACCCCGGCCCGGCGATAGGCGCCCGCCGCATGATCGGAGTGGAGGATCAGGCCGAGGCAGCAGACGTCGCGCGCGGTCCGCCGGACCAGAGGCCGGATCGCGGGCCAGTCGTCGGGCCAGGGCCGATATTGCTCGATCGCGAAGGGGAGCGGCGAGCCGCGGCCCGCGCCGAGCATCGCCGGGATGCGCGAATAGAGGAGATCGGCGCCGGCCAGCGCCGGATCGCGGAAGACCTGGCGCAGCCACATCAGGGTCCTGGGCAAGGCCTCGCCCGCCCAGCGGCTCGGCCGCTGGACCAGGCTGAAATCGCCCTCGACGTCGAAAAAGCCGCGCAGAGCGTCCGCATCGAGCGCCGGATCTCCGCGCCCGCGCGGCATCAGCAGGATCGTCTCGATCCCCCGGCGGGCCAAAGCCGCGGCGGTCTCGATCGACTGCTCGCGGTCGGCGTTGCGATTGGGTCTTGCCCAGATCAGGGGATAGATCAGGCGCATCGGCCGGCCCGGACCTGGTCGTAAATCTCCTCGAGCCGCCGCATCTGCCGCACGAAATCGAATCTCCGCTCCGCCATGGCCCGCGCCGCCGCGCCCATCCGCGCGCGCAGATCGGGGTCGCCGAGGATCGCCGCAAGCCGCGCGGCCAGCGCCCCGGCATCGCGCTCGGGGATGATGAAGCCGGTCTCGCCCTCGACGATCGCCTCGGGGATGCCGCTGTGCGCGGTCCCGACCACGGGCAGGGCCGAGGCCGCGGCTTCGACGACGACATTGGGGAGGCCCTCGGCATCGCCGTCGCGCGCGGTGACGCTGGGCACGGCCAGCAAGGTCGCGCGCCGCATCCATTCGCCGACCGCCTCCGGGGGCTGCGCGCCGAGGAAGCGCACGGATTCGCCTGCCAATCGCTCCAGACGCGGGCGGAGCGGGCCGTCGCCGATCACGACCAGCGAGGCTTCGGGACGATCGCGCCGGGCGATGGCGAAGGCTTCGAGCAGGGTCTCGACGCCCTTCTTCTCGACCAGCCTGCCGACGAACAGGATCGTGTCCGGGCCGCCCGGCCCGGGGCGGAAGCGCTGGAGGTCGACCCCGTTATAATGGGTGCGCGTCCGTTCGGCGGGATAACCCCGCGCGATCGCCCGCCGGCGCAGCGCCTCGGAAACGGCGAGGAAGAGCGTGCCGCGCCGCCGCAGCGCCCGTTCCCGCAGGACATAGTTCATCCAGGACAGCCGACCCGAACGCAGCAGCGCCGCGTTCGACAGGTTCACGTCATAGCCGCGCAGGCTGGTGATCAGCGGCACGCCCAAAGCTTCGGCGAGGGTCAGCCCCCGCACCCCGTCGGTGGCGAAATGGGCGTGGACGAGCATCGGCGCGAACGGTCGCGCCCGCCCGGCGAAGGCCCGCCAGCCGGCCGCGCCCTTCAGCAGCACCCGCCCGGCCAGCACGGGCGGGATATTGCCCCCGTCCTCGAGCCCGAGCACGAGCGGCTGGTAGCGGACCAGGCCCGTCGCCTGCGCCCGCACGAACGTCTCCGACGGCGCAAACAGCGGCGCGCGGAAAATGGCGGCCACCGGCCGCGCGTCACGATCGAAGGGGGGAGGCGGAGATTCGGGCATAGGCGGGCAGGGTCCGCACCCTAGTCCTCGCGAATCGGGCTCGATACAAGGGTCCGAATGACGGACATCGGCAGCGACGACGACACGGCGGGGCGAATGATCATGCGCGGGGCGCAGGCGACCGCCCTGGGCTTCGCGATCCGCTTCACCGCGCGCCTCCTGTTCCTGTTCGTCGCCGGACGGCTTTACGGCGCCGGCCTGTTCGGCGCCTATGTCCTCGCCGCGGCGATGGTCGAGCTCGCGGTCGGCGCCGGCAGCCTCAGCACCAAGAAAACCCTCTTCCCCCTGCTCGATCGGCAGGAAGCGGCGGGCGACCGGCCTCTCGTCCACATCGTCATCGATGCGGCGTTGCTGGTGAGCCTCGCCTCCCTCCTGCTCGCCGCCGGCTTCATCCTGGCAGCCTATCTGCTTCCGCCGAGCCTGCTTCACGCGGATGCGCGCGCCGCCTTCGCCCTGCTCGCCCCGATGATCGCCGGCCAGGCGCTGCTCGACCTGTTCCTCGCCGCCGCGCGCTGGAAGCAGAAGGTCCGTTACGAGGTGATCAGCCGCAGCCTGATCGAGCCCTATGCACTCGTTGCGGGCGCGACCGCCGCCTTCTTCCTCGGCTTCGGCGCGCACGGGCTGCTGATCGGCTATTGGTGCGGGACCCTGGCCGCGCTCGCTTATGCGATCCGGGGCGCGGCGCTGAGCTACCATGGCTTCGCGCTCGGCCATTATCGCCCGAGCGGCGCCATCTTCCGCCGGATCGCGCGCGCCGCCGCGGCCAACAGCGCGAACGACCTCCTCAATGCGCTCTACATGCGCGTCGACCTCTATCTGGTCGGCATCCTGCTCGGGCCGGGGCCGACCGGCATTTACGGCATGGCGCGGCAGGTCACGACGCCGATCCGCCAAGTCCGGCAGAGCTTCGACGGCCTGCTCGTGCCCGCCGTCGCCAAGACGATCGGCGTCCGCGGCGCCGGCGGGACGGGAGAGGCGCTTGCGACCGCGACCCGCCTGATCCTGGTCATCCAGCTGCCGATCCTGATCGCCCTGTTCGCGGTCGGGGAGCCGTTGATGGCCCTGCTCGGCCCCGGCTTCGCGGCGGGCTATTGGCCGCTCGTCATCCTCGCCGGGGCGGAGGTCCTGCAATCCGCGCTCGGCATAGGCGACCTCGTCTTCGTCTATCTGCGCCCGCGGATCGGCCTCTATCTGACGATGATCAGCATCGCGGTCGGGATCGCCACCGCTTTGCTGCTCATTCCCCGCTTCGGGATCACCGGCGCCGCCTTCGCCTTGTTCGCCGCTTATGCGCTGCGCACGGTCCTGCGCACCTTCGTCCTGCACCTGCGCTTTTCACTGGCGCTGCCGCATGCCCATCTCGCCGGGCCGTTCGCGGCCGCCGCGGTCGCGGCCGGAGCGATCCTGCTCATCCCGAACGCGCTGCTCGCGGCGGCGGCGGGCCTATCCCTCTATGCCGCCCTCCTGCTAGTCTGGCTGAGGGCGACCGGACAAGGTCTCTCGCTGACCGGCTTCGCCGCGGAACGGGCGCAATGACCCGCCGCGTCCTCCTCCCGATCCTGGACGGCAGGATGCTGGACAAGGCCGCGTTCGCCGACGCATCCTCCAGCCTGAAGGAGCCGGGCTGAATGGCGATCGCCTGCGTAAGTGATTTCCGCCGCGAGGCCGAGAAGCGCCTGCCGCGCTTCCTGTTCGATTATATCGACGGCGGCGCCTATGCCGAGGTGACGCTCCGCCGCAACATTGCCGATCTCGCCGAGATCGCGCTGCGCCAGCGCGTGCTCGTCGACGTCTCGAAGGTCGATCTTTCCACCCGCCTGTTCGGCAGCGACGTCGCCATGCCGGTCGGCCTCGGCCCGGTCGGCATGTCCGGCATGTACGCGCGGCGCGGGGAGGCACAGGCGGCGCGCGCCGCGGCGGCCAAGGGCGTGCCGATCTGCCTTTCCAGCGTCTCGGTCTGCGACCTCAGGGAGGTGGCGGCGGCGGGCGCGGACCCGCTCTGGTTCCAGCTCTACGTGATCAAGGACCGCGCCTATATGGCGGAGCTGCTCGCCGTCGCCAAGGAGGTGAGGTGCAGCGCCTTGGTGTTCACCGTCGACCTTCCGGTCCCGGGCGCGCGCTATCGCGACGCCCATAGCGGGCTGACCGGGACCAATACGCGCTGGAAGCGGCTGCGCCAGATCCTCTCCCATCCGCGCTGGGCGTGGGACGTGGGCGTCAAGGGCAAGCCGCACAGCCTCGGCAATTTCGCGCCGGTACTGAAGGGGACTGATGGCCTCGACGATTATGTCGCCTGGATCGGACGCAATTTCGATGCGAGCATCGCTTGGAAGGACATCGCCTGGATCCGCTCCCATTGGGAGGGGCCGCTGCTGATCAAGGGCATCCTCGACGTCGAGGATGCGCGCGAAGCGGTGAAGCTGGGCGCCGAGGGCCTCGTCGTTTCCAATCATGGCGGGCGCCAGCTGGACGGCGTTCTTTCCACCGCCCGCGCCTTGCCGGGGATCGCCGATGCGGTCGGCGGCGAGCTCGAAATCCTGGTCGACGGCGGCATCCGCTCCGGGCTCGACGTGCTTCGCATGCTCGCTCTGGGCGCGAAGGGGGTGCTGCTCGGCCGGGCCTGGGCCTATGCGTTGGCGGCGCGCGGCGGGGCCGGCGTGGCGCAGATGCTCGACATCATCGAGGCCGAGCTGCGCGTCGCCATGCAGCTGACCGGCGTCACTTCCATAGACAAGGTCGATCGCGCTATCCTCGCGTCATGAAGATCCTGCTCTTCGGGCGGCTCGGCGAGACGATCGGCCGGGAGATCGACTTCGCGCTCCCCGAGGGCGGCTGCACGGTCGCCGCGCTGCGCGCTGCGCTGGCGCGGGATCATCAAGGCCTCGCGGCGGACAAGGTGCGGGCCTGCATCGACCATGAGATCGCCCCGGAGACGGCTTTGGTCCTGCCGGGCCAGGAAGTGGCCTTCCTCCCGCCTTTGTCGGGCGGCTGAGATGGTGCGGCTCGAACCCGGGGAGCTGCGCCCCGCCGAGGAGCTGGAGCGCTTCATCGCCGGCCTCGCCGGGGACGGTGCCGTGGTCAGCTTCGTCGGCCTCGCCCGGGGCGCCGACGCGGCGGGCGAAAAGGTGACCGGCCTCTTCCTCGATTCCTATCCGGGCATGACCGAGAAGAGCCTCGAAGCGATCGCCGCCGCCGCGCGCGAACGTTTCGCAATCAGCGCGGTCCAGATCGTGCACCGCAGCGGCGCGGTCGCGCCCGGCGCGCCGATCGTCTTCGCCGCCGCCGCCGCGCGGCACCGCCGCGCCGCGTTCGAGGCCGCCGACTATCTGATGGACCGGCTGAAGACCGACGCCGTCTTCTGGAAGCGCGAGCAGAGGCTTGACGGCTCCGCCTGGATCGAGCCCAGTGAGGCGGACCGGGCCGATCGCGCCCGCTGGAGTGATTGATGCCCGGAATCGACGAAAGCCTGACCTTCCATCCGCTGCGGATCGCCGTGCTCGCAATCTCCGACACGCGCACCGCCGAGACCGACAGTTCGGGCGACCTGCTGGCCGAGCGGCTGACCGGCGCCGGCCACGCGCTGGCGGGCCGCGCCATCGTCGCCGACGATATCGAGGCGATCCGCGCCCAGATCAGGGCTTGGGTCGCCGATCCCGAGGTGGACGTCATCATCACCACCGGCGGCACCGGTTTCGCCCCGCGCGACGTCACCCCCGAGGCGATCAAGCCCCTGCTCCGGCGGCAGATGGACGGCTTCTCCGCCATCTTCCACCAGGCGAGCTTCGGCACGGTCGGCATCTCGACCCTGCAGTCGCGCACCTTCGCGGGCCAGATCGCGGACACCTTCGTGTTCGGCCTGCCCGGCTCGACCGGCGCCTGCCGGGACGGCTGGGACCTGGTGCTCGGGCTCCAGCTCGACAGCCGCTACAAGCCCTGCTCGCTGGCCGGGCAGATCCCGCGGCTCAGGGACCTCTGCGCATGACCGGGCTCAGCCATGTCGGCGGCGACGGCAAAGCGCGCATGGTCGACGTCACCGGCAAGGCGCCGAGCGACCGGATGGCGCGCGCGGCGGGCGTCCTGCGCTGCGCGCCGCCGACGCTCGACCTGGTCCGCGCCGGCACCGCGCCCAAGGGCGCGGTGATCGAGACCGCCGAGCTGGCCGGCGTGATGGCCGCGAAGCGCACCGCCGATTTGATCCCGCTCTGCCACAATCTGCCGCTGACCAAGGCGGCGGTGACGATCGAGATGGACGACGATCTGCCGGGCTTCCGGGTCGCCTCCGAAATCCGCACGCACGCCGTCACCGGCGTCGAGATGGAGGCGCTGACCGCGGTCTCGATCGCCTGCCTCACCCTGTTCGACATGCTGAAGGCGGTCGACCGGACGATGATCATCGGCCGCATCGAGGTGACCGCCAAGACCGGCGGCAAATCGGGACCGAGATGATTAGCTTCGACGAGGCGGCCTTCTTGGTCGCCGCGGCGGCGACTCCGCTCGGCCGCGAGCGCGTGCCGCTCGCAGAAGCGAAGGGGCGGGTCCTCGCCGCACCGGTCGTGGCCGCGGTCGATGCGCCGCCCGCGGACGTCTCCGCGATGGACGGATATGCGGTGCGCGATGCCGATCTGCCGGGGCGGCTCCGCGTCGCCGGCGAATCCTTCCCCGGCCGGCCCTGCGAGGCGCCGCTCGCGCCGGGCCGCTGCGTCCGCATCTTCACCGGCGCGCCCGTGCCCGAGGGCGCCGACCGGGTCGTCATCCAGGAGGAGGTCCAGCGCGAGGACGGGACTGCGGTGTTCGGCGCGCCCGGCCCGGCCCGCCACATCCGCAAAAGCGGCTCCGATTTCGCCCGCGGGACGGTCCTGCTCGAAGCCGGGCGGCTGCTCGACCCGCGCGCTCTGGTCGCCGCCGCGGGCGCCGATCAGGCCGAGGTCGAAACCTGGCGCCGGCCGCTTCTCGCGATCATCGGCACGGGCGACGAGCTGGTCGAGCCCGGCGATGCGGCCGAGACGCCGGGCGCGATCCCCGAGAGCGTCTCGCTCGGCATCGCCGCTTTCGCCGAAATCTGGGGCGCCGAGATCGTCGCCCGCAAGCGCCTCCCCGACGCGCTGCCGCTGCTGGAGCGCGAAGCGGCCGAGGCGCTCCAGCTCGCCGACCTCGTGGTGGTCACCGGCGGTGCCTCGGTCGGCGAGCACGACCACGCCAAGGCGATGTTCGCCCCGTGGGGCCTCGACCTGATCTTCTCCAAGGTGGCGATCAAGCCCGGCAAGCCGGTCTGGCTCGGCCGCGCCGGCGGCAGGCTGGTCATGGGGCTTCCCGGCAATCCCAATTCCGCTCTGGTCACCGCGCGCCTGCTGCTCGCGCCGCTCATCCACGGCCTGACGGGGCGTCCGCCCGCGCTGCTCTGGCGGCAGGCGAAGCTCGCCGAGGATCTGCCCGCCACCGGCAATCGCGAGACCTTCACCCGCGCCGCCGCGGCCGGGGAGGCCGTGCGCCCGCTCGTCAACCAGGATTCGGGCGCGCTATCGACACTCGCCGCCGCCGACCTCTTGATCCGCCGAGCGGCCGGCGCGCCCGCGGCCGCGGCGGGCGCGCGCGTCGACATCATCGACTTCTGAGCAGCGCCTCGGCGCGGGCGAGGTCCGCTTCGTCATTGACGTTGAAGAAGGGATCGATGGGGTCCGCCTCCCAGGCGACCGCGGCATAGCCGACGGCCTCGGCGAAGCCCCTGAGCGACCGCCGCCCCGAAGCGGCATAAGCGGCGAGGCCTTCACCCGCCCGCGCGCGCCAGAGCGCGCAGACCGGGTGGAGCCGCCCGCCGCTCTCCGCCAGCGCCGCGGCCTTGCTTTCCCGGCCGAGCCGCTGCGGCAGATCGGCGGGAAGGAAAGGCATGTCGCATGCCATGGTGAGGAAGTCGCCGCCGAGAGCGAACGCACCGGCAATAGCGCCGAGCGGCCCCTCGATCCCGGGCAGGTCGGTCGCGCCGTCCGCGACCAGCACGTCGTCCGACCAGCTGTGCGCGATCCGCAGCGCCCGATCGAGCAGGGTGACGCCGCCGAGCAGCCGCTGCGGCTTGCCGCCGCCGATCCGCCGGCCCTCGCCGCCGGCCAGGATCACGATCCTCATGCGAAGATCAGCTTATAGCCGGCGACGAGCAGCACCAAAGCGAGCACCTGCAGCAGGCGCTCGCGCGGCAGCCGCTCGACGCCGAGCCAGGTGCCCAGCAGGGCCCCCGCGCCCACCGCCGCGATCAGGATCGGCATCTCGGGCGGCAGCGCGCGCACCGAGGCGAGATTGCCGGCGAGGCCGGCGAGCGAGTTGAGCAGGATGAAGCCCGCGGCGACGCCGGACGTATGGCGCGGAGTCTCCCAGCCGAACAGGATGATCAGCGGGCTGAGGAAGATGCCGCCGCCGGTGCCGGTCAGCCCGGCGAGCAGCCCGAGCGCCGCGCCCGCGGGCAGGGTCACGGCGAGCGAGGGCGTGTGAACCTCCCGATAGGCGAGCTTTCCGGGCTGCCAGAACAGGCGCACCGCCGCCGCCCAGAGCAACAGACCGACCAGCAGCCGGTAATATTCGGGCGGGAGATGGATCCAGCCGCCGATGAACGCGGCCGGCATGGCGGTAACCGCGAAGGCGGCGAGCAGGCGAAGATTGGTCTGGCCGCGATACCAATAGCGGACCGCGCCGAGCCCGGCGACGACGACGTTCAGCGCGAGCGCGGTCGGCCGCATCGTCTCCGGCGCCACCGCGAACAAGGCCATGATCGCGAGATAGGCCGAAGCGCCGCCATGGCCGACCGAGGAGTAGAGCGAAGCTGCAATCGCCATCAAAGCGGCGATCCACAGAATTGTCGCGAAATCCATCAGCCGCCGGTGACGCTCATGTGCCGCGGGGTCGCCGGCACGGGCGCGCCGATCCGGAAATCATGGCCCTTGGGCTTGCCCGCGATCAGCCGGTCGAGCGCTTCGTTGACCGCCTCGGCGCCGCCGCTGCGCAGCAGCTCGCGCAGCTCGACCTTCTGGTCGTGGCCGAGGCAGCCATAGACGGTCCCCGTCGCCGCGACGCGGATGCGGTTGCAGCCGGCGCAGAAATTCCCCGTGAGCGGCGTGATCGTGCCGAGCCGGATGCCGGTATCGCCGACCTCCCAATAGCGCGCCGGCCCGCCCGTGCGGCGCAGCGAAGGGACCAGATCGAAGCTTTCGTCCAGCCGCCGCTTCACCGCGTCGAGCGGGAGATAGTGCAGGCTCCGGTCCTCCTCGACCTCGCCCATCGGCATCGTTTCGATCAGGGTGAGGTCGTGGCCCCGGCCGATGCACCAATGAAGCATCGGCTCGATTTCGTTCTCGTTGAGGCCCTTGAGCGCGACCATGTTGATCTTGACCTGGAGGCCCGCCGCCGCCGCCGCTTCGATCCCCTCCAGCACCATGGCGAGCTCGCCATGCCGTGTGATGTAGCGGAAGCGCGCGGGATCGAGGCTGTCCAGGCTGACGTTCACGCGCCGGATCCCGGCCGCGCGAAGGTCCTCGGCGAAGCGGGCGAGCCTGGTGCCGTTGGTGGTCAGGGTCAGCTCGTCGAACCCGCTGCCGAGCCGCGCGCCGAGCCGCGCGATCAGGTGGCCGACGTCGCGCCGCACCAAAGGCTCGCCGCCGGTCAGCCGGATCCGCCTGACCCCGCGCGCGATGAAGATGCCGGCCAGCGCCTCGATCTCCTCGAAGCTCAGCACGTCGCGCTTTGGCAGGAAGCGCATCTCCTCGGCCATGCAATAGCGGCACCTGAGGTCGCAGCGGTCGGTGACAGACAGGCGGACATAGGTGATCCGCCGCCCGAACGTGTCGATCAGCCCTGTTTCCCGCGGCGAAGCCATGGAGCGATGCTACGCCTCCGCCCCTTGCCGGGCAAGGCGCGGCCCCGGCCGGCGGCTCTCCACCGGGCGATCGGACGGATTCGCGGTTCGTCACAGAAGAGTCATAGGCGAGACTGCGCACGAGGCGGGCAAACCCCGTAAAAACACTGCAAATGTCGCGAATCGGGCATGCTGCTCGGTCGACGAGTATTGACAGAGTTCATTCGCGCGCGTCAGCTTTCCAAATAGAGTCGCGCGCCTGTTCACGGCGGCCAGTAAACGCTTTCGATTCGATTTTCCTCGGCACGTGGGCAGCGGCCGAGCCGAAATAAGAGCGTTGCCCGGATAACGGTTCTTGGGGAGGCGGCCGAACGTCCAACCAGTCATGCGCATCGCAATACTCACGCCCATCAGGTTGATCGGAGAAGGCATCGCCGCGTCCTTGCGCGCGTGCGATGCAGGCTTCGAGCCGGTCGTGGCCTGCGAGGTCCGCGAGCTTCGCGCGCTGGTCGCATCCCCCTTGCCGCCGCGGCTGGCGATCGTCGACGTCACCCAGGGCCTGCCGCTCGATCCGATCCGCTCCTTCCATCACGACATTCCCGAGCTGCCCCTGCTCGCGCTCGGGATCAGGGAGCAGGACGCCGAGATCATCGCCCATGGCAGCGCCGGCTTCATCGGCTATTTGCGGCGGGAGGACGGGCTCGACCAGCTTCGCGCGCGGGTCGACGACGCGGTCTCGGGCCGCCTGCTCTGCTCGCCCGAGATCGCCGCGGTGATCATGCGCGGCCTGTTCCTGCGCGCGCCGCACGGCCATGAAGCGCGCAGCGTGGACCTCACCCTGCGCGAGACCGAGGTCGCTTCGCTGGTGAGCCGCGGCCTTTCCAACAAGGAGATCGCGCGCGAGCTCGATCTCAGCGAATCGACCGTCAAGCACCACGTCCATTCGATCCTCGGCAAGATCGGCGTGCCGAGCCGCTTCCAGCTCCTGCGCGGCACGCGCGAGGAGGCATGGGGTCCGGGAGCGCCTCGGAAGGCCCTGGCCTGAACCCGAGCCAGGTCCGCCAAGGCGGCCTTCAGCGCGGCTTGTCGTCTCCCGGCTGGTCCGAAACCGTGATCGCCTCATCCGTCGGCACCATCGTCGGTTCTTCGGGCTTGGGCGGCTCGACGACCTTTCCGGGCTCCGCCGACGGAACAATTCTCGCCGCGGTGGCAGGCGGCGGCGGTTCGTTCACGCCCGGGTCGGCGACAAGGGCTGCGCGCACCAGGCGGCGAACATCCTTGTGCTGGACCTTCCAGACGCCGTCGGCGCCGCAGGTCGCCTTGGCGAGCAGCACGCAGCAGCCGCAATCGCAGGCGCTGCCGCAGCCGCAATCCGCGGCGCAATCGACCCGCGTCTCGTGCAGCAGGTGACAGGGGTCGCCCGTGCCGCGCGCGGCCGCGGCCGCGGCGCCCGCCTTGCCGTCGGTGTCGGTGCGGCAGCCGCAGGCGCATTTCGGCTCCTCGAAGCTCAGCGAGACCTCGGAGAGGGCGCGGATCCGCGTCGCCTGGGTGACGCCGTCATAATCGTCGGCTTCGCAGACCAGGGCGCGCGGCTGGCATAGTTTCTCCTTGCCGCAGAGCACCACCCAGAAGGCGTTGCCCGCCTTGCTGATCTGCTCGTCCTTCTTCTTGTCGATGGCGATCGTCACCGGCGCGGGGAGCTGCAGCGGATCGCCGCAGCCGTCGAGCGCGAGCCCGGGCGAGACGGTGACGTTGAGCCCGCAGTCGCGGTTCGTCTCGACGGTCAGCCCGCAGATCACGCCGCAGCCGAACAGGTTGCGGAACAGCATGCGGCTCAGCTCCCGCGTATAGTCGACGGCCGCGCTGAGGTCCGAATCCTCGAGGATCAGGCCGGGCGAGTAGCGCGGGCGCTCGAGCGTCGCGGCGACGGTCTGGGAGTATTGGCCTCCCGACCCGTGGCAATTGCAATTCTGGGTCATTTCGGGGCCTCCTTGTTATTTCGCCTTGCGGCGCGCGGGCGGAGCCGGGCGGCGGGACGGGGCGGTGACGGTGAATGCGGAGATGAAGTCGCTGCCGGGCCAGCCGGGACGGGTCTCGAGATAGCCACCGCCCGCGGCGACGAGCTGGCCGTTCGCGTCGACGATCAGGCCGCCGCGAATCTCGATCTCGACGATCGTGCCCTCGCGCTCGTCATAGGCGCTGGTGCTGCTGTAAATCTCCTCGAGCCAGTAATTGCCGTGGACGATCGGCACGAAGGCTCGCGTCGTGCCCGGCGGATCGCCGGGGACGGGGGGCGCGACCTTGATGCCGGTGACCGGCATCCGCCGCACCAGGCGCACCGCATCGTCGCTGTCCCAGTGGAGCAGGGTGATGGCGATGGCGTGCGGGCTCAGCGACGCGATCTGCACCGGGCCGGAGAAGAGCACCCAGAAGCGGGTGTCGACCGGCGAGGGCGAGCGCGTTCCGGCCCGCCCCCCGGTGAACATCTCGGCATAATCGTCATAGGCGACCCTGCCCTCGGGCGCGGCGAGGAAGCGGCGCCAGCCGACGTCCCGAATCCGGGTCAGGTCGCAGCCGCGGATCAGGTCGAACAGGACGTCGTTGGGGCGAGTGAGCCGCCGCGGCCCGACCGAATCCGTCACCGCGGCGACATAGGGATCGCCGCAGCGATAGGCGATGGTGACGCAGGCCAGAGGCACGCCCGCCTCGGGATCGAAGGCGAAGCCGTCGCGGCCGCGATGAAGCGAAGCCTCGCAGCAGGCCTCTTCGCCCTCGGAGCGGTCCATGCTCCACTGCGCGAGCCGGCGGTGCGGGCCGCGGTCGCCCAGCGCGGCGAGCTGCGGCTCCCCCGCTTCCGGCCTCTCCCATTTGTGGATGTCGGCGCCGCCGGGGCCGGCTTCCCAGGCCGGGTTCGGGCAGGCGGCGAGCCCCGGCGGGCAATCCGCCATCGCGGTCAGCGAATAGACCACGGTCTCGCAGACATGATTGGCCTCGCAGACCGGATCGCCGCAGCCTTCCTTGATGACGACGCGGTCGATCCGCCGCTCGGCATAATGGGCGCAGAGCAGATAATGCGCGCCCCGGTCGCGCGGCCGGGGCTCCGGCACCCCTTTCTGCGGAGGCGCGGCCTCCTGCGCCTGCGCCTGGTCCGCCTGGACCGTCTGGGCCGCGCTCGAGGCCTGGGCCCGTTCGGCGGCGGTCGGCAGGACCTCCACCGGCTCCTTGGGCGGCGCGCCCGGCTCGAGCCCGCTCCGGCCCTTGGTCAGCCAGAGCACGTCGCCCGGCTCGTTGAGCTGGACGGCCGCGCAGGCGACCAGCTCGCGGCCGTGCCGGTCGAAGGCGAGGCCCTCGCCGATCTCGACGTCGCGCCCGCCGATCTCGCCTGCCGAGGGCGTGACCTTGAAGCCCGAGACCACGCCCCAGCCGAGCATCTGCCGGTTGACCAGCCGCCGCCGCTGGATCGCGTAGCGCTGCTCCATCTCGTAATCGGCGACGGTCAGCAGCTTGCCGCGGAAGTAACGGTTGCGGATGCCCGGGCTGCACGGCGTGCAGTCGGTCGCCGTCCTGGGTTCCTCACATTGGCAGCTCATCGTGCCCTCCTCATGATCACAAAAGCCTCTGGTTGATCGGTGCATTGCCCTCGGCGTCGAGCCTGGCGGCGGCGCGACCGCCGGTGCGCGCGCGCCCGAGCGCCGGACCGCCGCCGAGCCGCACCGGCTCGGGAACGTCCAGCATGGTCAGCACGTCGTCCGGCCGGACCGCGCCGTGACCGCGCCACGGCGTCCAGCGCAGCCGCACCCGGACGCCGGCCGGGACCATCGCCTCGATCATCTCGGCGATCGCGTCGCGATAACGGATCTGCTCGCGCACGCGGGCCGGGATCGAGACCAGGATTTCGGGCGCGGGCGCGATCAAAGCGTCCGTGCAGGCATCGGCCCGGCAGAGGCCGGTCCGGCCGAGCACCAGCCGCGCGTTGAGCTTCGGCACCCGGGCCGAGGGTCCGGAAAGCATGGCGGGGAGCGCGCTTCCGCCGACCCCGTCGCGGCCGAGCGAGAGCGGGATCAGGAGGTCGGTGCGGTCGACGACGCGGACCGGCCGGCCCGGGAACAGGGCCTCGAGCATCGCGAGCAGCCCGAGCCGCGTCCCGCGCCGCGCCAGGATCGCTGGCGCCGCCTCGACCAGCCGCCTCTGCATCGCGCCGGTCAGCGCGTCGTGGAAGGGCAGGCCGAGCATGGCGGCGAGATCGGGCAGCCAGCGCGCGCTGGTCCGGCCCGGATCGAGCCGCGACGCGAGCCGGGCGATGCGATGGTCGATGCCCTGGCTGGTCGTCTCCAGCACCGCGACCAGCCGCCGCATCGTCCCGTCGCGGTCGCCGTCGCCGCCATAGATGGCGGGCAGATCGTCCATCAGGCTCGCCGCCTCGTGGATGACGAGCAGGGCCTCGACCGAAGGCGCTTGGTCGGCGCTGTTGCGCGCGATCCGAAGGTCGACCCAGAGGAAGGGCCCGGCCGCGGCGTGGAGTGGAAAGGCGAAGCGCGCGGCCGGCACCTCCCCTTCGTGCCGCTCGCCGACATAGGTGAAGGTCTTGGACCAGAGACCCCTCAGCATCTCCTCGACCCGCTCGAGCCGGCGGGCCATCGGCCTGGCGGGATCGCCGAGCACGCGCTCGACGCTCTCGGCGAGGGCGGCGTCGGCGGTCGCCGCCCAGCGCAGGCCGAGCGTGGCGCGCTCGGGCAGGCGCGCGATCACCTCGGCGCGCAGCCAGGTGCCGGCCGGGCTGATCGTCTCCAGCGGCGGCGTCATCCGCCGCTCGCTGCCCGGCCGCCCCACGCCGGCGAAGCGAAGCAGCTTCTGCCCGCCGCTCTCGCCGAACAGGCCGACGAGATCGTCGCCCGCCGCGATGAGCAAATCGGGCGCCTTCCCGTCCCGCCAGGCCCCCGTGGCGAGCAGGTTGAGGTCGCGATCGAGCAGCAGGAAGCCGCGCTCGGCGCCGACCGTCCCCTCGACCAGGAAGGCGGAGCCGCCGGCCGACAGCCGGACCTCCGCCCCGCTCCAGCCCGGCCCGGCGATGCGCCGCAGATCGAGCGGGACGCTCTCGCCCGACACCGGATCGAGCAGGACGAGCCGCAGCCCGTCCTCCGACAGCAAAGCGATTCGCCCGGGCAAGGCGGCGATCGCCGCGAAACCATCCGTCAGCGCACGGGTGCGGCCGACGGACGCGCCGCTTTGCGAGACGCGGCTGAGGCTTCCGGCGCCGAGCAGCCAGAGCCCCTCCTTGCGGTCCGCGGCGATGTCGATCACGTCCCCGACGTCGCGGTTGATCAGGGCTTGAAGGCTGGCCGGGTCGATCTGGAGCAGCCGGCGCGCGGGCGCCTCGCCACCACCGCGCGGCGCGCAATCGGCCAGCGCCCAGAGCCGCTCCCGGCCCGCGATCAGCCGCACCGCCTTGCCGATCGCGGGGCCTTCGACGCCGCGCCAGGGGAGCGCGCGCCCGGCCGCGAACAGCAGGCCGCAGCGGTCCACCCAGAACAGGTCCCCGCGCGGCGACATAGCGGCGATTTCGGCCGGGCAGTCGATGGAACCGCAATCCGCGCCGGATTTGGCATCGAGCAGGAGCGTCTCGGCCAGCCCGGAGACGTGGACGCGCGCCCATTGCTGGGGGGTGAGGAAATGATAGGCCGGGCCGGGGAGCAGGCTCATCGCACCGCTCCCGGGTCGACGCGCACGTCCTCGGCTTCGGCGGCGAGGCGCGGCAATTCGTTGCGGGCGAGCGCCAGGACGCCGCCCTCGATCGGCGTGCCCCTGGCGTCGAGCAAAGCGAGCTCGGTCACGGCCGCCACCCCGGCCAGCCGCCTGATCCAGCCGCCGACGGCCATCGCGGTGACGTCCTGGCCGAACGGCCAGCCGCCGCCCTTGCGGCCGGACGGCAGCAGCCGGTCGGCGAGCTCGGCCCTGATCTCCCCGGCCACCTCCGCGGGCACGCGTCCCGGCGCGGCGACGGCGCGGACCCGCACGCGCAGCTCCCGCCAGCCCGGCGAGGCCACCAGCAGGCGCTCGGCGAGCGCGATCCGCGGCCGGAGCTCGCGCGCGATCGCCCGCCGCCAGTCCTCGGTCTCGACGCCCGCGCCCTTGCGGGTGACGATCAGGGTCCGCGTCGCGGCCGAGCCGGGGCGCCGCCGCCCCGGCTCCCAGCCTTCGATTATTGCGGCGCGCTTCACCCCATAAGCCCTGGAGAGCCCCAGGGCCGCGGCCTCGATCTGCGCCGAGGTGGCGAGCGTGCGCTCGGACCGCAACCGGACGCGCAGCTTCGAGAGGAGGCTGTCGAGATCGTCGGCGTCCCGGCCGCCGGTGGTCGGCTCCCAATTGCGCCAGCTCGTTCCCGGGCCCGGCAGCTGCCAGTCGATCCGCGGCGCGATATTGCCCGCGGCGCCCGCGCTCAGGATCATCCTCATCAGGATCTGCGCGCCGAGCGGCGGACGGCGGCCGTTGATGCCGTTGCCGAAGACGATGTCGATGCGGTTGCCGTCGGCCTGCTCGTTCAGCTCGTAAACCTCGTCGTCGGGGCCGGCCTGCTTGAGGTCGCCGCGCCGCCAGCTCCGCGCCCCAGCGCCCGCCTGCACGCTCAGCTCGAACGCGAGCCCCGCCTCGCCCTCGACGAGCCGCCAGATCTGCGCTTCCGCCGGCTCGTCGGACTCGAACAGGGAGACCGGCGCGATCGAGAGACGCTGGCACGGACGCCCCGTCCCGACGAAGGGCGTTTGCGGCGCCAGGGTGGCGCGCTGGACCACGGGAAGCGCGTTGGTGGTGACGCGCAGCAGACGCGGGATGAGCGCGTTCCTCGCCGAGCGGAGCAGCAGCACCTGCTCGGCGCCCATCCCCGCGACGGGCTCGAATCTGAGGATCATGACCCCGCTGCGGCGAAGGCCGCCCGTCGTGTCGCTCTCGATCGCGACCTCGGTCTCGCCGCCGCCCGGGTCCAGGCAGGTCACCTCGATGCCGCCGAGCGCATCCTCGCCTTCCTCGGCATCGTCCTCGATCTCGAAGCCGAGCGAGACGCTGACCATGCCCGCGTCGAGCACCCCCGCCAGGGTCAGCCGCAGCACCGCATCGCTGGACGGCGGATCGCCGAACGGCGCGTAGGAGGCCCGCGGCTCCACATTGGTCGCCGTGTGATCGGTCGAGACGCCGCCGGCCTCGACGCTGACCGCGACGATCTCGAGCGGCCAGAGCGGCGTCGCGGCCGCCACTTCGAGCCGCGGCGCGCAGGCGCCCATCGCGACCAGCCGCGTGCCCGCCGCGATCACCTTGTGCGCGCCCATCTTGTCGCGCGGATAGAGCGCGCCCACGGCGGGCCGCGCGCCTTGCGCGGCGATGCCGAGCAGGCGCGCCATCTGCATCCGCTCGTCGATCCGGTCGCGGCCGATCGAATAGATCTGGGTGTCGGCGATCCAGGCCAGCAGTTCGATCAGGGTGATGCCGGGGTCGCTCTCGTTATAGTCGGTCCAGCCCGGCGCGAGCGTCGGCAGGTTGGAGCGCGCGATCTCGACCAGCGCGTCGAAGTCGATATCGTCGAGCGGGGCGGAGAGCGGGATCATGTCGCTTCCTCCCGCGCCCGGTCGAGCGCGACGCAGGAGAGCCGGACCAGCACGTCGGAGGGAATTGCGGGCGGCAGCGCGCGATCGGACGCGAGCTCCCTGTCGGCCTGCTCCAGGATCACGCTCTCTGGCTGGGCGAGCGCCTCGATCGGCGCGAGCGAGGCGGCGATGTCCTGCGCGTCGGGGAGCCGCCCGAGCGGCCAGCCTTTGCCGTCATGATTGCCGGTCGCGGGATCGAACAAGGCGGCGAGCGCGGCCTTGGCCGGCTCGGCGGCGTCGGCGAAGCTGTCCGGCGCGCGCGGCCGCAGCACCAGGGTCACGGCCAGCTCCAGCAGTCGCGGCGCGATCACCTTGAGCCCGCCCGGGCGTGCGATCCCGAAGCCGGCCACCTCGGCGATCGCGGCGCCGAACTGGCGCAGCTGCGCGGGAGAGGGGCGCGGCTCCGCGCCGGCCATGACCATTACCAGCCTGATCCCGCCGCCCTTCTTCTCGGCCCGGACCTGGGCGATCACCGGCGAAAGCGTCGCCGCATAGTCTTCGAGGTCGGCGCGGCTGAGGATGCGGCCGCCGTGCCGCACCTTGACGGCGGCGCGGCCACGGGCGCGCGCCAGCGCCTCGACGTCGGCCCCGCCGGCCGCGGGGTCCAGCGCGATCACTTTCTCGACCCCGGCGAGCGGCGAGAGCGTCTGCAATTGCTTGCCCGCCTCGACGCCGTTGGCCTTGGCTCCGATGACATGGGCGTAGCGCGCGGCGAGGATGTCGGCGCCGAGCGGCGGGATCCGCCCGGTCGCGCCGTCGCCGAAGCGGATCAGGCCGCTCTCCGCGTCGAGCATGAAGACCCGCCCCGGCGCATCGCTCTCGACCAGATCCTCGGTCGCCGTCCAGCGCACCCACGCGCCTTCCGGCCCGGCTGGATAGACGGCGACGTCGAGCGCCGGATCTTCCCGCTCCTCGTCGGCGAGGGTTTCGCGCACCCGAAGCTCGAGGCTGGCGGGATCGACCGGGGCCTCGGTCAGCTGGAATGACTGATTGCCCACGCCGATCGACTGGCCGAGCCGCTCCATCTCCCGCGTCTCGATCGAACGCGCGAAGACGGCGTTGAGATGGATCGCGCGCAGCCGGGGCTTCCAGGCCGCCGCGTCGCCTTTGGGCCTCAGCCGCAGCCAGTGGGCGCTCGCGCCGAGCAGGTCGCTCGCATCGGGCGGCGCCGGCAGCGCCAGGGTGATTATGCCCGATTCGGTGAGGCCGAAGCTGGTGTCGCTCACCAGGTCGATCGGGGTGAAGCGCCCGCCGCGCAAGATGTCCGCGGCCAGCTTCGCGGGCGGCCCGGCCGGCTCGGCATCGACGTAGAGCGAGACGGTGTCCCCCGCGAACGGCCTGGAGAAGCCGACCATCAGCCCGCGCACGAAGCCCTGCGCCGCCTCGCCGGGCGGGGCGCGATAGCCGCCCGGCGCGATGCAGGGGCTGTCGCAGCTTTCATAGGCGCCCGGCGCATCGCAAGGGCCCGGCTTGCGCGATTCGGGCTCGGGGCAGGGATCGTCGCAGCTTCCGGATTCGGCCGCGGCTTTCGCGGTCGCCTCGGCGGCGCTGACCGGGTTCATCGATTCGGCGACCGGCGTGAACACCGGAAAGGCGAGCCCGGCCTCGTTGGCGCTGGTCCGGTCGACGCTGCCGAGGCTGTCCTCGGTCAGCACGATCTCCGGCCGCACCGGGTCCAGCGCGCAATAGCCGAGCTTCAGGCTGGTGACATAGGGCGCGCGCACCGTGCTGACGTCGCGCGTGGCGACCTGCTCGGTGGTGTTGTTCGGCCCCGGCCCCGATGTGACCATGACCTTGGCTTCGCCATAATCGCCGCCGACGAGCCGGCCGCGGATCCAGTAGCGCGTCGCGCCGCCGACGTCGGTCGGCCTGATGTCGGCCGGCGCCTTGAAGAAGATGCCGCCGCTTTTCTGGAAATTGGCGGTGTCGTCCCTGAGATCGCGATTGCCGAGCGCCCACCAGGATTCGCCGTTCCAATATTCCCAGGACAGAGTGGGATTCGCGGTGGCGCCCGGCCCGAGGAGCAGCCAGGGCTGCGGCGGCACCGACAGCAGCATCTTGTCCTCGACGAGAAGGTCGTGGGGGAAGGCCAGGTAGGCGAGCTCGCCCTGATAGCCCATCACGATCGGCGCCACGTTCGGATTGAAGCTGGAGCGGAGCCGGCCGAAACCGGCCCGGTCGGCATCCGGGACGATTGCGGTCACGGCCTGCGACACCGGCACCGCGGACGGCAGCGCGCTGAGCAGGACGTAGCTGATCACCCCATCCGGAAAGTTGGCCGGCCGCGCCCACCCGCCAGTCTTGTTGCGCGTGAGACGCCAGATGCCCCAGGGGGAGGAGCTGCCGTCGCGGTACACCATTAGGTCGATCGCGCTGCCGTCGATCGTCGCCGGCGTGCCGGGGATTCCGGGAATTCCACGGGAATCGTTAATCTGCCAAAGGCCGTCGTACAGTTTGAGGACGTCCTTCTCCCTCATGACGTCCCCGGATTTTTTCGGTACCGCCTCGACATAGAGGAAGGCCGTGCTGCCCGAGGCCTCGCCTTGTTGGCCCGGCAGCGGCCTGAGTGCGCGCCAGCCGGACTGCAAGTCGTCGAGCGTGAAGCCGCCGCCGGCCGGCGGCGCGTCGCCGAGCTTCGCATAGAGAACCCCGCCGGGCAGGCCGCGCATATCGACGGCAGGGCTGAACTTGACCTTGTAGATCTTCGTCCCCGAGCCTTCGACCGCCCGGTAGAGCAGTCCGGAATCACTGCGCTGGACGATCGTCCGCCCCGCGCCCACCAGGAAAAAGCGATCCCGTCTCGCGCTGGTGCCGATCGATTCGCTCTCCCTCACCGCGACATAGGCGCCGCTCGTTTTCGCCATGAACCGCGTCGGCTGCGTGTCCGCCGCGATCAGGGTGGGCAGCGCGTAGGGGTTGGTCGGCTGCGAATCCTCGAACAGGAGGGGGAGGCGGGCCGGGAAATCCGCGACCTCGAAACTCTTGGCGGTGCCGTTCGGCTCGATGCGCACGAGCCTGATGGCGGTACCCTTGGCGCCGTCGACATAGCCCGCGACGTAGAGCCACTCGCTCGTCGACCGAAGCCAGGCGGTACGCGGCGCTCCCGGCAAGCCGGTCACCTTGGCATAGCGGCCGAAATCGGCCTCCCAGGCCCGCTTCACGCGCTGGCCCTTCCCGCCCTGTTCGATCGAGAGCAGGGCGCCGTTCTCGCCCTGGATCGGCAGCAGATCGTCGCAGGCTTCGCCCAGCAGCTTCGGGTCCTTGTTGCCGCCGAGATCATCCCAGCGCAGCAGCGCCGTGCCGGCCTTGGCGAACAGGAGCGGCGCCGTCGGGGCCTTCGCGCCCGGGGGCGGCGCCGGCCACGAAAAGGCGAGACGATCGACTTCCAAGCCGCGGTGCTGGGCGGCGAGCGGCAGCTGCATCCAGTTCACCGAGCCCGCATAGAGGTTGCTGTCGAAAACCATCTCCGCCACCCGGACCGAGCCGCGCCCTCCGACCGCGAGCCAGACCTTGTCGCCGACGGACCAGGCGGCGAGCGACGGAGTCTCCAGCGGCTCGGCGCCGGCCATGCCGGGCGGCTGGGGCACGGGCAGCAGCACGGGCGGATCGCTGCGGAAGTCGGCCCGGTAGAGCATGTTGCCGGCGCCGAGCGCGAACACCTGCTGCCCACGCGCATCGGCGACCGCGGCGAGCGGACCGAAATCGGGGCCGCCGAAGGCGAAGCAGAGGCTGACGTCGGCGCCCGCCTTGCTGAACGCCTCGTCCGAGCCGATGTAGAAGCTGTCGAACAGGCGCGGCTCGCGGCCGAACGGGTGGAATGGGCTGTTGGTCACCACCGGGGTGGTGTTGGCGATCGCCTCGAACTCGACATTCAGCTCGCCGAGGTGCTGGCTGCAGATCGCGTCCCTGGCGGCCGTGCAGAGCCGTCCGCCGATAGCGATCCGCACGTCCTGCGCGGCCGCCGACGCCGTGGACCGGCCCGGCAGCTTCGCCCGCAGCCAGAGCGATTCTTGGCCGCGTATCTTCGTCTTCGCCGGCTTGCCGGCGGGCTTGGCGAAGGCCAGGCCGGCGCCGTCCGCGGGGGCCAGATCGTGCCAGGCGGGCGGATCGTCGTCGCCGAGCTGGCCCCACCAGCTCCAGACCGTCTCCGCCGGCAGCGCGGTCCCGCTCACCTTGATCGTCACCGCCGAGGGTATGTCGAGCAATTTGCCATGGCCGAGATAGAAAGCGTGCGCCTGGTGGTTGCGCGTGGTCTCGGCGAAGGGCGCGAATTCGACCATCTCAACCGCCGCCGCATTTTCCGGCAGCGCGAGCTCGAGCGGTGGGTCGATCGTCACCAGATCGCCCTCCACCGCCGCCGCGAGATGGTGCCTGGCGGTCTCGCCTTGGCCAAGCTGGAGCAGGGTGCCGGGCAGGAGCCCCGCCGCGGGATCGATCTGGATCTTGGTCGCGCCCGCCGCGGCGCCGCCGCGCAGCCGCCGCGCCACCGGCGCGGTGCGGGGCAAGGCAGCGGCCGTCACCGCGGCGGAGGGGATGAAGATCGCGTCGCGCGCGGCATCGAGGCCCCGCAAAGCGGCGATCGTGCCGGGCGCGAGGTCGATCCGGGTCTCGGTCTCGAACAGGACCGGGCCGTCCCCCTCGGCCATGAGCTGGGTCCGGCCGGGGGCGCTCGTCACCGCTTTGGCGCCGTCGGTGAGCTGGAAGGCGACCGGCATCCGGGCCGGCCGCGCCGGATCGCGGCCGATGCCGGCGGCGGTGTAGAAATTGTCCGCCTGCTTGGCCGGCGCCATGTCGAGCCGGCGCGTCACCTCCTCGCCGATCCGCGCCGCCGAGGCCAGGATCGCCTCGGCGATCGGACCCAGCGGCGGGCTGCGGCCGTCGCCGCTCAGCACCGCCGAGGCGCGGCGCCGCAATTCGGCGTCGAGGTCGCGGGCGCGCCGCCCGTCGAGCTTGGGCGCGCCGCTCATGTCGCGCCGCCCTCACGGAAGAAGAAGGGGAAGACGAGATTGTCTTCCTGGTTGGTCCGCCGCAGCCGATAGTCGATTGCGATGACGAGCATGCCGTCCAGCGCGTCGCGCGGATCGACCGTCACGTTCAGCAGCTCGATCCGCGGCTCGTGAGTGACGAGCGCATCGCGCACCGACGCCTCGATCGCGGTCAGCGTGGTGGCGTTGATCTCCTCGAAGACCAGGTCGTGGATGCCGCAGCCGAAACGAGGCCGCATCACCCGCTCGCCGGGCGCCGTTTCGAGGACGATCTTTATCGCCTCCTTGACGTCGCGGTCGTAGCGCGAGAGCGCGATGTCGCCGGTGAGCGGATCGGTCGCGACCGGATAGCGCCAGCCGACGCCGAGGAAGTCGCGTTGATCCTCCGCCCGCATCGTCAGCCTCCGATCAGCACGGTGGGCGCGCCCATCGCGATCGGGTTGGGTGCGCCGGCCTCGACGATCTGGTCGCCCTGTCGGGCGGCGGGCATGCCGCCGATCAGCACGGTCGCGCTGCCCTTGGCGACGGTGCCGCCGACATGGGGCTTGGGCCCGTCGGACAGGGGGCAGGCGTGGGTGTCGCCGCCCGCCCGCCAGGCCGGCTTGCCGCCGATCAGTACGGTGGGCGCGCCGGGGCCGGGGCCGAGCGGCGTGCCATGGCCGGTCTGGTCGCCGACGCGGGCTGCGGGCTGGCCCATCAGTTGATCCTCACGATCGTGGCGTTGGCGCTGAGGGCCTGGCCGCCCTTGATGTCGAGCGATGCGGTCGCCTCGATCGCGATCTTCGGGGCCTTCAGGGTCAGGGTGGATTTCGCCTCGATCGAGACCGTACCGGCCTTCGCATCGAGAGTGATCTTGTTCGCCCCGTCGTCGATCTGGATGCCCTCGGACTTGATCTCGACCTTCTTGCCGTCGGCGAGCTGGATCAGGATGACATCCTGGTTCTCGCGGTCGACGAACTTGAGGAGGTGCCCGCCCGGCGTCTTGATGAGGCGAATCCCGTTCTTGCCGTCCGCATTCTTGTCCGGCGGCTTGTCGATATTGCTCCACAGGACGCCGAGCACATAGGGAAAGCGTATGTCGTCGCGATCGAAGGCGACGAGCACCTCGTCGCCGACCTCGGGCAGGAAATAGATGCCGCGACCATTGCCCGCCATCGGCGTCGCGATCCGCACCCAGTCCGTCTCGAACTCGTCGCCGCGCCAGGGGAGGCGCAGCTTGACCCGGCCGAGCTGGTCGGGGTCGGTGTTGGCCGACACGAGCGCGGTGGTGACGCCGGCGATCAGGCCCGATGATTCGTGGCTGCGCTCGGAACGGATGTCGCTCATGAATCCGGCTCCTCGATCGAGAAGCGGGTGCGGTATCCGGACGCGTCGCAGGTGTGGACGGTCTTGGTCACATAATAGGTGCGCGAGAATTTCGCGCCGAGCCCGTCCAGCTTGACCCGGGTGTCGGGCAGCAGCTTGGGAAAGCCGAACGTCTCGCCCTCGCCCTTCAGATGGTCGACGATGATGTTGGCAAGCTCGGCCGCGGCGCGTTCGTCGGCCTCCCTCTTCGTCTTGACCGGATAACGGAAGGTGCGGACCACCTCGCGCGACAGGAAGCTCTGCTGGATCTGGCCGGCGGTCTTCGCCTTCCCGCCCGCGCTCCCCTGCGCCCGCGCTTCGCCGATGATCTCGGCCTTGCCGACCTCGTCCCAGCTCTGGACCACCACCCGGCTGACCTGATCGCCGAGGCCGGCTTCCGGCCTGAAGCTCAGCAGGTCCGCCCCCCATTTCAGCGTGCCCACCGGAGGCTCGCCGACGCTGCGCGGGCGAAAGTAAAGCTTGTCGCCGCCCGATTTGTCGACGCGCGAGAAGAATTCCCATTTCGCCCTGGGCGTGGAGAAATTGCCCGCGAGTTTGCGCACGAAGTCCATGTCGCTCTGCAGGTTGGAATCGAGCGTCACGCCGGACGGGGGCATTCCGCCGAACCTCAGGTTGAACCCATTGTCTTTCGCGACCTTCCCGACCGCGTCCTGGACGGACTTGGTCTCGAACCTGCGCTCGTGCGTGCCCAGGGTCAGGCGGTACAGGGAATCCTGCCCCGAGACTTCGAGATCGGGTGAGGCGCCTTCCGCGAAGCTGGTCCCGATATTGGTGATGTAGCCCGCCAGCAGATAGGCCTGACCGGAACTGTCGCCATAGCCCATGCGGATCCAGACCCGGGCCCCCAGCTTCAGCAGGTTGAGCGCCGGCTTGCCGTCGGCGGTGAAGAACTCGGCCCGGCCGGCGTCGAACGCATTGGGGATGGTGAACCTGAACGTACCCGCCATGCTGAGCCCGAGGTCGACTTGGACGCTGGTGAAGGCGAGGCCGTGGGTGCGCAGCAAATCCTGGCCCGCGGAGCCGAGCGAGATGCTCGCCGCCGGCGCGTAGAGAGCCTTGTGGAGGTCAGCGCGCGCTGGCGAAAGCATCTTCATCCTCCACGGGCGGCACCTTCACCCAGTCGCCCGGGCGGAGATCGCGCGGATCGTCGACGCCGCTCGCAGCGGCGATCTGCCGCCAGCCGCGGACGTCGCCATATTCGCGGTCGGCGATCGACCAGATCGTCTCCGACGCGGTGATCCGGCGGCGCTTGGTCTTGTCCGAGGATTCACGCCTCGGATTGTCCATCTGGTCGGCGAGCCGCCGATATTCCCGGAAGGTGACGGACAGCGTCGCGCGGGCGGGAATGCCGGTCGAATGGAACATGGTGATCTTGCGGCCGACCTTCTCCAGCACCGCGTCGAAGCGCAGCGAGCCCCAGAGAAAGCGGACGTGGGGCGGCGCGTGGAGCTGGCGGTCGATGTTGAGCAAGGCGGCAATCGCCTCGATCCGCACCACCGCCGGCATGGGCGGGCCGGCGAGGATGCCGGAATCCGGCGTCGACAGCCCATCGGTGAAATCGTCGACGAACAGGTCCATCGAGAGGGTCGCGGCATCGCCGTTGATGAACTGGATGAGCGGGCTGCCGAGGCCCGGCACGGGGGTCGATTTGTAGCTGTTGGCGCGCTCGATATTATATTCGGTCGGGTTGAACATGACCGGCAGGATCAGGCCCGCCTTCGAGCCGTCCATGACCTGGAGCACGGCCTTGAGGAGCGGCAGGCCCGCCATCTTCAGATCCCCCGCCGCAGGCGTTCGTCGCGGCCGATCCGGTCGAGACGGCGGACGACTTCGTCGACAAGCCGGCTCATTTCAGCCGGCTGCAGCGCGGCCGGCGCCGGCGACGGTGCCGTGGGCGCCGAAGCCGTGGACATGGCCGGCCGGTCCGCGCGGACGAAGACGGGGTTCGGCGCGGCTACGGACGTCGAGCCGCCCTCCGCGGCTCCGGTCTCGCCGCGGGCCGGGTCGGCCGGCGGGCGGCGCCAGACCAGCTCCGTGCGCGACGTGCGATAGGCGGTGGAATGGACGGGCGCCGTGGCGACGCTCTCTCCGCCCGTCTCGCCCTTGCGCCAGACGAAGGTCGTGCGCGGCGGCGACGACCGGCTTCGCTCGGCCCTCGGACGTCCGGACGGCGCTTCGGCCCCGCGCCGCAAGGGCCCGGTCGGCGTCCGCAACGGGAAAGAAGCGGCCGCATCCCTGCCGGCGGGTGGCCTCGGCGCCGGAAATTCGTGCCAGGCGCGCACCGGCCCGGCGCGGGGCGGGCGCAGGGCGCGCTCCTGGCCGGCGAGCCGGCTCGACCGGCCGTCAGGCCCCGCCGCCCCCACTGATGCGGGCCCGGCCGCCGCTTCGCGGGCGGGAGGCGCAGAGGCGCCGGGCGCCGGCGCGGACAGCGTCGCGCGCGCTGCGATCATTCTGGCGCGGGGCCACAGGCGCGACACACCTCCGGCCTGCGCGGCCACCGGCACGGGCTGACCGGCCCGGCGGGGCGGCGCGGACTGCGTGTCGTGCCCGACGCTCAGAGCCGGCAAGGATGAAGCCGGCTCCGCCACGGTTGCGGCTGACGAAATTGCGGGAGCCGGCGTCCCTGGCTTGCCCGAGTGCAACCAAAGCCGTTCGACCAAACAGGCCAGCCGGCGCGCCTCTCCGGCGCCGGCCTCGCGGCCTGCGCGGAAGATTTCTTGCATCCTCGTTTCGATGGTCCGCATCGGCGCGGTCCGTGCAGCCGTGCGCGCCGGCCACACCAGTATCAGGTTCAGGCTCCAGTGATGAGCCGGCGCGACGATCACGGGCCGGGCGGCCCGGCCCCGCGTCCCGGGCCGTGCCTGGACCCGGCGGCGCCAGATCATCGGCACGAGCGGGCCGCCCCGACGGCGCCGCGCGCGGCCGAGCAAGGGCGCGAGCAGGCGCAGCACGCCGACGGGCCGCGGCGCCTTCATGCCGCGAGCGCCCGCCGCAAGATGCCGTGATGGGCGAACTCGACGCTTTCTGTCGCTACTTGACCGCTTGCCGCGTCGAAATCGGACACCGACCATTTGACCGGAAAGGCGCTGTGCACGGTCCAGCCCCAGACGCCGTTGCCGCGCTCGTTGCGCAAGGTGATGGTGATCACCCGCCGCTTGACGTTGCCCTCGACCACCTGCTGGTGCCAGTCCCACAGCTTTTGGTCGGCAAGGCCGCGGTCGAGGACGAGCGGGGGATAGGTGGTCAAGCTGACCAGCTTGCGCTCGAAATCGTTGACCCCGCCCTCGCGGAACGATTCCACCTTGGTCTCGCGATTGAGGCCGCGCACCTTGGAGAAGCCGCCCTGGAGCAGCCCGTCGATCTCGACCGCGAAGCGGAAGCCGGAATAGGGATCGTTGCGCTTCATCGCGTCACAGCCCCGCGAACGGATCGTCGGACTGGCCGTTCTGGGCCCGGTTGATCGCCGAAATCTCGCGGCACCAGCGCCGGCGCTCGGCGTGCTCCATGGTCAGCAGAGTCTCGCTGCTCCAATGGAAATGGTGGGCGATGAACGCCATCTCCCCGTACAGTTCGGCCACGGGGTAGGCCATCAGGCTTCCCCCAGCATTGGCGGCCCTCCCGCCGCATGGCCGTTGGCCCGGGACCCGGCCGGCACCGGGAGTTCGTCCGGCTCGTCGCCGCCGTTCAATTCCTCGTAGAGCCGGCGCAGATATTCGAAATCCTGAGTGAACAGGCGCTCGACGATCTGGGTATCGACGTCGGGCAGGCTGCCCAGCTTCACCATCACCCGCGAGAGGATGATGATGCTGAGATAAGCAGGGTTCGCCTGCACCCGCGGGTCGCGCATCGGCAGGATCTCATCGGCGGCGGTGGCGAGGCGCATGACGCCGCGCCGGTGGCGAACGCCGCTTTCGTCGACATAGCCGAGCGGGAGCTCGAAGGGCGCTTCGGTGCGGAAGGCGGCGCTGGCGCTGCGGTCCATATTCCTGTCCTTTGTCAGGCGCGGCGCTCGATGCCTTCGTTGACGAGCTCGAGAAGCTCGATGAAGACCTCGTTGCCCTTGCCGTTGAGATCGCTGGGGTCGTATTTGGTCGGCCAGCATTCGGAGACGACGAAGCGCGCCTTGTCCTTGCCGGCCTCGTCGATGACGACGATGGTGATCGTCTTGCGCTTCTCGCCGATCTTCCCGTCGACGATGTCCTTGTGCCACTGGTAGATGAGCTGGCTGTCGGTCACGCCCCGCTTCAGCGTGATGTTGCCATATTTGGTCAGGCCGGTGAGCTTGCGGACATGATTGGGCTCGGTGCCCTCCCGATAGTCGATCGCCTCGGTCGAGGTATCGCCGATCGCCACTTCGCTGAAAGCGGCTTCGGCGACGCCGTCGATCTCGACCCGGAACTTGAAATTTCTATAGGGATCGTCGCGTGCCATGATTTGGCTCCTTGTCGTCTGTGCCTCAGCTCTGGGCCTCGGCGGTGTTCTGGAAGATGCGCAGGATGACGAACTCGGCCGGGCGGACCGGCGCAATGCCGATCTCGCAGACCAGGCGGCCGTTGAGGATGTCGTCCTGGGTCATCGTCGAGCGGTCGCAGGCGATGGTGAAGGCCTCGTCCTCGGTCAGGCCCATCATCGCGCCGTTGCGCCACTGGGTGCGCAGGAACAGGCGGATCGTATCCCTGACCCGCGCCCAGAGCTTCTCGTCATTCGGCTCGAAGACGACCCACTGAGTGCCTTCGTAGAGCGAGTGCTCGAGGAAGATGAACAGCCGCCGGACGCTGACATATTTCCACAGCGAATTGTCGCTCAGCGTCCGCGCGCCCCAGACGCGGATGCCGCGGCCCGGGAATTGGCGGATGACGTTGACGCCCTTGGGATTGAGCAGCTGCTGCTTGCCCGTGTCGGTCTGGTATTGAAGATCGAAGACGCCGCGCAGCACATCGTTGGCGGGCGCCTTCCAGACGCCGCGCGAGACGTCGGTCCGTGCGTAGAGGCCGAGGACGTGGCCGCTGGGCGGGATCAGCTTGCGGACGCCGCTTTGCAGGTCGGCCGCCGCCACCCAGGGATAGTAGATCGCGCCATATTGCGTCGACCGCTCGCCGCGTGGATCGATCGTCGCGGGGTCCGACACGTCCCGATCGAGGTCCGTCACCGCGAAACGGAACGTGTTGTTCTCGCAATGGGTGAACAGGGCGTCGCGGACCGACTTGCCGAGGTCGCCGGTCACGCCCGGCGCCGCAACCAAGGCGACCTCGCGATAGGCGTCCAGCTCGAGCGCCGCGAGACCGGTCCGTTCGTCGGGCGGGTCCTTGACGCCCTTGAAATCCACGATCGTCACCGTGCCGGGCGCTGCGGCCGCGGCACCGGCACCGCCAGCCGCTCCGCCACCCGCCCCGGCGCCCGCGCCAGCGCCTCCGCCCGAAGGCGGCGCCAACGTCATGGGCGCAAGGTCCGATGCGACCGCTCCGATCGCGATATCGGCCTTGCCGCTGACCGGCTCCGCACCCTTGGGAATGCGGACCAGGGCCGAATTCCCTGTGAGGCGCTTGATGTAATAATCGGGGGAGTTCGCATCCCAGGAGAGATCGTCGAAATCCTCGACCAGGGTCGGCCGGGGCAGGTCGCGCGCCGATGACGCAACGAACGGGTTCGGATAGGCGTCGCCGGGCGCCTCCGTCTGCCAATAGGCGATTTGAAGCCGGAAGCCGACAGGCTCGGCGGGCGCGCCCTTCGTCGTCGTGCTGGGGATCACCCGAAGCCGGATCCTCTTGCCCCAATCGCCGGGTCCGATCGCTTCCAGCTTGAGCTTGTTCGCCGAGAATTGCGCCGTCGGCGTACCGCTGGCGACGATCCGGCAGATGAACGCGCGCTGCCCGCCATTCTCGAAGAAGCCGCTGAGCGCGTAGGGCATATATTTGTCGGCGCCGAACGCGCCGCCGAAATAGCGGCTATATTCGTTGAAGCTGGTCACCATGCGCGGCATCGTCGGTCCGCGCTCGGTTTCCCCGAGAAAGGCCGCGGTGCTGGTGGAAACGCCTTCGATCGGGCGCGGGCCGCGCTCGATTTCCTCGATGAATACGCCTGGTGCGAGATATTCTGGCATTGGTGCCTCCATTCGAAATGGTGTGAGTGGGTCTCGGCCGGGAACGGCCCGGCTCAAGGCGGCGACATGGTCTGCAAATCCTTCCATCGGAGCGGCGCCGCGATCCGCGTCAATCGGCCGGCGCGAAGCGGCAGGAAGCCGGTGAAGCGGGCCGGCGGCGCGGAGCGCGTCACCGCCAGCCAGCCCAATATGTCTGCGTCCGATCTGGGCGGCGCCGGATCGGGGCGGACGTCGCCGAGATCGTTGGCGACGGCGACGAAGCCGCCGCCCGCATCGGTGACCGCCTTGTAGCCGCTGGTGAAATCCTGGTTGCCCGCGTGGCGGAAGGCGATCGACACCTCTGCGTCCGCGACCGGCGCCATGTCGTCATCCTCGACCAGCCAGCCGGCGACTCCCGTCAACCCCTCGGGCGGCTCGTAGAGTCCGGTCGGCCGAAGGGTGCGGGGCATGCACAGGCTCGAGGCCGCGATGTCCGGCACATGCTCGGGGGCCGTGATGACTTCCTCGAATGCGGCGAAGCGCCCCCTGGTGGAGGTCGCCGTCACCTTGACCTCGCGCTGCGCCGGCGGGTCCAGGTCGAACCAGACGAACAGGCCCGAGGGCGCGCGAACCGGCGGGCCGAGGCCCTCGGCCGCGACGACGAGATCCTCGACGATCGGAAGCCGTGTCACCGGATCGCGAAAGTCCATTGCGAACATGACGCGGCGCTGGAGGCGATCGACATTGGGGTTCGCGTCCATGTCAGGAGCTCTCCCCCGCGGCGCCGGCGAGCGTGCCCTGCGAGATGACCGGCGCCGCCGCCTCGGCGAGACGGAGGGGATCGATCCAGATCGGCGAGGCGCGGAAGACGAAGGAGGTGCGGCAGTTGAAGCTGGGGAACAGGCCCCAGATGCGCGACAGCTCGTCCACCGAGAGCGGCTCGAGCGAGAGCCGGACCGCATCCTGGAAGAAGGCCGGCAGCGAGATGGGCGAGGCCGCCTCGATCGCCTGGATCGCATAGCCGAGCCGCCTGAGGCCGTCGCGCGCGGTGCTGTTCCGCGGCGAGCCCGCGGTGACCAGATAATGGACGTCGAGCGGCACCGCCGGCGCGACCCTGCGCGGCGGATCGGCGGCGGTCGGGAAGGGCCGGATGCGGTCCGCGTTGCGCGCCTCGGCGCTCGGCGTCACGCGCATCGGGAACAGGATCAATTCGTCCTGGTCCTGGTCGACGTCGGGCGGGCCGATATAGACCGAGAAGGTGCCGGGCGCGGCGTTCATCGCCTCGTGCAGGGTCGCGTTCATCAGGTCGCGGATCGCCTCGGTGACGGCCTGGATCGGCATCAGGCGGCCCTCGTCTCGACCGCGGCGCCGAACAATTCGCCGGCCATCTCGACCTTGTCGTGCTTGCCGAGCCGGATCAGCTCGGTGCGCGCGGCCTCCTGGAGATGCTCGGGCCGGACCATGTCGTCGGCGCTTTCCGCCGCGGCCATCAGGGCGTGGAGGATGACCTGGCGGATACTGCCGCCGTTGAGCTCGAGCCGGCGCGCGGCCAGGGTGAAATCGATCCCGCTCGAGCGGTGCGGCGAGCTCCCCGGCAGGGCCTGCTCCCAGATCAGCAGACGGTCCGCGGGCGCGGGGAAGGGGAAGTCGACGGTGAAGCGCAGCCGCCGCCCGAACGCCGGATCGATGTTGCGCGGATGGTTGGTGGTGAGGATGGCGAGCCCGTCGAACAGCTCCATCCGCTGGAGCAGATAGGCGACCTCGATATTGGCGTAGCGGTCGTGCGCGTCGCTCACCGCGCTGCGCTTGCCGAACAAAGCGTCGGCCTCGTCGAACAGCAGGACCGCGCCGGCGCGCTCGGCCTCGGTGAAGACGATGTCGAGATTCTTCTCGGTCTCGCCGATATATTTGCTGACCATCCGGGCGAGGTCGATCACATAGAGATCGGTGCCGATCTCGCTGGCGATGGCATGGGCGGCGGTGGTCTTGCCGGTGCCACTCTCGCCGGTGAACAGGGCCGAGACGCCGCGCGCGTCGAGCATCTCGCCGAACGCCCAGTCGCGCAGCACCCGCCCGCCGACCCGGACATGGCTGACCAAAGTTTCGAGCTGTCGGCGCTGGCGCTGGGGAAGGACGACGCGGTCGAGCTGGGAGCCGGTCTCGGGCGCGGGCCGGGGCGGCACGCGCCGGGCGAGCATCGGCAGGCGGCTGCCCGCGGCGCTGCGGAAGGCGGCCTTCCACTCGGCGTCGCCCGGGCGCTCGCGCCGGGCCTTGACCGCTTCGGCGCGGGCCAGCGGCACCACGGCGGGAAGCGCGGCCAGCGGGACACGGAAGCGCTCGGCGAGATCCGCGGCGAGCGCGGCGTCCGGCGGGCCTTCGGCGGAGAGCGCGGCCTCGATCGCCTCCACCCGCCAGGCCTGGGCGACGGGCGGCAGCGGCGCCACCGCGATCGCCTCGTCCGGGACCAGGGAAAGCAGCCAGGCGGGATTGGGGCTGAGGATGATCGGAGCCGGCCGGCAGAGGCCGAGCAGCGACGCGAAGGCGCGCCAGAAGAGCTCGCCTTGCGGCCCGGGCTCGCCCATGTCGACGACGAGCCGGCGGCCGAGCAGGCGCGCCTTGCGGATCGCTTCCCTCAGCACCCGGTCGAGCGTGTCGGCCGGCTGCTCGGCGGCGGGCGGAGCGATGCGCAGCTCGGCGGGCGCCAGCGCGAGCGCCTCGACCTCGATCCAGCCGCGCTCCGAGCCGGTCAGGATCAGCGCGGCATGATCCTCCGCGGCGAACGCCTCGACCGTGTCCTCGATCTCCCCTCGCCGGCCCTCGGGGAGCAGGGCGAGCGCGTCGTGCGGCGCGTGGCGAAGCATCGCTTCGAGGGCCGGGTCGGCGGCCAGCCAGGCCGCGCGGCCGCTGACCAGCCAGTCGAGCAGGCGCGGATCGATCCTGAGCGCCTCGTCGGCCGCCGCCATCGTGTCGCTCATCCCCTCGACGATCCGGAAGTCGCGCAGCGGCGCGAGCGCCGACAAGGCGGCGCGGACGCTCTTCGGCGTCGCGTCCTCGGTCGCTGCCGCGAGGATCGCGGCGGCGAGGCCCATCGAGACGTAGCGCCGCCCCATATCGTCGTGGAGCGCGCCGAAGATGCGCTGGAAGCGTATGTCGAGCTCGGGCGCGAGCACCAGCATGACCAGCTTCAGCGCCAGCGCGTCGCCCTCAAGCAGGTGCGACAGCTTCGCCAGCGGCGTGTCCTCGGCGGCCGGATCGGCGAGCAGGGCGCGGACGCGCTCGAACCGCTCGGCAGCCTCCGCCGCCGGCGCGTCCCCGATCCGGTCGAGCCGCTCCAATGAGGCCAGCAATTCGGGCCAGGACAGGCCGTAGACGGCGCTGCTCTCGGCGCCGTTCGACCAGAGCTCGGTGAGCAGGGCCGTCGCCGCTTCGGCCCAGGCGAGCGCGGCGGAAAGGGTGAGGCCGATCTCGCCGTCGCCGCCGCTCCCCCCGCCGGCGCCCCGGGATGCGCGCGCGCGCCGCCGGGGCGGCCATTCCACCCCCTCTTCCTCACGCGGCGGCGGGCGCTTCTCGCCCGGCCGGCGCCGGCTGATGTCGATCACCTCGCCCGAACCGTGCGTGTCGTCCTCCGCGTCTCCGCCCCCGCGCCCGATCGATTCGACCGCGGCGCGGACCAGGCGCAGGACATGCTCGGGCCCGGCCCGCTTGACGGTGAGGCTGGCGGTGCCTTCGTCGAACACGACCGGGATCGGCGCGACATTGCCGCTCAGCGGAAGCAGGAACGCGGCGGCCTCGGCGAGCCGGTCCTTCTCGCCGACCAGCAGGATCACTGGCGGCGGACGGCTGCGGCGGGCGATGCGGACGGCGCGCTCGGGGTCGACCGGATTGCGCGCGGCGAGCGTGACCGAGGGCTCGCCAGCGAGCTGGTCGCACAGCTCCTGGCACAATCGCTCTATCTGGATGCGCCAGCCCCCTTCGCCGACCACCGCGACGACGAGGACGTTGGGATCGGTCGCCATGACTGCCCGCCCGTCAAAGAGGCTCGATCCTAGGAAGCGGGGGCGGGGCGCACCATGGATCGCGGCGGACCGGCCGGCGGCCTAGACCCTCGTCTCTGCCGATGGAGAAGACGATCTAGATCGAAGATCCAGATCGCCGATCGATACGCTCAGGGCGCGCGGCGCGCGGGAGGGATTCCGGAGGCGCGCTTGCCCCAAGCGCGCCCGAAAATGTCGCCCCAAAACGAAACCGGCGCCATAAGAGAGCGGACCCGCAAGCCCAGGAGCCCGATGCACCCCGTCGCCCTTTCTCCGTTCGAAGCCGCCGCGATCCTGATCGTGCTGGCGGCCGCGCTCGGCTATCTCAATCACCGCCTGCTCCGTCTGCCCACCTCGGTCGGCCTGACCCTGATGGGCGCGGTCGCCTCCCTGCTCGTGGTCGGCGTCGACCATCTGCTGCCGGGCAATCGTCTCGCGGATCGGGTCGACTCGTTCCTGACGGGTATCGACTTCCACACGACCTTGATGGACGGCATGCTGTCCTTCCTGCTTTTTGCCGGCGCGCTGCACGTCAGCTGGTCGGAGATGCGGCGCGGGCGCTGGCCGATCCTCGTGCTGAGCACTATCGGGGTGCTGCTCTCGACCCTGATCGTGGGGGCCGGCTTCTATGCACTCACCCGGATGCTCGGGCTCGGCGTGCCTTTGCTCTGGTGCTTCCTGTTCGGCGCGCTGATCAGCCCCACCGATCCGGTCGCGGTGATGAGCGTGCTGAAGCGCGCGGCGGTGCCGCCGACGCTTCAGGCCACGGTCGCGGCCGAGAGCCTGTTCAACGACGGCGTCGGCGTGGTCGTGTTCACCATCCTCCTGTCGGCGGCGATCGGCGGCGAGCCTTTCTCGGCCGGCCAGGCGGCGCGGGACTTCCTCTTCCAGGCGGGCGGCGGGGCGCTGCTCGGCTTCATCGTCGGCGGGATCGGCTTCCGGGCGATGCACAGCATCGACGAATATAATGTCGAGCTGATGATCTCGCTCGCCATCGTGATGGGCGGCTACACGCTCGCGGGCCGGCTGCACGTCAGTGGACCGGTCGCCATGGCGGTGGCGGGCCTGCTGATCGGCAATGCGGGCGTGGCGGTGGCGATGAGCGACACCACCCGCGATCATCTCCTCAAATTCTGGGCGCTGATCGACGATTTGCTGAACGCGATCCTGTTCCTGCTCATCGGCCTGCAGGTGATCGCGATCTCGCCCGATCCGCGGCTGCTCGTCGCGGGCCTCGCGTCCATCCTGCTGGTCCTCGCTGCGCGCCTGCTGTCGGTGACGGCGCCGCTCGCGGCGATGCGGCCGGTCGCCGCACTCGGACGGCTGGCGCTGCCGGCCCTGGTCTGGGGCGGTCTCAGGGGCGGCATCTCCGTGGCCCTGGCCCTTGCGCTGCCCGAGGGACCGGGGCGGACTATCCTGCTGGCCGCGACCTATATGGTGGTTCTGTTTTCGGTGATCGTGCAGGGCGGCAGCATCGACCGCCTGATCGGGCGTTTGTCCAGGCGGGCGGACGCCGAAACGGGCTAGGTTCGCGCGCGGCTTCCCGGCCGCCGCTTGGTGGATCGGCCCCTCGTCAATGCGCCGGCGCGGCCTCGTTCAGCGCGCGGATCAGCCGCGCCATGTTGGCGATATAGGTCGCGGTCGAGATGCCTATGACCGGGTGCTCGGCGATATAGGGCGAGGTGTCGCTGGAATCGCCGACGCGGCTGGTCCGATAGTCGCCGGGCGGCGGGGTCGCCGGGCCGGGGCCGCGATAGGGATTGCTCGTCGCCTGGAGCGGGGTCGGCCACCAGCCGGCGGCGTTGAGCGCGCGGATCAATTCGGCCGGGCTGCCGCCTCCGCCGGCATTGAGGTCCGAGCCGGCGTCGAGCTCGGTCACGAAATAACGGGGCAGCGGCGCGTGACCCGGCGCGTTGAGCGGCGAGCCGCGCTGCAGCGCCTCGCGGTTCAGGCGCTGAAGCGACGCCAGCTCGCGGCGCAAAGCCGGCAGGTCGATCGCGCGATAGGCCGAATAATGGCCGAGCGGGGCCGCGGGATTGTAGTCCACATAATAAGCGCCGTTGACGACGTTCGAGCCGCGCCGGTGGACGTAGAGCGGGCGGCCGGTGCCGATCTCGATGAAGGTCGGGAAGTCGCGCCCGTGCCGCGCCGGATCGGGCGGGAGACGGACGCTTTCGAGCCAGTCGAGCGCCTCGGGGATGCGGGCGAGGAAGCGGCTGTCGCCGGTCAGCCGGTAGAAGCTCATCAGCTGGCGGATATTGGCGGCGGTGGTGTGGGTGACGAGCGCGCGCGGCTCGTAGGAGCGCGCACCGGCGACCTGGAGGTCGAGCGTATATTGGAGGCCCCAGCCGGGCTGCGGCTGGCCCTGCTGGGTGACCAGTAAGACGCTCATCGCGCGGACAATCGAATCCTTGACCCGCGCATCGCCGAGCGACGACCAGACCATCAGCAGGAAGCGGATATTCTCGGCGGCGACGTCGTCGTTGAAGGTGATGTAATCGCCATAAGCGGGCCAGCGATCGTCGTGCGGCCAGCGCTGCGGCCAGCCGCCAACCGGATATTGGCTGCGCAGCACGAACTGGATCGCGCGTTCGAGCGGGGCGCGATATTTCGCCTCGCGCCGCTCCAGGTACATGCGCAGCAGGAGCTGCATCGCTTCCGACGTGCCGGCATCGTCGAAGGTCGCATTGTCGGTATAATGCTGGAATTCCTCCATCCGCCAGGCATTGCGGCCGACGGTCGCGTACCAGTTCTGCGCATCGGCCGGGCCCGCGAAGTCGATGAAATAATTCCAGCCGCCGCTGCGGTGCTGGCCCCGGATCAGCGCGTCGGCGGCGGCCGCCGCGGCGCGGTAATAATAGGGATCGCCGGTGGCGTGGAAGGCGTCGAGGAAGAGATGGCCCATCGTCGCCGTCCCCGGCGGCTGCACCCAAACCATCGACGGGCGCGCCTCGATCTCGCCCCAGCGCCGCGACATGTCGGGCAGATAGGACCAGACATAGCCGCCATGATTGGCGACATGCTCGACCATGAAGGTCGTGGCGCGGCGCATAGTCCGTTCGATCTCGGCGCGGTCCTGCGCCGCGGCCGCGGTGGGGAGCAGCAAGGCCAGCAAGGCGATCAGGCGAAGGATCATGGCCAAAGCTCCTGTCTGCGGCCCCAGGCGAAGAAGAGGTCGGGCCAGATCGCGGCGGAATGGCCCTGAGCCAGCCTGATCCCGAAGCCGTGGCCGCCGTCCGGGAAAAGGTGGGTCTCGACGGCGATGCCGCGCGCGCGGAGCGCCTCGCGCATCATCAACGTGTTGGCGACCGGGATCACCGGATCGTCCTCGGCATGGACGAGGAAGCAGGGCGGCGTCTGAGCCCCGATGTTGCGCGAGGGATCGTGGACCCGCTCCTCCTCCGCGGTGGCGTTGGGGCCCAGCAGGTTGAGCCGCGATTCTCCGTGCGCCGCCGGGCCGCTCATCGCGATCACCGGGTAGAGCAGGCCGGCCGCGTCGGGCCGCGCATCGGGCGCGAAGCGGGCGACCAGGTCGGCGGCGACATGGCCGCCGGCGGAGAAGCCGAGCACGGCGACCTTCCCGCCCGCGGGCATGCGCGCGCGGACCAGCCGCATCGCCCTCTGTGCGTCGGTCAGCGAGGTCTCCGCGCCCGAGACCCAATGATCGAGCGCGAGCCGGTAGAAGAGGACGAAGGCGGTGATCCCGCGCGCGGCGAGCCAGCGCGCGCTCTCGAACCCCTCCTTGTCCATCACCACCCGCGCATAAGAGCCGCCGGGAATCAGCAGCACCGCGGCCCCGTTCGGCCGGGCCGGCCGGAACATCGCCAGGCGCGGCCGGCGAACATGGAAGATGGCGCGATCGTTATAGGTGGGATCGGTGCTGCGCTCGCGCACCTCCTCGGCCGGCGGCGGGCTCGGCAGGCCGGGCGCCTCGCCGGGCCAGAGGTCGATCCATTGATCGGGCTCGGGCAGCAAAGGCCCGGGTGGTGGCAGCGCGCCGGCCCGCCCGGCCAGGCCCGGGCCGAGCGCGCCGAGCGCGCCGAGCATCAGGGTTCGCCGGTCGATCATCCCAGGGCCTCGTAGCGGAAATCGCGGAAGCGCGCCTCGCCGTCGCCGGCCGCATAGAGCGCGGGCCGCAGGCTCAGGAAGTCGTAGGCGACATTGTGGTGATAGCCCGAGACCTCCATCTGGACGTCGAACTTCTGCCAGGTCGCGCCCTGATCGGCGCTGCTGTGGATGGTGAGGATGTTGCGGAGGTTGGTGAGCCGCAGGCGCAGGCGCTGAATCGCCTCTCCGCCCCGCGCGCGCTGCAGGCCGTAGCGGTGCATGACCAGGCCGCGCGGGCCGAAGCCGAGACCGGCATAGAGGCGGCGGTTGTAGAAGAGCAGCAGCCCCGCCTCCGCGCCGCCCGCCACCTCGATGTCGCATTCGATCCGGTAGCTCTGGTCGCCGCAGATGCAGGAGATGGGGGAGCAGTCGCTCGGGCTGCTCCCTTTGCCGCGAACGCCGAGCGCGCCGCCTCCGTAGCGGATCCGCGCCATCTCGCCCGGCCCCGGATCGTAGAAGGCCCATTGGGTGCCGAAGCGATTGGAGGAGAAATCGTCGCTGAGCGGCGCGCCGTGCGGCTGCGGACCGAGCGCGATCGGCTTGCGCAAGGGCCGCGAAAGGTCGCCGCCGAGCGGGCGGGCCCACCCGTCCTCCGTCCAGGCGACCGGCTCCAGCAAGGCCTGGCGGCCCAATGTCCAATAGCCGTTCTCATAGCCGTGATGGATCATCCACCAGCGCCCGCTTGGCCCCTCGAACAGGGTGGCATGGCCGCGCGACCACCATTTCTCCCGCTCCGAGCGGGTGCGGATCACGGGATTGCGCGGGTCGTTCTGCCAGGGGCCGTGGATCGAGCGCGAGCGCGCCATGATCACCATATGGCCGGTCGGCGGCCCCGCCGTCCCCCCGACCGCGCTAACCAAATAGAACCAGCCGCCGCGCCGCACGACCTTCGGCCCTTCCGGCGCGAAGCTCTCCACCGTCCAATCGGCCGGATAATGCCAGGGATCGTAGACATGCTCGGGCGCGGCCACAGTGGCGAGCCCGTCGCGGCGCAACCGCACCCGGTCGCCGCCGGAAAGGAACAGGTAGCGCTCCCCATCCTCGCCGACCGCATGGCCGGGATCGATATGATCGGGCAGATGGAGGTCGACCGGCTCGGACCAGGGCCCCTCGATCCGGCCGGCATGGATCACCCAGATCGAGCGGCGATCGGGGTAGCGCGCGGGGATGTATAGGAAATAGCGGCCGTCATGCTTGACCAGCTCGGCCGCCCAGACCGAGCCGATCGGGGTCCGCAGCGCCGCCGTCACCGGCCTCCAGTTCACCAGGTCGCGGCTGTGCCAGATGACGAGGCCGGGATAGGCGTCGAAGCTCGAGAAGGTGA
>Ga0070686_100000060_pt1 | contig 84580 bp, 75 predicted proteins | sample KBSS23LmetaG_FD_65654 | JGI IMG/M metagenome (GOLD analysis project Ga0070686, IMG submission 65654) | Switchgrass rhizosphere microbial communities from Kellogg Biological Station, Michigan, USA - KBS S2-3L metaG | ecosystem: Host-associated > Plants > Roots > Rhizosphere ...
TCTTCACCGACCTGCTGCTGGCCGACGAGATCAACCGCGCGCCGGCCAAGACGCAGGCCGCGCTGCTCGAGGCCATGCAGGAGCGCCAGGTGACGGTGGACGGCAAGACGCGGCCGCTTCCGGCGGGCTTCACCGTGTTCGCCTCGCAGAACCCGGTGGAGTACGAGGGCACCTACCCCCTCCCCGAGGCGCAGCTCGACCGCTTCCTGCTCAAGATCGACATCCCCTACCCCTCCGAGGGTGCCGAGCGGGCCATCCTCGACCGCTACGCCGACGGCTTCAGCGCCGACCGCCCCGAAAGCTACGGGGTGCGCCCCATCCTTTCCGCGGCCGACCTGGCCACGCTGCGGCAGGGGGTGGCCGCGGTGCACGTGGAAGCCACCGTGCGCGACTACATCACCCGCATCGTGCGCTCCACCCGAGAGGAGCCCAGCTTTGCGCTGGGGGCCAGCCCGCGCGCCGGCGTGGCGTTGTTCCTGGCCTCGCGCGCCGAGGCGCTGCTCAGCGGGCGCGACTTCGTGACCCCCGACGACGTGAAGCAGCTGGCCCCGCCGGTGCTGCGCCACCGCGTGATGCTGACCCCCGAGGCCGAGGTGGAGGGCCAGCGCGTGGACGACCGCCTGCGCGCGCTGCTGCAGACGCTCCCCGCGCCCCGCTAGCCCTCTTCCGGCGGGCTGCATCGCTGGTTCCCTCACAGGGGCCCATGGAGGACACGGAGAACCGCGGCAGTTCCGCCGTGTCCTCCGTGAGCTCAGTGCGAGGGTTCTTCGGCAGGCCCCGAATGCACGAACGAACCGTGTGGCACGGTACGACTCGAATTCTTTACCGGACTCCGTAGATCCTGCGCTCGAGATGACCTTTCGCCCGCCCGCCCGGTGAACGCGCTTCCCAGCAAGCGGTTCCTGTACCTGCTGGCCGCCGCCTCGCTGCTCTTCCTGGTGAGCGGCGCGGCGGCGGCGGCCATCGACCTGCTGCTGCTGCTGGGGTTCCTGGCCGACGCGCTGTGGGCGCCCGCGCCCTCGCTCAGCATCGAGCGGCGCGCGCCGCAGCGCATCTCGCTGGGCGCCGCCGCGCGCGACACGCTGCGGGTGGAGAACCGCGGCAAGCTGTCGGCCCGGGTGCGCGTGACCGACGACCTTCCCGAGATCCTGGCGCGGCAGGGCGACGACGTGCGCGAGGTGGTGGTGGCCCCCGGCCGCGACGCCACCGTGCAGTACGAGGTGCGCGCCGACCGCCGCGGCGACGCCGAGTACGGCGACGTGCACGTGCGCGTGCTGGGCCCGCTGGGGCTGGCGTGGCGGCAGCGCCGCGTGTACCGCGCCGACCCGCTGCGCGTGCTTCCGGGCGTGCTGGAGGTGCGCCGCTACCGGCTGCTGGGGCTGCACAACCGCCTGCGCGAGGCGGGCTTCCGCCCCGTGCGCCAGCGCGGCGAGGGCGGCAGCTTCGAGTCCCTGCGCGAGTACGTGCGCGGAGACGACCCCCGAACGATCGACTGGAAGGCCAGCGGCCGCCGCTCGCGCCTGATCGTGCGGCAGTACGAGGCCGAGCGCCGGCAGAACGTGGTGATGCTGGTGGACGCCGGGCGCATGATGACCGAGAAGGTGGGCGAGCGCGAGCGCATCGACTATGCGCTCACCGCCGCGCTGCTGCTGGCCGACGTGGCGTCGCTGCACGGCGACCTGGTGGGGCTGCTGGTGTTCGCCGACCGCGTGCAGCAGTACATCCCCCCGTCGCGCAACGCCATCAGCACGCTGGCCGAGGCGCTGGGCGGCGTGCACGCGCGCATGGTGGAGCCCAACTATCCCGCGGCGTTCACCTACCTGGCGAAGCAGCTGCGGCGGCGGTCGCTGCTGGTGGCCTTCACCGACATCATCGACATGCAGGCGTCGTCGGCGCTGGTGGCGCACCTGGGTAAGGCGGCGTCGCGCCATCTTCCCATCGCCGTGGCCATCCGCAACCCCGACCTGGAGGCCACCGCCCAGCTCCACGCGAAGACCGAGGGCGACGTCTACCGCCGCGCCGCCGCCGAAGAGCTGCTGCAGGCCCGCGCCGCCGCGCTGGCCCAGATGCAGCGCGGCGGCGTGCTGGTGGCCGACTCGCGCCCCACCGACGCCGTGCCCAACGTGGTCAACCGCTACCTCGAAGTGAAGCGCCGCGGGCTCCTCTGAGGCCCGCGGCGCGGTGCTTTCGGTTCGTCGACGAACCGTTCCACGTCTCGCTCCGGCAGCCGTTTTGTGCATCAGTGCCGCGCGGGCGGGCCATTCTCCCGGCGACGTTCGCGAACGCACGCGGACGCGCAATCACTCGCCTCTCCCAGCGGCCGCCTTGAAACCCAGAGCGTCCACGATCCTGGTCGCCGCACTGCTGGTATCGGCAATCCCGGCCCTGGGCCAAGCCACGCGTCGGGGTGGCCCGCCGGCGAGCCTCGCGGCCCGCAACGCGGCCTTCCTCGCCGCGGTCGAGCATGGCGACGGCGCCCGACTCGCCGCGTTCTTCGCGCATACGGGCGACGTGACGTACGTCCACGCACGGCACGAGCGCGAAGGCGACCGCGTGGCCAGGTGGCGGTTCCCCGCCGCCGACGTGCCGAGAGCGATCGAGCAGGGCCCGCTCTCGCCGTCCTTCTCCCTCCTGGTGGAACGGCAGCCGATCGGGCTGTTCGTGCACCAGCTGACGGTTCGCGGCGCGCGGTGGCGGTGGGCGGGCGGGACGAGGTTCGTGCCCGCGGGTGGCACGGCGTCGTCCCCGATCTTCGTGGAGTGGCGGCGGGAGGATGGGGAGTGGAGGGTGTCGGCGTTCGGCGACGAGCTCTTCAACGGCGGACCGTTGCCACCCTGGTGCTGCTGAACGATGGAGCCCCGGGCCAGGTGCACCCGGTTGGTCGCGGATCAGACGGGACCCGGAGGTTGCTGCCCTCCTCAGGTTCTCAGCCATGTCTGCCGCCTTAGAACAGCTCTGCTCGCGCTGTCACCGAGGTGCGGATGCAACGTCGCGAGTTGCGGGTGGCCATGGATGTCCGGGTCGTCGACCACTGCACCGCCTCGCTTTGCAACGCCTATAAGTCCCGATGCTCGTGGAATGGCCCCCGCTCGGTCGTGGCCTTGTCCGGCGATGAGCCATTGCCGGGCGGCCCGCTGCTACCCTGGTGCTGTTGACCGATCGAAGGCTACCCGTGCGAAGTCCATGGACGGCGTCGACCGCGAAACGAATGTGGAGGGTACATGACATGAAAACGGCTGCGGACAACCCAATAGCGGACGCGGTCTTTCGCGCTCTCGAATTCTGCGGTGCGAACCCGGACGACGCTCGCCGCGAAACGACCCCCGTTCGTTGTCTCGGGATCCTGGATGACGACCTATCGTATGTGTTCGTTCCCGAAGTCGAGGAGAGTCTCGGCGTGACGGTACTGCTCTCGGAATGGGAGACCGTGAGCACGGTCGGCGAAATCATCTCAATGCTCCACCGCTACGTCACGTAAAACGCCTCTCGCAAACCGCTGCATCCGGCCGGCAGCCAGCCGCGCCAAGCCCGCCGTCCGCCCATCCGCCGTCACGATCTCCCGCCCTTACACGTCCTCTAGCTGATCAATCAGCTCGTTCGTGGCGTCACCGCGTGCAACGGATGCACGCGTGAGGTGCCGCAGGAGCGCCAGCGCCTCCTCGCGCTCCTCCGGCGAGAAGCCGCTCAGCGCCGCCTCGGTTTCGGCGACGGCGTCGTGGCGCAGGCGCGCCTCTAGGGCGCGGCCGGCGGCGGTCAGCTCCACCCGGATCGCACGGCCGTCGCGCGGGTCGGCCAGGCGCACCACCTGGCCACGGTCCTCCAGCAGCCCCACCGTGCGCGACGCGGTGCTCTTGTCCACGCACAGCTCGCGGGCGAGCGCGTTCAGCGACAGGGCCCCGCGCTCGGCCAGCAGCTCCATCGCGTGGGCGCCGCTGGCCGTGAGGCCCCGGGCGCCGGCGCGCACCCGGTCGCGCAGCGCGTGAAGGCGCATCAGGTCGCGGAGCGCGCGGCGCAGCTCGTGGGCGAGCGGGCCCGTGGCGGGGGGCGGGGAAGAGCTTTCGGTCATCAAAGGTGGGGGTTCGGGGCACGGGGGAAGAAGGAGGGCGGCGCGTGCCGTACGATGCCGCCGCCGGCGCGCGGCGGTCAAGCCGCCTACCCCATGGTATTCCGGCCCGGCACCGCCCCTCTTGCCGGCTGTCCCAAACACGTTGCCGGAAACGGCAAGCCTTTACTCGGGCGTTACGAGAGTGTATGATAGCCATCGTTCAAACATCCCAGCAGGCGCCACCCGAGCCATCCGCCCCCTTCCGGGGCGGCTCGGTGCCCGCGCCCTCCGCTCCACTTCCGCGCTCCAAGAGGCACCCCGCGGCTTCGTCCGCAAGTCACCACCCGTCACGGCCATGGGCTTCGCGCCCGTCCCCGCATATTCCGTCAGCAGCTCCCCGCGGCGCGCGCCGCCGCATGTGTTCCTCCACCCCGGACAGGAGATGAGACCTCTCCCAATGCCCAGCCGCAGTCGGATTCGCCATTCAACCAAGCAGATGGAGGTCGCATGTTGAAGAGGATGTTGTGGGTGCTACTCGCGCTCGCGCTGCCGTTCGGCGTGCAAGCCGCGGCCGCGCAGCAGCGCGAGGTCACCGGCACGGTGACCGGATCGAACGGTGAGGGGATCGGCGGCGCCGCCGTGAGCGTGGCCGGCACCACCCGCGGCGTGCGCACCGACGCGCAGGGCCGCTTCTCCATTCCCGTGGGCGCCGGCGAGGCCCGCCTGCGGGTGTCGGCGCTCACGTACCGCCCGCGCGAGGTGACGGTGCCGGCCGGGCAGAGCTCGGTGGCCGTGCGCCTCGAGGCCGACGCGCTCGGCCTCGAGACCGTGGTGGTGACCGGCCAGGCCACGGCGGTGCGCCGTGAGAACCTGGCCCACGACGTGGCGGTGGTGAGCAGCCGCCAGCTGGTGGGCAACGCCCCGGCGCAGACGCTCGACCGCGCGCTGCAGGGCAAGGTGGCCGGCGCCACCATCCGCAGCAACTCGGGCGCCCCCGGCGGCGGCGTGCAGATCCGCCTGCGCGGGCCCACCACCATCACCGGCAACTCCACCCCGCTGTACGTGGTGGACGGCGTGATCGTGTCGGACGTCGGCATCGCCGGCGGGCAGAACACCGTGTCGGCCGCGGCGCGCGGCGTGAACTCGTCCAACCAGGACGTGGTCGTCAACCGCATCGCCGACATCAACCCGAACGACATCGAGAACGTCGAGATCCTGAAGGGCGCCTCGGCGGCCTCGATCTACGGCTCTCGCGCCGCCGCCGGCGTGGTGGTGATCACCACCAAGCGCGGCCGCTCGGGCGCCCCCCGCTTCTCGTTCAGCCAGCGCGTGGGCTACGCCGAGCTGTCGAACCAGCTGGGCTCGCGCACCTTCACGCGCGACGACGCGATCGACGCCGGCTACGTGACCGCCGCCAACGCGGGCACCTACTTCAACGCCGACGGCAGCCCCAAGGCCACCTACGACCTGGAGCGCCAGGTGTTCGGCCGCAAGGCGCCGCAGCGCGAGACCACCCTGGGCATCAGCGGCGGCTCGGAGAACACGCAGTACTACGCCTCGGGGCTGATCCAGGACGACCAGGGCATCGCGCCCAACACCGGCTACCTGAAGCAGTCGCTGAACCTGAGCCTGAACCAGACGGTGGGCTCGCGCGCCCGCCTGTCGGCCAACACCAACGTGGTGCACTCGGTGGCGGCCCGCGGCGTCAGCGGCAACGACAACACCAGCGCCAGCTACGTCAGCGCCATCTCGTTCACGCCGAGCTTCTTCAGCTACGAGCCCACGAACGGGGTCTACCCGCGCAACCCGTTCACCGACAGCAACCCGCTGGAGACGGCCGAGCTCTCGACCAACAACGAGGACGTCTGGCGCGTGATCGGGTCGCTGAACCTGAACCTCGACCTGATGAAGCGCGGCGCCAGCTCGCTGCGCCTGGTCGCGACCGGGGGCGCCGACTACTTCAACCAGCAGAACCGCCTGTACTACCCGCCCAGCCTCCAGCTGCAGCCGGTGGGCGCTGCGCAGCCCGGCACCGCGGTGACGGGCGGCGGCAACAACCTGAACGTCAACAGCAACGTCAACCTGGTGCACGCCCTGAAGCCCGAGTCGGGCGCCTTCTCGGCCACCACCTCGGCGGGGCTGCAGTACGAGGACCGCGACCTGAACCTGTCGCAGGTGACCGGCCGCTTCCTGCTGGGCAGCCTGGGCCTTCCGTACCAGGCCGCCGTGCAGGTGGTCAACGGCAGCCGCCAGCGTACCCGTGACTTCGGCGGCTACGTGCAGGAAGAGGTCCTCCTCTTCAACGACGCGCTCTCGGTGACCGGCAGCGTGCGCGGCGACCGCAGCAGCAACAACGCCGACCAGGGCAAGTACTACTTCTACCCGAAGGCCGCGGCCGCCTACGCCTTCCCCAACGCGTATGGCCCGCTCGACCAGCTCAAGCTGCGCGCCGCCTACGGCGCCTCCGGCAACGAGCCCACCTTCGGCGTGCGCTTCACCCCGCTGTCGGTGGCCAACATCGAGGGTGCGCCGAACCTGGCGATCAACGGCGGCATCGGCGCCGACGACCTGCGCCCCGAGCGCGTGACCGAGATCGAGGGCGGGTTCGACGCCACGCTGTTCGACTCGCGCGCGCAGCTGACCGTGACCATGTACCGGCGCAACATCACCAACCTGCTGCTGAGCCGGGTGCTGGCCCCGTCCACCGGCTATACGGTGGAGACGTTCAACGGCGGCAGCATGCGCAGCGTGGGCCAGGAGGTTTCGCTGCAGGCCACGCCGGTGCAGCGCGGCATCTTCAGCTGGAACACCAACACCACCTTCACGCGCAACCGCACCAAGGTCACCGAGCTGCCGGTGCCCGAGTTCAGCCCAGGCAACTCGTTCGGCAACTCGTTCGGCGGCTACCGCATCGCCGTGGGCTACTCGCCCACCACGGTGTTCGCCCAGAACGGCCGCGACACCTCGGTGCCCGGCTGCACCGGCACCACCTGCCCGGTGAAGGTCGAGGCGATCGGCGAGAGCGAGCCGTCGTTCCAGATGGGCTTCCAGAACGACATGAAGCTGGGCCGCTTCACGCTGGGCTCGCTGTTCGACTGGAGCCACGGCGGGCTGGTGATCAACCTCACCCGCAACTACTACGACTCGGCCGCCACGGCGCCCGACTACGCGATGCCGGCGGGGGTCACCGCGCCGCGTCCCTGGACGGGCTGCCCGAGCTGCCTGTCGGGCGAGGAGCGCCTGTACTGGTTCAACTCGCCGAACAACTACCCGGTGTACGTCGAGGACGGCAGCTTCGTGAAGCTGCGCGAGCTGTCGCTGAGCTACGACGTGCCCACGAACCTGGTGGGGCGGCGGGTGAGCAGCGCGCAGCTGCAGCTCTCGGCGCGCAACCTCAAGACCTGGGACAACTACTCCGGCTACGACCCCGAGGTCAGCAACTTCGGCAACGTCGCCGCCGGCCGTAACCAGGACGTGACTCCGTTCCCGCCCAGCCGCACGTTCTGGCTCGGCATCAACCTCGTGTTCTGAGGGTGCACATGCGAAATATGAGCAAGACGCGAAGCCGGGCGGCGTGGATGCCGGTGCTCGCGGCGGCCCTGGCGGCCGGCGCGTGCGGCGACATCTCGGTGCCCGACTACAACCGCGCCGGCACGAGCGACCTGATCAACGCGCCCAACAAGACGCTGGTGGACGCGGCGTCGGCGGGGCTCCTCCAGAACACCCGCCGCGACCCGCCCAACCGGGTGCGCGTGACGGGGATCGTGGGCCGCGAGGCCTACATCCTGGACCCCAACGAGAGCCGCAACGTGACGGAGCTGGTGACGGGGAACATCGACCCGTCCAGCTTCACGGGGAACCACGACTACAACAACCCGTACGGCACGCTGGCCCAGGGGCGGATGATCCTGGCGGCGATCGAGAAGGTGAGCCCCACCGAGTACACGGCGGCGCAGCGCGAGGCGATCCGCGGGTTCACCTACACGATGATGGGCAACGACATGCTGGTGCTGGCCCAGATGCACCAGTTCGGGCCCACCGACGTGAACCTCGACCCGCTCGCCCCGCCGCTGCCGATGAAGACGCAGGCGGAGATGTACGCGCAGGCGGCCGTGTTCCTCGACTCGGCGGTGGCGCACCTGAAGGCGGGGGGCACGTCGTTCACCTTCCCCATGCCGTCGGGCTTCACGCAGTTCGCCAGCGCCAAGTTCACCAGCCCGTCGGAGGGCTTCCTCAAGTTCAACCGCGGGCTTCGCACGCGGCTGGACATCCTGCGGAAGGACTACGCCGCGGCCAAGGTGCACGTCGACTCGTCGTTCCTGACGCTGGACGGCACCCGCGCGGGGCTCAACACCGGCGTGTACTTCACCTACAGCGCCGGCTCGGGTGACCAGGTGAACACCCTGGCGCAGGGCGTGACCGAGGTGGCCGAGCCCACGCTGCGCACCGACGCGCAGCTGAAGGCCGACGGCTCGCGCGACAACCGCTACACGCTGAAGGTGGACGAGGGTGCGGCGCGCACGCAGCTGGGCATCACCAGCACCCTGCGGTACGCGCACTACAAGACGCGCCCGTTCTTCGGGCCCGGCGGCACGGCGTCGCCGATTCCCTGGGTGCGCAACGAGGAGCTGATCCTGAACCGCGCCGAGGCGCGCTGGTTCACGGGCGACAAGGCGGGCGCCCTGTCCGACCTGAACTTCGTGCGCACCAACTCGGGCGGGCTCGACGCGATCGCGACGATCCCGGCGAGCGACGCGGCCTTCACCGCCGCGCTGCTGTACGAGCGCCGCTACTCGCTGATGTACGAGGGCGGGTTCCGCTGGCTGGACCTGCGCCGCTTCAACCTGCTCAGCACGCTCGACAACTACCCGCGCACGGGTGACAAGTCGATCGTGTACTGGCCGGTTCCGTTCAGCGAGTGCCTGGCCCGCGGCGGCGCGGGCTCGGCGCCGGGGTGCTGATCCGGCGGTAGGACGAAGTGGGACGGCGGCGCCCGGGAGAGCTCGAGTCTCTTCCGGGCGCCGCCCGTCTGGAGCATCCACTCAGGCTCAACGGGAGGTGTGGTGATGCGGGGAACGATCTTCCGCGCGCTGGCGGTGGGCGCGATGATGGCGGGCGTGGCGGGCTGCGGGCCCAAGCCGGGCACCGCGCCGCGAGCCCAGCCGGTGCCGGTGCGGGTGACCAACAACAACCGCGCCGACGTGGTGGTGTACCTGGTTCGCTCGGGAACCCCGACGCGCCTGGGCACCGTGGTGTCGGGGCAGACGCAGGTGCTGACCATCCGCAACGTGCCGCTGCAGCAGCTGCAGGGCGTCCAGTTCGACCTTCACCGCATCGGCACCGAGAGCACCGCCCGCACGCGTGCGGTGTCGCTGGGGCCCCGGCAGATGGTGGTGATGCGCATCGAGGACCTGCTCAGCACCACCCAGGTGTCGGTGGCGGAAAACCCCTCGGCCGCCAGGCAGATGCCCTGACGAGGCGATCGCCTGGGGGTCGGGGCGAGGCCGGAGGAAAGGACAAAGCGGCGCCGGGAGGAAAATCCCGGCGCCGCTTCGTGCATCCCGGCGAACGTGTGGATCCGGTGCGTTTCAACGGATTTCGGGACCGTCGCGCGCCGTCGCGTGGACTCGTATCTTCGTGGGGCCCCCTGTCCCGCCGCCTGGAGACGTGCTGCCCACGTGAGCCACTTCGACCCGAGCTGGTGCGCGCGCATCAGCGCGCACCGCAGCCGCACCGATCCTCCCGCTTCTCCGCAGGCCGAGCCGGATGGAGGCGCGAAGCCGGCGGATGCGTCACCGTTCAAGCCGCGGGTGATCCCAAAGGAGCACACCTGCGAGCTGTGCGGCACAGTGATGTACGACCACAACTGCAAGATCGTCTGCCCCAACTGCGGCTACAAACGCGACTGCAGCGATCCGTGACCGCAGCCCGGCTCTCTGGAGCTGAATGCCGTGGACGCGGGCCCCCGATCTCACTCTTCCGGTCCATCGGCCGTGGCGGAGCGAGGCCACAGGAGCGTGCTCCTGGCCTCCCGATGGTCCAGCGGAAGGCGGTTCTCCGAGCATGCCGCTATGTCGCGCTCCTCGTCTGGGCCCGTGCAGAAGCAACAGCCCGGGTACATGCAGATCAGCCGCATGCACTTCGAGCAATGCGGGTTGGATCCGTACTCGAGCGTGTGGCTGGCGTGCACGCGGTCCTTCTCCTTCGCCCCGCAGTAGGGGAAGAGAAGCGTCCACCGCTTGCCTGTTGCTCCATGTTTCCCGTACAGCTCTCCGGCCGCGCGGAACTCGAGCTCGGTGAACGCCGCCAGCGGCTCCAGCCCGTGGGCTGCCATCCGCTCCAACGTGCCGATCAGCGCGTCCACCAGCTGCAGGGGATCAGGGATGCCGATGGGGCACGTGCGGGGAAGATAGAACTCGGGCACCCCGTCCGCGTAGCCGGCATCGGGTAAGTCACCAGGCGAGCTGCCGTCGGGCGAGATGGCGAAGAGGACTTCGCGGTACCACCCCGGACGGTAGCTCTGGCGTTGCTCCGCGGGCCGTTGAAGGGTCGCGAAGAAGTGATCCAGAACTCCCAGGTAGAGATGGGGCAGCGAGCGAATCGCAGCTCCACCGGGACGGAGCCTCCGCAGAAAACCTTCTTCCCATCCGTCATCCGCGAGCGCGAGGCTCTCGGCGGGCAGCATTCCCGCGGCGATGCGCAGCGCGAGCGGGAGCCCCGGCTCGGTGCGCTCAGGCAGTGCGGCGGCGGCATCGCGCAACTCGCCAAGCGCGGTGTCGAGCTCGCGGCAGAAATGCCGCGGCAGATCGAACATCCATGGCGGGAGCGACAGGCGGTCGGGGTGCCGAGGGTCGTCGAGCGTCACCCGGAGCGGTGATCCATCCGTCAGCTGGTACGCCTTTACGATGTCGGCAACGACCGCAGCGGGTACCTCGCCCAGGTACTGGATCCGCTCACCTCCGTACAGCGGCCCGGTGAGCGGCACCGTGAACTCCATCGCCTCGGAATAGGTTCCGGCGAAGATGATTCGCGTGGCGAGCACGGCCTCGCGTCTCTTCTGCACCAGGAACTCGCGGTACACGCGGGTGCCGTCGCCCCGCACGTTCTTCACGTCCAGGAACCGCCTGGGCACCACCTCGCCGGTCGCCGGGTCGACGAGCCCGGCGGGGTACGCGATGTCGTAGCGCGAGTCGTACCCGGGCTCCTTCGTCACCTGCCGGACGGCCATGTCGGTCAGCGCGTGGCGCGACGGCCGGCCCGGCTCGTCGCCGGCGGGGTGGCGTTCGAGGAGCGGGTCCTCGGCTTCGAGCAGGTCCTTCACCATCTTCTCGGCGATCCGGGCCGAGAGGGTGCGCTCCAGATCGTATGCGGCGGGGCCGATCACCTTGCGCAGGGGCTGGTGCCAGTCGACGAGACCGTCTCCGGTGAGCAGCCCGGGGTCGCGCTCCAAGCGTATTTCCACCGACTGCCGCTTCTTGTTCTCCATCCAGCTGACGGCCAGCTCCACGTCGTTCGCGGTAATGGCGAAGTCCCGCGCGTGGCGGAGGGGTGCCCGGACCTGTGCGAACTCCACGCGGGCGGCTTCCCGCGCGTGCTCGAACCGGCGGATTCTGCGTTCGAGGTCTTCCCTGACCAAGCGAGCAGCTTCCTCGTCCGTGTGGCTCGCCCGTGCGGCTGCCTGCCACGCGCGGTAGGCCGCCAGCACGCGTGCCCGGCGGCCGTGGACGAGCGGATCGTACCCGGCGAGCGTCGCGGGCGCGGCGCTGGCGCGCAGGAACAGCCCCGGCGCGCAGAACAGGCGTGGGGAGGAGGGCTCCGGCTCCTGTGCACCCGCGTCCATCAGCAGCTCGATGCGGACGCCGCCGTGCAGGCAGCGGAACACCTCTACCCGGTCGTCGTCGGCGGTGGAATCGCGGTGGGCGGCGCGCGATGTACCGGACAGGTCGTCACTCAAGACTGCGCGGATGTCCCCCGCGACTGCTTCCCTGGCGGGTTCGCTTCGCGCAGGCGCGCCGTCGCAGAGAGATTTCAGGAAGGCGTGGTGCCGCTGGACCAAGGCCTGGATCTCGTCGGGCCGGGTGACCGGCGCCAGCGTGCGCTCATAGACCCACCGCCCGGGCTGGCTGCCGGAGCTGAGATCCACCGGGCGAACGCGCCGCTGCTCCCGAACGTAGTGCTCGCGGTTGGTGCGATCGACCACGGACACGGTGCCGCCGTGGCGGAAAAATGCGAACCGCTCGGCAAAGGGGATTGGGGCGGGCACGAGATTTTCTTCGGAAGATCTGGAACGCACTGTCCGATGGTCTCAAGCGCGGGCATCTATCTTCAGCCAGATGTTTTCCGCGCGCAAGAACCCGCCGGCCCGCGGACGGGTTGCCGGGTTGTCCGCGAGGATCCGGTTGGATGAATCAACCCCTTTCACCGATGAGACGAGCATGCGCCGCGAGGTCCTGATGCTGAGCACCATCCTGTACGCCGCCGGCTGCGCGGGCGGCCACATGGGCGGCGCCACGCCGGGCGACACCGCCCACGTGGCCGCCATGGCCCACGAGCACGCCGGCGACGCGCCGTCGGCCAACGCATCTTCCGCCGAGCCGGCCGTGCCGGTGACGGGGGAGGAGGTGAGCTACGGCACCGTGGGCGGGAGGGCGGTGCGCGGCTACATGGCCTATCCGACGGCGTCGGGCGCGAATGCGGCGCTCCCCGGCGTGATGATGATCCACGAATGGTGGGGGCTGAACGACAACGTGCGGATGATGGCGCGCCGGCTGGCGGGCGAGGGGTACCGCGTGCTTGCAGTGGACATGTACGGCCAGGTGGCCACCACCCCCGAGCAGGCGCGAGGCCTGATGATGCAGGTGATGCAGGACCGCCCCGCCGGCGTGGCGAACCTGCGCGCTGCCGCCGAGTTCCTGCACGGCCGCGGCGCGGCGAAGCTCGGGGTGATCGGCTGGTGCTTCGGCGGCGGGTGGTCGCTGCAGAGCGCGCTGCAGCTGAGCGACCGCGTGGACGCGGCGGCCGTGTACTACGGCCAGCCCGTGACCGATCGCGCCGAGCTGCAAAAGCTGGACGGCCCGCTCATCGGCTTCTTCGGCACGCAGGATCGTGGCATCCCGGCCGACAGCGTGCGGCAGATGGAGCGGGAGCTCAAGTCACTGGGCAAGAACGTGGAGATCCACTTCTACGACGCCAACCACGCCTTCGCCAACCCGTCTGGAACCGCTTACAACGAGGCCGCGGCGACCGACTCGTGGCGGCGCACGGTGGACTTCTTCGCGCGGAACCTCAAGCGGTAGCGGCGGCGCGCAGTCCGCGGACGACGAGAAGCGGGGCAGCGGCGTGGATGCCGCTGCCCCGCTGTCGTCCGTGTCGCTGTCGTGTGCATCCGATCGATCGACTCGACCCTATCGTCCGACCCGGCGAGGGGTCAGGCCGCCTCACCGCGGCGCACTCGCTCGGCCTTCGCTTCGCGCGAGGCGCGCTCGAGCTCGAGGAGGCAGAGGATGGCGGTGCCCACCAGGGTGATGCCGACCGCCGGCCATGGCGAGGTGGGAACCGTGGCGACCAACAGCGAACCCACCGCCGCCGCGGCGAGCGAGGTGCCCACCATCCCGCGAAGCCACGCCCGGCGGGCGGGGCCGCACAGCGCGCTCACGATCGCCCAGTGAACCGGCACGAAGGGGAGCAGGATGATGCCCAGCAGCAGCTGCCCGAACAGCTCGCACAGCAGCCAGAGCAACGCGCAGACGAGCCCCGAGCCGACCGTCTGGAGCGCGCTCATGGCCGCTAGCGCGTGCGGGCTTTGAGCGCGCGGAACTCGCGCACGAACGCCTGCGCGTCGCGCGGCGAGAAGCTGGCCGTGAGGTCGGTGCCGTTGATCTCGGCCTTCTCGAAGATGCGCTCGCCATCCTCGGTCACGAACACCAGCCGCCCGCCGCGGTAGTCCACCGTGCGGAGGTCGCGGATCGGCACCTCCAGGCTGCGCCGGAGCACGTTGCCCACGGTGCCGCGGACCACCGACGCGACCATCGAGGCGAAGATGCCGTCGTTGTCCTCCGCGGCGTCGCGCTCCATCTCGGCGTGCATGCGGCGCAGGGTGCGGTCGGTGAGCTGCATCGCCACCACGTCGCGGGTCAGGATCAGCGCGGCCTCGTCGTTGGTGGTGCTGATGGCCAGGTGCGCGTCGCGCGCCGAGTGCCGGGGGCCGGGGCGGGCGACGTCGCCGCCGTCCACGTCCTCGATTTCCACGTGGGTGCCATGGTGGCGCTGGGCCATCGCCTGGTGCGCGGGAACGACGAGCAGCGCGGCGAGCGCGAGCGCGGAGAGCTTCATGGGGAACACTGCCGTTTGGGGGTGGGGAGCGGGATCCGTCTTCCCGCTCCCCTACGGGGGCTCTCGAGAGGAGGTTTCAGCCTCCGGCAGGGGCTAGCGGGTGGAGCGTTCGGGGCCGCCGGCGGGGCACGCGCGGTGGCGCAGGACGCGGATGATGACGTTGTCCGCGGCGTAGGCCAGCAGCGACTGCGTCCCCTTCTCCATCCAGTACACCGACGGTCCGCCCAGGTCGCTCGCTTCCACGCGCCACGCGTCGCAGCGGCCGCCCTCCAGCGTGGGCACGGTCTCGGCGCGGGCCACGCGAACGCGCAGCAGGTACGGCCCCTTCTCCGGATCCCACATTCGCACGTCGAAGCGGCGGCCCTCGGCCAGTGGTAGCGAGGCGAGCAGCAGGTCGGATGTGTTCATGTAGAAGGCCGGAGGAGCGAGGACGGCGTTCACGCGGCGCGTCGCGCCGCCCCGCGGGGTCACCTTCCCCAGCACCCGGCCGGGGTGGAAGGTGAGCTGGCGCGACGATTCGCGCCGGTGCTCGTCGTCGTACAGGGGGGCAAGGGAGGGCGTGCGCGCCGCGAACGAGTCGACGCTGATCTCCAGCGTGCCCGCCACGATGCGCTCCACCCGCAGCAGCGCGCTGTCACCCAGCGCGGCCGTGCGGATCACCAGCAGGGCCGCCGCCCCCTCGTCGTCGCCGATGGCGAAGGTGTCGGTGCGGGCGGCGATGCGCGACGCGTTCACCACCGTGCTCCCCGCGCGCACCTCCACGGGCGTGTCCTGCGCACGTGCGGGGCGATGGGCGAGCGTGAGCAGCGCGAGCGCGGCGGGAACGACGAGGAAGACGGGACGCATGCGGGGCGGAGGCGGTGGGGAGGGAGGTGGAGGACGGGTGAAGGATCGCGGCCGGCGCACCCGCCGGCAAGGCGGCGGCTCGCACGGGCGCACGCGGGGGGATAGCTTGGGGGGGACGGATGCCATCTCCCGAGCCCACGTGCCGATGCCCGACCCCGCGCCGCCGCTACGTCTGCCGAAGGCGATCCTGTTCGACCTGGACGGGACGCTGATCGACACCTTCCGGCTGTACGTGGAGAGCTACGTCCGCGCGCTGGAGCCGTTCCTGGGCCACGCGCCCACGCTGGAGGAGATCGCCGCGCACAACCCGTCGTCCGAGCGCGGCTTCCTGTACGAGTGGCTGGGCCGGGAGAAGGGCGAGGCGTGCCACGCCGCCTTCCGCGCGCACTATGCCGAGCTGCACGGCGCGCTGGGCGAGGGGCTGTACGACGGCGTGCGCGAGATGCTGGCGGCGCTGCGTTCGGCCGGCTTCCCGCTGGGGATCGTGACCGGCAAGGGGCGCCACGCCTGGGAGGTGACCGAGCGCGAGATGGAGCTGGGTGCCTGGCAGGTGGTGGTGACCGACGACGACGTGCCGGCGCCCAAGCCCGCGCCCGGGGGGCTGCTCGCCGGCGCCCGCGCGCTGGGCGTGCACCCGGCCGAGGTGGTGTACGTGGGCGATTCGGTGGTGGACCTGAAGGCGGGGCGCGCGGCGGGGATGCGCACCGCCGCGGTGCTGTGGCCCAAGACGGGAGAGGGCGAGGCGGAACGGTTCGTGAACACCACCCGGGAGCTCGCGCCCGACTGGGTGTTTGCCCGGCCGGCCGAGCTGACGCGCACGTTCGCACGCTGGTGCTGAAGGAGACGATGACGGAGCCCACGCAGGACACGCCGGACAACCCGGGCGAGCCGGACGAGCCGGATGGGCCGCCGCCGAGCGGCAAAGCGGCCGGGTGGCGCGACTACACGATGACCGCCGAGGAAGGCCACACGGTGGTCGGCACGGTGATGGTGCTCGAGGGGGTGGAGAGCCCGCAGCTGGGAAACCGGCGCGACCTCCTGGTCTACCTTCCTCCCAGCTACGCGCGCGGCGACCGGCGCTACCCGGTGATCTACATGCACGACGGGCAGAACCTGTTCGACCGCGCCACCAGCTTCGGCGAGGCGTGGGAGGTGGACCAGACGCTGGAGGATGCCAGCGCGGCCGGGCTGGAGGCGATCGTGGTGGCCATCCCCAACATGGGCGAGGACCGGCTGAACGAGTACAGCCCCTGGCCCGACCCGCGCCACAAGCAGGGCGGCCGCGGCGACGACTATGCCGACTTCATCGTGCGCACGGTGAAGCCCATCGTGGACCGCGACTTCCGCACGCGCCCCGAGCGCGAGTCCACCGGCATCGCCGGCTCGTCGATGGGCGGGCTGATCAGCCTCTACGCCTTCTTCCGCAACCCCGAAACGTTCGGGTTCGCGGGGGTGATGAGCGCTGCGTTCTGGTTCGGCAACCGCGCCATCTACCGCTGGGTGGACGAGCGGCCGTTCCCCGGCGGGCGCATCTACCTGGACGTGGGCACCAACGAGGGCCCCGACGAGGTGGCCGACGTGCGCCGGATGAAGGAGCGGCTGGAGAAGAAGGGCTACCGCACCGGGCACGACCTGCTGTTCTTCGTGGAGATGGGCGGGCAGCACAACGAGCGCGCCTGGCAGCGCCGGCTGCGGCGGGCGCTGCACTTCCTCCTGGCCGTTCCCGCGCGCGATTCCACGCCGCCGCTGCAGTATTCCAAGCTGTAGGGGACGGTACGAAAGTACGAAAGTACGAGAGTACGGAGTGCGGAGTGCGATGGGGCCGAACGGACGGACGTGTTCGCGGGACGAGACGAGCCCCCGCCGGTGATCCGGCGGGGGCTCGTCTCGTCCTCCTTACGGCACGTCGATGAGAAGATGCAGGGGTGCACGCACGCCGCCGCGCGGTCACGCACCTGCGTCGCGGGTCACGACCCCAGCGCCGCGCTGAGCGCCGCCTCGCCGCCGGGGTCCACCATGTCGGCCAGCGCGGGGGTGGTGGCGTCCAGGATCTGCTCCACCTGCTGGCGGTCGGCCTGGGTGAGCGGCTTCTCCTGCGGCCGGGTGAGCGTGAACGCGGTCCCGGCGATGCCCGCGGCGGCGGCCAGCGGCACCAGCGCGCGCAGCGGGCGCCAGCGCCTGGCCTGCGGCTGCACCGCCTGCGGCTGCGCGTGGCGCAGGCGCGCCAGCGGAAGCTCGGCCTGCGCCGCCACCCGGGCGCGCAGCGCGTTCCAGTCGATCTCGGGCGGGTCGCCGTAGCTTTCGCGCAGCGCGGCGGCGAGCCGCGGGTCGCGGTCGAACGATTCCATCATGCACTCCTTTCATACGGCGCGAGCGCCTTCTTCAGCGTCTTGCGCGCTTCGTGGAGGTGCCAGCGCACGGTGCCGTCGCTGATCTCCAGGATCTCGGCGATCTCGGGGCCGGAAAAGCCCTCCAGGTCGAACAGCTCCACGATCACGCGCTGCCGCTCGGGAAGCGTGTCCATCGCGCTCTTCAGGCGGCCGCGCAGCTCGGTGCGCTCGGCCTCGCGCTCGGGGCTGGGGCCGTGCGCGGCCGCGGTCTCGGGGATGGCCTCCACCGCCCGCAGCGAGCGCGACTTGCGCGCGTTGAGCCCCCGGTTCACCAGGATGCGGAAGAACCACGGCGCGAACGGGCGCCCCGCTTCGTAGGTGCCGATGCGCTGCAGGACGGCCATGAACGCCTCCTGCACCAGGTCTTCCGCGTCTTCCTTCTGCCCCATCAGGCGGTAGGCCACGGCGAAGGCGCGCCGCATGTAGCGGTTCACCAGCGTGTCGAACGCCGCCGCGTCTCCGACGCGGACGCGCTCGGCCAGCGCCGCGTCGTCGTCCTCGCCCGCCGCCGGGGCGGCGCCGGGCCGCAGCGGGATCGCGGCGGCCGTTCCGAAGGCGCCGCTCACGGCCGGCCGGCCGGCGGAACGCGGTGGCCGCCCATCCGCCCGCGGCGCAGCCCCGGGCCGCCGCCCATCCGCCCGCGGTGCTCGCCGACCATCTCCCTCGCGCGAGCGCGCTGCGCCGGCGTGAGCACCGCAGCCGCCTCATGCGTGGCGATGCGGACGTTGCGGCGGATGCGCGCCACCAGCGGCCGCAGCGGCAGCGGCACCGGCGGCCGGCCGGCGGCGTTGGCGCGGCGCAGCTCGGCGCGGCGCTGGGCGGGTGTCATCCGCAGCAGCTCCACCCGGCGCTGCTCGCGCCAGCGGCCGTACTCCGCCACCAGCTGGCGGCGCAGCGGCCGGTTGGTCTCCTCCAGCCGCCCCGCGATCTGCCGCAGCCGCGCCACCTGGGCCTCGGTGAGCTGCAGCTCGTCGCGCACCTGCATCAGCAGCTCCAGCGGGCGCTGCTCGGTCTGCTGCAGCTCCTCCAGGCCAGGCTGGCCATGCGGCCCCGGCTGTGCGGCGGCCGGCGCCGCCACTGCTATCAGCAGCGCGGCGGCGGCGAGCAGTGGACGGATTCGAATATGGATCAAGGTCGATTCTTCTCGCTCACGAAGACGCGGCTGATCGGGCGATGACACGGTTCCCGGCGCGTCGTTGATCATAGTACCGCCGAGCGGCCCCGGACGTTGGGTGCGCCGCCGCGGCCAACTCCGTGCGGTGATACACGCTTACGGCGCCGGTGTGGCGCGGTGCGGCGTGCGCGTGTGCCGGCCAGCTTCGGCGTCCACGCGTTGTCCGGCCCGTCACCTGCCGATATCCTACCTCACCCGCGACGATCCGCCACCCATGCCGACCCAAGAGATGACCGACCGCCTGCCGATCTTCGCCATCACCGCGCCGGGGCTGGAGGCGCTCTGCGCGGCGGAGCTGCGGGCGCTGGGCATCGCCGCGGCGGCCGAGCCGGGTGGGGTGGCGTGGGAGGGCGACCTGGACGACCTCTACCGCGCCAACCTGTGGCTGCGCACCGCCAGCCGCGTGGTCGTGCGCGCGGCCACCTTCCGCGCGAGGACCTTCATCGAGCTGGAGCGGCACGGGAAGCGGGTGCCGTGGGAGCGGTGGGTCACGCCGGGACGGCGGGTGCGGCTGCGGGTCACCAGCAAGAAATCGAAGCTGTACCACGAGGGCGCCATCGCCGAGCGGCTGCTGGGCTTCATCGACGACCGCGTAGGCGGCATCGGCGCGGCGCAGGCGGCGAAGGGCGCGGAAGACGAGGACGTGGAGACGGGTGACGAGCAGCTCTTCGTCGTCCGCGTGGTCCGCGACGAGTTCACCGTGAGCGCCGACTCGTCGGGCGCGCTGCTCCACTTCCGCGGCTACCGGCAGGCGGTGGCCCGCGCGCCGCTGCGCGAGACGCTTGCCGCCTCGATGCTGCTGGGCGCCGGCTGGCGGGGCGATTCGCCGCTGGTGGACCCCATGTGCGGCTCGGGGACGCTGCCCATCGAGGCGGCGCTGATGGCGCGCGGGATCGCGCCGGGGCTGGCCGCCGCCGCCCGCGAGCCGCGGCCGTTCGCGTTCACCGCCTGGCCCGGGCACGACCCGGAGGCGTGGGCCCGCGTAGTAGCCGATGCTCGCGAAACGATCCTCCCATCGTCTCCCGTTCCGCTGCTGGGCTCCGACCGCGACGCGGGTGCGATCGAAGCGGCTCGGGCCAACGCCGAACGCGCGGGCGTGGCGGCGGACGTGGGCTTCGACGTGCGCGCGGTATCTGCCATCGAGCCGCCGGCAGGGCCGGGGCTGCTGATCGCCAACCCGCCCTACGGCGTGCGCGTGGGCGAGAGCGACGCGCTGCGCAGCCTCTACGCCGCGCTGGGGAAGACCGCCCGCGCCAGGGCCGCCGGGTGGACCCTCGCGCTCCTCTCGGCCGACCGGAAGCTGGAGGGCCAGGTTGGGCTGCCGTTCGACGAGCGCTTCCGCACCAGCAACGGCGGCATCCCCGTGCGGCTGGTCACGGTGCAGGTGCCGGGGTGAGGGGGCCGTTCGAACATCGTGGATGACCTCTACACGAGAGCGTCTTCGTGATCGATCTCCGGCTCTGCAAAATGGAGCAGGCGTACTTCACCACTCGGGAATCGTGCAGTGATCTCCAGGTCACCCCCCAGCGCCTGGATGTATCTCCGCAGGGTGCTAAGGTAGATGTCGGTGCGCTTCTCCATCTGAGAGATGTTGGCCTGGGTCGTACCCAATGCGGCCGCAAGCTCCTGCTGGGTCTTCTCACGTGCCTGCCGCAGCTCGCCGAGAGGGATCTCCAGCAGCATGCGAACCGCGCGCTCGTGGGATTCGGCCCGTGCCTCGGGAGGCATCTTCGCCCGCAACTCCGAGAATTTCTTAGCCACCGGTATCCTCCTTCTCCAGTTCCCGCAGGTGCTCGTCATACAGGTCGTCCGCCCGCGGGACGTACGTGTCGTACCAGCGGTCGTTTCCGGTCTTGTCGCCACCGATCAGCAACAGTGCGATGCGCCGCGGATCGAATGCGTACAGAAGGCGGTACGGGCGGCCGCGGTGCTGTACGCGAAGTTCGCGCATGTGGCCGTGGCGAGACGTGGTGATCGCGGAGCTGTGGGGAAATGGCAGCCGCGGGCCGAGTGCCTCGAGCATCTCGACCGAGGCATTCACCGAGATCTGCTCGTCGATGTCGAGTGAGTTCCACCAGCCCTCGAACTCGTTGGTATACTCCACTTCGAAGGTCACGACGTCTCGCCCCTGGGCTGAAGTTATGAGTGAGCCGATATAACGTCAAGCTTATACTTGGGGACGAGGAAGAAAAGGCGGGGAGTGCACCGATGCACCCCCCGCCGTGCCGCGGGAAGCGGGGCCAAGCGGCTGCCGCCTCAGTGGTTCGGTTCGCCGCGCTTGGTCCAGATCACCACCAGGCCGCAGGAATTGCGGTTGCCCAGGAAGCGGCCGGGGGTTTCGCTGGGGCCGCGGTACACCTCCACGCCCGCGATGTCCTGCGGCTTCACCATGTCGTCCAGCGCGTCGGCGGCGTTCACCGGCATGTTGTCGAGGATGATGTTGGGCGCGCAGTTGTCGCCGCCCCGCGTCACCGCCAGGCGATACGTGGTGCTCCCCATGGGGATCAGCGTGATCCCGGGGACGCCGCGGAAGATCTCGGTGGTCTGCACCGCCATCCGCTGCTGGATGTCGTAGGCGGTGATGAAGCGGCCGAAGCCCATCTTCTCGCGGTCGTAGAACCCCTCGCGGTCGAGGTCGCTGAGCCGTGCCGGCGCGCTGCGGCCGATTACCGTGAGCGAGTCGAGCGTGACCTCGCCGGTGCTCAGCGGGATGTCCACCTGCACCGTCTGGCGCACGTCGATCTGCAGCGCCTGCGAGGTGTGCGTGGTGTAGCCGATGCGGCTGGTGCGCACGCGGTAGGCGCCCGGCTGGCGCAGCTCGAAGGCCACGAAGCCGTCGCCGTCGCTGCGGCCGCGCGCCACCACCCGGTTGGCCGGGTTGAGCATCTCGACCACCGCGTCCTTGATCGGCTCGCCGCTGGTCTTGTCCACCACGCGGCCGCCGAAGATCTGCGCCGGGAGCGGGCGCGCCAGCAGGAGCGCCGCGGCGGTGAGCAGCAGGGCAGGCCATCTCGACTTCATGCGTACTCCGAATATCACTGGGAGGTGGGCGGCCGACGTGCCGGGGCACGCAAGCGGCGCCCCGGCAGGAGCTTGGGATGCGCTTCGTACGCGCGAGAGGGTGCCGGGGTTCCCCCCGGTCAGCGCGCGCCGGCCACGGCGCGCCACACCGCCGCCGAAATATCGCGCCCCACCGGCGCCGCCGAGGCGGGCGACAGGAAGCCGTGCGTGAGCACCACCAGCACGTAGGGCTCGCGACCGGCGGGGTACACGATGGCGGCGTCGTGGGCGATGCGGGTGATGGAGCCGGTCTTGTTGGCCGTGCGCGTGCCCGCCGGCACCCCGGCGGGGATCATCTCGGTGAACTCCTGCCGCCCCAGGATGGCAGCCATCTCGCGGCTCGCGCCCGCCGACGCCGCGCGGCCGCCGGCCACCGCCTCCATCACCCGCATCAGCGCGTGGGCCGAGGTGGTGTTGTTCATCCCGGCCGCGTAGGCGGGCCCATCTTCCACGCCGCGCAGCACGTGCATCTCCCCCGCGCCGATGGCGGCCATCGTCCGTTCGATGCGCCTGGGGTCGGCCAGGGCGATCAGCAGGTTGGTGGACAGGTTGCTGGAGCGGGTGATCATCCGCTCGATCAGCTCCCGGACCGGCACGCGCTGGCCCAGGCGATGGTAGAGCGTGGTGTCGCTGTCGTCGGCGAGGCTCAGCTGGTAGGTGCTGCCATCGGCGATGCTCTGGAACTCGTTCTTCACTACCACCGCGCTGTCCAGCCGGATCTCGCCGGCGTCGGCGCGGCGGAACAGCTCCAGCATCACCGGCACCTTCATGGTGCTGGCCGCGTGCAGCGAGCAGTGCGCGTCCACCAGCAGCGAGTCGCCCGTGCGCAGGTCGCGGAAGGCCACCGAAACCTCCGCCGTGTCGCCCGCGTGCCGGCGGATGATCTCGCGCACCTCGCGCTCCAGCGCGGCCAGGCGCGGCGAGGTGGCGCCGATGGCGGTGACAGACACAGGCGCCGGAGCGGCGCTGGGCGGCTGGGGTGAGAAAGATGACGGGGTACACCCAGCGTCCCCTGCTGCAGCGAGGACGAGAGCAGCGACAGCCCAACGCGAGTGCGGCATGGCGATCAGGCGGGAGCGGGAGCGAAAGTGAAACTCTGATCCTGCACGTGAATTCTTGCGGTGAACGTCATTGGACCGCATCCGCGTCGGTGGGGATCGGCCTCAGGACCGCGAGGGCAACGACGTCGAGATGGGTGACCTGCACGTTCGCGTCGTGTAGCGAGGTGAGCCGGTCACAGCACCCTACGTACCGATCGAAGGAACCGAGTACTTCGAGCACCGGGTCCACGTCGGAAACTGCTTCGGATGATCTGCTCCGTTTCGGCAGATGCCCGCTATCGAGTCCGGACTGGGGGAAAGCGGCCCTGCAACCTCTTCGCGTTGTCGAAAACGTACCGCGCGTCGTCCAGGTGAAACGCGGCGGTGAGCTTGGAGATACTCCGATCGAGCTTGTAGTCGGAATGCTCGCGGATTGTCTTGAGGCTGTCGAGTCTCGTGCCAACCGCCTGTACCTCTGGATCCGAGGCGTGAGCTAACGCTGCAACGAGCGCGGTGTGTGTCGCGTCGAAGGCCCGGTTGCCAGTTTGCGAACGAATCGCTTCGCGGACTTCGTGGTATGCAGCGTAGTACATCCGGTTCGCCATCGTACGGCCACATACTTCATCCGAAACGAGCGGCGGGCGCAGGCGGTTGAGTGCTTGTGCCGCCTCCAGGAAGTCCGCCGGCCTAATCGGCATCGCTGGGAACCGCCATGAGGACGATCCGCGTACGAAGCTCGGGAGTCATGCTCCGCACCCACGCGTCGGTGAATGCCCGGTGCACCAGGACGAGCCGGTCGAAATCTCCTTCAGCGTTCTCGATGCAGTAGTGCACCTCGAACACCGTTTTCTCCTCCCCCGTCTCGCGGTCGACGTGGATGTCGCGGCGCAGGTACGCCGCCTCGCCGAAGTACTGGCGGGCGAGCGCTTCGGTGGCGGCAGCAGCCTCGTCGATCCTGAGGTCGATGTCGTGCGCTTCAGCAGTGTGGATTGCCATCCGTGCACCTCGCCGATTCGTTGCGACCCATTCTGGACGGGAGATGCCCGGAAGCTAATCACCCGATGCGCAGCCGTCAACCCCGTCCAAATTGCGCCACCGCTGCTCCCGCGTGGCCAGATGGGTCGCGTGGGTGTCGCCGGGCGGGCAGGCGGGTTGCGTCAGGCTCACCGAGCCACGATGCTGTGCTGAACCGGCCTCCCCACCTGAATCGATCGACACGTGACGCAGAAGCCTTCCCTCGCCGCGCTGCTGGCGCTCGCGGCCGCGCTCGTCTGTGCGCCGCCCGCCGCGGCGCAGGTGGCCACGCGCCCGCACCTGGACTGGCGAACGGTGAGCACGGCGCACTTCGCCGTACACTACCCCGCCGAGATGGAGGCGTGGACGCTGGACCTGGTGCCGCGGCTGGAGGCGATCCACGCCGAGGTGGCGGCGGCGGTGGGGTTCGCGCCGGCGCGGCGGGTGACGGTGGTGGTGGAAGACCCGGCGGCGCAGGCGAACGGGTTCGCCTTCCCCTTCCTGGACGAGCCCGCCATCGCCCTGTGGCCCACGCCGGCCGACCCGCGCTCGGCCATCGGCAACACGCGCGACCCGGCCGAGCAGCTGGTGGTGCACGAGTTCGCGCACATCGCGCACATGACGCGGCCTCCGCGCAACCCGCGCCAGCAGCTCATCCTCCGTCTCCTGCCGGTGAAGTTCGGGCCGGTGGCCGCGCGGGCGCCGCGGTGGGTGACGGAGGGCTATGCGACGTACGTGGAGGGGAAGCTGACCGGGAGCGGCCGGCCGTACAGCGCCATCCGCGCGGCGGTGCTGCGGCAGTGGGCGCTGGAGGGGAAGCTGCCGCGCTACGAGCAGCTGAGCGCCGGTGGCGGCTACTACGGCGGCGCGATGGCGTACCTGGCCGGCTCGGCGTTCCTGGAGTGGCTGGTGGAGCAGCGCGGCGAACAGAGCCTCCCCAACCTGTGGCGCCGGATGAGCGCGCGGCGCGACCGCGGCTTCGACGCGGCGTTCGCGGGGGTGTACGGCGCCAACCCGGCGGAGATGTACGGCCACTTCACCGTGGACGTGACCGAGCGCGCGCTGGAGGCCCGCAACCGGCTACGCGCCGCATCCCTTGCGGTGGGCGACACGGTGCAGCGGCTGAACTGGGGCACCGGCGACCCCGCCGTCTCGCCCGATGGACAGCGCATGGCCGTGGTGCTGCGCGGCGCCACGGCGGCCGGCTCGCGAGTGGTGGTGTGGAGCACCGCCGACGCACGGGTGGACACGGCGGCCGCCGCCCGCGCCCGCCGCGCGCTGCTGGCAGAGGATCCCGAGGACGTCCCCGACATTCCCTCCACGCATCCCGCCAAGCGCGCGCTGGCCACCCTCTATCCCGTGAACGGTCGCGCGCACGACTCGCCGCGCTTCATGCCCGACGGGGCTGGCATCCTGCTCACGCGCAACGAGCCGCTGGGCGACGGCGCCGTGCGGCCCGACCTCTTTCTGTGGGATTGGCGGAAGCAGACGACGCGGCGCATCACCCGCGGCGCCTCCGTCCGCTGGCCCGACCCGGCGCCCGATGGACGCACCGCCGCCGCCGTGCAGTGCCTGGGCGGCATCTGCAGCCTGGTGTCGGTGGACCTCGCCTCCGGGGGCGTGCGGACGCTGGTGCGGGCGCGCCCCAACCTGGTCTACTACCGCCCGCGCTTCTCGCCAGACGGGCGGCGGATCGCGGCGTCGGTGCAGGAGGGCGGCCGGTGGCGCGTGGTGGTGGTGGACGCCGCGACGGGCGCCGTCTCCCCGGTGGGCGGAGACGATGGCGCGAGCCGCTACGACGCGGCATGGCTCCCCGACGGCGCCGGCCTCGTGCTGGTGTCGGAGCGCGGTGGTGTGGCGAACGTGGAGACGGTGAACCTGGCGACCGGTGAGACGCGCGTCGTCACGCGGGTGACCGGCGCGGCCGCGGCGCCCGAGCCGGAAGGGAAGACCGGGCGCGTCTTCTTTCTCTCTCTGCATGCGCGCGGGATGGACCTGATGCGCATCGCCGGCGACAGCGCCGCGCGAGGGGCGGTGGTGGTGCTGGACACCGCGCTGGCGCCGGCCGCGCCGCGCGTGGCCGCGGTGCAGCCCGACACGCTACATCGCGCGCCGCTTCCCGCGTCCCATGCGTACGGCTTAGGGCCGCGCCGCTTCCGTATCCTCCCCACCGCCGCGCGTGACGCGGACGGCGGGACGGCCGGGCTGGTGCTGCTGAACGGCGACCCCGTGGGCCGGCTGACGTGGATGCTGCGCGGCAGCGCCGGGCGCGGCGGGATGCCGCAGGGCGCCGCGCTGAACGTGGTGTACCGCCGCTGGCTGCCCAGCGTGGGGCTGGACGTGTTCGGGATGCGCCACGAGCCGTCGGAGCTGCGCCGGCCGCTGCTCTCGCCGGGCGATTCGCTGGACGCGCGCTACGGGGGCGCCGCCATCTACCTCGACCAGCCGTGGGCCGGCTCCGCGCTGCGCCACCGCCTGCGCGCGGGCGCCTCCGCCGGCGCGCTGGAGATCGCCGGGGAAGATGCGAGGGCGCGAACCCTCGCCTTCGCCGAGGCGGCGGCGGGGCTCACGCGCACGCGCGGCACACAGTCGCTGAGCCTCTCCGGCACCCTCAACGGCACGATCGGGCGGACGGATGGGGAGGGATGGACCCGCGGCGTTGCCACGGGCTCGGTGGGCGTGGGGATGCTGGGGCTGAACGCGCGCGGCCAGCTCACGTACGGCAGGGTATCGGCCGACGCGCCGGCGTGGGAGCGGTTCACGGTGGGCGGCGTGCGGCCGCAGCTGTTCGACGACGCGCTGCTCTCCCAGCGCATCCCGCTCCCCGCGGCGCGCTTCGGCGTGATGCGGGGCCGCGAGCTGCTGGGCTACCGGCTGAGCACGGAGCTGATGGGGCTGACGCCGTATCTGGCCGGCGTGAGCGGAGACGAGGGGCACGACGCCTGGTACCGCGTGGCCGGCGTAGAGGCCTCGCTCGACACGCCGCCGATGAACCTGCTGCGCATCCCCGCCGTTCGCCTGGTGGGCGGCGCCGGCTATCCGCTGGACGCCCCCGACCGCCACAGGGTGCGGATCTACGGCGCGGTGGCGTACCGGCCGTAGATGCCGTGCGGCCGTCACCTGGCGGTTGCGTGGCCCTATCCGGCAGCGGCGACGCCTCCGTCAGAGCAGCCCGTGTATGGATCGGATTGGCCGGCGGCGGTATCGCTTTCGCGCGCACGGGCGGAGCAGCGCCTCGCTCAAGGCTCCGCTTCCTCTGCCCGAACCGTTTTCCTCACCCGGTCCAGGCGCGATCGATCGCGGCCTGGACCGGGTGGCCCAGCGCGAGAGCCCGTTAGCCGCTCTCGGTCAGGGAGAGTCGGACGTAGTCGCGGAGGGTCTCCGGCGGTGGAAAACGGTTCCCCAGGCCTCGCCGCGCTCGCAGGGAAGCGAGGTGGTAGCTCAGCTCGCTCAGCCGGTCTTCGTAGGCGAAGCGGTCGAAGAGCCAGCTGGCCACGCTCGACTCGGGTTCGGCGGTGAAGAGCCGCATCGAGTCACTGGCCCGGAGCCGGCCGGGCGGCACCCCGTATTCCTCGTCGAAGATCTGGAGGCACTCCAGCAACTCGCGTTCGTCCACGGCAGCGCCCCCCGTGAACTCGTCCAGCAACTCGGCCGTGCCCAGCTCCCGCCGGCCTTCGAGGTGCGCGCGCAACTCATTCAGCCACCTCACGGGGTCCCTCCGTTTGAATCCAGGAAACGCGCCGGCGATCCATTCTCCCGCTCTGGCCGAAGGTCGCAGGCCAGCCCGAGGGCTGGCCCAGGACGGTATCTGCGCCGCGACCGTGCCGCAGCCCAGCCCCTCTCGCCCGGCCGCGTACCGGTTTCGTAAGCACGCGCGAGAAGGGAACACGGCTGCCGAACACCGAGGTCGGCACGCTTCGAGATCATTCGCATGCGCCTGCAAACCGGGTTCCCAGCGCATTACCCTTCCAATCGTGCCGGCGTCCTTCACACCGCCCTGCAGGAAAACGGCCGTCCCGAGCCGGGTGGCCGCCCCATCCGGGCAGCGGGCGGCGCCGCCGTCAGAACAGCCGGTGGTAGCCGCGAAGGATCGCCGTGGCGCCCGCGCTCGCGACCGTGACGACCAGGAGGAACTGGCCATAGTCACGCCAGAACCGGCGGTCGGGATCCGAGCTTCGCGAGATGGCGGGGTCGGAGGGGTCATAGGTCACCCGCACCGGCGCGCCCACCCGGATGTCCTCCATCGCGGGAAGGCCGCCGGTCCCCGGCTTCCCGACCCCGCTGAAGGTGCGGCTTCCCACCTGGAAGCGGAAAACCACGGTCCAGTGCTCTTCCGGCGTCTTGCGGACCACCGTGCCCAGGGTCTCACGGCCGTGCACGCCGAGCCGGAACTCGCCGTACCACAGGGGCGCCGACGCCGCCAGGAAGAACGCGAGGAACAGCGCGAACGCCAGGAGCGGGTTGCGGGCGACGAACGCCGCCAGCCGCGAAAGGATCGTCATCGTCCAGGCTCTTCTTTCTCGGGCGGCCTTGTCAGTTCCGGCATGACGACCGGCCCCCGCCAAGACTCTCGGTATTGGTGCGGTAATGGCTGATGCTCGCACCCGGAGGGCCGACGGTCCCCCCGATGCTCACGGCCCACGTTCCATCCGCGGCACGGGCGAACTGGAGCGCCCCCGGCCCGATGTTCAGGTTCCAGGTGTCGAACGTGCCGCCGAACTCGCGGTTGTGGCGTGCATTGGTGATCACGAACGACGCCCCGACTCCGGCGCTTGCGCCCACCACCCACCCGCTGCGCGACGGACCTTTCGTGTCGCCGCCAGCGCCCGGCCCCCCGACCATCATGCCGTAGGTGGCGTTGTAGCCCTTGGTCGCGTTCGCATAGGCCAGGCGGCTCACCGACACCTGCGCCGCCATCCCATACACCAACCCGATATCGGCGGAGCCGGTAAGCTCGAAGCCGCCAGAGATCGAACGCGAGCACGCCTTGCCGGATGAATGCGGCGGAGTTCCGTTCGCGCCGCCGCCCCCCGTTCCCCTGCCGGTTGCCCCACCTCCGCCGAAGAGCCCGCCCAGCACGCCCCCGCCGATGCCGCCCATGGGCCCGGCGGTGCCCCAGCCCAACCCGGCCATCGACCCGAACCCCGATGAAAAGCCCGTCGCCACGATGCCCTCGAGCGCGCAGTAGGGGTCGCACACCTTCAGCCCCGAGGGGTCGCGCAGGTCGGTGGGGTCGTCGTTCGCGTAGGCGTAGGGATTGATCCCGCCGTCCAGGCCGACCGGGTCTTCCGACAGGAAGCGGCCGAGCGCGGGGTCGTACCACCGGGCCCGCACCTGGTAGATCTTCGCGGCCGGCTCGTAGTACCGGCCGGCGTACTGCAGCGGGCTGGCCACGGTCTCGCTGGTGCCCGCGGCGCGCTCGCCCCAGGGGCTGTAGCTGTACTGGCTCACCACCGCGCCGGCCGGGCTCCGGAGCGCGATCACGTTGCCCGGGTAGTCCTGCTCGAAGTAGTACTGCGTCCCGTTGCGCCGCATGCCGTGCGGCTCGTCCATCCCCGGGTAGTAGGTATACTCGTTCACCACGCCGCTGGCCGCGTCACGCTCCAGCAGCAGGTGGTCGCCGTCGTACACCATCTCGGTGGCCGAGCCTCCCGCCGGCTGCCGGTACGCCCAGCGGCCCAGCCCGTCGTAGCCATAGTCGACGCGGGCACCGTTGACGGTCACGCTGGTCATCTGCCCCAGCGCGTCCCAGGTCATGTACACGTCCTGCCCGTTGCCGTTGCGGCGCGTCACGTTGCCGTCGGCGTCGTATTCCAGCGCGTAGCCGCCCATGCTGGTGACCCGGTTGCCGGTGGCCAGCACGGCGCTGCGGTCGGTCCGGTTCCCCACCGCGTCGTAGGTGTAGGAGGTGGAGCCCAGGAAGGTGGGGCGCGTGGTGGTGCCGGTGCACGTCTCCACCCCGTTCTCGTCGACCAGGCACTTGAGGTTGGCCGGGTCGCGGTAGTTGCGCGCGTATCCCAGGCGCCCCAGGGCGTCGTACTCGTAGCTGCGGAACTCCGGCGCCTCGCCGACCCGCCACTTCTCCACCTGCCCGCGGGGCGAGTACGAATAGTTGTTATCGCCCCGGAAGGTGGGCGCGTGCGTGGAGCCGTAGTCGGAGCTCTGCCAGTACCCGGGCGTGGCCCGCGTGGTCAGCGTGCCGTCGCCATCGTAGTCCATCGTGGTGACGCCGCCCGAGAAGTCGGTGATCGACACCAGCCGGTTGGCGGCCCCGTAGCCGTAGCCCAGCGTGCGCGTTCCGGCCCACGGACCGGTCACCGCCACGCTGGTCGGGAGGCCGGCGGCGTTGTACGCGACGGATTGGACGTAGGTGCTCGCGCCGCGCGTGGTCACGGTGCGGACCAGCCGGCCGGCCGAGTCGGCCTCGAAGCGGTCGGTCCCGGCGGCGTTGCCCACCTGCGTCCACCGCCCGCCGGGGTCGTAGCTCCAGGTGGTCGTGGCGCCGCCCGCGCTGCGCGACACCACGCGGTTCAGCGAATCGTACGCCGCGGTAATGGCCTGGGCGCGGCGGTTGATGGTTCCCGTGAGGTTCCCCGCCCGGTCATACTGGTACGTGAGCGACGCACCGCGCGGATCGGTCGCGGCCACCACCCAGCCCAGCACGTTGCGGGTGTAGCGATACACCTGGCTCCGGGCGTCGGTCACGGTCGAAAGCCCGGCCGAATCGAACGCGAAGAGGGTGGAACCGCCCAGCGCGTCGGTCGAGCGCACCACCCGGTTCAGGGCGTCGTACCCCGTCCGGGTCTTCTCGCCGGTGGGCGCGGTGGCCAGGGTATCGCGGCCCAACGCGTCGTGCGCGTAGGTCAACGTGCGGTTCCCGGCGTACCCGGCCATCCCCACCGTGGCCGTGGAGCGGTTGTCGAGCGTGGCCGCGCCCTCGTAGGTGAAGAAGGTGCCGTGCCCCTCGGGGTCGGTGACCGAGCTCACCCGTCCGTCACCCGTGTAGGCGTACTGCTGCACCCGCCGCGTGCCGCCCAGGCGAACCAGGGTCTGCAGCATCCCCGACGCGTCGTAGTACATCGAGTCGCGCTGCTGCGCGTGCCGCACGTAGGTGGGCTGGTGGAAGGTGTGCTCGTAGTCGGTGAGGGTGGTGTCGTGGGCCGTCTCGTCCACCACGCGAACGAGCTCGACCCCGTTCCACGTGGCGGTGGTGGCGTGGCCGCTGGGCGATACCGTGCGCGTGATCTGCCCGTGCGGGTTGCGGTCGATGGTGGTGACCCGTCCGTACGGCTCCTCGATGCGCGTGGGAGCGCCGTAGCGGTCCACCGCCGCCTTCACCACGGCGCCGCGCGGGTCGGTCGCGCTCACCCGGACCGCCGCCGGGTCGATCCGCGCCCCTGGGGCGGAGGAAGTGCCCAGGCCCGGGCCGGGGAGGACCGCGGCCCACAACGAGGTGTTGCGGCTCACCGGACGCGCCGTGCCGGCGTCGGTGGTGCTCACGGGCGGCGCCGTGATGGACGCGACGGCGCCGGTGTGGTCGTACGCAACGTCGTACAGCCCACCCAGGGCGTCGCGGTACGACGTCACCCGGTGAGACGCGTCGGTGGTGGCCTGCACGGCGTACCTGCCGTCGGGCCCGGTGATCCAGGCCACGTCGGCGATCGCGTACCCCACGGTGCTCACCCGGCCGGCGGGATCGGTGACGGTGCGCAGGTACCCCGAGCCCAGGTAGCCGAGGGTGTAGCGGGCGCCCGTCGGGTCGATCACCGCGGTGGGGATCGCCCAGCCGTCGGCCGCCGTGGCCCAGGTGAACTGCTGCAGCGTACGTCCGGCGCGGTCGGCGTAGCGGCTGATCAGCCCCGAGCCGGTGAAGACGGCGCTGTCGCCCGCCGCCGACACCCGTGCCCAGCTGCCGTCTGCCCGTTGCGCGAGGGTGCCGAACTCGCCCTCGGGGGCCTGGTAGGCGCAGGTGGAGCAGGCGCGCGAGAAGAACACGGCGCTGCCGTCGCCAGGGACGACCAGGGCGCCGTCGCTGGCGGGGTACACCCGCTGAAGCCCGGGCATGCTCCACCCCGCGCCGAAGTGGCTCGCCTCCTCGTTCACCACCAGCACGCGCGCCAGGGTCTCGGCGGTGGTCACCGCGCCATCGGCATAGTACGTCCGGACGACCACGCGGTGCAGGTACGCCGAGGTGGCCTCGTTCCAGGTGGCGGCGAGGCGGCTGGCTCCCGTGCTCCCCAGGTAGAAGGTCTCGGGGGTGAGCGCAGCGCCGCTGGCCCCGTACACCTGGATCGAACGCTTCAGCGGCGCCTCGGTGGTGCTTTCGGTCACGTCCACCTGCACGAATCCCACGCCGCGAGCCTGCGTGCTGTTGTACACGAGGCTCACCGAGCGCGGCACGTCGCGGCTCACGTAGGCCGGGGTGGCGTAGGCGAGGGTGGCGGCGCCCGCGCCGGTGTCCACGAAGCCGCCGTGGTGCGGCGCCAGGCTCAGCTCCGGCGGCTCGCGGAGGATCAGCCCGGGGGGCGAGTCGCCTCCGGGAAGACAGTCGTAGCAGGTCTGCGCCCTCGCGGGCGCGGCCGCGCAAGAGGCCGCGAACGCGAGCGCGAGGGCCGCACGCGTCCTGAAGCGGCGGTCCCGGACGCGCGGGGGCACTCGACGCGTGCCCGCACCCGCACGGGTGCCGCGGAGGGTGGGATCTCGTTCGATCGTCATCAAAGGGGGTGGGCTGGAGAGAAATGGCTGGCCGGTAACTTTAGCCGGCGGTGCCGCGCGGGGTCAATCGCCGGGAAACAGATGGTGCCACGGCGGGCGGGGCGCACCTGCAACAACGCCTCACGAGCCGCGGGGAGGACAGCGCCCTGCCTGCGGGCGCGGCCGTGGCCGCTCCTCTACCGATCCATCGAGCGGGGGAGAGGCCAGGGAAGAGGCCTCGACCACCGAAACGGTTGACTATTCATTTAATCGGATATAAATTCGTTGCAATGAATGGATACTCTCGCGCCCGGGTCGCAGTCCTGGGCGCTTCGGGATACGCGGGGCGGGAGGCGATCCGCCTCCTGGCCAGGCACGGACGGGCGGAGATCGCCCTCGCTAGCTCGGAAAGCGAAGCGGGGGCGAAGCTGTCTCGAATGGTGCGCGGCGCCCCCGGCATCGCCCTCACCCGCATCGCCGACGCGGACTTCGCCGGCTGCGACGCGGTGCTGAGCTGCCTGCCGCACGGCGAGTCGTCGAAGTGGGTGGAGAAGGCGCTGGCGGCCGGGGCGCGCGTGGTCGACCTGTCCAACGACCTGCGGGTGATCGACGACGCGACGCCCGAGTGGGGCCGCGGCGCGGTGTACGGCCTCCCCGAGCTGCACCGCGGGCGGATCGCGGGCGCCACGCTGGTGGCCAACCCGGGGTGCTACCCCACCGCCGCCATCCTGGCCCTGGCGCCGCTGGTGCGCCGCGGGCTGATCGCCGGGCCGGTGATCATCGACGCGGCGAGCGGGGTGAGCGGGGCGGGACGGTCGCCGAAGCGCGAGCTGCTGATGGCCGAGCTGGCGGAAGACTTCAGCGCCTACAAGGTGGGCAACGTGCACCGCCACCTGGCCGAGATGCGCGACCAGACGGGCGCGCTGAACGGGGGCGCCGGGCCGGAGCTGGTCTTCACCCCGCACCTGCTGCCGGTGAAGCGGGGGATACTGGAGACGATCTACGTGCCGCTGACGCAGGCGCTGGAAGAGCCGCACCGCCCCTGGCTGGATGATTATGCGGGCGAGCCGTTCGTGGAGGTGATGACCGACCGGCTCCCCGCGCTGGCCGACGTGACCGGCACCAACCTGGTCGCCCTGGGCGTGCAGCCGGTGGCCGACACCACCCGGCCCATGCTGATCATCGTGGCCGCGATCGACAACCTGGTGAAGGGCGCCGCCGGGCAGGCCGTGCAGAACCTGAACCTGATGCTCGGCTGGGACGAGACGGAGGGGCTGACGTGAAGCCCGAGGTGACGGTGGTGAAGGTGGGTGGCAACGAGGTGGACGACCCCTGCTGGGTGATTCGCCTGTCCACTGCGGTGGCGGCGCGCGGCGGCTACGTGGTGGTGGTGCATGGCGGCGGCAAGGAGGTGTCGGCGCTGCAGCGCATCCTGGGCGCCGAGCCCGAGTGGAAGGACGGCCTGCGCGTGACCGGCCCCGAGGCCATGCGCGCCGTGCAGATGGTGCTGAGCGGCACGGTGAACAAGCGGCTGGTGTCGGCGCTCGTTTCCGCCGGGGTGGAAGCGGTGGGGATCAGCGGCGAGGACGGCGGGCTGCTGCGGGCCAAGGTGTCGCGCGGCGGGGCGATGGGGCGGACCGGCGAGGTGGAGCACGTGCGCGTGGAGCTGCTGCGCGCGTGGCTGGGGCAGGGGCTGACCCCCGTGGTCTCGCCGGTCTCACGCGGCCCCGACGGCGGCGCGCTCAACGTGAACGCCGACGACGCGGCCGCCGCCCTGGCCGGCGCGCTGGACGCCCGGGAGCTGCTCTTCGTCTCCAACGTGCCCGGGGTGATGGCGGGGAGCGCGACCCTGGCTGCGGTTTCGACGGACGAGGTGGAGCGCTTGATCGACGACGGGACGGCGCAGGGAGGGATGGCGCCCAAGCTCCGGGCGGCGGCGCGCGCGGCAGGCAAGGTGGCCCGGGTGCGCATCGGCGGCCTGGAGATGCTCAAGGACAGCGGGGCCGGCACGCGCGTGGGCGCGGCCGGCCCGGAACGGGAGGCGGAACGATGACGGTTGCCACGCTGGAAGCCACGGGCGCGTTGCTCGACGTCTACAAGCGCACCGGCCCCGTGTTCGTGGGGGGCGAGGGCTCGCGCCTGATCGCCGAGGACGGCACCCGCTACCTCGATTTCACCAGCGGCATCGCGGTGAACGCGCTGGGCTACGGCTCGCCCGTGATCGCCAACGCCATCCGCGAGGCGCTGGAGACGGGGCTCGTGCACACCTCCAACCTGTTCCACACCCGCCCGGCCGCCGAGCTGGCCGAGTGGCTGGTGGAGCGCTCGTTCGCCGACCGCGTGTTCTTCTGCAACAGCGGGGCGGAGGCCAACGAGGGTGCCATCAAGTTCGCGCGCCGCTGGGCGGGCGAGCAGGGCCGCGGCGAGCACAAGACCGAGATCGTGGCGTTCCGCGGCGGCTTCCATGGGCGCACCATGGGGGCGCTGGCGGCGACGGACCGCCCCGCCTACCAGGCGCCGTTCAAGCCGCTGATGCCGGGCGTGCGCTTCGGCACCATCGGCGACACCGCCGGGGCCGACCGGCTGATCACGCCCGAGCGCACCGCCGCGGTGATCGTGGAGCCGCTGCAGGCCGAGGGCGGCGTGCTGGCCGTGCCGCCCGCCTTCCTCAAGGCGCTGCGCTACCTGTGCGACGAGGCCGGCGCGCTGCTGATCTTCGACGAGGTGCAGGTGGGGCTGGGGCGCACCGGGACGCTGTTCGCGCACGAGCAGGCGGGCGTGACGCCCGACCTGATGACGCTGGCCAAGCCGCTGGCGGGCGGGCTGCCGATGGGCGCCGTGCTGATGACCGAGAAGGTGGCCGAGGCCATCCACGCGGGCGACCACGCGACCACCTTCGGCGGCGGGCCGCTGGTCGCGTCGGTGGCGCTGTCCACGGTGCGCACCATCGGCGAGCCGGCGTTCCTGGCCGAGGTGCAGCGCAAGGGCCACCTGCTGGCCAACCTGTTCCAGAAGCTGGTGCTGAACCACCCCGAAGCGGTGAAGGACGTGCGCGGGTCGGGGCTGATCTGGGGGATCGAGACGGTGGGGCCCGCGGGCGAGGTGGTGGCGCGGGCGCAGGACGCGGGGCTGCTGCTGTGCGGGGCGGGGCCGAACGTGGTGCGGGTCGTCCCGCCGCTGGTGATCGGCGACGACGAGCTCGCCGAGGGCGTGCACATCCTGGACGAGGTCATCTAGATGCTGTTGGAGAGTTTCGCGGGCGCGTCGTCCGCCGGGCTCCTCGACCCCGTCGAGTCGAAGCCCGCCGCCCCCTCGGGGGTGCTGGTGGTGCGCGCCGCGCGCGTCGCCGACATGCTGCAGGTGGAGCCGCTGATCAACGGCTTCGCCAAGAAGGAGCTGATGCTGGCCAAGACGGTCGAGCAGCTCAGCCGCAACTTCCGCGAGTTCGTGGTGGCCGAGAAGGACGGCCGCATCATCGGCTGCGCGGCGCTGCGGGTGTACACGCCGCAGCTGGCCGAGCTGGGGTCGCTGGCCGTGAGCGAGGCCGCGCACGGGCTGGGCGTGGGCCGCAAGCTGGTGACGGCCATCGAGCACGAGGCGCTGCGCCACGGCATCGGGACGGTGTTCGCGCTCACGCTGCAGGACGTCTTCTTCGGCAAGCTGGGCTACCGCACGGTGGCCAAGGAGATGTTCCCGCTGAAGGTGTGGGCCGATTGCCGCCAGTGCCCCAAGCTGCACGCGTGCGACGAGATCGCGGTGGTCAAGGAACTGTAGTGCCCAGTGCCCAGTGCCCAGTGCCCAGTGCCAGCACGGAGTTGCAGTTCCTGGGCACCGGGCACTGGGGACCGGGCACTGGGGACCGGGCACTTCCCGAGCCGGTCGAACGAGCGATTTACAGATACAACCAGGGAGCGAGACTGAGATGAACCACAACGCCATCGTCCTTGCCTACTCGGGCGGGCTCGACACCTCGATCATCGTGCCCTGGCTCAAGGAGAACTACGGCGCCGAAGTCGTGTGCGTGGCCGCCGACGTGGGGCAGGGCGAGGAGCTGAGCGGGCTGGAGGCCAAGGCGCTGGCCAGCGGCGCCAAGGCCTGCTACGTGGAGGACCTGCGCGAGACCTTTCTCACCGAGTTCGTGTGGCCCACGCTGCGCGCGGGGGCGACGTACGGGCGCAAGTACCTGCTGGGCACGTCGATGGCGCGGCCCATCATCGCCCGCCGGCAGGTGGAGGTGGCCAAGCTGATCGGCGCGCAGACGCTGGCGCACGGCTGCACCGGCAAGGGCAACGACCAGGTGCGCTTCGAGCTCACCTACGCCTCGCTGGCGCCCGAGATGAAGGTGATCGCCCCGTGGCGCGAGTGGGACATCCGCTCGCGCGAGGACGCGCTCGACTACGCGGCCGCGCACGGCGTGCCCGTGGCCGCCACCAAGGAGAAGATCTACTCGCGCGATGCCAATATCTGGCACGTGTCGCACGAGGGCGGGCCGCTGGAAGACCCCAACTACGAGCCCACGGAGGACCTGTTCCTCCTCACGAAGAGCCCGTGGGACGCGCCGGCCAAGCCCCAGTACGTCACCCTCACCTTCGAGCACGGCACCCCGATGGCCGTGGACGGCGAGGCGCTTTCGCCCGTGGCGCTGCTGCAGCGCCTCAACGAGATCGGCGGGCTGCACGGCATCGGCCGGATCGACCTGGTGGAAGACCGGATGGTGGGGATGAAGAGCCGCGGCATCTACGAGACCCCCGGCGGCACCCTGCTCTACCAGGCGCACAGCGAGCTGGAGCAGCTGGTGCTGGACCGGCGCACGCTGGCGCTCAAGGACGCCATCGCCCCGCGCTACGCCGACCTGGTGTACGAGGGCCGCTGGTGGACCACCGAGCGGGTGGCGATGGACGCGATGGTGGACGTGACGCAGCAGCGCGTGACCGGCGACGTGCGGCTCAAGCTGTACCGCGGTACTTCGACCGTGGCCGGCCGCACCAGCCCGTTCTCGCTCTACGACGAGCGCTTCGTCACCTTCGGCGAGGACGACGTCTACAACCAGGCCGACGCGGCAGGCTACATCCGCCTCTTCGCCCTGCCCATGCGGGTGGCGGCGCTCAAGGACCAGGAGCGCACGCCGTCGCTGGTCACCGACCTGGCGGCCGACTGAGGAACGCGAGGGTGCCCGGAGCCGTCCCGGCTCGGGCACCCGCGGCGCTACGCCGACCGACCTGGGAACGTCGGGGGCGGGCCTTTCGACGTGGCCCCGGGGATCAGGCCGCAGACCCGGTCTCGATCGTGGGGCAGACGGTGACGTTGCTCGGGCATCCGTAGCAGCTCCCCAGCAGGCTGTAGGGCACGGTGCCGGTGGTGGGGACGGCCCGTGCCGCGCTTTCACGGGTGGTGGCGAAGCTGTCGACCTGCAGATCGTCCAGACGGAGCATGGGGCGGTCTCCCGGAAAAGGGTGGATGACGAGAGTCCCCGGGTGGGCGGGGACCGCCGGCTCACACGCAGTCGTAGCGCGGCGTGTGGCAGTAGCAGGCGGTGCACGAGTAGTCGAGCGTCTTGTTGCACTCGATTCCGTCGGAGATCCCGGGCTGCGCGATCGCGACCGGGTCGTCCCCCAGCGAGGAATGGGCGGGGGTGGTCTGGAACGTCTCGACCGTGAGGTCGTCGGGGTTCAGCATCGCCATCGAGGAGCTCCGCGTTCGAGACTGGGGGAAAAGGACGCCTGGGCTCCGCCGCCGGCAGGTGGCGCCGGCGGACCCGGGGATCAGATGCCGTCCATCCGGTCGCACGGCCGGCAGCCGCTGATCACGCAGGTGCCGCCGTAGCTCACCGGGCATCCGGCCAGCGACTTCAGCTCCGCGCCCAGCACGGTGCCGCGCGCGAGGCCGGCGTCACCGGTCGTGGCGAAGGTCTCCACGCGCAGGTTGTCGAGGTTCAGCTTCTTCATCCGGGCTCCTTTGTGTCGGGGTGTGGATCGGGAGAGGGCGCCTCAGGCGCAGTCCGGCCCTTCGCTGCAGGGACAGGTCTCGAAGCAGGTCATCCAGCAGGTGCCGCCATAGCTCTCCGGGCAGCCGTAGCCGACGGTGCACTGCGCCGTCTGGTAGCCGGCCACCGTGCCGCGGGTCGTGGCGGCCGAGCCCACCGTGGCAAAGCTGTCCACCCGCAGGTGGTCGAGCGTGAGCTTCTTCATCGCGCGCTCCGGATGGGTTGGGAAGTGCGGCCGAGGAACGAATGCATCGTAACAAGATGTCGGGAAACGCACAACGGCGCGAGGATGGCGGGCCGGGTGTGCTCCGTACCGGAGGGAGGAACCGATGACTGACACCGCGCTTCAGCTGGACCCGGGCTCCGACGCGGGCCCCACCCTTCGCCTGTGGGGCGGGCGCTTCGCCGCCGAGCCGTCGGTGGAGATGGACCGGCTCAACCGCTCGCTGCCGGTGGACCACCGCCTGTGGCGCGAGGACATCGCGGGGAGCCAGGCGTGGGCCAGCGCCATCGCCGCCGCCGGGGTGCTGAGCCATGCCGAGTGGCTGGCGCTGCAGGCCGGGCTCGACCGCGTGGCCGCGCGCCTGCAAGCGTGGGGCGACGACGAGTGGAAGAGCGCGCCCGACGAGGACATCCACTCGCTGGTCGAGCGGCTGCTGTACGAGGAGGCGGGCGACGTGGCGGGGAAGCTGCACACCGGCCGCTCGCGCAACGACCAGGTGGCAACCGACTCGCGGCTGTGGGCGTTCGGCGCCGTCTCGCGGCTCGACTCGCTGCTGCGCGACCTGCAGCGCGCCCTGCTGGAGCAGGCCGACGCGCACCGGCAGACGGTGATGCCCAGCTACACCCATCTCCAGCGCGCGCAGCCTGTGTCGGCGGCGCACTGGCTGCTGTCGCACGCGTGGCCGCTGGCGCGCGACCGCGAGCGGCTGGCGCAGGCGCGCGAGCGCGTGGCCGTGCTGCCGCTGGGCTCGGGCGCCATCGCCGGGTGCCCCTTCCCGGTAGACCGCGTGCTGCTCAAGGAGACGCTGGGCTTCCACGCCGTTTCCGCCAACTCGATGGACGCCGTGGCCGACCGCGACTGGGCGGCCGAGCTGCTGTTCGTGGCGGCGATGGTGGGTGTGCACCTGTCGCGGCTGGCGGAAGACCTGGTGCTCTTCTCGTCGGCCGAGTGGGGGTTCGTGAAGATGTCGGACCGCTTCAGCACCGGCTCGTCGCTGATGCCGCAGAAGCGCAACCCCGACGCGATGGAGCTGGCGCGCGGCAAGGCCGGCCGGCTGATCGGCGGGCTCACCGGCGTGCTGGCCACCCTGAAGGGGCTGCCGTCGGGCTACAACAAGGACCTGCAGGAAGACAAGCAGGCCCTCTTCGACGCGCTCGACACGCTGGAGTCGCTCCTTCCCGCCGTTGCCGGGAGCGTGCGGACCATGTCGATCGACACCGCGCGCTGCCGCGCCGCGGTCGACTCGGCGATGCTGGCCACCGACCTGGCCGACTTCCTGGTGAAGCGCGGCGTGCCCTTCCGCGAGGCGCACGGCATCATCGGCCGGCTGGTGCGCGCGGCCGAGGAGCTGGGCTGCGGGCTCGACCAGCTGGACGCGCGCTACTTCGTGCAGCTCTCGCCGCAGTTCGAGGGCGCCGACCTGCAAGCGCTTTTCTCGGCCGAGCAGGCGCTGCAGGCCCGCGCCGGCGTGGGCGGCACCGCGCCCGACGCGGTGGCCGAGCAGATCGTGGCGCTGCGCGCGCTGCTCTGAGCCTGGGTGATCGTGGATACGAGCCGGGGCCGGGAGAGCGATCTCCCGGCCCCGTTTTCGTATCTCTCCGCCGTTTCAGCAGGCGTAGCAAAGGGTGTCGGCCGAGTCTTCCCCGCACCCGCAGGTTCCGGCGGCATCGCAGGTCTGGCCGTAGGCGCAGCTTTCGGGCGCAGTCGGCTCGCAGTGGAGCGAGACGTAGCCCTGAACCGTCCCGCTCTGCTTTCGCGCCGAATCGGCCTCGAACGATTCGACGCAGAGATGGTCCAGGTTCAGCTTGAGCTTCTTCATCGTGGGTGGATCTCCCGGGTGGAATGGGCGCGGCGGATCCGCGGTTGCGGATCTCGCCGCGAGCCGTCAGGCACTCCTCAGCAGCAGAAAGACCCGCTCTGGCACGAGCAGTTGGTGGCGCAGGTGCGACACGAAGCGGCGCAGCTGAGGATCGTGGCCGCGTTCGCCTGGACCGTTCCCGCCTCGTCGAGCACCGCCACGGTCACATACGATTCGACGTGGATGTCCTCGAGCTTCAGCTTTTTCATCATCATCTCCATCGATGAGGTGCGATCGGCCGCGCGATTTCGCGTGGTCGTGTTGCCGGAACAGCCGTGCGCCCGCCCCGAGCGCACCGGTGCGCCGGTACAACGTGTCTCTCACCCGGCGCAACGGTCGGGACGCCGTCTCGGATTATGCCTCGAATCAGTCGCCCAGGAGCACGCCATTGGCAACGGTGACGACGGTGACCGGCTGCGGATAGCAGCGCTCCTCGCACGTGTAGCCCGGCGTGTCGCAGCCGCAGTGGGTGCAGCTTTCCACGCTGCCGCACTTGCAGCTGTCGGTGTCGCACCTGCACTCGCTCTCCAGCGTCTCGTGTGCGTGGATGGTGCCGGGACCGCCCACCGCGCCCGCCGTGTCGAAGCTCTCCACCACCAGGTGCTCCAGGTCCAGCATCAGCTTGCGCATGGGTAGCGGCTCCTTGGATGTGGGTACGATGTGCTCAGGGCGCGGCGACGGGGCACTCGGGCCAGGTGCACTGCCGGTTGCAGCTCGCCTGGCCGGGGCAGGTGTGCGTATCGGCGCAGCCGTCCGAGCAGCACACGTCGCCGCCCGAGAACGAGTCGCAGTCGGGGAACTGGCTCGCGGTGACGGGCTGCACCGGCCCCGTGGGCGACACCTCGAACGACTGCACCGAGATCGCATCGACGTTCAGCGACAGCCTTGCCATGTCTCCTCGCGTGGCGAAAGCGGCGGGTTGCTCCGGATGGAACGAACGCGCACGGTAGCACCCTCGGGACGCGTGGCGCAAGAGTTTTCGGCGGAATATGGTTGGCGCGGGAGCGGTGCGGATCCGCCAGCGCTGCGGTAGCTTTCCCCGCGCTCCCGTGCATCCCCGAGGCCAAATGCCGCCGACCATCCGCACCCGCCACGACCCCGCGCTCACCGCCCGCGTGGTCCGCACCGTTCCGCTGCTCTACGCGGACGGCGGGGATCCGGCGCTCGACCGGCCCGCGCACGTCCGCTCGGCGTCGGGGGTGGTGCGTGCGGGCGGCCGCGTGGCCGTGATCCAGGACGACGCCAACTTCGTGGCGCTCGCCGACCCAGCCACCGGGCAGGCACGCGCCATCACCCTCCCCGCGGGCGAAGCCGGCCTGCGCCAGTTCGACGACGTGCGGGGCAACAAGCGCTTCAAGCTCGACCTCGAGTCGTGCGTAATGGTGGAAGATGGGAATGGCGGGACGTTGATCGCGTTCGGCTCGGGCTCCACCCCGCTTCGCGAGAAGATCGTGACGGTGCACGGCATCGCATCTCCCTCGGCCGACGTGCGGGTGGTGGATGCGTCCGCGCTCTACGCCGCGCTGCGGGCGGAGACGGACTTCTCGGGGAGCGAGCTGAACGTGGAGGGCGCGGCGATGACCGGCCGACTGCTGCGCCTGTTCAACCGCGGCAACGGCGCGCCGCATGGACAGCTGCAGCCGGTCAACGCCACGTGCGACGTGGATCTCGCCGCGTTCCTGGCGTTCCTCGCCGACCCGTCCACCGCGCCGCCTCCGCCTCTGCGCGACGTCGTGCAGTACGATCTGGGTGCGATCGACGGCCTGCCGCTCACCTTCACCGACGCGGCGGAGCGGGCCGGCGACCTCCTCTACGCCGCCGCCGCCGAGGCCTCACCCGACGCCACGCGCGACGGGCCTGTCGCCGGCTGCGCCATCGGCATCATCCGCGGCGGCGAGGCGCGGTACGCGGTGGTGGAGGACGCACGGGCGGATCGCTACGCCGGCAAGATCGAAGGCATCCTCCCGCACCCCGACGACCCCACCCGCCTCCACGCCGTGATCGACCGCGACGACCCCGGCGCCGCGTCGGAGCTGCTGGAGGTGGAGCTGGGCGGCGAATGGTGAGCCCGATGCTCGACTCTCGCACGGACGAGGCATGCCTCGTCCGTGTCCCGTCGGGCTTCGATCTCCGCGATCGCGTGAAGGTGGGTGAAGGCCCTTGACGAAGGGGCGAGCTCTTTGTACATTACGGGCAAGTGGACTGGGAATACCTGGTCGGCGCCTGGCCTCGGTGAAAACCGGGGCCTTTCGCTTTTATGGAAATATCTTCACGCCCCAGCCCTCCAGACGCCCTGCGGGGCTCCGCCGGAACTTGGGCAGGATCAGGTCGTAGGCGCGGTTGGGCTGGTGGGGGTTCAGGGCCCTCCGCCCCACCGGGCGCGCCACCAGGTCGGCGATCTGGAGCCCCGCCGAGTTGCACTTCTTGTCGGCCATCACGATCTCGAACGGCAGGCGCTGGCCGGCGTAGTTCGCCCCCTCGCACACCCGCCGGAACACCTGCTCGATGTCGGCATCCTCCTTGGGTCCGCGCTTCTCGAACACGAAGTGCGTGGTGCCGCCTTCGCAGCCCAGCCCCTTCAGGTGCCGGAACACGCGCTCGAGCCCGAACCCCACCGAGATGCTGTAGGGGTTGTTCGGCTGCGCGTAGCGCTCGCGGTGCCGGTTCTTGTCGATCACGCTGGTGACCAGGGTGAACGGGCTGGCGGTGATCAGCTCGTTCAGGTCGTTGTAGAAGGGCTCGCGCCGCGAGGCGTCGAAGAGGAACTGGAACGGGCCCTTGGTCTTGCGGATCTCGTGCTCGTGCAGGATCACCTGCTCGTGGCCGAAGTGCCTGAACTTGAAGCGCAGGACCCCGGGCGCGGCGGTGCCGGCGTAGGCCTCCTTCTCGAAGATGCAGAAGGCCAGCACGAAGACGGGGTAGCTGGGGTCGATCGATTCCATGCCGTGGTCGCCACTCTCGTCGACGAACACGATGTAGTCGCTGAAGCTCGGCACGGGCGGAAGGCGGGGTCGCGAGTGGAGGGCAATACCAGCGGGAAGTGAACGTAAGGTACAACCTGCGAGATGAAAAGTGAACGGGGCACCGCACAGTCCGTGCGGCGCCCCGTTTCTCTGCCGATCCTTCGATCCTTCGATCTGCTGATCCGCCGATCCGACGATCTGCCGGCTACCCCGTCACCACCGCGGCTCCGTGGCGATCAGGGCATCGATGGCGTCGCTGGGGAGGGGGTGCGAGAAGAGGTAGCCCTGGCCGAACTCGCAGTTGAGCAGGCGCAGCTCGCTGAGCACTTCGGCGCTCTCGATCCCCTCGGTGACCACGGCCACGCCCAGCGCATGCGCCAGCGCCACGATGGTGCGCACCAGGTGCAGGTTGGCGCCCTCGGGGCGCACGAACGAGCGGTCGATCTTGAGCGCGTCGAGCGGAAGGCGGTGCAGGTAGCCCAGCGACGAGTAGCCGGTGCCGAAATCGTCGATGTGCAGCTGCACGCCCAGCGCCTTGAGCCGGCCCAGCGTGGCGGCCACGGCGTCGGTGTTCTGCATCAGCACGCTCTCGGTGATCTCCAGCTTGAGCGTGTGGGGCGGCACCCCCGCGCTGGCCAGCGCCTGCTCCACCCGCTCCACCAGGTCGGGCTGCAGGAACTGCCGCGCGCACAGGTTCACCGCCAGCGTCAGCGGCTCGCCCGCCGGCGCCGCGTCGTGCCAGCGGCGCAGCTGGCGGCAGGATTCCTCCAGCACCCACATCCCGATCGGCAGGATCAGCCCCGTCTCTTCGGCCAGGGGGATGAAGTCGTCGGGGAGGACCAGGCCGCGCTGGGGGTGCTCCCACCGCGCAAGCGCCTCGAAGCCGGCGATGCGGCCGGTGCCCAGCGAGATGATGGGCTGGTAGTGCACGCGCAGCTCGCCGCGCTCCAGCGCCCGGCGCAGCTCGGTCTCCACCCGCAGCCGCGCGGCCACCTCGCCGTGCATCTCGCGGTCGAACACCTCGTACTGCCCCTGGCGGGCGTCGCGGCTGCGGTACATGGCGATGGCCGCGTCGCGCAGCGCGTCTTCGGCGTGCTCGTAGCCGGTGTAGCTCAGCGCGATCCCCACGCCCGCGCCGGTGAACACCTCGGTGCCGTGCAGGTCGAAGGGGCGGCCCAGCGTTTCCTGCACGCACGCCGCCACGCGCGTGGTCTCGGCGAAGCCGTCGATGTCGTCGAGGAGCACCGCGAACTCGTCGCGCGCCACGTGCGCCACCAGCGTGTCGCCACCCACGCAGCCGCGCAGGCGCGTGGCCACGCTTTCCAGCAGCTGGTCGGCGGCGGCGCGGCCCAGCGAGTCGCTCACCAGCTGCAGGCGGTCGAGCCCCACGGCCAGCACGGCGAAGTTCCCCTCGCCGCGCAGCTCGCGGTCTACCGCCAGCTCCAGGCGGTGGGTGAACAGGCCGCGGTTGGGGAGCCCCGTCACCGCGTCGTAGAAGGCGTTGCGCACCAGCTGGCGCTCCATCTCGCGCCGCGTGCTCACGTCTTCGCAGCAGGTGACCAGGCCGATGGGCTGCCCGCGCGAGTCCTTCACCACGTCGGAGCGCAGGAGCACGGGAAAGGTGCTGCCGTCGCTGCGCACGTTCACCGTCTCGCGGCTCCAGCTGGTCACCTCTTCCATCGCCTCGGCGGGGAGCGGGCGCGCGTGCTCGGGCGGGGCGAAGATGCGGGCGTGCTTGCCCCGGAGGTCGTCCACCGCGTAGCCGTGCATCCGTGCCTCGGCGGGGTTGGTGTAGAGGATGCGCCCGTCCACGTCGGTGATGGTGACGCCGATCTGCATCGTCTCCACGGCTTTCTCCAGCATCTTGAGCGACAGGCGCCCCCGTGCGCCCGCTATGCTGCCCACGAAGCCGGCCTCGCCCCCCATCGGCCGGTCGAGGGCCAGCCCCGCGAAGCCCGCCAGGTCGGCGAGCGCGTCCACGTGCGACTGCGTCCACTGGCGAGGCCGCGCGTCCACCACGCACAGCGTGCCCAGCACCGCGCCGTCGCCGCCGCGCACCGGCACGCCCAGGTACGCCCCCTCGCCCATCCACAGCGCCGGGTGCTCGGCCACCACCGGGTGCCCGCGCGCGTCGTCGATCTGCAGCGGCTCGCCCGTTTGCGCGGGGATGCGGCAGAGGGTGCGCGACAGCGGCGCGGTGCGGCGCGCGTGCCAGGGGTCGGGGGTCGCGGAGATGGACGAATAGGTGCGGCCGCCCTGCATCGAGAGCACTGCCAGCGGCGCGTCGAGGATGCGCTCGGCGAACTGTGCCAGGCGGCCCAGCGCGGGGTGCCCCTCGGCCGGGGTGGCCGGCAGGCGCAGCGCGGAGACGGCCGGTACGCTTGAAGAGGGCATGGGCGCCTCGGTCGGGAGTGGCAGCGTGGGGAGGGGCCCACGTTGCGAACGCCGTGCCCCGCATGGACGGGGCGGCGAAAGGCTTTTGGGGGAGTGTTTTGTCTCGTGGCGGAAAGCTGACGGTGCAAGCTAGCCGCACGTCACATCGGCAGGTAGCCGCACGTGAGGATGTGTGTGGATTCGGCCAATTCGTGCACTGTGGATGGCAGGCCGGGCAGAGGCCGCGCCCGTGGCCGGCGCGGATTCAAGTGTTTGCGGGAGGGGGGTATGCGCCGGCCCCGGCGGCGCGCGTTGCGCGGCCGGCTCACCGCGTTCAGGTGTGCCGCCGCCCGGGCTGGTGTTCGGGGGGCGCCACCCGGGCGGCGAGCCGGGACCTTCGCGCTCGAGCCACTTCCGGGCATCGCTCGGCCCAGGCGACTGGAGGCTGCCGACGATGCGCGGGGCGTAAACATGCGTTGGCGAGATGCCCGGATGCGGGTCTTTTGCACGGGACGCGCGGCGGCCTCGCCACCGGCGCCGGCTCGTGAAAATAGCCACAAATGAACGGAGGCCGGGCCGGACGCCGCGGCTTCAGGCGTAGGGCGGGTGCGGGCGGCCGGGGCGGGTGTCGCGGCGGCGCTCGCGGGCCCGGTCGCGCAGGCCGCGCAGCTCGTCGTGGAAGCGCGCCGACGCCTGCTTGAACAGGTCGCCGCGCGGCACGGTGGCGGGCTCGCCGCCGGCCAGGTCGCGCATGGCGCGGCGCAGGGCGTGGTCGGTGGCGTAGCCCGCGCCGCGGGCCACGTTCACCACGCTGCGGCCGTCTTCCTGGAGCATCATGGCCGCCAGCAGCACGCGCATCCACGCCAGCAGGCGCCTGGGCGGCGGCAGGCCCTCGCGGCGGCACCACGCCGTCACGGTGCGCGGGTCCACCTCGAAGATGGCGGCCAGCTCGGGCGCGGCGCCGCCTTCCACCGCCGTCTCGCAGGCGGCGCGCACCACGTTGCGGGCGTTCTCGCTGGCGAAGTGGGTGAGCAGCGGCTCCACCCGCCGCTTGAGCGGGCGCGCGCGCACGCCGCGCAGGCACTCGCGCACCGCGTGCGCCGAGCGCTGCACGTTGAGGTTCAGCACGTCGCTCACCCCCCACTCCAGCAGCGCGGCCACGTCGGCCGCGCGCTCGTCGCGCAGCGGCATCACGGCGATCACCGGCACGCTGGGGCGCCGCAGCAGCTGCCGGTGCAGCTCGGGCGAGGGGCCCTGCGCCGTGCGCCGGCCCATGTAGGGGTCGGCCAGCACGGCCCAGCTGGGCGGCGCCTGGTCCATGGCGGCGGCCAGCTGCGCCCATCCCTCCACCGAGCGCACGCGGTACTCGGGCGGCAGCTGCGACAGCCGGCGCAGCGAGGGCGTGTCAGTGATGATCAGCGTCCGCTCGGGGCGGGGGGCGTGACGGACACTCATTTCATGCGGTCGATGTGTGGTAACGTCCACTTTGGCCATTAAATTCAGGCATCCGATTTCTTCGTTCCCTTCTGGAGGATGAATCCCCATGAGACGTTCGCTCGCGCTGCTGATCCCGGCCGTGGTCCTGGCCGCCGCCTGCACCCAGTCGCCCACCGCCGCGACGAAGCGCCCCGCCGTGCGTTTCGACGGGGATAATTATTACGGATCTGGGAGCGTGGTCGGCGAAGGGGGGAACACAATGGGATCGGGCCACGTCACTGCCTCCGGCTCGTTGGACGGCGCGATCTTCATGGGGAATGGCGACGCCGCATCCGCCGAGGACGGAGGCATCTTCTTCGGCGGCGGTCACGCGACCGATACGGCCGCGAACGCCGCTCTTGTGGATAGCGCCGAGGCCACCGAGCGCGGGGGCAACTACCACGGAAGCGGGAACTGAGCGCTGACGGGCAGCAGTCCCGCGTGGGTTCTAGTCACCCACGCGGGGCTGGCATGGCCGCGCGGGCCAGTTCGAGCGCCAGGAGGTCGCCGGGATGCCCGCGATCGAGGTCACGGCGGCCCCTCTGGACCGTTGCAGCGTCGTGGCAAAGAGTCGCTCGGGCCAGTACCATCTCGCATTCGGCGATCAGATCGCCAGATCCACAGGACTCCGCCAGCGCGAGTGCTTCGCGCACGGTCTCGGCTGCGGATGCGAACTCCGCGAGGCATTCTGCTCCCAGGCCGACTTCAAGAAGCGCGGCGGCAGCATCTCGGGCTGGTACCACGGGGACGTACTTTCGTACCTGCGCCATGTACTTGTCGAAGAGGGCGCGATCGCCAGCGGCGCCAGAAGCGTGACTCGCTCCAGCCGTTTCGCGGATTCCATGAAGGGGTAGGTCGGTTCGGAGCAGGAGCGACTTGAAGACGGGCAGCGCGCGCCAGTAGAAACCTTGCTCAGTCCAGAACTGGGCGGTGTCATGCGCCAGCCGTGCCAGATTGTGATGCTTCGACCCGTACGCCGCGAAGGCGCGAGCGGCAAAGGTTTCCGCATTTTCACGCTCCCCGACAGACGCGTACACCACGAACAAGTCATGGCATACTTCGCCCTCGAGCGACGTTTGGCCATGTCGCTCGGCCACTCGGAGCGCGCGGACGTGGAGGCGCTTCGCGAAACCCATCCTCCCGCGGGCGTAGTGCAGGTTGCCAAGGCTGTTCAGCGTGCGCGCCTTGGCCTCCCAGTCATCCGTCCAGGTGGCGACGCGGTGGGCGCGGCGGAACCATGCCTCGGCCTCGCCCAGGCGGCTCTGCGTGCGCAGCATCCGCGCGACGAGCCAGGCGTAGCGCGCGTGGCGCGGCCAGGCGAGCGCGGCGGCGGTCGCGAACTGGAGGGAGGTCCTGGGCGCCCCGTGCTCGGCCGCCCAGTCGGAGATGCACACGCACGCCCAGGCCACCTCGCGCGGGCAGGCCGCCTCGGGGTCGGCCATGTAGCCGGCCAGCAGCCCGGCGGGCGAGGCCAGCGGGTCGGGGCCGCGCGAGAGCAGCGCGTACTCGGCGCGCTCCAGCGCGGCGCAGTCCAGGGCGGGCGAGTGCTCGGGGTGGGCGCTCCAGGCCAGCACCGCGCGAAGCAGCTCCAGCAGCGTGGCCGAGTGGCACTCGCCCAGCTCGCCCACGATCTCGGCGCCGGGAACCTCGGCGCCGGGAAGGAGCAGCGGGTGCATCAGCTCCAGCGGGGCATGGGGAAGCTCGGAAGGGCTGCGCCGGCGACCAGTCATTTTTCGCCTCGTCATCTCAATGGGTGCGCGCGCCGCACCGCTCCGACGCGCCCGTTTGCGATGCCCCACATTCTAGAGCGGACAAAAGGGACTGACCAGCGGCTGAAACGGGCTTTCGCCACCCGCCACTCACCTGCACACCACACGACACCCGCCCCTCTCGCCACACAACGCTAGCACCCGCGCGAATGCGGGTCATCCCGCGAAAATGCCCGCCCGTTTCACGCGAGCGGTGGCCACCGCCGGCCACGGGTGGCGCGAGCGGTCCGCACACGCGGGGCCGGTTGAGGGGCGAACGAGCGCGGCGGAGCGCAGGAGACGGCGGGAGATCGGTGGAGGCCGCCGGAGACGTTCCGCCATCGTCCGCGACGGTGCCGGTGCCACGTTGGAACGATCCCTCCGAACCTTGCTCCGGCCTCGCGCGCGGGGGGGTGGCGGAGCCCTCCGCGACCGAAGCTCCAAACGCCCCGCCGGGCCCTGCCGAAATGCCTGGACAAGCCCTTGCGAAGCATCGGCTTAACCCGACCGCCGCGACCACCGCGCGGCGGTCGGTTGACGAATCCGGCGCGCGGTGCCATACTCCGTTACGGCGTCCCCCGTTCGGACGCTCGTTCCCGTTCCCGCCGGCACCATCGCCCGGCGGGAATTGCTTTGCCGGCCGCCTCCTTTCCATCTCCATCGGCCCGCCCACCCGCTCGTCCTCACGCTGATGATCGCCGGGATCGTGCTGGCCGCCGGGCGCTCGCGCCGGATGGGGAGCCCCAAGGCGTTCCTTCGCCTGGAGGGCGGAACGTTCCTGGAGCGCGCCGTGGGCGCGCTGCGGGGCGGCGGCTGCGATGCGGTGGTGGTGGTCACCGGCCCGGGCGGCCACCCGCCGGCCCGCGAGATCGCGGAGGTGGCGGCGGAGCTGGGCGCGGCGGTGGCGGTGAACGCGGAAATCGGCTCGGAGCAGATCGACTCGCTGCGGGCCGGCCTGCATGGCCTGGGCGGCGAGGCCGAGGCCGCCGTGGTGCTCCCGGTGGACGTTCCCGGGGTGGACGCCGGGCTGGTGCGGGCCGTGATCGGCGCCTTCCGCTCCACGTCGGCGCCCGTGGTCCAGCCGTACGACGGCCATCGCCACGGGCACCCGGTGCTCTTCGCCCGCGCCCTCTGGCCCGAGCTGCTGCACGGCGAGCTCCCCGACGGCGCCCGCACCGTGGTCCACGCGCACCTGCACGAACGCGCCGAGGTCCGCGTCGCGCGGCTCCACGCCGACGTGGACACGCCCGACGACTACCGGCGCCTGCTGGGGGGCGAGGGGTGAGCGACAGCGGCCCGCTGGGCGCCGCCGAGGCCGTGCGCCTGGCCCGCGAGGCGCTGGAAGGCGCCGAGCCGATGGCCAGCGTCACCGTGATCGAATGGCGCCCCCGCGCCGAAGGCGCCGAAGCTCCCCCCGCGGGCGCGCGGATGGCGGTGTGGGCGGAGCGGTCGCGGGGCACGCTGGGCGATGCGGGGCTCGACGCGCACGCGGCCGGGCTGGCGCGCGAGGCGCTGGCGGGCTCGGGCCGCGCCGGCTCGCACCAGGTGGAGACGGAGAGCGGAGCCGCGGTCATCTACGTGGAGCCGCACCATCCGCCGCCCGAGCTGGTGATCGTGGGCGCGGGGCACATCGCCCGCCCGCTCTGCGCGGCGGGGGCGATGCTGGGCTTCCGCGTGACGGTGCTGGACGACCGCCCCGACTTCGCCACCCGCGAGCGCTTTCCCGAGGCGGCCGAGGTGCGCCGGGCCGACTTCGGCGACCCGTTCCAGGGCGTGCCCATCGGCCGGCAGACGTACCTGGTGCTGGTGACACGGGGCCACAAGTACGACTTCGAGGCGCTGGTCGACGTGCTCCGCCGCCCCGTGCAGCCGGCGTACGTCGGGATGGTGGGCAGCCGGCGGCGCACGCGCGCCGCGCTGGAGCAGGTGGTGCGCGAAGGGATCGACCCCGCGCGCATCGAGGCGGTGCGCGCGCCCATCGGGCTCGACCTGCACGCCGAGACGCCGGGCGAGATCGCGGTGGCCATCGCAGCCGAGCTGGTGCTGGTGCGGCGCGGCGGCACCGGGCGCCCCCTGCGCGAGACCGAGCGCGTGTACGAGCGCTGGATCCGCCGTTCGGCAGAGTAGCGCAACCGCGCGGGCCCGATTCGCGTAGTGCCCGCCGACGGGCGGCCGGATGGCCCCCGCGCCGGAACGAGCGAGACCCGAACCACCGTGTACCGCACCTGCATCTTCTGCTCGGGCGACCTGGGGACCAACGACGCGCTGGAGGCGTTCCCGGTGTCGCGCAGCATCGCCTTCGACGGGTGGAAGGGCCGCCTCTGGGCCATCTGTCCCCGGTGCGCCCGCTGGAACCTGGCGCCGCTGGAGGAGCGCTGGGAGGCGGTGGAGGCCGCCGAGAAGCTGTTCGTGGACGCGCGCCTGCGCGTGCAGAGCGAGAACGTGGGGCTGGCCAAGCTGCGCGACGGCACGCGCCTGATCCGCGTGGGGCAGGCGCTGCAGGGCGAGCTGGCCGCCTGGCGCTACGGCGACCAGCTGGTCAAGCGCCGCACGCGCTACTACGTGGCCGCCGGCGCGGTGGCGGCCGCGGGGCTGGCGGTGCTGGGCGGGATGATGGCGCTCACCGCCAGCGGCGGCATCTACTCGCTGGTGAACGTGGGGGTGCAGGTCTACCAGGCGCGCCGCAACCGCAAGGTGATCTTCCGCCTCCCCGCCGACCGCTCGCCCACGGGGCGCGAGGTGGTGCTGCGGCGCTGGCACGCCGCGGGGTCGGTGCTGCGGCCGGGGCAGGTGGACGGCATCGCCCTGGTGGTGCCCGACGCCGCCCGCAAGGACCCCAAGACCGACGGCTGGGGAAAGCCCAGGTACGTGGCCGAGCCGCTGGTGCTGGCCGACCACGACGCCCGCGCCTTCCTGAACCGCGCGATGGTGCACCTCAACGAGAAGGGCGCCACCCGCCGCACGCTGGAAGACGCGGTGGGGCTGCTGGGCCAGGCGGGCACGGCCGAGGCGTACCTGCGCCGGCAGGCGGCCGGCGGCCACACGCTGGGCAAGCGCAAGGACATGCCCGGCCGCGCCCTGGTGCCCGCGGGCGCGCTGGCGCTGGAGATGGCGCTGCACGAGGAGAGCGAGCGCCGCGCGCTGGAGGGCGAGCTGACCCTGCTGGAGGCCGCCTGGCGCGACGCCGAGGAGATCGCCGGCATCGCCGACGGGCTGGCGCTTCCGCCCGACCCGCCGGCCGGACCGGGCGTGACGCGGTGATGTACCGCCACTGCATCTACTGCTCGGCTGACCTGGGGTCCAACGAGATGGTCGAGCGCTTCCCGGTGGGCCGGCGGGTGGCGTTCGACGCGGCGAAGGGTCGCCTCTGGGCCGTGTGCGCGAAGTGCGCGCGCTGGAACCTGGCGCCCATCGAAGAGCGCTGGGAGGCGGTGGAAGACGCCGAGCGGCGCTTCGCCGGCTCGCGGCTGCGGGTGCACGGCGAGAACATCGGCCTGGCCATGCTGGGCGACGGGACGCGGCTGATCCGCATCGGGCGGGCGCTGCCGCGCGAGCTGGCGGCGTGGCGCTACGGTGACGAGCTGCGGCGCAGGGAACGCGCGCGGCAGCGTGGTGCCACGGCGGGCCTGGTGACGAACCTTGGCATCCTCGCGGCCACCGCGCTGGTAGGCGCTGCCGCGGCACCCGTGTTCCTCCTCTCGTATTGGGCACCGCCGGTGCTGCGCGCGCTCGGCGAACGGCGCGTGGTGCATCGCCTGGCCGAGCAGGACCGGTGCGGCGGATCGCCGGTGATCCGGAGAAGGGACCTGGCGGGCGCCTGGCTGAAGCACGACGGAGAAGGTCTGGTGCTTGCGTTGCCAGCCGCGTCTCCCGACCGCCGCCACGTGCTCCAGCTTCGTGGCGACGATGCACGTCGGGTGGTGGAGCGGACCATGATCCTGGTGAACCGCTCCGCAGCCGATCCCCGCGAGCTGGAGGTCGCGGTGGACGCGCTCGCCGCCTCGGCCGAGCCGGATGCGTTCCTCCGGTCGGTGCTGGGGTTCGGGCGCGTGCTGACGCAGGGCAACACGGACGGGATCATCGCGATCAAATCGGGTTTGGCAGCCGAGCCGGTGCTGCGCGGGGCCGAGGCGCTGGCGGTGGAGATGGCACTGCACGAGGAGGCGGAGCGCCGCGCGCTGCACGGCGAGCTGACGCTGCTGGAAGCCGCGTGGCGCCACGCCGAGGAGATCGCCGGCATCGCCGACCGGCTGGCGCTCCCGGCGGGATCCGTCCGCCCGGCGGGGGTGACGCGGTGATGTACCGCCACTGCATCTACTGCTCGGCCGACCTGGGCACCAACGAGATGGTCGAGCGCTTCCCCGTGGGCCGGCGGGTGGCGTTCGACGCGGCAAAGGGCCGCCTCTGGGCCGTGTGCGCGAAGTGCGCGCGCTGGAACCTGGCGCCCATCGAGGAGCGCTGGGAGGCGGTGGAGGATGCCGAGCGGCGCTTCGCCGGCTCGCGGCTGCGGGTGCAGCGCGAGAACATCGGCCTGGCCAAGCTGGCCGACGGTACCCGGCTCATCCGCATCGGGCGGGCGCTGCCGCGCGAGCTGGCGGCGTGGCGCTATGGGGCCGAGCTGCGGCGGCGCCACCGCTGGTTCTGGCCGGCCGTGGCGATGACGGCGGGCGCGGCGGTGCTGCACGTGCTGCCGCTGGGCCCGGCGGCGGTGTTCGCCCCCGGGATCTGGTTCGCCTCGGCGCAGTGGGCGATGGGGCGCCGCCGCGTGATCCGCATCCCCGCCGCCCAATCGCCCACCGGTGCCGAGCTCGACGTGCGCGGAACGCACGTGGCCGGCGCCGTGGTGAGGCAGGGCGCTGCGCCCGGTACCCTGCAGCTGCAGCTGCCGATGGAGGGGTTCTGGAGCCGCGTGGGCAAGAACATCCGCGCGCCCTCGGCCCCGGTGGTCACGCTGGAGGGCGACGTGGCGCGCCGCACGCTGGAGCGCGCCATGCCGCTGGTCAACGGCCTGGGCGGCAGCCGCAAGGACGTGGACGCCGCCGTCGCCACGCTCGCCGAGGCCGGCTCGGCCGAGGGATTGGCGGACACGTGGTACCTGAAGGCCGGCGTGCGGCTGGGCGTGCTGGGGGTGATGAGCAGCCACCGCACCGGCGGCGTGCCCGCGCCGGTGCCCCGCGCCCTGATGCTGGAGATGGCGCTGCACGAGGAGAGCGAGCGCCGCGCCCTGCACGGCGAGCTCGCGCTGCTGGCCAGCGCCTGGCGCGAGGCCGAGGCACTGGCCGCCGTGGCCGACCGGCTGGCGCTCCCGGCGGGAGTGGAATAGCCGCCACGCGCGGCGTACGGCCTCACGTCGGACGACGACGTACCGGCGCACTCACGCACCCGTTCGGAGCTTGTCCGGAATGAGCGAAGACCTCGCCGTCTACACCGCCGCCGAGCGTGCGGCCGCCGATGGCCGTGCGACGGTGCTGGCGACCATCGTGCGCTGCCGCGGCAGCACCCCGCGCGGCTGCGGCAGCAAGATGCTGGTGGACCCCGACCGCGGCCTGACCGGCACCGTGGGCGGCGGCTGCGGCGAGGCCGAGGTGATCGAGGCCGCGCGCGACGTGCTGGCCACGGGCGACCCGCGGCTGGTGCGCGTGGACCTGACCGAAGACCTGTTCTCGTGGAGCCCCGCCGTGTGCGGCGGCACCTTCGACGTTTTCCTGGAGCGGGTCGCCCCCGCGGGCGGCGTTCAGCCCGCTGGATGACCCGTCAACCTCACGACCGGATCGATGGCGCCGCCGGAAGGCGCGTCACGACCAGACCCGGGTTCCCGGCTTACCCCCTTTCACCACCCAGAAGGACGACGCATGACCGCAGTTCAGACCCCGCTGCGTGCGGACCAGCTTTCCATGGTCCGCGACGAGCTGCTGCGCTCGCTGAACAAGCTCGAGCGCAGCCTCAAGATCAGCGGCGAGAGCGCGCGCCCGCGCGACCTGGAGCAGGACACGGTGGGCCGCCTTTCGCGCATCGACGCGCTGCAGAACGCGGGGCTCACCGCCAACCTGCAGGAGCGCGAACGCTCGCAGCTGCGCCAGGTAGTGGAGGCGCTGCGCCGCATCGAGGACGGCACCTACGGCCTGTGCAACGGCTGCGGCGTCACCATCCCCATGGAGCGGCTGATGGTGTTCCCCGAGACGCTGGCCTGCGGCAAGTGCGCCCGCGGCAACTGACCTGAGCCGCCCGCCGGCGCGCCCCGCGCCGGCACTCCCAATCGACAGATCCAGAGCCGACACCGGCGCGGTGCTCCCCTGCCCAGGGGGCGCCGCGCCGGTGCTTGTGCCAAGCCGCGGAGACTTGCCTGCGGAAACGCGGAACTACGTCACTCGCCGGCGCTACTCCCGGCGTTCGTGGATGGTACGCAATCCATTCGCGCACGCCTCTACCCAACCCTCTGCCGAAAGCGGTTCGACCTGCCCGGGCGCGGGTGCCGCGAGTCCAAGACGTCGAGAGTCGTTGCTCACCGATGTGTTCTCCTCAAAGGGCTGATGTATGTAAAGGACTGCACCGCGTTGTTTAAAGAGCGTAAGTTCCGCCACCGCACGCACACATCGCCTGTATTCTGATGCGACTCCGTTCCGCCCGGTCTGCACTACAACTCGTCTCAACTCAATTCACCAGCGCTTCGTCACCTCGATTCCGCAACTCGCCCCATGCGCGTCTCACCCTCCCGTCGCCGTGCGTTCCTGATAGGCCGGTGGCGAGCCGGCACGATTGACCGGCATCCGGCCGGAAACGTCCGAAGCCGCCGGGTGAGGCGTTGATAGAGGGGAGATCATCCGTGCGGCGCGCGCGCCGCCCGCATCCACGGCGATCCGGAGGGGCGAGGATGGAGGCTGACCGGTGAGCGCAGGGGAAGTCGAAGGGTAAAGATCCGGTGCCGCGCGTGGGGGCCGACGGGCCCTCGGCGCGCGATGCGGAACAGAGCGGTGGGGGATCACCGCGGATTCGTCGCCCCGCACGGGCGACCTCTACCGGGCCGCCACACACGGCGAAGCGGACGCGGGGCGCGGCACCGGCCCCGGTTCCGCGCCAACGCCGGCGGCCCGCCCCGGCCGCGGGGAGCAGTGGCGGCACCGCGCGAAGGCGGCCCCTTCGCGCGGAACGCGCCGGCCGGGCGTCTCCGTCGTCACCGGAACTCGGCGCCCGGCCCGGTGCCTCTCCGAGCCCGCCCCGTCGCGCCGTTCCCTCGGCGCGGCGGGGCGTGGTGCATCCGACGACGTGCGGAAGTGGCAGGCCAGGAACGCGAGACGGGGCGCACCGAGAAACATCGGTGCGCCCCGTCTCCTTCGTCTGCCGGTCCCTGGTTCTTCGCGCGTCGATCCCGATCAGCCCGCCGGATCGCTGTCGGGGCGGAGGATGGCGAGCCACGCGGGCGGCTGGGTGCCGGCCTGGCGGTGCATCCGCTCCACCACGTCGAGGAGCGCCTGCCTGCCCCTCGCGCGGCCGCTCTCGGGCAGCCCCTCCAGCAGCATACCCATGGCGGCGCGGATCAGCTCCTCCGACGCGCCGCCCTCGGCGCCGTGCGCCACGAACCAGATCGTGAGCTTGCGCAGGGTGGCCGTGTACGGGTTGCGGCCGTCCAGGAAGTGCTTGAGCCCCATCGGGCTCATCCCCACCGCGCGCGCGACGGCGCGCAGCGAGGTGGCCTCGGTGGCGAGCCGCGCCGCCTCGCGGATGGCTTCCACGCGCACGCCCCGGTCAGGTGAAGGCATGGGCCCTCACCGGCGCGAGACGGCACGCTTGCCGTCTAAACTGTATAACTCTGATTGATTTACACTGGATAGACTACGACGCGACCTCCATTGGCACAAGATGGCTCGCACCGGCGCAGGTGAACGCGCGCTGCACCCGGGGTCCGGGCGCCGGGTTGCGGCGGTGTGAAGGTGATGCGCTGTAAAGAGTTCGCTGCATCCGGGCGGGCTGCGTCCCCACGGATCCCTCCCTGTGACGACGAGGCCCCGCCGCACTCCCTCGGGTCCCACTCGCCCCGCGCGTGTTGCCCCCAAGCGGCCGGGCGCGTCCCCGCGGGCCCCCGCCCTCCGGGGGACGGATGAAACATCGTGGACAGGCGAGCGTACCATGCGCCACCCGGTACGCCCACCCACGCCCGCGCCACGATGTCCGCCACGGTCCTGATCGTAGACGACGAGCCCAACATCCGGCGCATGCTGGGCAGCCTGCTGCGCGCCGAGGGCTACGCCACGCGCGAGGCGGGGAGCGGCCGCGGCGCCCTGGCCGAGGTGCAGGCCCAGGAGCCCGACGCCGTGCTGATGGACCTGTACATGGACGACGAGGGCGGCCTGGACGCCCTCCCCCGTCTGCTCGAGGCCGCGCCCGGCCTTCCCGTGGTGATGATGAGCGGCCGCGCCACCCTGAGCGACGCGGTGAAGGCCACGCGGCTCGGCGCCTACCATTTCATCGAAAAGCCCCTCTCGCCCGAGGCCGTCCTCCTCACGCTCCGCTCGGCGCTGGAGCTGCGCAACGCGCGCGAGCTGAACCGCGCGCTGCGCGCCGAGCTGGGCGACAGCGAGGAGATGGTGGGGCAGAGCCCGAGCATCGAGCGCGTGCGCGAGATGATCCGCCGCGTGGCCGGCACCGACGCGCGCGTGCTGATCACCGGCGAGAGCGGCACGGGCAAGGAGGTGGCCGCCAACATGCTCCACGCATCGTCGAAGCGCGCCGGCGGCCCCTACGTGCGGCTCAACTGCGCCGCCATCCCGCGCGACCTGGTGGAGAGCGAGATGTTCGGCCACGAGAAGGGCGCCTTCACCGGCGCCACCGAGCGGCGGCGCGGCCGGTTCGAGCTGGCCCACGGCGGCACCCTCTTCCTGGACGAGATCGGCGACCTTTCGCTGGAGGCGCAGGCCAAGCTGCTGCGCGCGCTGGAGGGCGGCGAGTTCGAGCGCGTGGGCGGCCACGAGCCGATCAAGGTGGACGTGCGCATCCTGGCCGCCACCAACCACGAGCTGCGCGCCCAAGTTGCCGCCGGGCGCTTTCGCGAAGACCTGTTCTTTCGCCTGCACGTGATCCCGCTGCACCTGCCGCCGCTGCGCGAGCGGCGTGAAGACGTGCCGCTGCTGGTGGAGCACTTCATGGAGCGCGGCCGCCGGCGCACGGCGCTGCGCCCGCCCCACCTCCTCCCCACGGGGATGGACGCGCTGCAGCGCCACGACTGGCCCGGCAACGTGCGCGAGCTGGCCAACATCCTGGAGCGCCTGGCCATCCTCCACGCCGGCCAGAACGTGGGCGCCGCCGAGATCCGCGCGCTGCTGGCCGGCGGTGGCGACGCACCCTCGCCGCCCGAGCCCGCCGCCTGGCGCGCCGAGGACGAGCGCACCCTCAGCGACCGGCTGGACGACTACGAGCGCAGCCTGCTCGCGGGTGCCCTCTCCGCGGCCGACGGCAGCGTGGCCGAGGCGGCGCGCCTGCTGCGCACCGACCGCGCAAACCTGTACCGGCGGATGCGACGGCTGGGGATCGACCGGTGACACGCGCGCACGCAGCGCGCGTCCGAACGACACGCCGGCCGCGGGCGTGTCCGCCAGGGATGCGGCTAAGCCGTTCGGACGAGATGAGATGCGGATCGGGCGGCGACGGGCATGCCCCGTGCTTTCGCCCGTCCCGCTGCATCCGCTGATCTCCGCTCCAGGATCTTCCCCAAGAGGATTTATGCGCAGGTACGCCTTCCCCGTCCTGCTGGCGCTGGCCGCGGCGCTCCCGGCCACGGCGCCGGCCGCCGCGCAAGACACCGTCCCCCGCGCCGGGCGCCGCCTGGCGGCCGACGAGGCGCGGCGGATCGTGGCGTTCTTCAACGACCCCGGCACCGTGCACCTGAGCGGCGACTCGCGCGTGGCGCCGGGCACCGCCATCCGCGGCAACGTGGCCGCGCTCGACGGCGACCTGGCCATCGCGGGCCGAGTGGAGGGAAGCGTGGTGGTGATCAACGGCAGCGTCCGCCTGCTGGACGGCGCCGACGTCACCGGCACCCTCACCGTGGTCGGCGGCGCGGTCGACCGGCAGCCCGGCGCGCGCGTTGGCGGCGAGGTGGCGGCCTATGCCGACCGGCTCGACTACCTGCGCCGCGGCGACCGCATCTACGCCGAGCTGGGCGCCGAGCCCGCTCCGCTCGCGCGCGCCGACACCGTCCCCCCACCATTGGCCGACCCCATCCGCGACGCCGAAGGCCGCGTGGCGGCAGGCGACACGGCCCGCGCGGCCGACGAGTGGCGCCGCGTGGACGGCGAGGAGGGCGAGCGCGGCTGGGCGGTGGAGGGGCGCAGCGGCCGCCGCGGGCGCGCCGACTTCATCGTGGCGATCGGGCAGAGCTACAACCGGGTGGAGGGGCTGCCCATCACCTTCGGCCCCGTGCTGCAGACCGAGGGGCGCAACCCGCTGCGGCTGCGGGCGATGGGGATCTTCCGCACCGAGACCGGGCCCGAGCTCGGGCCCGAGCGCTGGGGATACGACGCGAAGCTGGAGCAGTTCGTGGGCGGGCGGGGCGAGTTCCGCGTGGGCGCCGGCGCCTTCCGCCGCATCGACCCGATCGAGGACTGGCACCTCACCAAGCTCGAGAACGGCCTCTCCACCTTCTTCCTGCACCGCGACTTCCGCGACCACTTCGAGCGCGAGGGCTTCAGCGCGTTCGTCACCGTCACCCCCAGCCGCTCGCCGTTCGAGACCACGCTGGCGCTGCGCAGCGAGAAGGAGCGCAGCCAGCCCGCGGGAAGCCCGTTCACGCTCTTCAACAACAGCGAGCCGTGGCGCCCGCAGCCGCTGGCGGCGCACGGCCGGGTGGAGTCGCTGGTGCTGTCCACCCGCCTCGACACCCGCAGCCCCGCCGAAGACCCCACCAGCGGCTGGTACGTGGGCGCCGAGGTGGAGCAGGGGCTGAGCTCCACCCTGCGCCAGCCCGACTACGTGCCCGTCTTCGATCCGTCGCAGGGAGACCTGGCGCCGCTGGTTGCCGGGGCCCGCTACGGCGCCTTCACCTCGGGAACGCTGGACGTGCGCCGCTACAACCGCATCGGCCCCTGGTCGCGGCTCAACCTGCGCGCCATCGCCGGCGGGTCGCTCGACGGCTCGCCGCTCCCGCCGCAGCGGCAGCACGCGCTGGGCGGCGAGGGCTCGCTCCCCGGCTTCGCCCTGTTCTCGCGCGACTGCGGCGCGCGACGCGCGCGCGTGTACCGCGCGTCGGACCTGGCCGGCGGGGCCGCCACGCTGGCCGAGGTGCCGCAGTACTTCACGGCCTATGGATGCGACCGCTTCGCGCTGGTGCAGGCCGAGTACCGCGGCGACCTGAACCTGCGCCTGCACTGGGATGCGGATGACGACGACGACGCGGGCGAGGACGAAGGGTGGGCGAAGACGGCGCTGCGCAACGGGCTGAGCGCCGGCTTCGGCTGGGTCCTGTTCGCCGACGCGGGACGCGGCTGGACGCTGGACGACCGGCTGGGCGGCACCGATACCGCGGTGGACGTGGGCGCCGGGATCATCATCGGGCGGCTGGGGGTGTACGCCGCGCTCCCGGTGAGCGAGGGCGGCGGCATGAACCTGTTCATCCGGCTGAGCCCCAGGATTTGACCCTGCTCCGCCGCGCCGCCGCCGCGCTCGTGCTTGCGGCCGCCCTCTTTCCGCGGCCGGCCGCGGCGCAGGCGCGTCCGGTGTCGCTGGCGGTGGCCGGCCGCGCCGAGGGGTGGCGGCCAGTGGTGCGCATGGACGGCGTGCTGCGCGACGACGCGCTGCTGGGCGCGCTGAAGGGTGGGCTGCCACTGCGCTTCCACTTTCGCGTGGAGCTGTGGCGGCGCGGCGGCGGCGTGGACCGCCTGGTGGAGGCGCGCGAGAACGCCCGCGCCATCCTCCGCTCGCCGCTGGACGAAGGCTACACGCTGGAAGACGGCCGCGCGCAGCGCGCCTACGCCACCCTCCCCGAGTGCGAGGCGGCGCTGGAGCGCGCGTTCCAGCCGCCGCTGCAGCCGCGCGGGCGCGGGCGCTACTACTACATCGCGGTGCTGAACGTGGAGACGCTGTCGGCCAGCGACCTGGACGAGCTGCGCCGCTGGCTGCGCGGCGAGGCGGGCCCCGCGGTGAGCGGCAACCGCCCCGTGGGCCGGGCGGTGGAGAGCGGGCTGCGGCGCTTCTTCGTGCGCCTCCTCGGCATCCCCACCCGCCGCTACGACGTGCGCACCCCCGTGTTCGAGGTGCGGTGAGACGAGTGATCCACGTCCCCCAATGAGGAAGCGCCCGCCGCCGTGCGGGCGCTTCGTCGTCTGGGGAATGCGCCGAGATCAGGCCGCGTGGCGCACGTCCTCGACGTCCCGGTCGTCACGCCGCTCGCCCGCCGACGCGTGATCGGATGGCACCGGCGCCTTTTCCGGCAGCCGCACGCGCACCCCTCGCTCCTCCGCCAACCGCGCGACGACCTCGGGGTGATCCCGCAGGACGCGCAGCAGCGTGTCGGCCGTGGCGTTCTGGGCGGTGCTGCCCCGTTCCCACCGGATGACGGTCTTTTCTCCGGCCCCGATCAGCTTCTCGAGCCCTGCCTGGCTCAGCCCGTAAGCGGTACGGATCGCTCGCACCTCCCCGGGTTGAAGAAGACCATCCTCCGACCGGAGGGCTTCGGCAGTCTTCCGATTCCGTTCCTCTGCCATGACGCCGTCGTAGAACTCCTCACCGCACGACGAACAACGGTAGAAGTCGTCGTCGATCGTCGCCTTCCGGGTTCCGCGCGTGATCTCCCGTGGTTCTTGCACACGGTCAGCGGCATTGTCGCACAGGTAGCAGCGCTCCACGTGCTCGGGATTCATCGTCACCTCTTCTTGAACTGGACCACGACCGCCTGCCCTGCGGCGTTGATCTGGACCTTGATGTACAGGTCGAAGCCCGCGTACCGCAGGTGATAGACATCCTGCCACAAGCCGGGAGCTCGCTCAGCAGGCATCGACTTGTAGAAATCACGCGCGTTCAGCGCCAGCACCGCTTCGATCACGTGGCCGGGCTCCAGATCGAGCTCGTCTGCGCCGGCGAACGCCGCCGCCGAGACTCGGCACGAGATCGGCCCCTGCCCTACGAGCCGCTGCACGTCTTCCAGGTCGTAGGTGGGCGTGCGGCTCTGGTTGAATGGTAGCATGCTGCTACCGGACGCTCAAGCCCTGCATCGTCGCCTCCGCAGTGGGTGATGTTCATTTGTGGATGATTTCGCACAATCTGAACGCCGCCCACATTAGCGAGAAAGCGGGTAGGGAAGCGAGGGGAGAAGCTGGCGGAATACAGGCGGGGCGCCACCTTTCGGTAGCGCCCCGCTTCGTGGGACTCCGATCGTGGGGTCAGCCGGCGGCGATCAGGCCGACATGGCCGCGTAGTCCTCGATGGGAACGCACGAGCAGATCAGGTTGCGGTCGCCGGCGGCGTTGTTCACGCGGCCCACGAAGGGCCAGAACTTCCGCTCGCGCAGCCAGGGCGCCGGGTAGGCCGCACGCTCGCGGCCGTAGGCGTGCTCCCACTGGTCGGCCGTGACCACGGCGGCGGTGTGGGGGGCGTGCTTGAGCGGGTTGTCGTGGCGGTCCAGGATCCCCAGCTCCACCTCGCGGATCTCCTCGCGGATGGCGATCATCGCCTCGCAGAAGCGGTCGATCTCGCTCAGGCTCTCGCTCTCGGTCGGCTCGATCATCATCGTCCCCGCGACCGGGAAGGAGACGGTGGGGGCGTGGAAGCCGTAGTCGATCAGCCGCTTGGCCACGTCCTCCACCTCCACCCCGGCCGACTTCAGCTGCCGCAGGTCCACGATGCACTCGTGCGCCACGGTGCCGTTGGCGCCGCGGTACAGCACCGGGTAGTGCTCCTCCAGCCGCTTCGCCACGTAGTTGGCGTTGAGGATCGCGATCTTGGTGGCCAGCGTGAGCCCTTCGGTCCCCATCAGCTTGATGTAGACGTAGGAGATGGGGAGGATGCTGGGGCTCCCCCACGGCCCCGCCGACACCGCGCCGTGGTCGCCCTGGCCCACGGGAACCACCGGGTGCCCGGGGAGGAACGGGCGCAGGTGCTCGGCCACGCAGATCGGCCCCATCCCCGGCCCGCCGCCGCCGTGCGGGATGCAGAAGGTCTTGTGCAGGTTGAGGTGGCACACGTCGGCGCCGAAGTCGCCCGGGCGGCACAGGCCCACCTGCGCGTTCATGTTGGCGCCGTCCATGTACACCTGCCCGCCGTGCCGGTGGACGATCTCGCACACCTCGCGGATCTCCTCCTCGAACACACCGTGGGTGGACGGATACGTCACCATCAGCCCGGCCAGATTCGCGGCGTGCTGAGCGGCCTTGGCGCGCAGGTCGTCCAGGTCCACGTTGCCGTTGGCGGCGGTGCCCACCACGATCACCTTCATCCCCGCCATCACCGCGCTGGCGGGGTTGGTGCCGTGGGCGCTCTGCGGGATCAGGCACACGTCGCGGTGCCCCTCGCCGCGGCTCGCGTGGTAGTCGCGGATGCACAGCAGCCCCGCGTACTCGCCCTGCGAGCCGGCGTTGGGCTGCAGCGACACCGCCGCGAAGCCGGTGATCTCGGCCAGGTCGTGCTCGAGCTGGCGGAAGAGCTCCTGGTAGCCGCGCGTCTGCTCCAGCGGTGCGAAGGGGTGGATGCGGTTGAACTCGGGCCAGCTCACGGGGAACATCTCCACCGTGGCGTTCAGCTTCATGGTGCAGCTTCCCAGCGGGATCATGGAGTGGGTGAGCGACAGGTCGCGCCCCTCCAGCCGCCGGATGTAGCGCAGCATGGCCGTCTCGCTGCGGTGCGTGTTGAACACCGGGTGCTGCAGGTAGCCGCTGGTGCGCGCGAACGCGGCCGGCACCTCGCTGTTCACCTCGTCGGCCAGCGCGGTCACCTCGAAGGGGAGCGGCGAGCCGCGGTTGAGCGCGACCAGAACGGCGTCCAGGTCCTCGATCCCCACCGTCTCGTCCAGCGCCACGCACACACTCTTTTCGTCCACCGCGCGCAGGTTGTAGCCGCGCTCGCGGGCGGCGGCCATCACCGACACCAGGCGGGTGCCCACGTCGACGCGCACGGTGTCGAAGAACGCCTCGTGCTCCACGCGGTAGCCCAGGCGCGCGGCGCCCTCGGCCAGCATGCGCGCGTAGAGGTGGACGCGCCGGGCGATCTCGCGCAGGCCGTGGGGGCCGTGGTACACGGCATACATCCCCGCCATCACCGCCAGCAGCACCTGCGCCGTGCAGATGTTGCTGGTGGCCTTCTCGCGGCGGATGTGCTGCTCGCGCGTCTGCAGCGCCATGCGCAGCGCGGGGCCGCCCTGTGCGTCGGTGGACAGGCCGATGATGCGGCCCGGGATCTGGCGCTTGTACTCGTCGCGGCACGCGAAGAAGGCCGCGTGCGGGCCGCCGTAGCCCAGCGGCACCCCGAAGCGCTGCGTGTTGCCCACCACGATGTCGGCGCCCCACTCGCCCGGAGGGGTGAGCACCGCCAGCGACAGCAGGTCGGCCGCCACGGTCACCACCGCGCCGGCCGCGCGCGCCCGCGCCGCGAGGGCCGAGTGGTCGACCAGGGCGCCGTCGGTCGCGGGGTACTGCAGCAGGATGCCGAACACGGCGGCGAAGTCGGCCTCGGCCGCGTCGCCCACGTCCACGGTGATGCCGCGGGCCGCGGCGCGGGTGCGCACCACGTCGATCGTCTGCGGATGGCAGTCGCGCGAGACCATGAAGGTGTGGCGCGCCTCGGAGCCGGCGGCGTGGTAGGCCAGCGCCATCGCCTCGGCCGCGGCGGTGCCTTCGTCCAGCAGCGACGCGTTGGCGATGGGGAGGCCGGTGAGGTCGACCACCACCGTCTGGAAGTTGAGCAGCGCCTCCAGGCGCCCCTGCGCGATCTCGGCCTGGTAGGGCGTGTACTGCGTGTACCAGCCCGGGTTCTCCAGGATGTTCCGCTGGATCACCGGGGGCACGATGGTGTCGTGGTACCCCATGCCGATGAACGAGCGGAACACCTTGTTCTTGCCGGCCAGCCTGCGCAGCTCGGAAAGGAGCTCGTACTCGCTGCGCTCGGGGCCCAGCGCGAGCGGGCGGCGCAGGCGGATGGACGCGGGCACGGTGGCGTCGATCAGCTCGTCGAGCGACCGGTGGCCGAGCGTCTCCAGCATCTCGGCCACCTCGGCGCCGTTGGGCCCGATGTGCCGGCGAACGAACGTGTCGGGGTGCGTAAGTGCCGATCTATCCACTGCGTACGTTCCTATCTGGTGACCCGGGGTGTGAGCGCGCGGAATCTAGAGCGTGAGCCCGGGCCGGGCAAACCGCTGCAGCCGCGTTTCGGCCGGTTGATACACCGCTCGTTCCGCCGCGGTCGCATCCTCCTCTTATCCCCTGGTTCGTGGGGGAGATGCGGCCGGGTGGGCGGGGATCGCGGTGTGAACTCAGCGGGGTATGTGTCGCGAAGGGAGCGGTCGCGAGCGGCCGCACCAGGGCTGAGACGGCCGTGGCGTGGACGATGGAACACCATCTGTCGCGGGACTTACGCGCGGAGAGCGGGCGAGGACGCCAGTGCTCAGGCGTTGGCGTTGACGGGGGTCGCGGCCACCGGGAGCACCACCCGGAACTCCGCGCCGCCCTCGGGGCGGTTCCTCGCGCCCACCTTGCCGCCGTGGGCCTGCACGGTCTGGCGGACGAGGGTGAGGCCCAGACCCGTCCCCCGTGACTTGGTGGTGAAGTCGGGCTCCCAGATGCGGTCCACGTTCTCGGGGGCGATGCCGGGGCCGCTGTCCAGCACGCGCACCTCCACGTAGCCGTTCGCGGCGCGCGCGACCACCTCGACCGACCCCGCGCCGTCCGTTGCGTCGGCCGCGTTCAGAAGCAGGTTGGCGAAGGCGCGGGAGAGCGCGTCGGGGTAGCCGTCCACCCTGGGCAGGCCCACGGGAACGCGCAGGCGCGACTTCACCCCGGGTGGAAGGTGGCTGCGCAGCAGGTATTCCAGCATCTCCCGCAGGTCCACCTCGGCCTTGGGCCCCTCGGGCATCCGGCCCAGCTGGGCGAAGGCGCGCGCCAGCTCCTCCAGCCGTCCGCTCTCCTGCTCGATCACCTCCAGCGCCTCGCGCCCGGGCTCGCTGTCCGTGCCGGCGCGATGGAGCGCGCGGACGGCCAGGCGCATGGGCGTGAGCGGGTTCTTGAGCTCGTGCGCCACCCGCCGCGCCATCCCGATCCAGGTGCGCATCCGCTCGGCCTCGAGCTCGCGGGCGCGAGACTGGGCGAGCTCGGCCTCCATCTGCCGGAACGCCTGCCGCAGCGCGCCGAACTCCGCCTCGTCGGCCTCGCCGGGCCTGGGTGCGGGGAGCGGCTCGCCGCGCGCGACCAGGCCGGCCCACCCCGCCAGCTCGCCCACCGGCCGCGACAGCCGCCGCCCGATGCGCCGCGCGCCGCGGCTTGCCAGCAGCACCAGCAGCGCCGCGGCCACCAGCGCGGCGAGGGGCACCACGAACACGGCGCGCTGCAGCAGGTACTCCCACCTCCGCGCGTGGGTGACGCTGCTGGACAGCTCGGTGCGGTGCGCGCGCGCGGCACGCACCAGCGCGGGGTCGCCCGACGCCTCGGCGCGGCGGATCAGCTCGCGGCCGCTGCTGCCCACGCGCTCCCACGCGCTGGCCGGGTCGCTCACGGCGAACGCGCGCGCCACGGCGAACGCCCCCGCCGCCAGCATCAGCAGCGTGGGGACCAGGGAGAAGAGGATCAGGGCGCGCCGCACCCGGCGCTCGAACGGCCGCCGTGATGGCATGGATGCTCGGCTGGGGACCCGCGGATCCCGCCGCCCGGGCTTGACGCGCCGGGCCGCGAGCGAGAGCGTGGGGACGGGAAACACCTCGCGGGCGAAAGGTAGGTCGCGCCGCGGCGCACGGGCAAGCGGAAAGGCGCGTGGATGGAGCCGGAACGGACGGATGGATCGGATCGGATGGATGGGGCGGTGACCGAGGCCACGCTGCGCGCGCGCTACGACCTGCGCGAGGAGCGCTTCGCCCACGCCGGCTTTTCGATCGACGTGCTCCTCCCCCGCGCGGCCGACGCGCTGATCGACGAGGCCGAGTTCGAGGCCGACGAGCGGCTCCCCTACTGGGCCGACCTGTGGCCCGCCGCGCGGGCGCTCACGCGGCACCTGCTGGAGCACCCCCCGCGCGAGGCGCGCATCCTGGAGCTGGGCGCCGGGCTGTCGCTGCCGTCGCTGGCGCTGCGCGGCCTGGGGCTGCACCCGCTGGCCACGGACTACTACGACGAGGCGCTGCGCTTCGCCGAGGTCAACGCCGTGCGCAACGGCCTGGCCCCGCTGCGCACCGCGCTCCTCGACTGGCGCCGCCCGCCGCCGGGCGAAACGTGGGACCTGGTGCTCGCCGCCGACGTGCTCTACGAGTCGCGCAACGCCGATGCGATGGCGAAGCTGCTCCCCCGCATCCTGGCCACCGGCGGCCGCATGCTGCTGGCCGACCCCGGCCGCGTGTACATCGGCGAGTTCCAGGACCTGATGGAGGACATGGACTGGGCGGTGGAGGAGATCGACATCCGCAGCGAGACCAGCGACCCCGCCACGGGGGCGATGAGCCGGGTGAGGATCTGGCAGGTGGCCGTGGAGGGGGTGGGGCGGCGGTAGACGGACCGATCGACGTGTGCAGGAGCGGTGGTCCGCCGGAGAAGCTTCGGCGTGCGCCGTCGATCGATCATTCGGGCGTGCGCGGTCGATCGATCCGTTGAACGTGCCCACCCGCCGGCTGGCCGCCGCCGCGGTGGACGCGTTCCTCCAGTTCCCTTGATCCGACGGAGACGCTGACCGGTGATCTCCGGAGCACGAGGGGCTGACACGGCGCCGTGTCCTATCATACCAAATCCGGCTGAACTGCTTTCTCACACAAAGGCACAGAGACGCAGAGAACCGCGGATGTTTCTCTGTGTCTCTGTGCCTCTGTGTGACACTTCAGAAGATCCTGCTGCCGCAATGATTCACGCGGGTCTGGTATCAGCCCCTCGTTTTCATCACTCGGTCCAGAAGGTCAGTGCGTGACGTGGCGCTCGAACCAGTCGATGATGCGCATCATGTGGTCGACGCGGTGGGCGGGCTCGCCCGAGCGGGTCAGCTCGTGGCCCTCGCGCGGGTAGAGCACCATCTGCACCTCGGTGTCGCCCTCCTTCATCCCCCGGTAGAACGCGAGCGCGCTGGCCACGCTGGCGCGGTAGTCCTGCGCGCCGTGCAGCATCAGCAGCGGCGTCTTCACGTTGGCCACGTAGGTGAGAGGGCTCTGCACGCGCGCCAGCTCGGCCTGCTCCCACGGGCGGCCGCCGTACTCGCCCTCGAACAGGCGCCAGGTGTTGGACGCGCCCCACCAGATGGCCAGGTCGTACACGCCCCGCTGCGCCACCGCCGCCCGGAAGCGGTCGGGCGACTCCTTGGCGATCAGCCAGGCCGTCATGTAGCCGCCGTAGCTGCCGCCGGTCATCACCTGCTTCGACCCGTCCGCCAGCCCGCGGGCCAGCACGCTGTCCACCCCCGTGAGGATGTCGCGCGCGGGCGGCGTACCCCAGTTCTGGTGGATCGCCTGCAGCCACCCTTCGCCGTAGCCCTCCGAGCCGCGCGGGTTGGAGAGGAAAACGGTGTAGCCCGCGCCCGCCAGCGACTGGTACTCCAGCCACATCGACGCCTCGCCCGGCCCCCACATCGAGTGCGGCCCGCCGTGGATCTCCAGCGCCAGCGGCGGCTTCGCCCCCTCCCGCTGTCCGATGGGCCGCAGAAACCAGCCCTGCACCGGCTTGCCGTCCCACGACGGATAGCGGATCTCCTCGTAGTCGGCCACGTAGACGCGGGCGAGGAGGGTGTCGTTGAGCGTGGTGAGCCGGCGCTCGCGCGTGCCGTCGAGCGCGGCGGAAAAGACGTCGCTGGGATACCGCGGGCTCATCTGCGTCCACGCCACCGCCCCGCCGCCCACGCCGAAGCTCAGCACCCCGCGCGGGCCGGCCACCACCCGCTGCGGGGCCACCCGGTCGGCCCGCGTGCGAAAGAGCGACACCGCGCCCTCGGTGCTCACGGTGAAGTAGAGCCATCCGTCCGCCCCCCAGCGATAGCTGCCCACCGAGCGGTCCATCGGCCCCGTCACGCTCACGCGGCCGCCGCCGTCGGGGCGCACCAGCACCAGCTCGTTGTTGACCGCGCCGCCGAAGGGGCCGTCCACCTTCTGCCGCGCATAGGCGATCCACCGCCCGTCGGGCGAGAAGGCCGGGCCGTTGGCGTTGAAGCCGGCCTCGGCCAGCGAGCGCGGCTGGCCCCCGGGCGCGGCGGGAAGGAGCACCAGCGAGCTCTCGCGCTCGTAGTCGGGGTGGCGCCGCGTCTTGGGCTGGCCCGACGACACCGCCAGCCACTGTCCGTCGGCCGACCACGAGGGGTCGCTGGTGTCCCACGGGTTGGCGGTGAGGCGCACCGGCTTCGCGTCGGGGCGCACGTCCACCACGTACACCTGGCTCCACTCGTCGCCGGTGCGCATCCCGGTCTCGCCCAGGTAGCCCAGGCGGTCGATCACCTGCGGGTCGTCGTCCTTCGCCTGGTCGCGGAGCTGCGCGCGCATCGCGCGGCCGGCGGCGGCGCGGTCACGGTCGATGCGGCGGATGGCGCCCGCGTCGGCCTTCGCGCTGTCGGCGCGGGCGGCGGCCGAGTCGAGCTGCGCCGGGGTGAGCGACGAGGTGAAGGCGATGCGGTCACCCCGCGGCGACCAGGCGGGGCCCGCCGCGCCGGTCTCCAGCGAGGTGAGCGGCCACGCCTCGCCGCCCTCGGCCAGCGGAAGGATCCACACCTGCGCCGGCTTCCCCTCGCGCGCGCTGACGAACGCCAGCTGGCGTCCGTCGGGCGAGAACGCGGGCGCGCTGGCGGAAAGGTTGAGCCACGTCAGCCGCCGCGCGCCACCGCCGTCGGTGCGCGCCATCCACAGCTCGCGGCGGTACTTGTTGGTGGCCGAATCGGCCTGCGTCACCACGTAGGCCACGCTTCGCCCGTCGGGCGACACCGCGGCCTGCCCGGCGATGCGCAGGTGGTACAGGTCGAGCGGAACCAGCGGCCTCCGCTCCTGCGCGCTGGCGGGGACGGCGAACAATGCCGCGGCGACGGCGAGCGCGCGTGCGGCTCGGGTTGGGTGCATGGGTGGCGACGGGGTGGGGGACAGGGACGGAAGTGCTGAGTGCTGAGTGCTAAGTGCTGGGTGATGCACGACAGGATGGGGTCCGAGGAGGTGGGGCGTCAAACGGATCGTGTCCGGCAGGCGCCGCGGGTCGTCGTCAATTGGGCGATGATGCCGGATCGCGAAAGTCGTTGTGCTTCCCGCACCCTCCGCGAAATGTCAAACCTGAGGAGCCGCCGCGCCTGCGCCGCCTCTGCACCGAAGTCTGGTGGCGACGAAGGATCCGTCGTCGGGGTCCGCGCGAACAGCTGCCTGCCGCTCGAGCGTCGAGTATGGATCCTTCAGTCGCCGCCAGGACTCATCGCACACGCGGCGCAGGCGCAGCAGCTCCTTCAGAATGACATTCTCACTGTCGTAGCGCCCAATCAACCGTCGCAATCGGTATGACTCTTGGAAAGCTCACGGGCAGATGCTATGATTTTAGCACCTACGCCTGTTCGATCCCACCGTCAGAGCTGGAGCCCCCACCGGATGCACAGTTCCCCCCGTTTCCTACGATTGATTTGCGGCTGCCTGGTGGCGGCCGGATGCGCGACCGCGGCCGTTCCGCAGGGCACCGCGCCCGAGCCCGCCTCCGCCGCCGCGGTTTCAGCATCGACGGCCGGGCAGCGCGGGCGAGGGATCGACCCGGCGAACATGGACACCACCTGCAAGGCGTGCGGCGACTTCTACCGCTATGCGAACGGGGGATGGCTGGACGCGAACCCGATCCCCGCCGACCGCGACGCGTGGACCAGCTACAACGAGGCGGGCGACCGCACCCTTGCCACGCTCCGCGCCATCCTGGAAGAGAGCGCCCGGCAGGCGGCCTCCGCTCCGGGCACGCTGGAGGGGAAGCTGGGCACCTTCTACGCGGCGTGCATGGACTCGGCGCACGCCGAAGCCCAGGGGGTGGCGCCGGTAGCGGGCGACTTGGCGCGCATCGGCGGGCTGCGCGACCGCGCGGCGGTGACGGCCGAGCTGGGGCGGCTGCAGGCGGCCGGCCTGGCCGTGCCCTTCGCCCTGTTCGCCAGCCCCGACCTGCGCAACGTCTCGCGCACCACCGCCGCGCTGTGGCAGGGCGGGCTCACGCTGCCCACCCGCGAATACTACCTGCGCGAAGACTCGGCGGCGCGCGACCTGCGCGCCGCCCTGGTGCAGCACGTGGCGCGGCAGTTCGTGCTGGCCGGCACCCCGGCGCCGCGCGCGGAGCGCGACGCCGCGCGGGTGCTGGAGATGGAGACGGCGCTGGCGCGCGCCTCCATGACCCCGGTGCAGATGCGCGACCCCGAGGCCGTGTACCACATGATGCCGATGGCCGAGCTGCAGCGCCTGACGCCGCACCTCGACTGGCCGGCGTACCTGCGCGCCGCCGCCGCGCCCGCGGGGCTGATGGCCGAGGTGAACGTGTCGCAGCCCGGCTTCCTGCGCGAGGTGGACCGGCTGCTGGCCGAGGCGCCGGTGGAGAGCTGGACGGCCTACCTGCGCTGGCGCGTGCTGGACGATGCCGCGCGCTTCCTCTCCAGGCCGTTCACCGACGCCAACTTCCGCTTCAACGTGCGCTTCTCGGGCGCCACCGAGCCCGAGCCGCGCTGGCGCGACTGCGTGTACCTGACCAGCAAGACGATGGGCCAGCCGCTGGGGCGGCTCTACGGGCAGCGGGTGTTCACGCCGGTGGCGCGTGCCCGTGCCCGGGAGATGTTCGAGAACCTGCGCGCGGTGATGCGCGAGCGCATCGGCGGGCTGGCGTGGATGGGGCCCGAGACGCGGGCGCGGGCGCTGGAGAAGCTGGAGCAGCTGGAGGCGCGGCTGGGCTACCCCGACAGCATCCCCGACTACACGGGGCTGCGGGTGCCCGCCGGCTCGATGGTGCCGGCCGTGCGCGCGGTGACGGCGTTCGAGAACGCGCGCGACTGGGCCCGCGTGGGACGGCCGACGGACCGAAGCGAGTGGCCCACCCTTCCCCAGCGGGTGAGCGGATCGTACAGCCCGCTGCGCAACCTGCTCACCTACCCCGCGGCCAAGTTCCAGCCCCCGTTCTTCGACCCCGAGGCCGACGACGCGGTGAACTATGGCGCGCTGGGCAGCACCATCGGGCACGAGGTGTCGCACGGCTTCGACGACCAGGGGCGCCAGTACGACGGGCGCGGCAACCTGCGCGACTGGTGGACGGCGGAAGACGCGGCGCGCTTCAACGCCCGCGCGGCGCGGCTGGTGGCGCAGTACGACGGCTACGTGGCGGTGGACACCCTGCACCTGAACGGCAGGCTCACGCTGGGCGAGAACATCGCCGACCTGGGCGGGGTGACGCTCTCGTACTACGCGCTGCAGCGGTCGCTGCGGGGCAAGCCGCGGACGCTGGTGGACGGCCTCACCCCCGAGCAGCGCTTCTTCATCTCGTGGGCGCAGAACTGGCGCGACAACAGCCGCGAGGCGCGCCTGCGCACCATGGTACGCACCGACCCGCACTCGCCCAGCCGCTTCCGCGTGATCGGCCCACTGTCGAACCTCCCCGAGTTCGCGCGCGCCTTCGGCTGCAAGCCGGGCGACGCGATGGTGCGGGCCGACAGCGTGCGGGTGGAGCTCTGGTGACTCACGGAAGCCGGCGCGGAGGCCCTCACCCTGGCGCGTTCAGGCGCGCGACTGCGTCGCGTCCTGAACGCGCCTGTCCCTCTCCCCAAAACAGCCGGGGAGAGAGACCTGGGGCGCTTCGCGCCGGCTGCACCATCGTGAATCCGGCAGTGGCTGGAGCGTGAGTTCGGGCTGCTGCTTCTGAGGGAGGGTCGTGAGCGCGGAGGACTGTTTTGTGTTTTCGCGCATCGACGCACGGACCCCCTCTCCCGATCCAACCGGGCGAGGGGCTTCTTCCGTACACACGACCACCCGCTGTTGAAGTCCGCGAAGGCGGACTGTGTGCCGTCGTAGCGGCGAGTTCACTCGCAAATTCGCGCCACCAGGACTCGCCGATCGCACTTCCGCACTTCCGCACTTCCGCACTCTCTCTCGTACTCTCGTACTCTCGTACTCTCGTACTCTCGTACTCTCGTACTCCCCTACAGCATTACCTCCCAAGGCCTCGCCGTATCCCGGCTGCGCTCGGTCGCGTCGCGCATCAGCAGGTCGTGGTAGTTCACCTCGGGCTCGCCCTCGGCGGCGCGGCAGGGCGTCCAGTGGCCGTCGGACTGCAGCTCCCAGGCGAGGCGATTGTCGGCGAGCGCGGCGTCCAGCAGGCCGGTGATGCGGTCCTTGAGCGCGGCGTCGAGCACGGGGATCACCGTCTCCACGCGCTCGTTGAGGTTGCGCTCGCGCCAGTCGGCGCTGCCCAGGAACACCTCGGCGTCGCCGTTGTTGCCGAAGTGGAACACGCGGTCGTGCTCCAGGAAGCGGCCGATCAGGCTGCGCACGCGGATGTTCTCGCTGTAGCCCGGCAGCCCCGGCCGCAGCCGCGAGTGCCCGCGGATGATCAGGTCGATCTTCACCCCCTCGCCCGAGGCGGCGTAGAGCGCGCGGATGATGCCAGGGTCGTCCAGCGCGTTCATCTTGGCCACGATGCGGCCGTTGCCGTAGCGGCGCTGGTGGTCCACCTCGCGGGCGATGCGCTCCTCGAACATGCGGCGCAGGTCGCGCGGCGCCACCACCAGCCGGCTGTACTGCTGGTCGGGCGCGTAGCCGGTGAGGAAGTGGAAGAAGTTCACCAGGTCGTCGCCCACCTCGTCGTGGCAGGTGAGCAGCCCCAGGTCGCTGTACAGCCGGCTGGTGCGCGCGTGGTAGTTGCCGGTGCCGATGTGGCAGTAGGTGCGCGGCGGACCGCCCTCGTCGCGCACGATGAGCGTGACCTTGCTGTGCGTCTTCAGCCCCACCAGCCCGTAGGTCACGTGCACGCCGGCGTCTTCCAGCGCCTCGGCCCCGCGGATGTTGTTGGCCTCGTCGAAGCGCGCCGTCACCTCGATCAGCACCGCCACCTGCTTGCCGCGCTCGGCCGCGCCGATCAGCGCCTTCACCACGGGGCTGGCCTCGCCGCCGGTGCGGTACAGCGTCATCTTGATGGCCACCACCCGCGGGTCGACCGCGGCTTCCTCCAGCAGGCGCTGCACGCTGGCGGGAAAGCTGTCGTAGGGGTGGTGCACCAGCACGTCGCCGCGGCGGATGATGGAGAAGATGTTGCGCTCCTCCTCGGTCTCGCCCTCGTGCTGCAGCGGCTCGGGCACCACCGGCTCCCACGGCTCGAAGCGGTGGGCCGGCAGGTCGAGGTCGGCGAAGAAGGCGCAGTCGGTGTGCGCGATCAGGCCGCCCATCTCGTACACGTCGCGCTCGCTCAGCTCCAGCTCGCGCACCAGCAGCTGGCGCACCTCGCGCGGCATCTTGCGGTCCACCTCCAGCCGCACCACGGGGGCGAAGCGGCGCTCGCGCAGCTCCTCGCTGATCAGCGCCAGCAGGTCTTCGCTCTCGTCGTCTTCGCCGCGGTCCACGTCGGCGCTGCGGGTCACGCGGAAGGGGTGCACGCTCACCAGCTCCATCCCCCGGAACAGCGACGCCACGTTCGCCTGGATCACCTGCTCCAGCGGCACGAAGTGGTGGCGGTGCTGTGACGGCACGGCCAGCCAGCGCCCGTGCAGCGTGGGCACCTTGATGCGGGCGAAGTGGTAGGTGTTGCGCGCGGCGTGGCGCATCAGCACCGCCAGCGAGATGCTGAGGTTGCTGATGAAGGGGAAGGGGTGCCCCGGGTCCACCGCCAGCGGCGTGAGCACGGGGTAGATCTGCTCGCGAAAGTGGTGGTCGACCGCCGCGCGCTGGTCGTCGTCCAGATCGCCATAGTCCGAAACCACCACCCCGGCCTCGGCGCGCAGCAGCGGCCGCAGCTCGTACTTCCAGGTGTCCACCAGCGCGTTGTGCATCTCCAGCGCCGCGCGGCCGATCAGCTCCAGCTGGTCGCCCGGCGTGCGCCCGTCGATGTTGAGCGTCTGCACGTTGGCGGCGAGCTGGCGCTTGAGCCCGCCCACGCGCTTCTGGAAGAACTCATCCAGGTTGCTGGCCGCGATCGCCAGGAAGCGCACCCGCTCGAGCAGCGGCGTGCGCGGGTCGCGCGACTGGGCGAACACCCGCCAGTTGAAGTCGAGCAGGCTCAGCTCGCGGTTGAGGTACAGCGTGGGGTGGTCGAGCTCGGCGCCCACCGGCACCTCCTGCGCGCTTACCGCGCACGGCACCTCGGGCGCGCCCACGCCGGCCCGCGGGGCCGTGCGCACCGCGCGGATGCGGGCGCGGCGCTGCCCGCCGCCGTTGGCGTGCGCGGGGGGCGCATCCGGCACGGCTGTGGGCGTTTCCGTGACGACGGGGTCAAGCGAAGGCTCGGCGCGCATGGCTGGCGAGGTATCCGGGTGGGGGGCTACTTCGGGCGGCGGGTGCCACGGGTGCGGGCAGCGGCCGCCGGGCAGGCGGTAAACCCTTCCAATGTAACGACGTTTCTCCACCTGTGGTGAATGGAGATGCGGGCGGCAATCTAAACGGCAGGCCCGATCCACAGCAACAACTTCGGCACGGCCGGGGGGATACGGGGGCGTGGGGCGGGCCAGGATTCCGGGTGTTCGACGTGGCAGAGGGCACACGTGTCCGGCGACGGTAGGGAGCCCACGTGTGCGGCGGCGGCAGAGGGCTCCACGTGTCCGGCGGCGGCGAGCTCTCACGAAGATGCGACTGAAGTCGCGGCTACGAGGGCACGCAGTCCGCCTTCGCGGACTTCAACAGCGGGTGGGCGGTTGCGCGGGCGCCCCTGTCCGCCACCGATTACGTCACTCGGCGGACGGAGTCGACAACGGAGGGAACGGGGCGCGTGGGATATCTGTACGTGCTGGCGGCGGCGGTGCTGTGGGGGCTGCTGGGGCCCGTGTCGCGATTTGCGCTCCGCGACGGGGTGGACCCGCTGGAGATCGCGTTCTGGCGGGCGCTCCTCGCGTCCGTCTGCTTCGGCGCGCACGCGGTGGCGATCGGGCGCACGCGGATGGCTCGGCGCGACCTTCCGGCGGCGGCGGGGTTCGGGGTGGTGGGGGTGGCGCTGTTCTTCGCCTCGTACTTCCACGCGGTGCAGAGCGGCGGGGCGGCGCTGGCGTCGGTGCTGCTGTACACGGCGCCGGTGTGGGTGGCCCTGCTCTCCGCGCTGTTCCTGCACGAGCGGATGAACGGGCGCACGCTGCTGGCCGTTTCGCTGGCCATCGCCGGGGTGGCGGGGATCGCGCTGGCGGGCGGCGGGGGGAGCATCCGCCTGGGGCCGGCGGCGCTGTTCTGGGGGCTGCTCTCGGGGTGGGCCTACGCCACGTTTTACATCGTGGGCAAGCGCTACTTCGTGCGCTATCACCCGGCCACCTTCTTCATGTACGCGCTGCCGGTGGGCGCGCTGTGCCTGCTGCCGTTCGTGCGCTTCGGCCACAAGACGGCCGCTGCGTGGGCGGTGCTGGTGTTCCTGGCCGTGGTCCCCACCTATGGCAGCTTCCTGCTGTACAGCGCGGGGCTCCGCACCATCAGCGCGACCCGCGCGTCGACCGTGGCCACGCTGGAGCCCGTGGTCGCCGCCATCGCCGCGTTCCTGGTGTGGCGCGAGCGGATGGGCGTGGGCGGCTATCTCTTCGCGCTGCTGGTGGTGCTGGGGGTGGGGGTGATGGTGACGGGGGACGAGACGGAAACGCCTTCGCCCACAACTGGCGAAGGATCCTGAGCGGCTGGCGTCTGCGACAACGACCCCTCACCCGAAAAAAGACGATTCAAACTGCCGAATCGTCTTTTTTCGACCTCTCCCGAACTGCAGGAGAGGTAACCGCAACAGTAACGGCGACATCGACTCGCTGCCGTCGCCGTTGCAGTTCTCCCCTTCTCCTGCAGTTCGGGAGAAGGGGCCGGGGGATGAGGGGCCGCCTCGAATTGCCCTCTAATCCGCATGGGGGTTAGATTTACATCTTCTGAACGCCGAAATCCGAACGCGTGTGAACGACGCCATGCAGCTCATACAGCGCAGGAACACCGTCACCACCTGGGTGGGCGACGTGCCGGTGGGGAGCGCGCACCCCGTGGTCGTCCAGTCGATGACCAACACCGACACCGCCGACGTGGAGGGCACCGTCCGGCAGGTGGCCGCGCTCTGGCGCGCCGGCAGCCAGATCGTGCGCGTGACGGTGAACAACGACGAGTCGGCCAAGGCCGTTCCCTACATCGTGGAGTTCCTGGCCGCGCGCGGGGTGAACGTGCCCATCGTGGGCGACTTCCACTACAACGGGCACCTCCTGCTGGCGAAGTACCCCGACTGCGCGGCGGCGCTCGCCAAGTACCGCATCAACCCCGGCAACGTGGGCGCCAAGCGGCACGACGAGAACTTCGCCGCCATCATCGGCAAGGCGCTGGAGCACGGGAAGCCGGTGCGCATCGGCGTGAACTGGGGCTCGCTCGACCAGGCGCTGCTCACCGAGATGATGGACGCCAACGCGCGGCTCCCCGAGCACCAGCGGCTCGACGCCAAGACGGTGATGATGCGGGCGATGGTGGAGAGCGCCATGCGCTCGGCCGCTCTCGCCGAGCGGCTGGGGCTGCCGCACGACCGCATCATCCTTTCCGCCAAGGTGAGCGGGGTGCAGGACCTGGTGGCCGTCTACGGGATGCTGGCGCCGCTGTCGGACTATCCGCTGCACCTGGGCCTCACCGAGGCGGGGATGGGGACCAAGGGGATCGTGGCCTCCACCGCCGGCCTGTCCATCCTGCTGCAGCAGGGGATCGGCGACACCATCCGCGTATCGCTCACCCCCAAGCCCGGCGGCGACCGGACGGAGGAGGTGCACGTGGCGCAGCAGATCCTCCAGTCGCTGGAGATCCGCTCGTTCACCCCGCAGGTGACCAGCTGCCCGGGGTGCGGGCGCACCACCTCCACCTACTTCCAGAAGCTGGCCGAGGACATCCAGGGCTACCTGCGCGACCAGATGCCCGTGTGGCGCGACACGCATCCGGGGGTGGAGGAGATGAAGGTGGCGGTGATGGGGTGCGTGGTGAACGGCCCGGGCGAATCGCGCCACGCCAACCTGGGCATCTCGCTCCCCGGCACCTTCGAGGAGCCCGTGGCCCCGGTGTACGTGGACGGCGAGCACACCGTCACCCTCCGCGGCGACCACATCGCCGAGGAGTTCAAGCGCATCCTGGACGACTATGTGGACAGCCACTACCCCGCCGCCGCGACCCGCGAGGTGTACGTCGTGGCGTAAACCCGGCAAGGCGGACGAAGACGGCCCCGGGCGCGATTTGCGCCCGGGGCCGTTTCTCATCCGGATGATACCAAATCCGGCTGAACTGCTTTGTCACACAGAGGCACAGAGACGCAGAGAACTGCGATTTTTTCTCTGTGACTCCGTGCCTCTGTGTGGCACTTTAGCAGAGTCTGCCGCCGCGAGTATTCATGCGGATCCGGTATGACCCGCAAACATGACATCCTGAGCGTCCCTGTCGCGTGAAAAACCACGTCTGCGCTGGATTGTGGCGGCGATTGATCACTGCCCGGTGCGGTTTGGATTCCGGGTTCCGAGCGCAGGCGATGCATCCTCCGCCGCCTGCAACGCATACGTGGAGGGAAAGTGAAGGGCATCGGCAGATCAGGACGACATCATCCAATCGGGACCGATGTGCGCTCGCATCCGCATGCTTTCGAACGTTAGACATTTTGTACCAGCAGAGTTCCCAATCAGTCAAAATGAGATGAAGGATGTGAAGGACGTTTATCATCGCTAAATCCTGATTTGTCCTTACTGATACGCTGATATGATGCACCTTTGAAGCTGAAATCTGTACGTTTGACGAAAGTCTTTGACGACGCTCACTACCCTGTTACCATGGTTTGTACATCCCTCCCCGACACACCTGTCGGTCCCAACTCTCCCCATGCATCTCCAGGAGGCAGCACATGAGGTATCTCACCCTTGGCGCGGGCGCCGTGCTGGCGGCCCTTGCCATCAGCGCGTGCGACAACGCGATGGAGTCACGTGCGGTGGACGGCGGCAGCAAGCCCACGGGCCCCAACTTCACCATCGGGCCCACGGCCACGGTGCAGGTGATCTGCCCCAAGGTGCAGGTGAGCGGCAGTGGGCAGTGTGCCGCCTTCGCGCTCGACTCGCTGGGCTTCTTCGTGAGCAGCTCGGTGAGCTCGTGGACGTCGTCCGACATCAACAAGGCCGTGATCACCTCCACCGGGTCGGTGTTGCCGGTGGCGGTGGGCTCGGTGACCATCACCGCCACCATCGGCGGGGTGTCGGGCACCACCACGCTGCTGGTGCGCAGCAGCACCGACGTGAGCGTCAGCATCGACGGTTCGCCGGTGATCAAGCCCAACACGGCGTGCGCCTACACGGCCACCGCCAGCGGCGGCGCCGGGCCATACACCTACAGCTGGAGCATCGCCAGCGGCAGCGCCACGGGCAGCGCCAGCGGCGACACGTGGACCGGGCAGTCGTCGGCCACCGGCACCAGCTTCGTGCTGCGGGTGGTGGCCACCGACGCGGACGGCCGCAACGCGGCGGCCACGAAGAGCGTGTTCGTCCACTCCATGGGCGACTGCTGACGCGACGATGAACGGGCCCGGAGGACGCCTCGTCCCCCGGGCTCCCTCGCCTCCGTGCCGCACCCCCCTACCCCCGCGGCACGGCCCACCCCCGCACCGGAGGCATGCATGCGTTCCCTCACCCGCCTGGCCGGCACCGCGCTGGCGGTGCTCGCCGTGGCCTCGTGCGACAATGCCGTGGACGCCGGGAGCAAGCCCGGCGCCCCGGCCGGCCCCGACGGTCCGCGCCTTTCGGTGGGCGCCACCTCCACCGTGGTGGTCACCTGTCCGGCCAAGATGCAGACCGGCCAGACGGCGCCGTGCGTGGCCTACGGGCGCGACGCCAACGGCTTCTACACGTCGTCCACGGTCACCACCTGGGCCAGCACCAACACCACCTACGCCACCATCACCTCGGGTGGCGTGGTGACCGCCGGCTCCAGCGGAACGGCCACCATCCAGGCCACCATCGGCGGCGTGACCGGCTCCACCAACATCACGGTGCGCACCAGCACCGACCCGTCGGTCACCCTGTTCGGCAGTCTTGTGGTGCAGGCGAACACCACCTGCACCTGGACGGCCAACGGCAGCGGCGGCACCGGCCCGTACACCTACTCGTTCAGCGCCACCTCGCCCGCCACGGGCAGCCAGAGCGGCGCCGACTGGACGGGCCAGAGCCCCAGCACCTTCACCCTCACCGCCACCGTCACCGACGCCGACGGCCGCCAGGGCTCGCACGCCTACCTCATCACCGTGGTCCCCTCCACCACCTGCTGAACCGCTTCGGCAGATGTGGATGTGGTGGTAGCACAGGACGAACGTGAACGCGCGCGCCGCGGGGATCCTCCCGCGGCGCGCGCTTCGTGCACCGGACGATGAGTACGCGCAGTTGAAGTCCGCGAAGGCGGACTGCGTGCCCTTGTAGCCGCGACTTCAGTCGTATCCCCCCACGCCGAACCCTCCCCCCGGCCGGCCCCGCACACCTGATTCACGGCTGCCGCAGCTCAGCCCGGCAAACGATCAAGGCCGGCGGATTCCACCACGTACACGTTCGACGAGGTGAGCGTCACGGTGAAGAGCGCGTCGTAGCCTTCCTCCAGCCGCGGCTCCTCCAGCTTCTTGTAGGTGCCGAGGAGGCCGGGGATGGGCACGGCCGCGCGGCCGGTGCGTCCGGCGTTGCGGGCGATGGCCTCGCGCGTGGTTGCGCGGAAGAAGTAGCCGGTCACGATGAACCCCGCGGCGCGCGCGGGCTCGATGTAGCGCGCCCGCTCGGCGGCGAGAACGTTGGTGTTGTCCACCACGAACGGCTGCCGGCCGGCCAGGCAGGCATCCAGCAGCAGGCGCTCGCGCCTGCGGGTGCGGAGCATGTCCATGTTGATGCGCACGTGCGTCTCGAAGAAGCGCTCGCGGTAGAACGTGCTCTTCCCCGCCGCCTGGACGCCGGTGAAGATCACCGCTTCCGGCCGGCCGCCTTCCTTCCGTTGCTCCATCGTCGCCCCCCGTCTGCGCGGCCTGGAGCCCAAGGCGCTCCGTCCGTTCTTCCGCTCGATCTTCCCGGCGACCAGCCGAACCCACCGGCGCCTGCAAGAAGCTGGCGCCGGTGATCGAGACCGGGCTCTCGCGTCCCCTTCCGGATCTCGCCCTCCCGCGGATCGAACGACGGACGGACCAGCAGGCCCATCTTCCCGTAAACATATCTATAACGACCTGAATAGGATGTTTGTTAGCCTTGCCAGAGCTCGCATCGGCTCCCGTTACATAACGCAAACATTGATAAAAATGCACGAGTGTCCACGTATCGGTATGTTTGTCTAACGTCTGGAAAGGGTTGGGATGGTGTCCGCGTCCCCCACTAGGGTGGAGGCGCGGTACTTATCTCTTCCTCTTACCCGGGAGGTTTGGATGGCCACCAATCCAGACGACGTGGAGCAGCGCGACTGCAGGCGAAGGCTGTGCGTGGAGTGCGTGGAGGAGGCGTGCAAGCCGTGCGGGGAGAAGATCGGCGAGTACCGGCTGTCGGGGCCGCAGGTGGAGCCGGGCGCGAGCTACTGGAACTACTGCCCGCGGCCGTGCCCGGTGTCGATCAAGGAGCTCGTCAACGTCACCGACGACCCGTCGAGCCCGCACTACTTCCCGGGGTATCCCACCGACCTCGGCATCATCCAGTCGGAGTTCTCGGAGCTGGTGGAGCTCGAGCGGCTGCGCTTCGACCCCACGCGCCTGGCCAGCACCGAGCGCTGCCGCCAGCGGTGCCCGCTCAGCACCTTCCTGCAGCTGCGCCCGGTGCCGCTGGGCGCCAACGTCAACTTCGCGCGCGGCGACGGCTTCCCCGTGATCTTCAGCGGCGCCGAGCTGGCGCGCTACTTCGAGAACGAGACGCCGGGGCTGGCCCACCGGCAGGCGCTCAACTACCTGATCCAGCAGACCAACTGGTCGCCGCCCCGGCAGGCACTGGTGTGGGCCGCGCTCGATACGGCCATCCTGAGCGCGCTGGAGGCCGCGTGGTACTACAAGTGGATCGGCCGGCCCGACACCGCGCGGCGCGAGCGCCCGTGGGAGTACGCGGTGGCCAACGGCTGCCGGCTGAACGTGCTGTACGACCGGCCGCTGAACGGCCTGGGCAGCGACAGCGTGGACGACCTGGTGAGCTACACCACCGATCCGCCCACGCTGGAGCGCAACGGCCGCCGCCCCGACTTCTTCCCGCCGGCCGGCCCGCCGTACATCAACACCTCGCCCGGCACGCCGCGCCACCCGGCCTACCCGTCGGGGCACAGCACCTACTCGGGCGCGGCCAGCGAGGTGCTGAGCTTCTTCTTCCCCGACTACCGCGCCGAGTTCGACCGCCTGGCCGACAACATCGGCCTGGCGCGGCTGTGGGCGGGGGTGCACTGGCGCTCCGACCACGAGGCCGGCAACCGGCTGGGGCGCACCGTGGGGTGCCTGATCATCGACCAGCTCCGCCGCAGCGGCATCCCGCTGGTGCCGGGGCCGGCCCGCTGCAACGACGTGCCGCCGAAGATCGAGACGCTGCAGAACGAGGCCGACGTGCTCGCGCACAACTGCGGGCAGGCCGAGCCCGGCCCCGTGCCGCAGAAGCGCTGCCGCGTGTACGACCCGTGCAACCTGGCGGAGATCCAGCCCGCCGACCTGGCGGCCGGCACCAAGGCCGAAGAGGCGGCCGACGTGCAGACCGACACGCAGGGCAAGTCGTACGTGGGCTAGCCTTCGCGCCAGCCTCGCCGGCCCTGCTCCGGTGAGCGGATCGATGGCCCCGGGCGCGAGTGCGCCCGGGGCCATGCCGCATGTGGAGGCGGTGCGCCCGAGCCGCCCGCCGATCCCGTCGAGTGCCAAGTGCCGAGTGCCAAGTGCCAAGTGCCAAGTGCCAAGTGCCAAGCCTCAGGCGTCAGCCGCAGGTGTCGGGCGGCCGGGCGGGCGGTTGGCCGGTCAAGGCGCCAGGCGGTCGGACGCCAGGTGGTCGGGCGTCGGTGTGGGAAATATGCGACTGAAGTCGCGGCTACAACGGCACACAGTCCGCCTTCGCGGACTTCAACCGGGGGCATGCACTCGCTCGTGGGGCGCGTGATGTGCGCGTGCCGGCCTGCCGCCTCGCTGTGACACGGGCCGTCCCAGCGCGCGGACAAAACGGGTGCAGCCTCGTGCTTGCGCGTCGCGCCGAGGACGCGCTACCGTGTTGGCGCGCAAGCGGTTGGGGCGGCTGGGCACGGGTGGGAGCGATGCTTGCCCCCAGCGATGGCGGCCTTACGGGGCTGTCAGACGCCGCGCCGCATGCGGGCCGGCACGAAACCGCTTTTCCAAATCCTGACCCGAGGAAGCAAGGCCATGAAGAGAGTGATCGTGGGTCTGTTCGCGCTGGCCGCCGCGGCCGTGGGCACCGGCCGCGCCGCCGCGCAGGGCACGCTGCCCATCACCGCCGAGGTGCGCATCGACGCCGGGATCCCCACGGGCGACCTGGCCGACGCCTTCGACGTGGGGCTGGGGTGGGGGGTGATGGGGGGCTTCGACCTGACGCCCAACTTCATGATCTACGGCGGCTACTCGCGCTTCCAGTTCAACGACAAGGGCGACCTCGACATCGAGGCCAAGGATGACGGCTTCGACCTGGGCGGCCGGGTGCGGCTGGGCACCGGCGCCGGCGTGTGGACGCCGTTCGCGCAGTTCGGCGTGCTCTTCCACGACGACACCGGCTTCGAGGCCGGCCTGGGCGCCGACTACCCCGTGGGCAACGGCGTGGCGCTCACCCCCATGGCGCGCTTCCGCAAGGTGGGCGACGCGCAGTACTTCGGCGTGGGCGTGGGGCTGAGCCTGCGTCCTTGACGGCAGGGGACAGGGGATAGGGGGCAGGGGACAGGGGACAGCCGGCAACGGCGGTCTCGTGCGAGACGGGGCGGCTCCACGAACGGGGCCGCCCCGTTTTCGCGTGCGTACTGGCTGGATGGCCGGCGCGCGCGTAGTCTCATCCCCCGGCATGGGCGAACGACTCGGTTGGTCGCGGCGATCGTGACCCGCGCGAGTGCATGCCACCCGGCTGAAGTCCGCGAAGGCGGACTGTGTGCCCTTGTAGCCGCGACTT
>Ga0070686_100000062_pt1 | contig 82388 bp, 70 predicted proteins | sample KBSS23LmetaG_FD_65654 | JGI IMG/M metagenome (GOLD analysis project Ga0070686, IMG submission 65654) | Switchgrass rhizosphere microbial communities from Kellogg Biological Station, Michigan, USA - KBS S2-3L metaG | ecosystem: Host-associated > Plants > Roots > Rhizosphere ...
CGGTGGAATGGCTCCGGGTGCCTGCCAGGACGATCACGACCGCCGTCACCGTGGGGAAGGGGACGGAGACGATGGCGACGATGATGGTGGCCATCGCGGCGAGGGTGACGGCGGTCACCATGACGGCGAGGATGACGGCGGTCACCACGACGGAGAGCACCACGACGCCGGGGTACAGGGCGACGGCGGAGTGATGGGCTCGAGCGAGTGCCCGATCGGCTTCGAGTGTGACGACGGCGTCTGCGTGGCCCACGGCGGGAACCACGAGCACGACGAGGACTGCGACGACATGGACGCCGGCACCTGCCGCGACGACGACGACCACGACGGCGAGCATCCCGACGCCGGGCATCCCTGACGGGGCTCGTCCGGAAATGGCCGCCGCCGGGTCGTGGTCTCGGTGTTAGCGTGCGTGCGTGTCGCTCGCCTTCGCCTGGCCGGCGGTCATCTCCGGCGGCATCTTCGCGCTCCACGCGTTGCTGCCGGCACGTGACGTCGAGGGGTACGTGCGCGATGCGAAGGGCGTCCCGCTCCGGTACCGGCTGAACGGCCCCTGGGTCTTCGCGGTGAGCGTGGCGCTCTGGCTGGGCCTCTGCCGCGCCGGCTGGCTCGCCTGGGACGCCTTCTATCTCCACCGGTGGGAGATGGCCGCCGGGGGCTGCGTCCTCGGCATCCTCTTCACCCTCGCGGTCGTGCTCCCGGCTCCGCGCGTGCCGGGGTGGAGTCAGGCGAAGGAGCTCTACCTCGGCCGGGTCGAGCAGCCGCGGTGGCTCGACGGGCGCGTGGACCTGAAGATGTTCCTCTACCTGTTCGGGGCGGTGATGCTCGAGCTGAATCTCCTGTCGTTCGGGGCGCACCACTTTCTCCTGTACCCCGACGACCCCTCGCCCGGTGTGCTGCTGCACCTGGCGCTCTTCAGCTTCTTCGTCGTCGAGTACCTCGCCTTCGAGCGGGTGCACCTCTACACCTACGACTTCGTCGCCGAGCGCGTCGGTTTCAAGCTCGGGTGGGGCTGCCTCTGCTTCTACCCCTGGTTCTACGCGGTCGGTCTGTGGACGACCGCGGAGCTTCCCGATCCGCGCTGGCCCGGCTGGGCGTACGCGCTCATCGCCGCGCTGTTCCTCGCCGGCTGGACGTTCGCGCGCGGGGCGAATCTGCAGAAGTACTGGTTCAAGCGCGACCCCTCACGGAAGGCGTTCGGGGTGATCGCCCCGGAGGCACTCGACGGTCGCGTGCTGGTGAGCGGATTCTGGGGGCTGTCCCGCCACATCAACTACCTCGGCGAGCTGCTGATGGCCTCGGCGCTGACGCTGAGCCTCGGGCACCCGGGAGTGCTCGGGCCGTGGCTCTACCCGCTCTACTACGTGGCGCTGCTGCTGCCGCGGCAGATCGACGACGATCGCCGGTGCGCCGAGAAGTACGGCCCGCTGTGGAACGTCTATCGCGAGCGCGTTCGCTGGCGCATCGTGCCGTTCCTCTACTGAGGTGGGCGTCGGCGGATGGCCGCCGCGAGCGCCTCCAGCGCATCGCGGAGCTTGCGGGCGGCTCCGGGTTCCAGCGCGCCGCCCTCTTGCAGCTTCCGGGGCAGGAATGGCGCGGTGAGCGAATCCTCCAGGAGGTGAAGGCTCATCGTCCGCAGCGTCTCGGCGAGCGCCGCCTGGGCGAAGCTGCCTCCCGCGGCCGAGGCGTTGAGCAGCAGCACCGGCTTGCCGGGGAGCTCGGGGCAGGAGACCAGCCAGTCCAGCGCGTTCTTCAACGAGCCCGGAACGCCGTGGGCGTATTCGGGGCTGGAGATGACCCAGCCATCGGCGGCGATGACCCGTGCGCGCAGGTCGGCGACGGCCAGCGGAACGGGGCGGCCGTCCTCGTCGTCGTCGGGGTTGAAGTGCGGAAGCTCGGTCAGCCCTTCGTAGGTCTGCCAGGTCATGCCGGCCGGCAGGAGCGAGGCCGCGGCGTCGAGGAGCGCCCGATTGGACGAGCGGGAGCGCAGGCTCCCGGAGATGGCGAGGACTCTCATCGCCCCAGCGTTAACGCCGGGGACGACCGGGCCGCCGCAAATCCCACGGCCACCGGGGTAGCGTCACCCACGGGTCGACCCGAGGAGAACGACGTGGGCGATGACGCGTTCGTACGGCGGTACGGGAGGTGGGCGGTGGTGGCCGGCGCCTCCGAGGGGCTCGGTGCCGCCTGGGCGGAGGCGCTCGCCGCGCGCGGGCTCAATCTGTTGATCCTCGCGCGCCGGCCCGAGGTCCTCCACGAGACCGCCGTCGCGATCCGCGACCGGCACGCCGTGGAGGTGCGAACCCGGGCCCTCGACCTCGCCGGCGAGGGGTTCGGGGCCGAGCTCGAGCGTCTGTCCGGCGCGGAGGAGGTGGGCTTCGGGGTGTTCAACGCGGCGCACGCTCCGCGCGGGCAATTCCTCGACCTCACCCTCGAGGACCAGCTGCGCAGCGTGGACGTGAACTGCCGTGGCCCGCTGACGATGGCCCACGTGCTGGGACGGCGGATGGCCGCGCGCGGGCGGGGAGGGCTGGTCCTCATGTCTTCCCTCACCGCGTTTCACGGCAGCCCGTTCATCGCCACCTACGGCGCGACCAAGGCGTTCAACCTGGTGCTGGGGGAGGGGCTCTGGTTCGAGCTGCGCGGCCGGGGCGTCGACGTGCTCGCCTGCGCTGCGGGCGCGACGCGGACGCCCGGATTCCTCCGGGCCTCCCCGCAGGGCGAGCCGGGGATGATCGAGCCGGCCCAGGTGGTGGAGGAGGCGCTCGGGCGGCTCGGCCGGACGGGCGTGATGGTCCCCGGCCGCTTCAACCGCTTCGCATCCTTTCTCATGCGGCGGGTATTGCCGCGTGAAACGGCGGTGGGGATGCTCGGCAAACGCACCCGGAACCTGACCCCGCCGTCCTGAGCGGCAGGTGTCCTCGGGAAGGAGCAGCGCGATGACGTTCGTCCATCTCACTGTCCACGGAGGCATCGCGACGATCCGGCTCGAGCGCGGCAAGGTCAACGCGCTGAACGAGCAGGTGGTCGACGAGCTGTCCAGCTGTCTTGGTGACCTCGAGACCGATCCGGCCGTGCGCGGCGTCCTGCTCACCGGAACCGGGAAGTTCTTCTCCTTCGGCTTCGACATCCCGGGGTTCCTCGGCACACCGAAGGAGGAGTTCGCCGGCTACCTCCGCAAGTTCACTACCCTGTACCGCGAGCTCTTCCTCCACCCTCGACCGGTGGTCGCCGCCCTGAACGGGCATGCCGTGGCCGGAGGCTGCATGCTCGCCACCGCCTGCGACCTGCGAGTGATGGTGAAGGACAATGCCCGGATCGGGCTGAACGAGATCAGCTTCGGCTCGTCGCTCTTCGCCGGGAGCCTGGAGCTGCTCCGCTTCTGGGTCGGGGATCGCAGGGCGCAGGAGATCGCCTACGGCGGCGAGCTGTACGGCGCCGAGCAGGCCCTGTCGCTGGGACTGGTCGATGCGACCACGACCGCCGCCGCACTCCTCGACGACTCCCGGAAGCGTCTCGAGGTGCTCGCGGCGAAACCGGGCCCAGCCTTCACCCGCATCAAGCGACTGCTGCGGCAGCCGGTCCTCGAGGCGTTCCAGGGGAGAGAGGAAGCGTCCATCCGGGAGTTCGTCGAGATCTGGTACTCGGCAGAGACCCGGGCCGAGCTGGAGAAGATCACCATCCGTCCCTGACCTGGATCACAGCGAGGCGCAAAATGCCTCCAGGCTCTCGTTGAACGCGGTGGCCTCGTCCCAGAAGACGGCGTGCCCCGCGCCCGGCACCACCTCGACCCGGGCCTGGGGCATCGCCGCCCGGTGCTGATCGACGACCGCGGGGTTGACGATGGCATCGCGTGCGCCGTGCGTCACGAGGACGGGCTTGCGCAGCCTCGCGAGCACGTCGTCGTTGTCCAGGCTCCGTGAGAAGAGGCCTTGCCGGACGTACACCGGAACCGAGACGTTGTATTCGAGCATCTTCCGCATCTCGTCGGGCGAGGGTTCGCGCGCGAAGCACAGCCGCAGCAGGCCCTCGAGCCCGCGGGCGCAGGTCTCGGTGTCCGGAGAGAGGAACTGCGCGGCAACGGCCAGAAAGCCGGGCGAGAGAACGGACATCGCCGCCGCGCTCCCCAGCTTCGTGACGGCGCCGACGAAATGGAGCCCCCCGATCCGCTCCTCGCCGTGCTGGCGGAGGTAGTCCAGGAACACCAGCGGTCCGTAGGACCAGCCGCAGAGCACCGGCTGTTCGAGCTCCAGCGTGCGGATCACCGCATCCAGATCGTCTGCCCACTGTCTGGAATCTCCGTAGGCATCCGGTGGCTTCTCGGAGAGCCCATGCCCGCGGAGATCGAGCGCGATCAGCCGATGGATCTTCGCCAGACGCGATTCCAGCTGGCGACTCCATTGCAGCCAGCACTGCGAGGCGCCGTGGAGGAAGAGGATCGGTCGCCCGCGTGGAGCTCCGGTCTCCACTGCGTGAAGCTGGACCCGACCGCCGCCCGCGATCCGGTGGCTCTTCATCGAGGCCTCCCCGGCACGGCTCGGCTGCCGGACCCCCCGACCCGGACGCCGTCGTGCCCCCGTGGAGAGTACAGGCAGAGGCCACGGAGTCGCACCGGCCCGGCCAGGTCGGTTCGCCCCCCGCGGGTCCGGGCGAGGATCCGCGGTCCCGATGAAACGTCGTCGGGTCAGCGCTTGCCGCGGGAACGCCCCCCACCCGAGCGGCGACCACGACCCCGCCGTGCAGCGGCCGCGCGGCGTGCCTGCCTCGACAGCGCCTTCGTCGAGGCGGCGCGACGAGGCTCGCGGCGGAGGGCCCGGGAGCTGGCACGACTCCTCCGCCTCGAGGGGGACCTCGCCTTCCGCCTCCCCTGGCCGACGGCGTAGTCCCGGCTCGCCGACCGCAGCGTGCGGCGGCTGGTGCGGCCCTTCCGGGGCGGCTTCAACGGAACGCCGGCCCGTCGCGCCTTGGACAGACCGATCGCGATGGCCTGCTTCGTCGAGCGCGCGCCGTGCTTCCCGTGGCGAATGTGGTCCATCTCCTCGTGGACGAACTCGCCGGCCGCGGTCGAGGCTCGCTTTCCTTGCCTGAGGTCCTTCCTCGCCTTCTTCACAGTTCTCCGGTCGGGCATGACGAACGCACCTCCGTGCTCGGAGGGTGGGAGTCCCTCCGCGGGGGAGCAAGGGTCCGGAGACTCGACCGGTGCTCCAGGCACCCGGTCGTCTGCTGGGGGACGGAGAGCGCGCGGGTCCGGGGAAATCCGTTCGCGAGAGATGCGGAGGAGTAGAGTCGGCCGCCCACGAGGAGCACGGCCGCTCCGGGAGGTCTCATGGCGCTCGAGTACGCGTTCGAGATGGCAGCCTCCAGCATCCGCTTCGGGCGAGGCGTCACCCGCGAGATCGGGATGGACCTGGCGGAGATGGGCGTCCAGAAGGTGATGGTCCTCAGCGACGCCCGCCTCGCGAAGCTGCAGCCGGTGGCCACCGTCCTCCAGAGCCTCCGCGACAACCGCATCACCCATGCGCTCTTCGATCGGGTGCGGGTGGAGCCGACCGACGTCTCGTTCCGCGAGGCGATCACCTTCGCCACCGAGGGCGGATTCGACGCGTTCGTCGCCGTCGGAGGCGGCTCGACCATCGACACCGCGAAGGCCGCCGACCTCTACGCGAGTCACCCGGCGGACTTTCTCGACTACGTCAACGCGCCGATCGGGAAGGGCAAGCCGGTCCCTGGGCCGATCAAGCCGCTGATCGCCGTGCCGACGACCTCGGGTACCGGAAGCGAGACGACCGGCGTCGCGATCTTCGACTACACGCCGCTCCACGCGAAGACCGGCATCGCGCACCGGCGGCTGAAGCCGCTCCTGGGCATCCTCGACCCCGAGAACACGCGGAGCATGCCGCCCCAGGTCGCGGCGACGAGCGGGTTCGACGTGCTGAGCCACGCCATCGAGTCGTTCACCGCGCTGCCGTACCAGCAGCGCCCGCGACCCGACCGGCCCATCCTCCGTCCGGCGTACCAGGGCTCGAACCCGATCAGCGACGTCTGGTCCCTCGAGGCGCTGCGCTGGGTCTCGAAGTACTTCGTCCGTGCGGTGGAGGACCCCGACGACATCGAGGCGCGCGAGAAGATGCAGCTCGCCGCGGCCTTCGCCGGCGTCGGGTTCGGGAACGCCGGGGTGCACCTGCCCCACGGGATGTCGTATCCGGTCTCGGGGATGGTGAAGGACTTCCACCCCGAGGGCTTCCCGGTCGACCACCCCATCGTGCCGCACGGGATGTCGGTGATCCTCAATGCACCGGCCGTGTTCCGCTGGACGGCCCAGGCCAATCCCGATCGGCATCTGGTCGCAGCGGAGATCCTCGGAGCCGACGTCTCACGCGCGAAGCCGGAGGACGCCGGGAAGATCCTCTCCGACCAGCTGGTGAAGGTGATGCAGCGGCTCAAGATGCCCAACGGCCTGAGCTCGGTCGGCTACGCGAAGTCGGACATCCCGGCGCTGGTGCAGGGGACCTTGCCGCAGGCACGGGTCACGAAGCTCTCACCCCGGCCGGTGACGGAGACGGACCTCACGCACCTCTTCGAGGACGCGCTGCACGGGTGGTGACGGCGCCCGGGGGTTTCAGCTCCACGGCGCCCGGACACGTCGACCCGGCCGGAGCTCCTGCGGGCTGTAGAGCGTCGACCGCCACTGCACGCCGCCACGGATCTTCCCGACCACCGCCGCGCGGAGCAGCAGCACCCCGTTGACCACCACGCCGAGCGGCGACAGGAGCGCCGGAAGCGTGCGCTGACCGGCGAAGCGGCACATCCACAGCGTGCTCCCGAGGAGCAGCGCCGCGCCGCCGAGGCCCATCCAGTGAGCGATGGCAGAGGGTGCGAACGCGGCGGCCAGGAACGGGCCGAGCTCCAGCGCGCCGAGCGCTCCCGTCCAGCACAGCGCGGGCAGGAGGCGATGGTCGAACACCGCCGCCCCCTTCTCCGTGCCCCGCGTCAGCTCGGCCAGCGACCGGTACCAGTGGATGCGCACCAGCTCGCGTCCGTTCGCCAGCGCGCTCCGCGACCCCGAGGACTTGAGCATCTGCCCGAGCGCGAGGTCGTCGGCCACCTCGAGGCGCAGGTGCTCGATCCCCGGGCTCCGCTCGAGCGCGTCACGACGGACGAGCCCGAAGGCTCCCACGCTGCCACCGACCTTCGAGCGCGGATCGGAGACCAGCCACACCCGGCCCAGCACCAGGCCGGTCCGGGTGAATGACGCGAGCGCGGCGTCGACGAGCCAGGTCGCTGGATCGAGCTGGGGAAGGAGCGAGAGGTGGTCCAGCCGCTGCGCCTCGGCGAGGCTCACCGCCCGCGCGATCGTCCCTGGCGCGAGGTGGACGTCCGCGTCGCTGAAGAGGATCCACTCGCCGGTCGCCCGCCGGAGCCCCTCGCTCATCGCGTGGAGCTTGCCCAGCCAGCCCGGCGGGAGGGAGTCGAGGTGGAGCGCGCGGACCCGGGAGTCCTCGGCGGCGATGGCGTCGACCAGCGCGCCCGTGCCGTCGGTCGACCGGTCGTCGACGAGCACAACCTCGAGGGCCGGGTAGCCCTCGGCGAGCCGGCTCCGCATCGCCGGCCCGAGCGTCTCGACCTCGTTCCGCGCCGGCACGATGAGCGAGACCCGTGGCCACCGCCCGGGGGGAGGTGAACGGTCGCGGAGGAGCACCGGGACGCCACGCACGACCAGCGCGGTGCCCCAGGTCGACGCGAGCGCGTACGCGAGCCCGATGACCGCGAGGATCAGCCAGCAGATCTCCGCAGCGGTCATCCGCCCGCGGCTCCGTGGTATCGCAGGGCACGCTGCCCGATCCAGGTCTTCTCCGAAGTGGGATGCATCTTCAGCGGAAACCGCGCTCGGCTGCCGTTGCGCGAAGGATCGCACGCGGCTACCGCCGGGTCACGGCGTAGACCGGGTCAACAGGCCTACACGGGTGACTACGTCGACCCGTTGCCCCCGCCGGTCATCTTCCGCCACGCCCACCTGAGCGGATCGAAGAACTGATCCACCACCCGCTCCTTGAGCGGGATGATCGCGTTGTCGGTGATCTTGATGCTCTCCGGGCAGACCTCGGTGCAGCACTTGGTGATGTTGCACATCCCGAGGCCCATCTTCGCCTTGAGGAGCTCGGCCCGGTCGTTCGTGTCCAGCGGGTGCATCTCCAGCGCTGCGTAGCGGACGAAGAGCCGCGGGCCGGCGAAGTGCGCCTTGTTCTCCGGGTGGTCACGGATGACGTGACAGACGTTCTGGCAGAGAAAGCACTCGATGCACTTGTGGAACTCCTGAACCCGGTCGATGTCCTCCTGCATCATCCGGTACTTCCCGTCCGGTCCCTTCGGGCCGGGCTTGAACGCCGGAACCCGCTTCGCCATCTCGAAGTTGAAGGACACGTCCGTGACCAGGTCCCGGAGCACCGGGAAGGTCTTCATCGGCGCCACGGTGATGGGCGCCGCGGTGTCCAGCGAGCTCATGCGGGTCATGCACATCAGCCGCGGCTTGCCGTTCACCTCCGCGCTGCAGGAGCCGCACTTGCCGGCCTTGCAGTTCCAGCGCACCGCCAGATCGCCAGCCTGCGTCGCCTGGAGCACGTGCAGCACGTCGAGGAGAACCATGCCCTCCTCCCAGGGAACGTCGTAGTCGCGGAGCTGCCCGCCCGATGCGTCACCCCTCCAGATCCGCAGCTTTGCCACCCGGGCCATCGTCACCCCTCGAGCAGAGCCTTCAGCTCCGCCGGCATCTCGGGAATCGGCTCTTGAGACACCGACAGAGCCTCACCTCGCTTGCGCACCACCATGTTCACCTTGCCGAACGCCGGATCCGGCTTCGGAAAGTCGTCGCGGGCGTGCCCGCCGCGGCTCTCCTTCCGCTCGATCGCCGCCCGGGCCACTGCCTCGGCGCACACCAGGAGGGAACGAAGATCGATGGCGAGGTGCCAGCCGGGATTGAACTGCCGGTGCCCCTCGACTCGCACCCGCTTCAGCCGAGCACGGAGCTCGCCGATCTTCTTCACCGCCCGCTCCAGCTCCTGCTGGACGCGGATGATCCCCACGTCGGACTGCATCTCCTTCTGGAGCTCGTGGTGGAGCGCGTACGGGTTCTCCGTGCCCCCGGGATCGAAGGGCGTCACCGCCTCTCGGGCGAGCGCCTCCACCCGTCCCTCGTCGACCGACGGTGCCTTGCTCACCGACTTCGCGTACTCGGCGGCGGCCAGCCCGGCGCGCCGTCCGAACACCAGGAGGTCGGAGAGCGAGTTCCCGCCCAGCCGGTTGGCGCCGTGCAGACCACCGGCGACCTCGCCCGCGGCGAACAGACCGGGCACCGAGGTGGCCGAGCCCTCTCCGTCGACGCGCACGCCGCCGTTCATGTAGTGCGCGGTCGGGCCCACCTCCATCGGCGTGGTGGTGATGTCGACGTCCGCCAGCTCCTTGAACTGGTGGTACATCGATGGCAGCCGGCGCTTGATGGTCTCCGCGTCGCGGCGCGTGGCAATGTCGAGGAAGACGCCGCCGTGCGGACTTCCACGGCCGGCCTTGACCTCGGCGTTGATCGCTCGGGCCACCTCGTCGCGGGGAAGCAGCTCGGGCGGGCGGCGGTTGTTCTTCTTGTCGGTGTACCAGCGGTCCGCCTCGGCCTCCGAGTCCGCCGTCTCCTTCTTGAAGAACTCGGGGATGTAATCGAACATGAAGCGGCGCCCGGTCGAGTTGCGGAGCACGCCTCCGTCGCCGCGCACGCCCTCGGTGACGAGGATCCCGCGCACGCTGTGGGGCCAGACCATCCCGGTGGGGTGGAACTGGTAGCACTCCATGTCGATGAGGTCCGCTCCGGCCTCGAGCGCCATCGCCACGCCGTCGCCGGTGTACTCCCAGGAGTTGGAGGTGAACTCCCACGCCTTGCCGATGCCGCCGGTGGCCAGCACCACCGCCTTCGCCTTGAAGACGACGAACTTCCCCGACTCGCGCCAGTAGCCGAACGCGCCGCACACCCGGTCGCCGTCCTTGAGGAGGCTCACCAGGGTGCACTCCATGTAGACGGTGATGCCCTTGTGCACCGCGTGCTGCTGGAGGGTGCGGATCATCTCCAGCCCGGTCCGGTCACCCACGTGGGCCAGCCGGGCGTAGCGGTGCCCGCCGAAGTCCCGCTGGAGGATGAGCCCGTCCTTCGTCCGGTCGAAGAGCGCACCCCACTCCTCGAGCTCCAGCACCCGCTCCGGAGCCTCCTGCGCGTGGAGCTGTGCCATCCGCCAGTTGTTGAGGAGCTTCCCGCCCCGCATCGTGTCGCGGAAGTGGACCTTCCAGTTGTCCTCGGGCCAGACGTTGCCCATCGCCGCGGCGATGCCGCCCTCGGCCATGACCGTGTGGGCCTTGCCGAGGAGCGACTTGCAGATCAGCGCCGTGTCCGCGCCTTGCGCCGAGGACTCGATCGCCGCGCGCAGCCCCGCGCCGCCGGCGCCGATGACGAGGACGTCATGCTCGTGCGTCTCGTACTCGGCCATCAGAAGAGCCTCAGGTCATGGACGGTGCCCATGGCGACGAGGCGAACGTAGAGATCGGTCAGGGCCACTCCGAAGAGGCTCACCCAGGCAATCTGGGGGTGGCGCTCGTTGAGGACAGTCAGCTTCTTCCAGATCGCGTACCGGGTCGGCGCCTTGGAGAAGCGATCCAGCCCTCCGCCGCAGACGTGGCGGCAGGAGTGGCAGGAGAGCGTGTAGAGGCTCAGCAGGCTCGCGTTGACCACGAGCAGCAGCGTGCCCACGCCGATGCCGAAGCCGTCGGGGAAGTGGAAGGCCCGGATCGCGTCCCACCAGAGGAAGAACAGGATCGGGATCGAGAAGTAGAAGAAGTAGCGGTGGATGTTCTGGAGGATGAGCGGGAAGCGGCTCTCACCGAAGTACTTGCTCCGCGCGTCGGGGATCGCGCACGCCGGCGGAGCCCAGACGAAGGACCGGTAATAGGCCTTGCGGTAGTAGTAGCAGGTGAGCCGGAACCCGCCGGGTGCCCAGAGGATGAGGATCGCCGGCGACCACTTCCACCAGTCCCCGAAGATCGTCACGTCCGAGTGAGCGCAGTTCGCGCTCAAGCAGGGCGAGTAGAACGGCGAGAGGTAAGGGTCTGCCCAGTAGTACGCGTTCTGGAGTCCCGCCCAGGTGGCGTAGACGACGAAGGCGCCGAGGACGGCGACCGTGATGACCGGCGTCACCCACCAGGCATCGACCCGCCGGGGCGCGCCCGTCATGACCGAGGTGGGCGGCGCCTGCGGTGCGACTGCCGACATCAGACCTCCAACGAGGAGAGAGAGGGGCTCGCGAACGGAGTGCGAAAGTCTCCGGGGCCGCCCCCGGGGGTGTCAAGGAATGAAGAGCGGACTGTCGCGGGTGGCTACTCGAGCCGGAGCTCGATGATCTCTTCGTACTCGGCCGCGGGACGGAGATGTGGGCTCTCCATGAGCACCCGAGCGCAGCTGTTCCAGCGGAGCACGGCGTCGTCGTTCCCCGGCGGCCGGAGCGCCTCGGCCTGCGTGTACCACCGCATCGCACGCGTGAAGCCGACGAAGGCCTCCTGGGGGGCGAGTGGCCCGCCGGACTCGAGCTTCGCCCGGGCGAGGCGCTCCTCGACGATGCCGGCGTAGTAGCAGCGGTCGTACTCCGACGTGAGCTGCTCCAGCAGCGCGCGCGCCCGCCACACGTCCGGCTGGTGGCTGGTCCGGAAGCTGTCGGTGATGGCGAGCAGGTAGAGCGTCACCGCCTGCTGGTTCCCGGGCTCGGTGCGGAGGACGTCCTGGCAGATGCTCTCGGCCTGCTCCGGCTCGTTGAGCAGCCGGTATCTCTCGGCCTTGGAGAGCGCAGCAGGGATGGCCTCGGCGCGCAGCGGTTTCAGCTCGAACACGGGCGCCTCCTCGTCGGAGAGAGCTGGCCGCATTTCTTACCACGAGGCCCGAAAGCGCGCGGGGCCTGCAGGTCGGATCCGGCGATGGTGGAACGCCCGACGTCCGGGGGGGTGCACCATCCGGGTCAGGTGAGGCGGCGCTCGCCCGTCCGGGCGCCCGTCACGGGGCAGCCGTCAGGCGTGCCCCGGAGGTCGACGCTTCGCGTCGTCGGCGTCCGCGCATCGTTGCGAGGGCAATCAGGACCCGGCGAGGGCCGGCGTCGGGACAGACCGTCAGGCGGGACGGGCCTTCACCTTCCGGTAGATGAACAGGACGATCAGGGCGCCGATGATGCTCCCCACGATGCCCGTGGGCTCGAACGCGCTCCCGGTGGCGTTGTGTCCAAAGAGCATGCTGGCGAGGAAGCCGCCGACGAAGGAGCCCACGATTCCGAGGACGATCGTGGCGATCCAGCCCATCGGATCGGCTCCCGGCATGATCGCCCGGGCGATCAGCCCGGCGATGAGTCCCACGACGATCATCGAGATGATTCCCATGGTCGAAGCCCTCCTCTGGTGCGAGACCGGGCAGACCCTGGCGCCATTCCGCGCCCGGACGCAATGGAATCTTCAGGAGGACCGTTCACAGCGGATCGCCACCGCCATGCCGATGGAGGCCTCCAGGGCGTTCCGGGCGCTTCCCTGCCGCACCGCGATCTCCACGAATCCGTGGCTGCCGACGAGGGCCAGCGCCTCGCCCGGTGGAACGTCGCCGTAGGTCCCTCGACCGGTCACGGTCCGCCCGGCGATCGACGCCGTCCACGCACCGACCGCCGAGAGAACCGTGCCCGGAACGTTGGAGATCAGGTTGCCGAACCGGTCCACCGCCTGGACGGCGCCCTCCGCCCCTCCCGGGACGGGCCTCCACGGTGGAAGCTCGACCGACACGAGTGAGTCCAGCGCGACCGCGGGACCGAGGAGCTCGAGTGCCACGCCCCGGGCGAGATGCGCGGCGACCGGAGCGAACACGTCGCGACCGTGGAACGTCGCGCTCGGGGCGGGCGTCCTCCAGAAGCGCGGCTCGGAGAGCTCGACCGCGGCCACCGCCGGATCGGCCTCGAGCGCGCCGAGGAGGAGCCCGTTGTCCGGCCCGACGAGGAGCGAGCCGCTGCTCGACCGGACCGCCACCGCCCTGCGCCGCGTTCCCACCCCCGGATCCACCACCGCGAGGTGGACGGTGCCCGGCGGAAAGTAGGGGGTGACGGTGAGCAGCCGGAATCGCCCGGAGGCGACGTCCTGGGGCGGGATCAGGTGGGTCACGTCCACCACGTCGGCGTCCGGGGCGATGCCGGCGATGACGCCCTTCATCGCGGCGACGTAGCCGTCCTCGAGCCCGAAGTCCGTCAGCAGGGTGATGATCCGCATCGAGAGCGTCCGGGGAGGAGCTTCGCGCCCCGGGCGCGAGCGATCCAGCGAGGACGAAGCAGGGGAACGACCCGTCCCCGCTGGCTGAGATCGCCAGACACCGACGTGCTCCCCGACCGTGGCCGGGGGCGTCCGGGTCAGCGCCCCGCGTCGCCGGAGCCGCCGTCGGTCGGGACGGCGGAGCTCCTCCGGCGGTAGGTGAGGGTGTAGTCGACGGGCCGGGGCAGGTGCTTGCTGCTGATGAGCACCTGGACCCGCAGCGTGTTCCCGTCGGGGAGGAGCGTCCAGACCGCCCTGCGCGCTCCTTCGTCGGCGCGAAAGTCCTGGACCAGCGTCTCGCCCACGAAGCGCTGGCTCAGCTTGCTGGTCTCGCCCTGGCGCGTCCGGTGATCCACCTCGCCTCCGTCGCCGGGGCTGACATCCGGGGTCCGGCACGAGCCGGCGACCGTGATGCTCCCGCCTCCGAAGTCGAACATGTATCGGTCGCAGACCAGCGAGCTCTTGAGGAGCCGGTCGTACGCAATGCCCCGCGCGATGAAGAACATCCCGTCCACCGACCGCTCCACCGCGGCCGGGACGGACGATCGCTCCGCCTGCCCGCCGGCGAACTCGAACTCCCCGGCGTAGCGGCGGCGAAGGGCGTCGAGGTCCGTCGTGCCCGGCTCGGCGCTCGCGTGGAGCGCGGGGGCGAAGACGATGAGGATGATCCAGAGGCGCGGCAACCAGGGAACCAGGGCGGGGGTCGACATCCGGTGCGCCCACGCGGGGTGGCGGGAGAGCATCCGCCGGTCCATCCACGGAATGCTCACCCCCACGAAGAGAAGCGTGATGGCGAGGGGACCCAGCACGGTCCACGCGGCGCGGCCCGGGTCGGCGGCGACGCCGAACAGCCAGAGGCCCCACCAGAAGGTGATCTCTCCCAGGTAGTTGGGGTGGCGGCAGAGGCGCCACAGGCCGGTCTCGAGCACCGTCGACGGATCCCGCCGCGCGCGGAGGAACCTGCGCAGCTGCCGGTCGGCGACGGCCTCGATCGCGATGCCTCCTCCGGTCACAGCCAGCGCGACGACGTCCAGCGCTCCCGGAGGGCGTCCCTCTGCCGCGAGCGCCGGCCACGCGGCGAGCAGCCCGAGGAAGACCCAGGCGGTCGGCAGCAGATGGATCGAGACGAGGCTCGCCGGCCAGTAGAGCCGGCCGGTCCTCGCCCGGATCTCGGCGTAGCGGAAGTCCTCGTCCGCGAGGCCACGCCAGCGGGCCACCCAGTTCCCCGTGAGTCGCACGCCCCACGCCGCGACGAGGACGCAGACGACGATGGCCCGGACGCCCGGGCCCGCAGGCGCGCTGCCGGCCCAGTACGCGGCGATGAAGATCGGGGCCACGCTCCAGTACGGGTCGTAGACGCTCGAGTTGTCGTGACGGAGGCTGAACCCGAAGACCACCAGCGTCGCGGCGACGTCGGCGAGCGCCGCGACGAGGATGGGCCCGCGGCCCCCGAGCGCCCGCCCCAGCGCGAGGGCCACCCCGAGCGCCGCCACGTAGGCGAGGCAGACGCTCACCAGTGCCCGGCGAGGGGCGAGGGGCGGAGGCGCGGCCAGCATCGGTGCCCGAGGATAGAGCACATGAGCGAGGCTAATGGGGTCCGCTCGACGCCTCGTCGCGGGGCGACTACTCGACCGGCCTCATCTTCGAGCTGGATCCCAGAGCCGACGCCGGGTCGCGCTCTGGCGCGCCCCCGTCAGAATGCCCGACTCACCGTCTGCTTCCATCCTCTTCCCTGTCCCCTGGGAAGACTTCTTCCGCCACGCGCCGGTTCCGATGGGCGTCCTCTGCAGGACCCGAGGAGATGCCCGGTTTCACGAGGCGAACGCGGCGAGCGCGGCACAGCTCGGCCTCGCACCCGCCGAGATGGCGGGACGATCGGCGCTGGAGCTCGGGATTCCTCCGCCGCTGGTCCAGGGATGGGTGATGTCGCTCGACGCTGCACACGAGCTCCGCAAGCCGCTGGATGTCCGGTGGCAGCTGTCCACCGGGCACGGCCTGCGGAGCTACACCACGCGGCTCCTTCCCTTCGCGGACGGAGGAGAGTCGACGGAGTACTTCGGCTACGTCAACCAGGACTGGACCGGCGCCCACGAGGTCGACCTCGACGATACCGCGGAGCGCGAGCGGATCGCCGGCGCGCTGGCCGCGGCGCTGACCGACGAGATCGAAGCTCCCCTGGAGCAGCTGCTCTCGCTGATCGGCATCGTCGCCGACGAGGTCAGCGCGCTCGCGGACACCGATCCGACGCTGGAGCTCGAGGAGTGTGGACGGGTGCTCGCCTCGGCGATGCTTCTGGCACGCCGCGCGCACCTTCCGGTCCACGAGCTGCGCGGATTCCTCCGCCCGGTGCCGTACTCGCCGGGGCCGGTCGACGCGAGCGAGGCCATGCGCAGCGCGCTGCGGCTGGTGAGCTCGGAGGTGAAGCGGGCCTGCGGCATCCGCACCCAGCACTTGCCCTCGACGCTGGTCCAGGCCGACGAGCCGAGGCTGCGTCACGCGCTGGTCCGGGTCCTGCTCGAGACCGCCCGCGGGCCGGGGACGGCCTATGCGCGCCTCGGAGACCTGGTGGTCTCGATGTCACGAGAGGTCTCGGTGCTCGAGCTCGTCCTCACCCGGACGGACAGCTGCCCCGTCCCCCAGGGCGATCTCGCGAGCTGCGTGCGCCTGGTTCGCGAGGCCGGGGGACTGCTCCGGGTCGAGCCGCGGGTGGGCCGCGGCTTCCGGGTGCGGATCGCGCTGCCGCTGGTTCAGCTGCGCGACTGAGCGGGAGCGCCGGGGCGTTCACCGACCGCAGATCACCACACGCGCACTCTTTCCTTCGGACCGAGGTAGAGCGTCTCTCCCGCCTTCACGTCGAAGGCCGGGTACCACGCATCGAAGTTCCGAACCGTCTGGGCCCGGAACGGGTCCGGCGCGTGCCCGTCGCTGACCACGAGCTGCCGCATCAAGGGGTCGCGGAACTTGGTGCGCCAGGACTGGGCGTAGGCGAGGAAGAACTGCTGCTCGCCGCTGAACCCCTTGACCACCGGCGCCGGAGCGCCTCCCAGCGTCCCCATCCAGGCGTCGTGGGCCGCGGCGAGCCCCGCGAGGTCGGCGATGTTCTCGCTCAGCGTCTGCTTCCCGTTCACGTGCAGGTCGGGAAAGGGCCGGTACCCATCGAACTGCGTGGCGAGCTGCGCACCGGAGGACTGGAAGTGCGCCAGGTCCTCCTTCGTCCACCAGTTCCGGAGCTTGCCGGTGGAATCGAAGAGCGCGCCCTGATCGTCGAAGCTGTGGCTGATCTCGTGCCCGACGGTCCCGCCGATGGACGCGTAGTTGACCGCTGCCGGAGCGTCGAGCTCGAAGTAGGGCGGCTGGAGGATGCCGGCCGGGATGCTCAGCGCGTTCCGCGCGGGCAGGTTCACCGCGTTGACCACGTGGGGGAGCATGCACCAGGCTTTCCGGTCCACCGGCTTGCCGAGCTTCGCGAGCTCCTGCTGGCGATGGAAGAGGCCGGCGCGGTCCACGTTCCCGACGAGGTCGTCGCGCCGCACCTCCAGGCCCGACCAGTCCTGCCAGCGGTCGGGGTAGCCGACGCCGACGTAAAGCGCCTGCACCTTCGCCTTGGCCTCTGCCTTGGTCGACGGCGCCATCCAGTCGAGCGCATCGATCCGGCGCACGAACGCCGCGGCGATGGACCTCACCATCTCCGAGGCCTTCGCCTTCGCCTGCGGCGTGAAGTGCCGTTCGACGAAGAGTCGGCCCACCCCCTCACCCACCTGGTCGTCCATCCAGTTCTGCGCCCGCTTCCAGCGCGCGGCCTGCTCGGCCGTTCCGGCGAGCACCCTGCCGTAGAAGGCGAAGGCCTCGTCCTGGAAGGGCTTGCCGAGGAACGGTGAGCGGCGGTCGACGGCGTGGAACGTCGCCCAGTCCTTCCATGCGTCGAGCGGCTCGTGGGCGACGAGCGCCGAAAGACCGGCAGTGGCCTTCGGGTGCCAGGCGAAGACCACCGGCTGCTCGGTGAGGGCGGCGGCCTGGAAGAAGCGCGTCCAGTCCATGCCCGGTGCCCGCTTCGCCCATTCGGCTCTGGGCCAGGGGTTGTTGGCGTTCTTGACCTCGAGGGACTCGAGGCGCGTGGCGTGGACCGTCGCCATCTTCGTCTCGAGGTCGAGCACCCGGGCGGCCCGCTTCGCCGCGTCCTGGAGGCCCGCCAGGCCGAGGATCGCCTCGACGTGCTTCCGGTACCCGTCGCGGGTCTGGACCATGTCGCGAGCGGTGGACACGTAGTACTCGCGGTCCGGCATCCCGAGCCCGCCCTGGAGGAGGAAGGGCACGCTGCGCGTCGGCTCGGCGAGATCGGGCGCCACCCAGAGGCCGAACAGGCGCGACGTCTGGAAGACCGTGCAGTCCATCGCGTCGACGTCGGCGCGGAGCTCCTCGCCCAGGTAGGTGGCCAGGTCGGCCCTGGTCTTCACGGCGGCGATGCGCGAGAGCGCCGGCTTCAGCGGGGCGAGGCCCTTCGACTCGGCCGCGGTCTCGTCCATGGCCGAGGCGTAGAAGTCGCCGACCTTCGCCTCCAGCGACCCCGGGGCCGCGCTCGAGCGGGCGGCGGCTTCGAGGATCTCCCGCGTCTGGAGGCGGAGCCGCTCCTCGAGCTCGCCCGAGGCGCCCCACGCGCTCCGGTCGGGCGGGATCTCGGTCGTCCCCAGCCACTTCCCGTTGGCGTAGCGGAAGAAATCGTCGCCCGGGCGAACCGAGCGGTCGATGAAGGCCGCCTCGAGGCCGGTGGGGGCGGACGCCACCCGACCTGCGCCGGCATCCGGGGCAGCCTGGGCGGTGACGACGCCTGCGAGCGCCAGGGCGAGCGGAAGACGCGATGAGAGCATGGGCTCCGCGCTACCCGTTCCCCGCGGAGCGGCGCAAGGAAATCCGCGAGGTGCGTCCGAATTGCCGGTGAACTGCGCGGCATCGCCGTGTCGCATCCATCCAGGTTGCCTCGACCTCGCGCGCCCCGAGTCGGGGTCGCCTCAGCGCAGCTCGGTGAAGGTGACGCGGACCTTGTGGAGCCCGCCGCTGTCCGGGATCTCGCCGAGATCCTCCCAGCCGTCGACCTTGCCCTGGAACGTGTACGGGGTCGACGCCTTGGCCCGCGCCTCGATCTCCGCGGCCGGGAAGGCGAAGTACAGCGGCGCCGGGGTCCCGGCGAGGTAGTGCCCGAAGAGGAACAGGACCAGCGCGTGCTCGTGCGAGTGGAAGCTCGACTTCCACTCGTTGCACTTCGCTGTATCGGTGGCCGGCCAGTTGTAGACCGGAGTGCCCGCGGCGGTGATGCCGGGGATGATCTCCCGGATGGCGTTCTTCGTGTCCACGTACTCGGTCCGCCAGTGTGTCGACGAGTCCGCCACCACCGGGATCCACTTCGGATCGTGCAGTGCCAGCGTCGCCGCCAGCTGATCTGCCTCGGCGAACGCCCACCAGTCCGAGCCGTAGTCGTCGCTGGTCGGAGAGGTGGGCTGCTTCTTCCAGCGGCCGCTGGTGGCGTCGAGCGCGCGGGTGAGCGTGGCGTCGGTCCAGGTCACGAGGAAGTCGCGGAAGGGCCGATCGGCGAGGCGCTTGTCGATCTGGGTGAGCGCCCAGTGAGCCTTCAGCATGTGCCCGTAGTCGCTGTGGAAGCTCCGCCAGAAGCCGAGCGCGTTCACGTTCCCCCAGAAGTACCCGTCGGAGAAGTGTCGATCGCGGATGGCGACGGCAAGGGTCCGGAGCTGGTCGAGCATCCGGTCGCGATCGGACTGCTGCGTGCGGACCGGCTGGACCAGCAGCATGAAGGCGGTGATCGGGTCGAGCTGCGAGACGATGTCGTTCCCGTTCCCGTTGAGGAACGCCTCCGCGGTCAGCGACGCGTTCATCCCGTCCCGGAGCCGCTTGCCGTTCGCATCGAAGTAGGTCGCGGGATCGAAGAGGAGCTGGAGCGTCTGCTCGACGCCGGCCTCCGCCTCGGGATCGCGGGTGACGAAGAAGTACGCGGCCGGCCCCATCACCGTGTACGCCGTGTCCTGGGTCAGCTTCGCTCCGGCGCCGGACGCGTTGCCGTTCGCGTCGAGGTCCGCGAACCATCCGCCCACCGTGCCGTCCCGGGCGTGGTCGAGGAGCCAGCGGTTTCCGGCCCGGACCAGCGCGAGCTTCTCCGGGTCGCCGGTCAGGAGGTACTCGACGGCGTAGCCGAAGGTCTGCCGGCCCAGCATGCGCGGCTTCCGCCCGGTGCTGGCGGTGAGCGCGCCGGTCATCGTGCGCCAGGTGGGGAAGTTGCCCTCGGGCGAGCCCCGGGCCTCGCTCATCGCCCAGTAGGGCATGAGGTCCTGCTGGAGGTGTCCCTGCCCTCCGGCGAGGTCGTTCCACACCGAGGGCGCGAGCGCGGCGGGGGCGCTGCCCGCCGGGGGAGCGGTGTACGCGTACGGATCGGCGGGGGTCGGCTCCGTTTTCTGGCCACAGGCCAGCGCAGCCAGGAGGAGGACGAGCGAGGAGCGGTGAAACGCCCGGCGGGCGGGAACGTGCATGCGGGGTGCGTCTACCTCACGGCGTGGAGCCGGGTCGAGAACTCTCCAGATGCCGCTTCAGGCACGCCAGCGTCCGGAGGTTCTCCTGGCGGAAGCCCCAGAGCAGCGCCGGTCTCAGCAGCGTCCTCAGGCCGCGCAGGTCGATGACGAGATCCAGCTCGCGGAGCACCCGGGTCCCGCCATCGCCGGGCTCGAAGGTGTAGCGGATGCGGGCCTCGACGTCGGTCGAGATCGGGCTGCGGATCATCACCGTGTGCTGGAACCCGATGTGCCTCGGCCGGTCGAACTCGGTGACCTTGCCGGGTTTCTGGATCGGGCCGGCGTCGAGATAGGTCGTCCCGAGACGCACCGGATACGGGGTCACGTCGACCGTCCCGCCGAAGGCGGATGAGTCAGGGAGCCAGCGCCCGTAGTGGGGCAGGTCGGCCACGAGATCGAACACCGCCTCCGGAGGGGCGGCGATCCGACACGTGAACCGGAGGTGGGCCTCGGACATCGGCCTCGATGGTGCCACCGGAGGGCGTTCTCCTCCAGCGCTCCGGGTCGAGGTCGGGAGCTCTGGTCAGGGGCGAGGGTCGCGGGTTCAATGCGCGCATGCAACCGGACCCCTCGTCGAACCGCGCGTGGGCCCTCCTCATCGCGCGATGGATCCTGGGCCTCATCTTCTTCATGGCCGGGTTCTGGAAGGTGTTCAGCCTGGGCCCGCTCGAGCATGCGCGGCGCCTGTTCGTCGAGCCGTACGTCCACACCTTCCTGCCCCGGTGGGCGCTCTGGACGACGGGCACGGTCGTCCCGGTGGTCGAGCTGGTCGCCGGCGGCCTGCTCCTCCTCGGCCTGCGGATCCGCGACGCGCTCCTGGCGCTCGGGGCGGTGCTGGTCCTGGTGACCTTCGGGCACCTGCTCCTCGAGCCGCTCTACGAGTTCCACACCCACGTCATTCCCCGGGCGGCGCTGCTCCTCCTGCTGCTGCTCATGCCCGCGGCGGAGGATCGCTTCTCGATGGATGGCTGGTTGCGGAGGCGCGCGACGTCCCGCTAGCGAAGCAGGCGGTAGACCTTGTTCAGGTCCGCCGGCTTGGCGACGTGGAAGTCGAAGCCGGCCTCGGTGGCGTGAGCCAGGTCCTCCGGCTGGGCGTATCCGGTCAGCGCGATGAGCCGGACACCCGCGAGCCCGGCTTCCTTCCGGATGGCGCGGGCGACCTCGAAGCCGTCCATGTCCGGAAGCCCGATGTCGCAGAAGATGACGTCCGGTCTGATCTCCCGGGCGAGCGCGATGCCCGAGCGTCCGTCGCGCGCGACGTGGGCGCGGTGCCCGGAGATCTCCATGGCCTGCGCGAGGGTGTCTCCGCCGTCCGGATTGTCCTCGATGATGAGGACCAGGCGGCTCGCGGCAGCCGCCGGCGTCGGAGCGACCTCGGCCTCGGGGGGCTTCTGCTCCAGCGGGAGCGTCACCACGAACTCCGAGCCCTGTCCCGGCCCGGGGCTCGTGCCGCTCACCGTGCCGCCGTGCAGCTCGACGAAGCCCTTGACCAGCGCCAGCCCCAGCCCCAGGCCTCCCTGGGTGCGGTCGGTGCCCTGTGCTCCCTGGGCGAAGGGCTGGAACATCCGCTCGACCTGGGCCGGATCCATCCCCACGCCGGTGTCACGAACGGAGAGGACTGCGCGCCCTCCCACCTCCTCGAGGCGCACGGTCACCGTTCCGCCCGCGGGGGTGAACTTCGCCGCGTTCTGGAGCAGGTTCCCGAGCACCTGGGCGATCCGCGTCGCGTCGCCGTCGATCCAGAGTGGTCCCACCGCGTGATCGACGTGAAGCTCGACGCGGCTCTGCTTGAACTGCCAGCGGAGATCGTCGGTGGTCTTCCGGACCACGTCGCGCAGATCGAGGCGATGGCGCTTCAGGCCGACCTTGCCGTGCGAGATGCGGGTCATGTCGAGCAGGTCGTCCACCAGCCGCGTCAGGTACACCGTCTGCCGCTTCAGCACCTCCCTGGCCCGGCCGACCTGCTCGGAGCCGGGAGGCGCATTCTCCAGGAGATAGATGCTGTTCTGGATCGGCGCGAGTGGGTTGCGCAGCTCGTGCGAGAGCACTGCGAGGAAGTCGGTCTTCCGCCGGTCCGCCTCGGCGAGCTCCCGGTTCGCGTTCTGGATCGCTTCCTCGGCGAGCTTCCGCTGGGTGATGTCGCTCGCGGCGCCGAACCACTCGACGATCTCTCCGGCCGGATTCCGGAGGGGGATCGCCCGCGAGAACGTCCAGGCCAGGCTCCCGTCCCGTCGCAGCACCCGGTGCTCGAGCTCGAAGGCGCTCTCGTCCCGGATGACCTCCTGGATCTTCGCCAGGACCCGGGGATGGTCCTCGGGAGGGATGTACGTCTGGAGCCAGGACCGGCTCGGGCGGTCGGTGTCGGGCATGAAGTCCCGGCCGACCAGGGAGCGCATCTCGGTCCAGTCGGGGCTCACGCGGTAGACGATGTCGGAGCTCGCCGTGACCATGGCGCGGAACCGCTCCTCGCCGAGCCGGATCGCCTCGGCGTGCTCGCGCCGCTGCCGGGCGAGCTCCAGCTGTGCTCTGACGCGGACGAGGAGCTCGCGGGCGGAGAAGGGCTTGACGATGTAGTCGTCGGCGCTGGCGCCGACCCCCTCGACGCGGGCCTCCTCACCCGCGCGGGCGGAGAGGAGCACGATCGGCAGCGCTCGCGTGCGCTCGTCGGCGCGCAGCGCGCGAAGGAGCCCGAAGCCGTCCAGGATGGGCATCATCACGTCGCTCAGGACCAGGTCCGGGAGCTTCCGGCGGATCGCCTCCAGCGCCTCGGCGCCGTTCGCGACCATCGTGACCTTCGCGAGTGGGCGCAGCAATCGCTCGAGGTAGCTCCGCATGTCGGCGTTGTCGTCGGCGATGAGGATCTCGGTGGAGGCAGACTCGTCGTCCGGGTACGGGTCCAGCTCCACTCCGAACGGTGTCTTCTCCACCGTCTCGGGCGTGCTCCCTCGGAGCCAGCCGGTGGCCTCCTCGACGAACGCCATGGCTCTGGCCGGGGTGGACGCGGTCGCTCGAGACGATCGGATCCGCTCGGGAGGGAGGTGACGCGTTCCCTTCCGGATGCTCACCGTGAAGCAGGAGCCCCGGCCGGTCTCGCTCTCGACCGTCGCGGTGCCGCCGTGAAACTTGGCGAGCTCTCGCACCAGGGCGAGCCCGATGCCCGTGCCCTCGAAGGTCCGGCCCCGCGCGCCCTCGACCCGGTAGAAGCGCTCGAAGAGGTGCGGGAGGGACTTCGCGTCGATCCCCGTTCCGGTGTCCCGCACCACCAGCCGCAGCGACTCGGCGTCGTCCTCGACGTGGACGCTGACCCCGCCCTCGAAGGTGAACTTGAAGGCGTTGGAGACCAGGTTGAGCACGATCTTCTCCCACATCTCCCGGTCGACGTAGACCGGCTCGGGAGAGGGAGGGCAATCGAGCGTCAGCTCGAGGTTCGCGCGGTCCATGACCGACTGGAACGCGCTGGCGATCTCGGCGGTGAGCGTTCCGACGTCGACCGGCTCGTACGATGCCTGGACCCGTCCCGCCTCGATGCGGCTGAAGTCCAGCAGCGAGTTGACGAGCTTCAGCAGCCGCGTCCCGTTTCGCTGCACCGTGAGCTGGCGCTCGCGCTGCCCGCTCGACAGCGGGTCGGTCCCGTCCGCGAGGCCGTCATCCACGTTGCCGAGCATGAGGGTCAGCGGCGTGCGGAACTCGTGGCTCACGTTGCTGAAGAAGACGGTCTTGGCCTGGTCCAGCTCGGCCAGCGCCTCGGCGCGACGGCGCTCCTCCTCGTACGCGCGCGCGTTGGCGATCGCGGTGGAGAGCTGCGCCGACATGAGATCCAGGAAGTCGCGGTAGCCGCCATCGAGCTCCTGCCGTGGGCTGACGCCGGCGACCAGGACTCCGGCCACGTGGTGGGCGACGTGGACGGGCAGGAGGACCGCGGTCTCCGCGCCCCCGGGCAAGGTGGATCCCTCGGGGCCGAAGCGAGCCCGGAGATCGCCGACGACCTGGGGCCGCTGACCGGCCACCACCACGGCAAGCGGCCACCCTGACGTCGCGGACGCGCCAGCCCGAAGCTCCAGGACGGGTGGGCTGACCGCGCCTCCGACCTCGACGCCCGCGGAGGCGGCCAGGTGCGCCTCGCGTCCGTCCGTGTCGAGCAGGTACAGGAGTGCGAACGGGATGTCCTTCGGATGAAGCGCGAGGGACTCGGCGGCGAGGCGGCACGCCTCTTCGACGGTCTTCGCCTCGGCGGACCGCGCACCGAGCTCGCGGAGCACCCGGACCCGTCGCTCGCCGATCACCTGCGCGGTGATCTCGTGGACGGTGGCGAGCACTCCACCGATTCCGGTCGGCGCGCTCTCGTCGGGGACCGGGCTGTAGGCGACGGTGAAGTGCGTCTCCTCCAGGAAGCCGCGCCGTCGAATGTCGAGCTCGAGATCCTCGGACCAGGTCGAGGGCCCGCCTTTGTAGGGCGTCTCGATGAGTGGGCGGAGGACGTCCCAGATCTCCGACCAGCACTCCCGCACCGGTAACCCGAGCGCCTCCGGATGCTTCTTGCCCAGCACCGGGATGTACGCGTCGTTGTAGATGGAGATGTGATCCGGGCCCCACCAGAGCAGGAGGGGAAAGCGGTTCGCGAGGAGGAACCGGGTCATCATCCGGAGGCTGGGGGACCAGCCTTCCATCGGACCCAGAGCAGTCCTCGACCAGTCCTTGGCGGCGATGAGCTCCGCCATCGAGGGGCTGGATGCCCCGACGGCTCCGGACGAGGGCGATGTCGGCTGGAAATCGTTCATCACTTGGGCTGGAGGTCGCCCGGGAAAATCTAGGTGAGGGTGCCCCCCGTCAAGCCTCGCCGCGGGGGTCTTTCGTTGAGCAGCGGATGTCCCGGATCTCGGTGGAGTGTGGGTCCGGTGCCCGGTACGGTCCCGCGCATGAACCCACGTTCGCTGACGCGCCTCGCCCTTGCGGTGCTGGCCATGCTCGCCGCCTGTGCCACCCCGGCCAGCACCGTCGCTCCCGCCAGCGGCGGTCCCTCGGTGATGCCCATCGAGGAGGCGCTGGTCGACAATGGGGGGGTGGTCCTCTACGTCAAGTCGGTCGGCCACGGGCCGCCGCTGGTGGTCGTCCACGGCGGGCCGGGCGCCTCCCACGACTACCTGCTGCCGAACCTCTACCGGCTCGCCCTGAGCTACCGCCTGGTCTTCATCGACGAGCGCGGGTCGGGCCGGTCACCGCGCCTCGAGGACTCGAAGCAGTACACCGTGGAGAAGATGGCCGACGACGTCGAGGCGGTTCGCGCGGCGCTGCACCTCGGGAAGATCGCGCTGCTCGGTCATTCCTACGGCGGCGTGGTGGTGCAGGCCTACGCCTTCAAGTACCCCGCGAACCTGAGCCACCTCATCCTGGCCAGCACCTTCTCCAGCACCCGCGAGCTCAACGAGGCGCTGGCCCGCCTGAAGCAGGCGATGCCGGCGGACAGGCGGGCGCGCCTCGAGGCGCTGGAGAAGGCGGGTCTCTACGGCAAGGGAGAGATCTGGGAGCGCGGCCGGTACACCGACGAGTACGCGAAGCTCGCCTGGGGCGTGGGCTACTTCCCCGCGCTGTACGGCGCGCGGCCGGACGCGAACTACGACCCGCTCGAGGGGAACACCAAGAACTCCTGGGAGCTCTACCGCGAGATGTGGGGCTCGCACGGCGAGTTCGTCGTCGACGGGAACCTCAAGGAGGTCGAGTGGGTCGACCGGCTCTCCGAGATAAAGGTTCCGACGCTCGTCATCGTGGGAGACCACGACGAGTCGGATCCGGTGATGTCGCGAGAGATGAACGCGAAGATCGCCGGCTCGAAGCTGGTCGTGCTGCCCGACTCGGGGCACATGACGTTCATCGATCAGCCGGACCGGTTCATCCAGGCGATCCGCGACTTCGTTCGCTGACTCCCCGGAGCTCCAGCTGCGGGGCGATCTCCGCGGCGCGCGCGTCGAGCGCCTCGGCGAAGGCGCGCACCCGTCCCGTCCGCCGCACGTCCTGGTGCAGCACCAGATAGACGTCGTCGTGCTCGATGGGCTCCTCCGGCCAGAGGCGCACCAGCTCCGGGAGCGGGTCTGCCATCCAGCAGTGGAGCGCGCCGAGCCCGATGCCGAGGGTGACCGCCAGGACCAGGCCCGACATGTTGTTGGCGCGCAGGACGTAGCGCGCATCGGGAAGCGGGCGGGACCAGGTGCGCATGCCTTCCTCGGGGGCGACGACGTCGTGACCGCGGAGCGAGGAGGACTGCGCGGGAACCGGCCGCCGGTTCACGTAGTCGCGAGAGGCGTAGAACGCGGTCGCGATCCTCGCGATGCGCCGTCCCACGAGCTCCCCGCTGTCCGGCGGGACGTAGCGCACCGCCACGTCCGCTTCCCGGCGGGTGATGTTCAGGCGGGCGGGGCCGGTGAGGAGGTGCGCGCGGATGTCCGGGTGCCGGTCGCGCAGCGCCCGGAGCGCGGGGAGGACCAGGATGCGGGCGAGTGCGTCGGTGGTCGCGATCCGCAGGACGCCGGAGACGGTGCGGTCCGCTCCCAGGGCGCGTCGCTCCAGCGAGAGGGCGCCGTCCTCCATCCGCTCGGCCGCCTCGCGAAGTCCCTCCGCGGGCTCGGTCAGCACGTACCGGTCGCGGACTCGCTCGAAGAGCGTGAGCCCCAGCTCCTTCTCCAGGGCACGGACCCGCCGACCGACCGTCGTGTAGTCCACCCCGAGCACCCGCCCGGCCGCAGCCAGCGTCCCGGCCCGGGCGACGGCGAGAAACGTCCGGATCTCTTCCCAGTCGGCCATGCCATGCGTTTTTGCATGGTACGTGGGCGTAGATCCAGGGCATCGACCAAGGGAGGCGTGCATCCATGCCTCATGAGGACGAACTCACCCCGCTGGACCTTGGTGGCGACGAGCTTCGGGCTGGGGATGGCGCTGCTCGACGTGACGGCGGGGAACGTCGCCGTCCCGAGCATCCAGCAAGACTTCGGGACCGGCATCGCCGGCCTGTCCTGGGTGATCGACGGCTACACGCTGGCCTTCGCGAGCGCGCTGCTCCTGGCCGGCGGGCTGGGTGACCGCCTCGGCGCGCGGCGCGTCTTCGCCAGCGGCCTGGTGGTGTTCACGGTCGCGTCGATCCTCTGCGGCGTCGCGCCCACCATCGGCCTGCTCATCGCCGCGCGGATGCTGCAGGGACTGGGGGCCGCCCTGTTCATGCCCTCGTCGCTGGCGCTGCTCGCTCGCGCTTACCCCGAGCCGCGGGAGCGCGCGCGCGCCATCGGCGTCTGGAGCGCGCTCACCGCGATCGCCGGCGGGAGCGGACCGCTGGTGGGCGGCATCCTGACCTCCACCCTGGGGTGGCGCAGCATCTTCCTGGTCAACCTCCCGCTGGGCATCGCTGGGGTCCTGCTGACGGCGCGTTTCGTGCGGCCGACGCCGCCCGCCCGTGCGCGGACGCTCGACCTTCCGGCCCAGGGGGTCGCCGCGGTGTCGCTGGGGAGCGTCACCTGGGCGCTGGTCGAGCGGGCGGAGCGCGGGTGGGGTTCCCCGGCGGTGCTGGGCGCGCTGCTCGCGGGCGTGGCCGGACTCGCGCTGTTCGTCTGGATGGAGAGCTCCGGGGCGGAGCCGATGCTCCCTCCGAGGCTGTTCCAGCACCGGATCTTTGCGACGACCTCGGCGGGAGCGCTGCTGTACGCCGCGGCGTTCTTCGGCGGCCTCCTCGTGCTCTCCATCTACTTCCAGCGGGTACGCGGAGAGGCGGCGGCGCTCGCCGGTCTCCACATCAGCGCCATCAGCGCGACCTTCGGTCTGGCGAGCGTCGTGGGCGGGAAGTTCGCCGCCCGCCACGGCCCGCGCGCGTCGATCCTCACCGGTCTGCTCCTGCTCGCCGTCGGCGCCTTCGGACTGTCGCTGGCCACGCCCGGTGGCTCCTTCGGGATCCTCGGGCCGCTGCTCGCGCTGGTCGGGTTCGGCGCCGGGCTGGTCGCCCCGCCCATGAACGCGGCGATCCTCGCCAGCGTCGAGCCGTCTCTCGCCGGCATCGGCAGCGGCGTGCTCAACGCCAGCCGGCAGATCGGCACCGCGCTCGGCGTGGCCTTCTTCGCCTCGCTCTTCGTCGCGGACCGTGCGCCGCTCCGGGCGGTGCAGCTGGCGATGCTGGGGGCCGGAGTCCTCTACCTGGCCGCGGCTGCGGTCGTGGCGCTCGGGCGCCCGGCGGCGAGCGCGGCCCGGATCCCGGCTCCGTCGACCGTGCCCTCCATCGACCGGGCGGCCTGAGTCCGACCCGCGCCGGACCGGAGATCGGCGACGCTCGTGCTGCCTCGACGGCCGATGGTCCAGCAGCGTCACGGCCGTCACCGGAACCTCCGGCTGCGCGATCCGAGCACCCGCCGGACCGGCTGACCGAGAGGAGCGCGGTCTTCGACGCAGCCAGGTCGCCGGACAGTCGCGACGCCTGCACTCGGCGCTAGAGTGCCGAGCGCGTGAGCCGGCCACCTCTGAGGCTGAGGAGAACGCTGGGGTGGGGCGACGGGCTCGCGCTGGTCGTCGGCATCATGGTGGGCTCGGGGATCTTCCGGACCCCCGGGCTGGTCGCGAGCTCCCTCGGTCGGCCGGCGCTCACCTTCGTCGCCTGGGCGCTGGGTGGAGCGGTGGGTCTCCTCGGCGCGCTGGTCTTCGCCGAGCTCGCGACCCGGCACCCCCACGCGGGCGGGAAGTACGTCTACGCCCGCGAGAGCTTCGGGCGACGCGCCGGTTTCGTCGTGGGCTGGGTCGAGGCGCTCACCTACTGCTCGGCGGTGGCCGCCATCGCCGTGGTCTGCGGTGACTACCTGTCCCGTCTCGTGGGCTGGCCGCCGCGGGTCGCCTCGGCCGTCGGTGTCCTGCTCATCCTCGCGCTGACCGCCGTGCACCTGGTCGGGGTCCGCCTCGGGACGATGGCCCAGAACCTGGTCACCGCGGCCAAGGTCCTCGCCCTCGTCGGGGTCCTCGTGGTCGCCGCCGTCGCGGGAACCGGGGCCGGCTGGTCGGGAAGCCTCCCCGGCGCTCCCACGGGAGGCGCGATCCTCGGCGCCATGGCCGTCGCCTTCCAGGCGGTGATCTGGAGCTACTACGGCTATCCGGACGCGGCGAAGATCGCCGAGGAGATGAAAGATCCGGATCGCTCGCTGCCCCGGGTCTTCCTCGGCGGCATCGCGTCGGTGACCGCGCTGTACCTGCTGCTCAACGCGGCGTTCGTCCACGTCCTCCCGTTCGAACGCATCGCCACCTCCACCCTCGTGGCGGGCGACGCCGCCGAGGCGATGTTCGGCCACCGGGCGGGGGCGGTCATGTCGGCGCTGGCGCTGCTCGTCGTCCTCGCCTCGCTCAACGGGAACCTCTTCGTCACCCCGCGGGTGATCTTCGGGCTCTCTCGCGACGGTCTCGGGCCGCGAGCGCTGTCCCGGGTGAATCCGGGCGGAACGCCATGGTCCGCACTCCTCGTGGTCGCCGCCGTCTCCGTCGTGCTCGCGGCGACCGGAACCTTCGAGCGGCTGCTCTCGCTGGCGATCACCTTCATCCTGGTGACCGACGGATTCATGGTGGTCGTCCTGTTCAGGCTCCGCGCGGGGCGACCCGCCGCCCCGTTCCGGGTTCCGCTCTACCCGGTGCTCCCGCTCCTGTTCCTCGGGATCTACGTGCTGCTGCTGGTCGGAGCGTTGATCCAGCAGTCGACCATCACCCTCACCGGCCTGGCGGTGCTGGCCCTAGTCGGCTTCGTGAGCTGGTGGGTCGTGGACGAGGCCGAGCCCGCGAGCGCGACGGATCAACCGACGGCGTAGTCGTCGCCGTAGTACTTGCTGGTGATCCGGGTGTGGAAGTTGATGGCCTTGATCGGCTCGTACTTCGGCGCACCGAGCCCTGGCAGGACCTCCAGCACCTCGTCCTCCCAGAGGTAGATCGCCATGGGAATCGAAACCCTGGGGCGCTGCCGCTCGTCGGCGAGGCGGGGCGGGCTCACCCGGTGCGTCGTCGAGGGAAAGACGTCGTTGGAGATCCGCTGCACGTAGTCGCCGGTGTTGAGGATGATCGAGCCCCGCGGAGCAGCGAGCCGGATCCACTTCCCGTTCGCCCGGTTGAGGATCTGCAGCCCCTCGACGCGCGACGCGGGGAGGAAGGTGAAGAGGTCCACGTCCTCGTGGCCCAGCATCCGCCCGGCGCCGGTCGCCTCGTCCGCCGCGCTCATCGGCGGGTAGTGGTTGAGCCGCAGCCCGAAGTTCGTGCCGGTGAGCCGGCGGTCGTAGAGGTGCGGGTCGCAGCCCAGAGAGCGCAGCAGGCTCTGCATCACCGGAAGGATGAGTCGACCGTGGGCCTGGGTCACCTGGCGGAAGAACGCCTCGTATCCCGGCCGCGGCCAGAAGTCGTCCTCGCGGTAGCTCGGATCATCGTCGAGATCGAACGCGCGCCGGCAGAACACCCATCCCTCGACGAGGTCGGGATGGATGTCGCTGGTCTCCTTGATCGGGAAGTAACCCTGGTTCACCGAGCCGAAGCGGCTGGCGCGGTAGCGTAGCTTTTCCTCCAGCGAGGTCCCGGTGAGCAGCTCGAGGATCCGCACGTCTGCTTCGTCGTACAGCGCGACGTCGACCCCGTGGCCCTCGACGATGGCGAAGCCCAGGCGGCGCAGCGCGTCGCCCAGCTCGGTCGCGAAGGCTTGCTTGTCGGCCTCGTTGCCGTGGAGGAACCGGCCGATGTCGCAGGTGGGGATGCGGGTCTCCTCGTCGAAGTCCTCGGCGTGGTTCGCCTCGGCGAGGTGGTACTCCTGCCGCTTGTCGACCTGGTCGTACCGGCGAAAGGCCTGGTTCGTCGCGTCGATGCCCTGTGTCTTGCGGTCGCTCACGTTGCGCCCTCCGGGCGTGGCGGACGTTACCAGCCTGCGGTCGTCAGGGGGTCCTGGCCAGGCAGGTGACCTCGAGAACGCGGAGGCCGGGTGCGCCGGTCAACAGGAACTTGCCCCGGGGAAGGGCCACCGCGTCGTGGGTGCCGAGGTTCGCCGGGGTCGGCCCGTCGATCGAGCCGGATCCCTCGCGGACGAAGAGGAAGTGCAGGTCGTCGGCGTCCTGGAGCTCGACGCTTCCCGCGCTCCGGAACTCGAGGGCCCGTGCGGTCGCGAGGCCGCCGCTCGCGGCATGGAGCCCGAGGTCGCGTGCCTCGATGTCTGGCGTGAGGAGAACGCGCGGACAGCGATCGGCGACTGCGTGGAGGAAGCGCTGACCGGAGCGGAGACGATCGGGCGCCCGGGTCGGTGAAGGAAGGGCCCTCTCGTGATCGATCGAGGTGGGGTGCCAGGCCGGGGAGGCGATCTCCACGACCTCGAATCCGGCGCTCGCCTGCAGCACCTGGTGCCGGAGACCCGGCGGCTGCATGACCAGATCCCCGGCGCGGAACGCGAACGGCGGCCCCTGCTCCTCGTAGACCAGCTGTGCCTCGCCGCAGAGGCAGTAGATGAGCTGGAGCCGGACCGCGTGATGGTGGACACGATCGTTGACCGGCCCGCCCCGTGCCGCGCGGATGTGGCTGGCGACCCAGCGGCCGCCGAGACGCGAGGGCAGGAGGTCACGGTAGAGCAGACCGGCGCGCCCCTCGTGAACCGGGGTGTCGGCGAGGCGGGTGTGGACGAAGGCGGGCGCTGGTGGGGGGAGGTCCCGGGCTTTCGGTGTCACCTCGACCACGAGGCCACCCGGCCCGGTGTGCCGCCCGGGCAGGACGTCGCCGCCGGCGGGCACGACGAGCTCGGCTGCCCCGCGGTGGGCGCGGTCGAGCTCGAGGCGGAGCCCGTGCCCGGTCATCACGGCCTGGGACGGATCGTCGGCGGGAGCGATCTCCTCGAGGCGGAAGCCGTGGCGCTCGAGGAACTCGATGGTCGCGTCCAGCGGATCGGCGGGGACGCGAACCGCCGCGCGCCGATCTCGTCCGTCCGTGCTCAAGGCGGCGCGAGCTCCTCGACGACCAGCGACATGGGGATGAGCCCGGTGCGATCGAGGCCGTCGAGGAGCGCCTTCATCGGCAGCGGGCCGTGGCGGGACATCTTCGCGATGAGCTCGTCGGTCATCGCCTTGCCCACGACGTACGTCGTTCCGTAGCTCGGGCGGCGCAGCCAGAGCAGCTGCTCGCCGCGGACGGTGCGCCCGTCGAGCCGGAGCCAGCCGCGTGGAGTGGCCTTCGACGCGAACTCGCTGGCCTGCTCGAGCGTCCACGTGTTGTCGTGCATGTGGAGGTCGCCGAGGGCGCGCGCGGCGCGCTGCCCGAGCATCACGTAGACGAGCTCGCGCGAGCGGGTGCGGCCCTCGAAGAGCCCCGCATGCATCATCAGCTCCTCGAGAGCGGTGGCGAACCCCTCGGTGCGGGTGTTGAAGATGTTGTAGAGGGCCGGGCGCTGTCGGACGGGGTCGGCCGGCGGCTCGTGCGCGAGCACCGCGAGATCCATGAAGTGCCACATGTGCAGCCGGAGGAGCATCGGGTCGCGGGCCTCGACCTCGGAGAAGAACTCGAGGGGCGGCTTGGGATTGAATCCTCCGGGAAGCGTGGAGAGCGCCGGACCCATCCAGTCCTTCCAGGTGATGTAGTCGTTGTCCCGGAGGAAACGGATCCACGTCTTCACCGTCTCGTCGAAGCGGCGCTGGTGCTCCTGAACGGTCGTCGCCGGCAGCTGGGGCGGCAGGGCGCGGTTCTTCAGCTCCTCCGCGGCGAGCGTCGCGCGAGCGCGTCCCAGCTCGCGCTCGTGGAGCGCCACCAGCTGGGCGTGGGTGTAGGGGACCAGCGCGACGTTCGCGAGGTACCAGTCGTAGTTGTCCACGCCGACGCCGGAGGGACCGGTCTTCGTCGTGGCCTGCTGCTCGACCCAGCGGCGATAGTCCTCGGTCGCGGCGAGGGCGGCCTTCACCGCGGAAGCGAGCGAGGCGCTGGAGGCGACCTTGGGCGCCAACCCCGTGAGGGCCGAGATCTGCTCTCCGATCGGGAGGCCGGCCATCCGCCAGAGGTCCTTCCCGTTGCCGGTGAGGTTCGTCCGCGCCTGGGTGAGGAGCGGCGGGATGGCGCGGAGACCCGCGAGGAGCCCCTTCTCCGCCGCGGGCGAGAGCGGGAACTTGAGAGCCCAGAGCTCCACGGCACCATCGGCCCACTCGGCCTCGCGGGCGGGCTGGTCGGACTGCTCGTCGAAGACCGTCATGTAGAACGACGGGTCACGGGTCCACGGGCTGAGGACGCGGTGGTCGAAGTCGAGCCCGCTCATCTCCGCCCGGATGAGCTTGACGTCGTTCCGCAGCGGCAGCGGCGCGCCGGACACGTCGAGCCCGTTCACCCGCGCGAGCCAGCCCGGAAGCGCCTTGGCCTGCGCGGCCATCGCCTTCGGCGAGTAGTCCGGGACGCCGTCGACCCGGGGCGGACGCTGGAAGTCGCGCCACTGCGTGAAGAGGCTCGCGACCTCCTTCTGACTGACCGGAGCCGCGAGCGAGGAGAGGGGGACGAGCGTCAGAACGAGCCAGGCAGAGCGCGTCATGGGCCCGGCACTGTACAGGGAGCGTCGCTCAGTGCGTGGAGAGAAAGGCGCGCAGCTTCTTCTCGATGAACGCCAGGTCGGCGGGATCGACGCCGGCCCCGGCGGGGTGACCCCACAGGGTTGGAATCGGGGCGAGGGTCACGGTGCGGATCCACCCGCTCTCCAGCCTGGCGTCGCCGACCGGGAAGTAGAGGTCGGTCGCCGACGGCATGTAGAGCACCGGGACGACGATGGACCGAAGCGCCCTCTCGGTGCTCCCGCCGAACCCGGGCGTGGTGCCAACGTCGTGCTGCTGCCAGGTCCGCATCTGCAGGATCAGGTCGTTGGCGTCGGAGCCGGCGAAGAACTCCTTCGTCTGCGCCTCGGCGTACTGCGCGAGGCTCATGCTGGCCGAGGCGGGATCGGTCTTCTTCCACAGCTCGCGCCGCCACCACTCCTGGGAGTAGAGCCAGGGAAGCCAGATGGCGCTGGCGGTCTCGATGCCGCGGACGGGCTGCCCGGTGTAGTCGCCGCCCTTGAACGCCGGGTCGAGGGCGATGGCGCGGATCTGCGACTCCAGGCGCACGATGCCGTGCGGCCAGCAGCGGGCGGTGCCGGCGGTGGCGACGATCCGGTCGATGAACCTCGGCTGGCTGACCGCCCACTGGAACGCCTGCTCGGCGCCCATGGAGAACCCGACGACGGCCTTCAGGTGGTGGATGCCGAGGCCGTCCTCGAGGAGGCGGCGCACCGCCTCGACGTTGTCGCGGATGGTGGTGACGGGAAAGCGCGGGCCGTGGAAGGGCTCGGGGGTGTTGCTGGGGCTGGACGAGCGGCCGTTGCCGAACAGCTCGGTCATGATCAGGAAGTGCTTTCGCGGGTCGAGCGCGCGGCCCTCGCCGATCAGCCAGTCGTACCCGTCGCTCCGGGCCATGTAGTGCGAGGGCAGGAGGACGGCGTTGTCCTTCGCCGCGTTGAGCGTTCCGTAGGTCCCGTAGACGACGACCGCCTTCGGGAGCGTGACGCCGCTCTCGAGCTTGAAGCTCTCGAGGGTGAAGGAGCCCGGCGCGGGCCCCGGCTTCTTCGCCGGCTCGTCCGCCCGCGCGACGGAGCCGAGGAGGACGACGAGCGCGAGGGGAACGAGGAGTCGCTCGACGCGATTGCATGAAGCCGACCTGGCTCGAGGAGTCATGACCCGGAGCTGACCTGATCGTGGCCGGCGAGGCCAGGCCACTTGCGCTGGCGAAGGGTCGAGCCCCGGTGGACACCGCCGGCGGCTTTCCAGCTGTGGAACGCAACGGGCCGGGGTAGAGGCCGGAGCGTGATCGACCTCCGCTCGCTCCTGCTTCTCTTGCTCCTGGGCGCCGCTCCGGCGCTCGCCGACGAGGGCATGTGGCTCCCCAACGATTTCCCCTCCACCAGGGTCCAGGCCGCGTACGGCTTCGCGCCCTCTCAGCAATGGCTGGATCGGGTCCGGCTCGGGGCGGTCAAGCTGTCGAATGGGTGCTCCGCCAGCTTCGTATCGACGGGCGGTCTGGTGATGACCAATCACCACTGCGCACGGGAGTGTGTGCAGGACCTGTCGACACCCAGGGCCGACCATCTGGAAAAGGGCTTCTTCGCGGCGGCGCCGAAGGACGAGCGTCGATGCCCGAACATCGAGGCCGATCAGCTGGTGTCGATCACCGACGTGACCGACCGGATCCACGCCGCGACGGCGGGAAGGGATGGCGAGGCCTTCGCGACGGCCCTGCGCCAGGAGAGCGCGCGCATCGAGGGAGCGTGCACCACCGGCTCCGAGGTGCGGTGCGACGTCGTCAACCTGTTCCACGGCGGGAAGTACCACCTCTACACGTACCGCCGGTTCCAGGACGTGCGGCTGGTCTTCGCGCCCGAGTTCCCGATGGCCGCGTTCGGCGGATACGCGGACAACTTCGAGTTCCCGCGCTACGGCTTCGACGTCGCCTTCCTTCGGGTGTACCGGAGCGACGCGCCGGTCCAGACACCGGACGCCCTCCAGTGGTCGGCGACCCCGGTACGCGAGGGAGATCTGGTCTTCGTGCCGGGAAATCCGGGCGGGACCGAGCGGGTCTCGACCGTCGAGCAGCTCTCGCTCGAGCGCGACGTGGTCCTGCCCTGGATCCTGGTGCGGGCGGGTCAGCTGCGGGGAACGCTCCTCCAGTTCTCGTCCGAGAATCCCGAGCTCTTCCGCATCAGCCGCGCACGCATCCGGACCGTGGAGAACGGTCTGAAGGCGCTCGGCGGCCGCCGGGCCTGGCTCGCCGATCCGGCCAACTTCGAGCGCAAGCGCGCCGAGGACGCGGAGCTCCGGGCCGCGGTGAAGAAGGACCCGGCGAAGGAGGCGCGATTCGGCCCGGCGTGGAAGGGAATCGCGGATGCGGTGCAGGCCGAGCGCGAGCTGTTCGTCCGCTACGAGCTCGCGGAGACGAAGTCCGCAATCCCCTCGGACCTGTTCGACTACGCGCGGCTGCTGGTGCGCGCTGCGGAGGAGCGGCCGAAGCCCTCGCCGGAGCGGCTGCGCGAGTTCGGCGATGCGCGGCTACCCTTGATCGAGACCAGGCTGCTGCGGCCGGTGCCGGTGCCGCGCTCGCTGGAGCAAGTGCTGGTCACCTTCGGGCTCCGCGCGCTCCGGGACACGTTCGGCCCGGACGATCCGCTGGTCCAGGCGGCGATCGGGAAGCGAAGCCCGGAGGAGGTCGCTCGCGAGGCGGTCGCGGGCTCGCGGCTCGATGATCCGAAGGTCCGCGAGGCGCTGTGGAAGGGTGGCGCCGCTGCGGTCGCCGCATCGAGCGATCCGATGATCGCGCTCGCGCGGCGGCTGGACCCGCAGGCCCGGGCCGTGCGCAAGGAGTACGAGAACCGCGTCCAGGGAGCGCTGGCGCGGAACGGGGAGCTCCTGTTCCAGGCAGCGGTCGCGGTCCACGGGACGTCGGGCTACCCGGATGGGACGTTGACGCTCCGTCTGTCGTACGGGACCGTCGCGGGATGGACCGAGTCCGGGAAGCAGGTCCCGGCGATGACGCATCTCTCCGGGCTCTACGCGCGGAACACCGGGCAGTTCCCGTTCGCGGTGGCGCCGACCTGGCTCGCCGCCCGCCCGCGGCTGGACCCGGAGATGCCGTTCGATCTCGCGACCACCAACGACATCATCGGTGGGAACTCGGGCTCTCCGCTCATCGACCGGAACGGCCAGGTCGTGGCCCTCATCTTCGATGGGAACCGGGACTCGCTGGGCGGCGACTACGCCTACGACGGGGCGACGAACCGGGCGGTGGCGCTTCACGGCACCGCGATCCTCGAGGGCCTGGAGAAGGTGTACGGCGCGGGGCGGCTGGCGAAGGAGATCCGGACCCGCTGAGCGCGGCCGGAGCCCACGGGGCGGCGCCGCAGGACTCGACGCGCTGCTGGCTGCACGGCTCCCCCCTCCCGGTGCTGTCGACTCCATGCTCGGGCGCTCGGGGTCGGATGGGCAAGTCCGGCGAAATTTCGTAAGGGTGCGATGCCCCCAGCCGGAGCCCCTCGATGCCCACCCCTTCCGTCCAGTCGTTCAGCGCCCAGGTCCGGACCACCCCTCCGCGCGAGAAGACGTTCCCGGCGACCGCCGATGTCGCCGCGGCGCTCCGGACCGCCAGGTCGTGGGTCGAGGAGCAGGCCAGGGCGTTCATCGAGGAGCACTCGCTGCCGCGCAATCCCTGGGAGGCCGGAGCCATCTTCGCGGGGGAAGGCTCGCGCGGGGATCCCGTTGCCGAGCTGGATGTCTACACCTCGGAAGGTGAGTACGTCTTCGACTGGGACGACGACGACTGAGCCGCGCCCCATGTCCGGGACCGAGATCGAGGCCATCCGCGAGCTGCTGGGCTCGAAGCCGCGGCCGACCGGATGGGCGGAACGGAGGGTTCGTCTCGACGAGGTCGGATCGACCTGGCCGGTTGCCGATGACGTGCGTGTCGAGCCGGTGGATCTCGGCGGCATCCCCGGAGAGTGGTCGACGACGCCCGGCAGCGACGCCTCGAAGGTCCTCGTGTTCTTTCACGGCGGCGGGTTCTGTTCCGGCTCCATCCTGAGCCATCGCCGGCTGGTGACGGAGGCGGGCAGGAAGGCAGGACGACGGACGCTTGCAGTTGGCTATCGACTGGCGCCGGAGCACCCGTTTCCCGCGGCGTTTGCCGATGCCTTGACCGCGTGGCGGTTCCTTCGAGAGCAGGGCATCGCTGCGAAGGACATCGCGATCGGAGGAGACAGCGCCGGCGGCGGGCTCGCGGTGGTGCTGATGAACCACCTGCGTGATGCGAGGAGCGAGCTTCCGGCGTGCGCGTGGCTGGTCTCGCCATGGACGGACCTGGCGATGACCGGATCGATGCTCGCGGCGAAGGAGGCGGTCGATCCGCTCATCCACGAGGGCTACCTGCGAGAGCTCGCCGAGGCCTACGTGCCGAAGAGCATGGACCGCACCGATCCGCGGGTCTCACCGCTCTACTCGAACCTGGCGGGTCTCCCGCCGATGCTGATCCAGGTCGGCTCCGACGAGACGCTGCTCGCCGACGCGACGCGCCTCGCCGCGGCCGCCGGTGCCGCAGCCGTGGCGGTGACCCTCGAGATCTGGCCGCACATGATCCACGCCTGGCCGGTGTGGAACGCCCGGCTGGCGCCTGGCCGCGAGGCGCTGGCTCGCGCCGGAGCGTTCATCCGCCAGCACTCCTGAGCCGGTCGCTAGGAGCCGCTCGCCCCGAGCGAACGCTCGAGGGGACCTGCGGCGGGTCGCTGGAACGGGACCATGTTGTGGAACACGGCGATGGACCAGGACCCACCGTCCCGGACTGCGACGAGGCTCGCGAGGGTCCGGGGAAACGGTCCCCAGGGCGTTCCGTCCTTCTGGCGGAGGGCCAGGGCGACGGAGGCGGTGGCGACGTCGGGGCGGAGAAACCTGATGCCCTCGACGGTCGCGGTGAGGGTCGTGCCCCGGAACATCGTGGCGAAGATCTCGTCGTGGCCGCGGGCGATGACGTCCCGGCCCCGGGCGTGCAGACCCATGACGTTGGTGAAGTCGGCGTCCGCCGCGAACTGACGCGCGAAGGCAGTCCCGTCGTGGGCGTTCCAGCCTGCGACCAGTCCATCGACCAGCTTGCGGACCTCGAGCTCGTCCTGGGTAGGGGTCATGTCGTCCGTCTCCTCGCCCCGGCGGGGCCCGGCTTGACATCATGTCAAGTGCGGGGTACGTCTAGCGGAGTGCTTGACACGGTGTCAAGTAGGGCCTCGATGGACGATCGGACGAGCAGGACGCGCATCCTGGATTCGGCGCTCACCCTCATCGAGTCGAGAGGCGGAGCCGACGTGACGATGGCGGAGATCGCCCGGGCGGCTGAGGTCTCGCGTCAGGCGATCTACCTCCACTTCGCCGATCGGGCCGACCTCCTCCTCGCCGTGGTTCGCCACGTCGACGAGCGACGCGGGTTGCCCGCGGAGCTGCGGAAGATCGTGGAGGCGCCGAGCGGTACGGCGTCCCTGGAGGAGATGGTCGCCCTGCAGGCGCGGATGAATCCGCGCGTCTGGGCGGTGGCCCGCGCGCTCGACGCGGTTCGGCGGCGGGACCCCGAGGTGGAGCGGTCGTGGCAGGACCGGCTTGCGAACCGCCTCCGGGGGTGTCGGGAGATCGTCGGCCGGCTGGCCCGCGAGGGAAGTCTCCGCCCGGGACTCGGGGAGCGCGAGGCAGCCGATCTGCTCTGGAGCATCACCTCGCTCCGCAGCTGGGAGGACCTGGTGCTCGAGCGGGGCTGGACCGCCGAGCAGTACCGGCGACGCGTCACCGTTCTCCTGGTCGAGACGCTGACCGGCGCGCGGTCGCCGGCGCCGAGGGCCCGGCGGGGTCGCTAGCTCCGGAGGCGACGCATCAGCGCGACCCGGTATGCGTGCGCCACGAGCGGACGAGGGCTTCGGCCGCGCGAAGGACGTCGTCTTCCGACGTGCCGCGGCCGAGGGTCAGGCGGACCGAGCCGACGGCCTGCTCGGGCGGGACGCCCATGGCGAGGATGACGGCCGAGGCGCTCTCGTGTCCCTCGTGGCAGGCCGAGCCGGTCGACGCGGCGATCCCGGAGGCTCCCTCGAGGACGGCGGTGCCGGAGGCGTCCGGGAACCGGACGTTGAGCGTGTTCGGGAGCCGCAGGTCGCGATGTCCGTTGAGGGCGAGCCCGGGGACGTCGCTCACGAGACGGTTCCAGAGGAGGTCACGGAGGGTCCGCATCCGTGCCGCGGTCGCCTGGAGGTCGCGCGTCACCAGCTCGCAGGCGACGCCGAGGCCGACGATCGAGGCGACGTTCTCGGTCCCCGGCCGGAGACCGCGCTCGTGGCTCGCCCCGAGGACGACGGGGGCCAGCGGCGTGCCGCGCCGGACGTACAGCGCTCCGACTCCCTTGGGCGCGTAGAGCTTGTGACCGGCGACGGAGAGCAGGTCCACCTCGAGCTCGCGGACCCGGACGGGGACCTTGCCGACCGACTGGGCGGCGTCGGTGTGAACGACCGCGCCCGAGGCGTGCGCGAGCTGGGCGAGGTCCGCCACCGGCTGGAGCACGCCCGTCTCGTTGTTCGAGTGCATCACGGTGACGAGCGCGGTGTCCGTCCGGATGGCGTCTCGGGCGTGGTCGAGCCGGGCGCGTCCGTCGGCGTCGACGCCGAGACGAGTCACCGCGAAGCCCTGCCTCTCGAGGAAAGCGGAGGGGCGCGCGGTGGCCGGGTGCTCGATGGTCGTGGTGACGAGCCGCCCCTTCCGCTCGAGCGCGTCCATCACGCCGCGGATGGCGAGGTTGTTCGCCTCGGTGCCGCCGGAGGTGAAGAGGATCTCCTCCGGGTCGCACCCCAGCGCGGCGGCCACCTGCTCCCGCGCGAGGGCGACGGCCTTCCGGGCGCGAATCCCGTACGGGTGGGTGCTCGAGGGGTTGCCGAAGTGCTCGCGAAGAAACGGCAGCATCGCGTCGACGACCTCGGGGAGGAGGGGAGTCGTCGCGTTGTGGTCCAGGTAGATGGGGTCCATGGCGGACGGAGGATCTTCTACCGTCCCTGGTACAGGCCGACGAGGTTCCCTGCCGGATCGCGAAGGATTGCGAAGGAGTCACCGGGACCGAGCGCCATGCGCGGGGTCACGGTCTCGCCGCCGAGCTCGCGGACCCGTTCGAGCGTGCGGTCGATGTCCTCGACCATGACGTAGGGAAGGATTCCCGGGTCTCGCGCGGGAGGTCGCCCGATGATCCAGGAGCCGCTCACCGCGCCGGTCGTGTCGTCGAACGCGAGCGCCCCATCGCCGCGGGTCCGGACCGTCCAGCCGAACAGCTTCACGTAGAACGTCGAGGAGACCTGGACGTCGGTCGCCGGGATCTCGAGGTAACAGATCTTCCCCGCCTGCATACGACCTCCTGCGAGCTCCGGGCCATCCTGAGCCGTCTGGGAGGTCCCCGACAAGCAACGGAAGCGGGTTCGGTCAGGGAGCGGCAATCGGTCTAGCCTGGCGCCCGATGCGAGCGGCGTGGCTCATCGTGGTGGGTGCAGTGGGATGCGCGACCTCCAGTCCGGCGCCCTCCGCGGAGCCTCCGTCGCGCGTCATGGTCCCGGAGCCCGGCGGTCAGGTCACGCTCGCCGTGCGCCAGGAGCTCGGGTTGGAGCTCGAGGCAAACCCGACGACCGGCTACGGGTGGGAGGTCGTGCCTCCGGTTCCGGAGGTGCTCACGGTGGTCGACGCCGGGACGTACCGCGCGTCTTCCGTCACCGAGCCCGGGATGGGCTCGGGCGGCACCACGTCGTTCGTCTTCCGCGCCCTCCGCCAGGGGACAGGGGTGTTGAACCTCGCCTACCGGCGGCCCTGGGAAACGGGCGTCCCGCCGGCGCGCACGGTTCGAGTCGACGTCAACGTCCGGCCAGAGTGAGGGGCACGCGATGGATCTGCATCTCTCGGGGAAGGTCGCGGTGGTCACCGGCGCGAGTCGAGGGATCGGCCTCGCCATCACCCGGGCGCTGGTGGAGGAGGGAGCCCGGGTGGTGGCGGCGGCGCGTGGATCGAGCGCGGAGCTGGCCGCGCTTGGACCGGCGGTGCGTCCGGTCGCGGCAGACCTGATCAGCCCCGAGGGGCCGCAGAGGGTGATCGACGAGGCCGTCACGGCGTTCGGTGGGCTCGACATCCTGATCAACAACGTGGGCAGCGTCCGCCCGCGGCTCGGCGGCGTTCTCTCGGTCACCGACGAGGACTGGGCCGCCACGCTGGCCAGCAACTTTCTCACCGCGGTCCGCACCACACGCGCGGCCTTGCCTCATCTGCTTCGCCGGGGCGCGGGCGCGATCGTCACCGTCAGCTCGGTCAATGCCTTCCTCCCCGATCCGCTGGTCGTCGACTACAGCGCCGCGAAGGCTGCATTGACCAACTTCTGCAAGTCGCTCTCCAAGGAGGTCGGCCCCAAGGGCATCCGGGTGAACACGGTGAGCCCTGGCCCCGTGGCGACGGACCTCTGGCTCGGCGAGAAGGGGGTCGCCTCGACGATCGCGGGAGCGAGCGGAGGCCAGGCGGACGCCGTCGCGAAGCAGGCCGCGGCGTCGATGTTGACCGGCAGGTTCACTCGCCCGGAGGAGGTCGCGCAGCTCGTGCTCATGCTTGCCAGCGACCGGACCGGCAACGTCGTGGGCGCAGACTTCGTCATCGACGGGGGACTCATCACGACGCTGTGACGCCGGTGAGTTTCGGACCGTCCGGTCATCGCGTGCGCTCGGCGGAATGACGGGGTCGCAAGTGCGCCTGGAGACTCGGGATCGTGCCGATCCGGCTCGAACGTGCTACATCGGGAGATGACTTCCTGACCCGGATGCCGGGCAACCCGAGGTCCGGGAGCCTGCATGTCCATTTCGGATGTCTCCGCGTCCCTCTGGGCACGCGATCGGTGCCACCACCTTCGGCAGAGGCATCCCCTGCACGACGAGGCGCTCCTCACCTGCGCCTGGCCCGGGTGCCCCGAGGGAACCCGCAACGCCGTCATCCAGGTGCCCGTCTCCGACGACTTCGCCGGTGCGCGCGTCCTGATCCGCTTCGAGCGCGAGACGATGGCGACGGGGACACGGCTTTCATTTCGCTGGAAGAGCGCGCAGTGACGGAGCCCGCTGGGCCTCCGAATTCTTGCAGCGCGCTCACCGCCGGCGACCTCGGGCTGAAAGTGCTGATCTGCGAGACCGAGGATGGCAGCAACGGCAAGGTCTCCTTCCTTCCCATCGTCGGCTGGGTCACCTTGACCGAGCTGGTGGAAGCGCCAGAGGTGGCGACCTGGAGCTGGGAGCCCGTGGTGGCGTACGAGCACGAGCTTCGTCTCGCGCGGGGGGTTCCGTTCTACCGCGGGACGGTCGCCAAGGACGTCATCGGGAAGGTCGCGATCGATCTGGTGAAGTCCCGTTTCGTGAGCGCACGGGAGCTCCGGCGCTCGCACAGCCCGATCTGGACCTCCAACACCGGCGGGTACTGACCCCGGGGCTCAGCCGGTCGCCGGCGCCGGAGCCTCCGTCCCGCGTCGAAGCGCCTCCGAGCCGAGGTCCGAACGAACGCCGAGCACGACCAGCGCCAGCATCGTCGCCATCGGCACGAGATTGATCGCCGTGGCGACCCTGGGGTCGAGTGGCCAGTCCACGGGCCACACGATCTCGAACGCGAGCCAGGCGAGCCCGATCCAGGCCAGCGCCCGGCGTCTCTCCCCGTGCTCGGCACCGAGCAGGGTCAGCAGCCACAGCGGCGCGACGCCCGCGTAGGTCACGGGTAGAAACGGGCTCCGGAGCGTCGCGAGGACGAGCACCGTGATCCACGCGATCGGTCCACCGCGCCCGCGTCGCGCGAGCAGGACCGTCGCCGTCACGGCGATCACCGTGTAGATCCAGCCGACCACCTTCGCGCCGCCGAACCCCGCATCCGGAAGCCCAAAGAACCGGAGCTTGAACACGAGCCCCGGGATGGACTGGTTCGCCGCGATGGCCGCCGGATTCCTGAACGCGGCGAAGGCCTCTCCGCCGAGCAGGCGCGGCAGATGGTGGACGAACGCCGTGAACGGGGCCAGGCCCATGTCCCAGAGCGCGAGCAGGACGAAGAGCAGGCCACCGAGACAGGTCGCGATCACCGGTCGCCACGCTCGACGCACGGCGAGGTAGAGGACGAGCATCCCCGGGAAGAGCTTGCCTGCCACCGCGAAGCCCAGCAGCGCTCCGCCCGCGGCATGGTGGCGTCGAGCGAACAGCGCCATGCCGGCCATCGAGATGGCGAGCGTCATCACCTGGAAGTTGCCCATCTGCAGTCCGGCGATGGTGGTCATCCCTGCCCAGACCAGAGGCATGAGCAGCACCGCCCGGGTGGCCTGTGGCCGTGGGAGCGCGGCGGCCACGAGCAGCATCGCCAGGAGGAGCGCGGCCGCGCTCAATCCGAACCACACCATCCGGAACCGGGTGAGGTCCGGCGCGACCTGCAGCACCATCCGGGGAAGCAGGAGGAACGGCGGCGGATACTCGTAGACGTCGACGTTGAAGCCGTCGATGGTCCGTGGCTTTCGCTGCGCCGTCGCGACGCTGTCCGGATGGTCGTAGAGCGCGTTGTCGTAGATGTTCGTCGCTTCGCGGGCGACGCCTCCAGCGACGAAGTAGGCGGTTCCGCAGTAGTGGTGACGGCTGAAGCTGCTCGAGGGCACCGCGGCGAAGTCGTCGCGGGTGGGAGCGACGGTGAAGACCGTCAATCGCACGAGCTGAACGATCGCGAGCAGCGTGGCCACGCCCGACAGGACGAGGAGCCCCCGACCTGCGGCCTGCTCGTCCAGCGCAGCCAGCCGGCGGCGGAACCGGAGCGCTGCCACCGCGGTGATGAGCACGGAGACGGCGAGCGCGGCCAGGAGCGACCCGGTCAGCCCGGCGGTCACCGTGAGAAGGGAGACGGCGAACACGAAGCCGACGAAGACCGCGACGATCAGCTTCGCCGGAGACATGGGCCTGGACCGGACGGCTAGGTCCGCACGTCGCACTGCACGATCGGCGCGGTCTTCACGCAGGTGATGCTCGCGCTGCGGCCCATGAAACCCCGGGCCAGGTCGATCGCCTCGCCCAGCGTGTCGGCGCGATCCCACCCGAGCAGCTCCGGCACGTGGTTGTTCTCCGCGCCCGCGCAGATCACCTTCCCCACGTGCTGGCGCCCGTTCTCGCCCCAGTACCACATGTAGAACGGGTGGGCCCCGTGGTACGCGTGCCCCTTCCGGTAGAGGTGCACGTAGCTCGGGTTCTCCGCGAACTCCCGCTCGTACATGTGCTCGAGCTTCATCGCGTCCCGCGTCTCGGGGAGCAGGCGGTTGAAGAACTCGATGTAGCTCGGGTGGTGCTCCGGATCGAACTCGTCGTACGCCGGGTGGCAGAGGATGATCACTCCGCCCTTCTTCACCAGCGGCACCCCCCGGTTCAGGTTGTAGAGGTAGCCGAGCCCCATCACCTGGACCAGCAGCGGGTTCAGGATCGAGTTCACGTTGTACGGGGAGATGTACGGCACCGGGAAGATCACGATGTCGCTCTGACCCTCCACCGGCACCGAGTACTGCTTCCAGCACAGCTCCAGCGTCTTCTCGTGGCAGGGCTCGGTCGCCCCGGCGTTCACCCCGATGACCTGGTACGGCGCCGGGATCTGCATGAACAGCTTCCGCTTCGCCGCCCGCGGCAGCTTCGACAGCGTGTACTTCAGGCCCTGGAACTTGAGGCGGTCGAACTCGGTGTAATCCTCCTCGCGCTTCCCGAGGAACCCAGTCGGACCGTCGAACATCCGGTTGTTCAGCGCGGTCTCGATGTGGAACACCTTGAGATTTTTGTCGATCACCCGGCCGATGCGCTCGGTGCTCTTGTGGAGCGCGCTCTTCGCCGGCTCCATGTAGCTGTCGGACTCGCGGATGGTCTTCGGGTTGTGGTGTGCCCGCAGCGATTCGTAGTTCGCCAGCCCCGTGCCCACCGACTTGTGCCCGCCGTCCATCGGCACGAGGTTGATGTTCACGTAGATCAACAGATCGCTTTCGGCGGCCCGCCGGTTGATCGCCACCACCTCGCCGGCGCTGGTGCGCTCCAGCTCCACCATCCCGTCGGGGTCCTCGGCGTCGTGGTTGTAGTAGCGCTCCGGGTAGTGAGCGTCGAAGATCTTCGACCCTACCATCCGCTTCATCTCCGCCTCGGTCATTCGCCTGTGCAGCGCGTTGGCGATGATGAGGTGCACGTCGTCCACGCCTGAGTCCGCCAGGAGCTCGAGCACGATCTCGAGAATCGTCTGCCGCACGTCCGGCAGCGTCATCGGCGGCAGCGGCAGCGAGATGTCGTCGATCGCGATCGTCACCTTCATCCCCGGCCGGAGCTGCGCGTGCAGCGGCTCCATCCCCTCCGGGTGGTTGATCGCCCAGCGGATCGCGGCCTTCACGTTCGGGACGCCCTGCAGCGGCGGGCGGGGGAAGATCACCCGCGTGTCCAGCGGCAGGTCCTCCAGCAGGAAGTCCTCGCCAAAAAAGAGCACCCGGGGCGGACTGCCCTTTTCGGTGATGACGACGTGCCGTTCCTCGTCGTAGAGCCGCTTCAGCGTCTTCAGCTGGCGCATCGGAAGAGCCTCACCCGGGTGCCATACCATGGACGCTGGGATGAGAGGCGGACATGGTGTTTGACGAACGACGTCACGAGCCTCTCCTCGCACTCCCCTGGAGCCCGCAACACGCACAGGCGACGATCGACCTGATCGTCCGCGAGACTGAAGCTCGGTTCCGGCCGGGCCAGTGGTGGCCGCTCCATCCCAAGGACGTCGAGGGCACCGACACGCAGCCTGCCTTGCCCCTGTATCACGGCGCCTGCGGGGTCATCTGGGCGCTCGGTCACCTCGGAGCGGTCGGGGCCGCACGGACGCACCGCGACTTCACCGCGGAGCTCGACGGCCTCCTGGCAGGTGTCGCGCGGTGGCTGAGATCCGAGCTGACTACCGCCGGCGGCCCGTCGTACCTGATGGGCGAGACGAGCGTGCTCATGCTCCGCCACGGACGGACCGGAGACCCGGCGGACGCGGATCGTCTGGAAGCCCACATCGGAGCCAACGTCGATCATCCCGCGCGAGAGCTGATGTGGGGAGCGCCCGGCACGATGCTCGCCGCGCTCTTCCTCTTCCGGCGGTCCGGCGATCCTCGGTGGTCCGATCTGTTTCTCGCCTCGGCCCGCAAGCTCTGGTCGCAGCTGTCGTGGTCCGAGGAGCTCGATTGCCAGTACTGGGGACAGGACCTGTACGGGCGAAGGAGTGCCTATCTCGGCGCCGTCCACGGATTCGCCGGAACCGCATCAGCGCTCATCGCCGGCCGAGATCTCATGACCGCCGACGAGTGGGACAGCTGGCGGATCTGCATCGCGCCGACCGTGGCGCGCACCGCCACCCGCGAGGGCAATCTCGTGAACTGGCGGCCGCAGCTCGGGTCGGGCGGGCCCACGCTCATGCAGTACTGCCACGGCGCGCCTGGCATCCTCGTGTGCCTCGGCCGATTCCCTGGCGACGAGCTCGACCCCTTGCTCCTCGCGGGTGGCGAGGCGATCTGGGCGGCCGGCCCGCTGCGCAAGGGAAGCAATCTCTGTCACGGAACGGCGGGGAACGGTTACGGGTTCCTCACGCTCTTCGAACGGACACGAAATTCCGTGTGGCTGGAGCGTGCTCGCTCCTTCGCCATGCATGCCATCGCGCAGTTCGAAGCCGACCGGGCGCACTTCGACGACCTCCGGTATTCACTCTGGACCGGTGACCTCGGACTTGCGGTCTACCTCTGGGACTGCATCCGGGGACGCCCCGCGTTCCCCACGATCGACGTTTTCTACGCGGGCACGCACAATCGTCCGAGCGCCCGAACGTAAAGGGAAAGCCAACGGGGGAGCGCGCCATGACGCAGCGGACCAACGCCCGAGTCGCCGGATTCGCGTTCCTCTTCTACATCGCCGTCGGCATCACCCAGATGGTGCTCTCCGGCCCCACCCAGGCGGACGACACTGCCGCCCGGCTCGCGCTCATCGCCCGGCACGCCTGGCGGATGCGCCTCAACATCGTCCTCACCCTCGTCATCTGCGCCACCGCCGTCGTCCTCGCGACCGCCCTCTACGCCATCACCCGCGACGAGGACCGGAACGTCGCGGTGCTCGGCCTCTCCTTCCGGGTCGGGGAGGGCGTCCTCGCAGCCTTCGGCGCGCTCACCTCGCTCGGCGTCCTCTGGCTCGCCACCGACGTGGCTCAGGTCCCTGCCACCGCGACCCTCGCCGAGCTCCTCCTGCAGCTCCAGGGCTGGAACGTCACCATCATCGCGACCTTCTTCGCCCTGGGAAGCACCGCGTTCTCCTGGCTCCTCCTCCGCGGCCGGCTCATCCCGGTCCCGCTCGCCTGGCTCGGTGTCGTCGCCTCGCTCATCCTCGTCGTCGGCCTCCCGCTGCGCCTCGTCGACGCCATCGGGGGCACCGTCACCCAGCTGATGTGGCTGCCGATGGCTGTGTTCGAGATCCCGCTCGGGTTCTGGCTGCTGATCCGGGGTGTGCGCCCGACGGCGAGCACCCTCACGCCGGAGTGAACCCGAGGAACTGGAGGATGGCGTCCTCGAGGCTGAGCGCCGCGCCCTCCTGGCGCAGTCTCGCCAGCCGATCCGCTGGAATCCGCTCCGCGATCGCCTGTCGAAAACGTACCAGCGGCCCCTGGTCCGACGCCCAGTAGTGGATCGGAAGCTTGGCCAGCAGCGCGTCCGCTGCCCCCATAAGACGGCCGGCCAGGTCCTCGGAGCCGAGATGCATCACCACATTGGCCGCGGTGTGCAGCTGAAGGGGCAAGTTCCTTCGCTCACCGAGGGCATGGTTGATCTGAACGGCAGCCTTCATGCGCTGCAGTGCGGTGATCCAGTCCCCTTCGGCTGCGGCCACCATGCCCAGGTTCCCATGGCCGACGGTGAGGAAGCGCTTGCATCCGAGCTGCTCGGCGAAGCGCAGCTCCGTCTCGTAGGCAGCCTTGGCGCGCGGGTGGTCACCCTTGAGCCGGGTCAGCTCGCCCAGGACGTTCTGGAAGAAGCCGTAGGCGTAGGCGTCACCCACCTGGCGCATGAGCGCGAGTGATTCGTCGGCCAGTGAGATTGCGCCGTCGACGTTGCCACGCTCGGCCTCGAGGGCAGCACGATGCGAGCTTGCCAGCGCGTGGAACCGGGGTGATCTCGAACGCACACCCAGCTCTGCCAGCTCCCCGGTGCAGCGGTCCAGACCCGGGAGATCGTCCTGGAAGAGCAGGGTGAGGCCGATCCGGTACAGCCCCTCGCCCAGGAGCAGCTCGTCTCCGATCGCGCGGCACAGGGCGATCGATTCCTCGTGGTCCCGCCGCGACTCCACCAGCGTCCCGAGGCACCATCCCAGGACACCGAGCCAGTGAAGCGCCTGTGCGCGGAGAGAGGGCGCGACCCCCGGCGCCTGCTGGAGCGCGGACGACAACCGGCGCTGCCCCTCCACCCAGTGGCCCCGGACGTCCCAGAAGGGTCCGAGCGCCACGCAGAGGCGAAGGGCATCCTCCGTGCGTCTCTCGGTGGCAAGCCACTGGAGAGCGATGCGCATCTCCTCGTGGTCCGCTTCCAGCTCGGCGAGAAGGCGACCCTGGTCCGGGCCACGCAGACCTGCCGAGGCACGCTCGGCGATCGCAAGACAGTGAGAAGCGTGACGACCCCGGGCGACGGTGAGACGTTCGGCCTTCAGCTCCCCCAGCGCGTATTCCCGGAGAGTCTGGAGCATCACGTAGCGATCATCGGTCCGGGGGGTCTGGGTCCGCTGGACGAGGCTCTTGTCGACGAGCGAGCCGAGGAGCTCGAGAGCTGCGTCCGGTGTGAGGCCCGCAACGGCCGCGGCGCCCTCCAGCGTGGCACCGGAGACGAAGATGCCCAGCGAATGGAAGAGGTTTTGCTCCTCGGCCGAGAGGAGCTTGTCGCTCCAGGCGATGGTCTCTCGCAGCGTCTGCTGGCGGCGCTCGACGTCGTGAAACCCCTGGCCGAGCATCTGGAGCGCACCGGACTGCGACAGTCGGTCGAGCATCGATCGGGGCGTGTCTCGCCTGATGCGGGCCGCGGCCAGCTCGATCGCCAGCGGAAGACCATCGAGCCGCTGACAGAGCGCCACGACGTCACCGGCATTCTCGTCCGTGAGCTCGAATCGGGGCGAGAGCGCCTGGGCTCGTTCGACGAAGAGACGCACGGCATCGTCGTCGAGCGCCGCTGTGGCGGTGGGCGGGTTCGAGACCGAGAGGGCCATCCCCGGAACCGGCATGTCGTGCTCTCCCGAAAGATGAAGGAGCGACCGACTGGTCACCAGGACCGCCAGACGCGGCGCCGCGCGAAGCAGTCTGCCGATCACCGTGGCCGCCGGGAGGACGTGCTCGAAGTTGTCCAGGACCAGCAGCTGGTTCCTCGGCCGAAGGAAGGCGGACGCCACCTCCTCGATGGAGACACCTGCGACTTCCTTCAATCCCAGCGCCGCGGCGATGGCATGGGGGACGCGACCTGGATCGCTCACGTTGGACAGGCCGACGAACGTCACGCCATCGGCGAAATCACCTGCCAGAGCCCTGCCCACCTCGATGGAGAGGCGCGTCTTCCCGGTGCCGCCCGGGCCGGTGAGGGTCAGGAGCCGGACCCGGCGGGTTCGCAGAAGGGCCACGGCGGCGGGGATCTCCGTCGTCCGGCCGAGGAACGAGCTCACGTCCGCCGGTAACGTCTCCATCACTCTCGGCGCGGAGGTCGACGCCGGCGTTCCGCCACGAAGGGCCCGGAGGACGTCTCGCACCGCGGCGTAACGGAAGACCGGTTCGCGGGCCAGGCAGGTGGCCACGACGGCGTCCCAGGTGGGGTCCATTCCGGGGAGGCGCGAGGAGAGCCGGGGTGCGGCGGCCGAGACCCTCGCGACCGCCGTCGCCATCGGCGTGTCACCGTGAAAGGGGAGATCCCCGGAGAGCATCTCGAAGAGGACCACCCCCAGGGCATAGATGTCGGTGGCCGGGGTGACGTGGCCGCCCAGGACCTGCTCGGGAGCCATGTAGCCCGGGGTGCCGAGCAATCCCTCTCCGGTCATCTCGGGATCGCGGCCCCGTTCCCGTTCCAGCGCCCGCGCGATTCCGAAGTCCGTCACCACCACCCGTTCGGTGGGCCCATCGGGGACCAGGAGCACGTTGGAGCTCTTGAAGTCCCGGTGGACGATTCCCTGCGCGTGGGCCGCCTCGAGCGCGTCCACCATCTGCTCGACGAGGGGGAGCGCGGCATCCGGAGTGAGCGGACCGCTCTGCAACCGTTCCGACAGCGTCTGCCCCTCCAGCAGCTCCATGGTGAGGAAGTGGACCTGCTCCGCGCCGGACTGAGTGGAGAAGAGATCGAAGATGCGACAGACGTTCCGGTGGGTGATTCGCCGGGCCAGCAGGATCTCGCGACGGAACCGCTCGCGCACCACCAGGTCGCCGGCCAGCGAGGGCAGGATGAACTTGAGGGCCACGCGGGTCCCGAGAGCGCGGTCCTCGGCCTCGGCCACGACGCCCATTCCGCCACGCGCGATGATGCGCAGGACCTCGAACCGCTGCTCGAGCACGTCTCCCGCCGCGACCAAGGGGCCAGCCGCCGCTCGTCCCCCGGAGGACGCAAAGGTGAGGGTTCCGGTCAAGCCACTGGATGATTCTCGCTCCGGCACGCCCGGACTCTACTCTCGGGCTCGGCTTTTCGGACGGCGGCGCAGCCTCAGCCGGCGCCGCGAACCGCCTCGGTCCTCTCGTTGCGGAGCGACCGTCCGGAGAGGTGCAACGACGACGGGCCGGCCTCAGCTCTCCGGCCGGCAGAGCCGCGCGCGCTCCTCGCTCGACGGGGCAGGGGAGCCCGACTTCCGCGACCCGTCCTCGAAGTACTCCTCCTCGAGCTGCACCTTCCCGTCGCTCGCCCAGCACCGCAGCTTTCGCACCTGCCCCTTCGCGTACGTCTCCTCGCTCGCGGGCTTCCCGTTCCGGTGGAACACCTTCCGCACGCCGTCCAGCTGTCCGCCCGCGTACTGGCTCTCGCGCTCCAGGCGGCCGTCCTCGCCGAACTCGCGCACCGTCCCCTCGGGCGTCGGCCAGTCCAGGCACCGGTCGTTCCGGCACGGCTGGTACGTCCCGGTCTTCTTCGGCGTCCCGGTGTCCCAGAACTCCTTCGCCGAGATGACGCCCGTCTTCGGGTCCACCGACAGCTCCTCCTTCGTCTTCCCGTTCAGGTAGTAGCGGGTACGGCCGATCACCCGGCCCTTGCCGTACTTCGCCTCCTCGACCCGCTGGCCCTCGGCGTTCCACTCCTTGAAGTCGCCGTCGTAGTCGCCCTTCACCGTGGAGTAGCTCCGGTAGGTCTTCCCGTTCTCGAACTTGCGCGTGACGTCCACCCGGTCGCCGGCGTGCTTCCGCATCATCGGCCGGCCCTGGTCGTCCACCGTCTCCTCCTCCAGGAGCACGCCCTTCTGGTATCGCGCCAGGTACTGCCGCGGCCGGCCATCCGGCTGGACGAACTGCACCGTCGAGACTCCGCCCTCGAAGCCGCAGAGCTTCCGGTCCTCGGGCGTGAACGAGGCCTCGCCGCAGGTCAGCTCGAAGACCTTCCCGTCCTCCACCAGCCCCAGCTTCGGGCCCGACGCCTCGCCGCCCTTGAACAGCGTCGCCCGCTTCAGCTTGCCCGATGGCCACAGCTCCCGGACCACGCCCTCGGCCTTCCCGCTCGTCATCGTCATCGTGCACTCGAGCGCCCCGGTCTTGTCGAAGACCTTCACCGGCCCGTCGACGACCTCGCCCTTCCAGCGGACCTCGAGCTTCTGGTTGTTGTAGTCGGTGTACCAGCCCGGGCCCTCCGGCTGGCCCGCGCGAAAGGTGGTCTCGGAGATCGTCTTCCCTTCGTGGGTGCAGACTTCCTTGCCGTTCTTGATCGACTGATTGTCGAGCGAGCAGTTTCCCGAGCGCGGCGACACCTTCGCCCCGGCGCGAGCGATGAACGTGCACTGCTCTCCGTGCGCGCCCGCGCTGCTCAGCATCGCCAGGAACAGGCAACCAAGCTGCACCGACCTTTGCGCCGCGCGCAGGGAAGCCACGCCCGCCACTCTACATCTCGGCCGCGACCCGGCGTGCGCTCCCCACGGGATCCGGCAGGATGCGACCCCGCACTCGCTGCCCCAGGGGACCCTCATGAAAAGCATGCGCACGGCCGTCGTCGCGGTACTTCTCACGGGCTCGATTCCTCTGGCACCGGCGTTCGCCGCGGAGGCACAAGACGTGTCGAAATCCGGAATCCCCTACCGTCCCGACAGCGATGCCGCCGGCCCGGCCGACGTGGTCGGACCCATCCGTGCACGCCGCCCCGGCGGCAAGCTGCTCAACCTCGACCGGATGCTCCTGAACAGCCCGGCCTACGCCCAGGCCTGGAACACCCTGTTCGGGACCATCCGCCAGAAGCTCGCCGTGCCGGCCAGGCTTCGCGAGACCGCGATCATGTCCATCGGCGTGCTCAACAAGGCCGACTACGAGTGGTTCCAGCACGAGGGCGAGTACCTCAAGACGGGCGGCACCAAGGAGCAGCTGGCGGCCCTCAAGAAGGCCGAGGCGGCGCTGAAGGACAGCAAGCACTTCGACGAGGCGGAGCTGGCCACCCTCGCACTCACCTACGAGATGACGAAGAACATCCAGGTCAAGCCCGCCACGATGAAGCGCATCCGCGCGGTGCTCCCGGACGACCAGGTCGTCGAGCTCATCGGCACCATCGCCGGCTACAACATGGTCTCGCGCTTCGTCGTCGCCACCGGCCTGGAGAACGAGGCCGGGTGAAGTCCCTCCGCGTCGCAGTGCTCGGCGCCGGGCCCGCAGAGCTCCCCGCCGCGCGGCCTCCTCCTCCCGGCCCTCTGACGCGCGAGGAGCTGCTGGCGCGTCTTCCGCCCGCGGCCTGACCGCCTCGACGGCGCCGCTCAGCGCAAGTCCAGCACTGGCCAGTGGTACGCCCGGGCGATCGACCGGAGCCGCATGTCCGGGTTCACCGCGGTCGGCCGCCCCACCATCGCCAGCATCGCGTAGTCGCTGAAGCTGTCCGAGTAGGCGAAGCTCTGGTCCAGCTGCAGCTGGTGCTTCACGCAGTACTCGCGGATGGCGTGCGCCTTGTTCGCCCCCTCGATGATCGGCGGGATCACCTTGCCGGTCGCCACGCCACCGACGAACTGCATCTTGTTCGCGATGATGTCGTCCGCCCGCAGATGCCGGGCCAGCGACACCACCGTGAAGTCCAGCGCGCCGGTGATGAGCACGATCCGGCAGCCGGCCCGCCGCGCCTCGTCGATGAGGTCCTGCGCCTTGGGGAAGATGGCCGGCTTGAGCACGTCCTCGAACAGGTCCTCGCCGAGCACCACCAGCCGGTCCTCGGAGAGCCCCGCGTAGGCCCGGTAGAAGTATTCGTTGAAGACCTTCCGGTTGAGGAGGTCGAGACCCGCATAGACGGGAATCTGCGCCACCGTCGCCAGCGTCCGCGCCGCGATCCCCGTCAGCGAGCCACGGTTCATCGCGTAGTACGCGTAGGCGTGGACGATGTTCGTCCGCACCAGCGTTCCGTCGACGTCGTAGAAAGCCGCCTTGGCGCTCATAGCCAGCCTCGGGCCTGATACCACGCGGCGCTCCGCGCAATCGAGGTGCGAGCGTCGATCCGCGGGACCCAGCCGAGCCGCGCCCGCGCCTTCTCCCCGCTGCAGGTCCACGCCGGCGCGAGCAGCTGTCGCGCGAGCTTCCGGTTCAGGGGCAGATGCTTCCCGGTCAGCCGGCTGAACCCGTCCGCCATCGCCGCGAGCGCCTCGAGCCGCCGGGGCGAGAGCCGCAGGACCCGTGTCCGCGCTCCGAGCACCTCCGCCCCGAGCGCCTGGATCTCCTCGAGTGTCGTCTGGTCCGGCCCCGGGGCGAAGAACGCTTCGCCCACCGCCTCGGGCCGCGTCGCGAGCAGCAGGAGCAGCTCCACCACGTCGTCCACGTCCACCACCGAGAGGGGCCGGGGCCCACCCCCCACCTCCAGGCGGACCCCGCGTTTCACCATTCGAAAAAAGACCAGGTTCTCGCGATCGCCCGGTCCGAGGATCCGTGGTGGCCGGGCCACGCTCACCTCCAGCCCGACCGTCCCGAGGGCAATCCGCTCCGCCTCGGCCTTGCTCTCGCCGTACCACTCCTCGGGGGCGAAGCCGTCCGTCTCCACGTGGGGGCGGTCCGGCGTCGAGGGACCCACCGCGGCCAGCGAGCCGGCCAGCACCAGACGCCGCGCCCCCGCCCGGAGCATCGTGTCACACACGGTGCGAGTGCCCTCGGCGTTCACCCGCAAGAAGGCCGAGCGCTCGGGCGCGCGACGCAGCCCCGCGAGGTGGAAGACCACCTCCACCCCCTCGACGGCCCGCCCGAGGGAGCCGGGGTCGGTCACGTCTCCCGACACCCGCTGCACGCCCGTCCCGTCGAGGGTCGATGCGTCGCTTCCGGGCCGCACCAGGGCCCGGACCCGGTGCCCGTCTCCCACCAGCCGGCGGCTCAGGGCACTGCCCAGGAACCCGCTTGCACCGGTGATCAGGGCTTCCATGTCAGAGAGGGCTCCCAGGATTTTCAGAGGGGGAAACGTGCTCCACGGGTGTTTTCTCCTCTGAAACCTGATATCCGCGCTGCCTTGGCTTCGTCGGAACGAAGCCATCGACTCGACGACGAGCCGTACAACATCCCCTGGAAGAGGGGGAGGGAGAACCCAACCGAATGGCCGCCAAGAAGCCCGCGAAGAAGTCGGGGAAGAAGACTGGAGCGAAGCGCAAGCCCAACGCTGCCTTCATGAAGGAGCTGATGCCGTCCGAGGACCTCGCGCAGGTCGTCGGCAACAAGCCGATTCCCCGCACCGAGGTGGTCAAGAAGCTCTGGGCTTACATCCGCAAGAACAATCTCCAGGATGCGAAGGAGAGGCGGATGATCAATGCCGACGACAAGCTGAAGCCTGTCTTCGGCGGCAAGAAGCAGGTCTCGATGTTCGAGATGACCAAGCTGGTCAACAAGCACCTGAGCTGACGTTTCTTCGCCGGGGCGCGTCCTCGGCATCCCGGGCTCCGTGGTCGGATGCGATCACGGGGCCCTTCGTCCGTCCGGAGCTCCGGTCGCCCGTCTCCGGGCGTGGACGCCGGGGCGGTCCGTCCCGAGGTGAGCGGCATGGCCCGCTCGCTGCACGGGTCCGGCGCGGTCTCGCCGACAGCGAGGTGCGCGTCATGGCCGTCAGTCCCATCTCGTCCGCCTCGCCCGGGCCGTCCGTCCTTCCGGAGGACGACGCGTCCTGGACCGTCCGGCCCGGAGACACGCTCTGCCGCATCGCCCGTCAGCTCCAGCAGGAGGGCACGCCGGGCACCACCGCCGAGCTGGTGCGGACGCTCGCCCGCCTCAACGGCCTCGCGAGCCCGGATCTCATCGAGGTGGGCCAGGTCCTGACGCTGCCCTCGCCCGGGAGGCGTCGCACGGCGGACGAGGACCTCGTCTCCGTCCTCGAGCGCGGCGCACGCTCCGTCGCCGGGACGATCCGCACGCACCTCGAGGACCCGCGCAGCCGTCTCGAGAACGCGCTGCTCCGCTTCGTTCACCGCGTCCCCAGCGAGCCCACCCCGACCCGCGCCGCGGAGCGGACTCCGCTGTTCCGCCAGGGAGACCCCGCGTGGCGGACCGAGCGGCTCGGCGTCTCGGGAGAAGGTCCCACGCTCGCCCAGGCCGGATGCGCGCTCACCGCCTGCGCCATGGCCCTCAGTCGCCTCGGCGGCACCGTGCTCACCCCCGACGCGCTCCTGCGACATCTCCGCGCCTCGGGCGGATTCCAGGGGCCGCTCCTCGACTGGAGCGCCGCAGGCTCGGCGATTCCCGGCGGACCGCGCGCGAGCGCCGGAGCGCTCGACTGCGCCGAGGTGGACCGGCAGCTCGACGCCGGCCGCCCCGTCCTGCTCCGGGTGGTGCACGACGTCCAGGGCCACCCGCGACAGCACTGGATCTGCCTCACCGGGCGTGACCCCGCCTCGGGCCGGTACACCGCCGCCGACCCCGCGACCGGTGGAACCACGCTGCTGGCGCGCACCGGCGCCGCGCTCGCGAGCCTCGACGGCGAACCGGTCCTGTATTCCTCGGACGGACGGATGGTGCGCTTCGGCGATCGCCAGGGCTGATAGAGCCGCTTGCACTGTCACCCCCGAGACGGGCGGGTCCCCGGTGCCGCGAGGAGGAGCATTCCCGACCCGGGTCGGAGGGATTGTTGGGTGGCGGCCGCATCCCCAGATTCGGCCGCCGGAAGTCTGGACCTCCTCCGCTAATCACCCACCAGCCATGGACCCGCACCTCGACGAAACCCGAGAGGGCGATCAGCCCGGCGCGTCCCGCCCGGTCGACGAACCCGAGATCGCCGAGCCGCTCTACGCCCGCACCCGGGAGCAGCTCTTCGCCCAGCACCAGCTCCCGCTCGGGACCTACCGGGTCCAGCTCCACAAGGACTTCGACTTCGCCAAGGCGAGCGCCATCGTCCCGTACCTGGCGCGTCTCGGCGTCAGCCACCTCTACGTCTCACCCATCCTCCGCTCGATGCCGGGCAGCCAGCACGGGTACGACGTGGTGGACCACACCCAGGTGAACCCCGAGCTGGGCGGGGGCGTGGGCTTCGTCTCGCTCGGCGACACGCTGCGCGCCAACGGGATGAAGCTGGTGCTCGACACGGTCCCGAACCACATGGGCATCGCCGCCGGCAATGCCCTCTGGGAGGACGTGCTGGAGAACGGGCCGGCCGCGGTCCACGCCCACTTCTTCGACATCGAGTGGGACCCGGTGAAGGCCGAGCTGCGGAACAAGGTCCTCCTGCCCATCCTCGGTGACCAGTACGGCGTGGTGCTGGACCGGGGCGAGCTCCAGCTCGAGTACCAGGGAGGGAGCATCTCCCTGCGCTACTTCGACCACCGCCTCCCCCTGAACCCCCGCGCCTACCAGGACGTGCTCGGGCCGGGCGTGGAGCAGGTCGGGGCGCAGCTCGGGGAGCATCACCCGGACCACGTGGAGCTGCAGAGCATCCTCACCGGGCTCCGGAACCTTCCCTCGCGTGGAGACACCACGCCGGACAAGGTGCAGGAGCGGAGCCGGGAGAAGGAGGTGCTCAAGCGACGGCTGAACGCGCTGGTGAGCAGCTCGCCGGTGGTCGCCGAGCACCTCCGCGCGAACCTCGAGCGTCTCAACGGGCACCCCAACGACCCGCGCAGCTTCGACGCGCTGGACCGGCTGCTGGAGCGCTACGTCCCCTACCGGCTGGCCCACTGGCGAGTGGCGGGGGAGGAGATCAACTACCGGCGCTTCTTCGACATCAACAGCCTCGCCGCCATCCGGGTCGAGGACACCGACGTCTTCGAGGAGGCGCACGCGCTCACCTTCCAGTTCCTCGCCCGGGGCATGGTGCACGGGCTGCGGATCGACCACCCCGATGGCCTGTTCGACCCGAGCGCGTACTTCCTGCGGCTGCAAGAGCGGTACTTCCTCGACCAGGCGCGGAGGATCGCCGGCGACACGATGGAGGACGCGAGCTGGCCTGCGGTCAGCGAGGCGCTGACCCGCCGATGGCGCGCCGAGACCGCGAACGAGCCGACCTCGCCGCTCCGGCACCTCCTCTACGTGGTGGTGGAGAAGATCCAGGGCGGCAAGGAGCGCATCCCCGACGACTGGGCGGTGCACGGCACCACCGGCTACCGGTTCTCCAACCTCACCACCTCGGTGCTCATCGACTCGTCCGCCGCCCGGGAGTTCACCGACATCTACGAGAAGTTCATCACCCACCCGATTCGCTTCGAGTCGCTGCTGGTGGAGAAGAAGAAGCAGGTGATGGCGGTGAGCATGTCGAGCGAGATCAACGGCCTCGCCCGCGAGCTCAACCGGATCTCGGAGATGAACCGCCGCACCCGCGACTTCACCCTCAACTCCATCCGCCGGGCGCTGATCGGCTTCATCGCGCATTTCCCGGTCTACCGGACCTACGTCTCCTCGGCGCCGGGGGTGGACGAGCGCGACGCCCACTACATCCAGTGGACCATCGCCCGGGCCCGCGTCGCGGACCCCACCACCAACGCGTCGCTGTTCTCGTGGCTCGAGGACGTGCTGCTCAAGCGGTACCCCGAGCACCTGCCCATGGCCGAGCGGCAGGTGATGCTGCACTTCGCCATGAAGCTCCAGCAGATCACCGGCCCGGTGATGGCGAAGGGGCTGGAGGACACCGTCTTCTACGTCTACAACCGGCTGGTGGCGCTCAACGAGGTGGGCGGGGAACCGGAGCACTTCGGGATCAGCGTGGACGCCTTCCATCACCGGAACCTCGAGCGCGCCCGGGACTTCCCGGGGGCGATGCTCACCAGCTCCACCCACGACACGAAGCGGAGCGAGGACATCCGCTCGCGGCTGGTGGTGCTCTCCGAGATGCCCGGCGAGTGGCGGCGCGCGCTGGAGAGCTGGCGAAAGCTCAACGCGGGCCACAAGACCGAGCTCGCCGGCCGGCCCGCGCCGTCGGGCAACGACGAGTACCTCCTCTACCAGACCGTCCTCGGGGCCTGGCCGATGGGCGAGCTGGACACGTCCGAGCTGCCGGCCTTCCGGGACCGGATCCGCGAGTACATGCTCAAGGCCATCCGGGAGGCGAAGGTCCACACCAGCTGGACCAACCCGGATCCGGACTACGAGGAAGCCACGGCGCGCTTCGTCGACCGGGTGCTCGATCCCGGGGCGAGCCGGGTGTTCTTCGACCAGGCGCGACAGCTCAAGGACCGGCTGGAGCGGCCGGGCCAGGTGAATTCGCTGGTGCAGGTTGCGCTGAAGCTCGCGAATCCCGGCGTGCCGGACCTCTACCAGGGCTGCGAGCTCTGGGACCTGTCGCTGGTGGATCCGGACAACCGCCGCCCGGTGAACTTCCAGCGCCGCGAGGAGATGCTCTCCGAGCTGCTCCGCCAGCACGCCTCGGCGCCGGTGAGCGTCGCGCGGGACGTCTGGGGTCATCCGGCGGACGGCCGCTGCAAGCTGTTGCTCACCACGATGATGCTCCGTCTCCGCCAGGCGCGCCCCGACCTGTTCCGTCGTGGCGGGTACGAGCCGCTGGAGCTGGACGGCATCGCCGCGGCACGCGCGCTCGCCTTCGCCCGGCGCCTGGGGGACGAGGCGGTGGTGGTCGCCGCGCCCCGGCTGGTCACGCGCGCACTGCGCGCCGGGCTCGGACCGGTCTACGGTTCGACGCGCATGCGGCTCCCCACCGACCTGGCCGGACGGCGCTTCCGGAACGTCGTGACCGGGGTGCGCGTGCAGCCGCTCGAGGGGGGCCTCGCTCTGGGGCCGCTGTTCACCGACTTCCCGGTGGCGGTCCTGGAGGCGGTGGAATGACGGTTCCCACGGCGGTCTGGCCGGGCAAGCCGCAGCCGCTGGGAGCGACCTGGGACGGGGAGGGGGTCAACGTCGCCGTCTTCTCCGAGTGGGCGGAGCGGATCGACGTCTGCCTCTACGACGTGCGCGAGCCGAACAAGGAGACCGCGCGCATCACCTTGCCCGAGAAGACCCGCAACGTCCGGCACGGCTACCTGCGCGGCGTGGGCCCGGGAACGCTCTACGGGCTCCGCGCGGACGGGCCGTACGATCCGAACCGCGGCCTTCGCTTCAACCCCAACAAGCTCCTGGTCGATCCCTACGCGAGGGCGATCCACGGCCGGGTGGACTTCGACGCGCCGGTCTACGCGTACCGGGTGGGGAGCCGGCGTGGCGACCTGTCCTTCGACGATCGCGACAGCGCCCCGGGCATGCCGCGGGGCATCGTTATCGACGGCCGGTTCAACTGGGAGGGCGTGGAGCGGCCGAACGTCACCTGGCCGCGGCTCATCGTCTACGAGACGCACGTGAAGGGCTTCACGATGCGCCACCCCGACATCCCCGACTACCTGCGCGGGACCTATGGCGGCTTCGCGCACCCGGTGGTCATCGACTACCTCCAGAAGCTGGGCGTCACCGCGGTGGAGCTGCTGCCGGTGCACCAGGCGGTGGACGAGGGGTTCCTCGAGGCGAAGGGCCTCACCAACTACTGGGGCTACAACACGCTCGGCTACTTCGCGCCGGACGCGCGCTACGCCTGCACCGGTCCGTTCAACGTGGTGAACGAGTTCAAGGGCATGGTGAAGGCGCTGCACCGCGCCGGCATCGAGGTGCTCCTCGACGTCGTCTACAACCACACCGGGGAAGGGAATCACCTCGGGCCGATGCTGAGTCTCAAGGGCCTCGACCCGCTGGCGTACTACGTGATGAGCCCCGAGTCCCCGCGCTACTTCCAGGACTTCACCGGGACGGGGAACAGCCTCAACCTCGACCACCCGCAGGCGCTGAAGCTGGTGATGGACTCGCTCCGCTACTGGGTGCAGGAGATGCGGGTCGACGGGTTCCGCTTCGACCTGGCGACGACGCTCGGGCGGACGAAGCTGACCTTCGACCGGAACGCGCCCTTCTTCCACGCCATTCACCAGGACCCGGTGCTCAGCCGGGTGAAGCTCATCGCCGAGCCGTGGGACGTGGGTCTCGGCGGCTACCAGCTGGGCGCGTTCCCGGTGGACTTCTCGGAGTGGAACGGGAAGTACCGTGACGCCTTCCGGAAGTACTGGAAGGGCGAGGACAACCTGGCCGCGGAGATCGGCTACCGCCTCACCGGGTCGTCCGACCTGTTCCAGATCTCGGGCCGCGGGCCGTACGCCTCGATCAACTTCGTCACGGCCCACGACGGCTTCACCCTCCACGACCTGGTCGCCTACGACCAGAAGCACAACGAGGCGAACCTCGAGAACAACAAGGACGGGGCGGACGACAACAACTCCTGGAACTGCGGCGCCGAGGGCGAGACCGACGACCCGAACGTCAACGCGCTCCGCGAGCGGCAGGTGCGCAACTTCCTGACCACGCTCTTCGTCTCCAACGGCGTGCCGATGATGCTCGCCGGCGACGAGATCGGCCGGACCCAGCGAGGGAACAACAACGCCTACTGCCAGGACGACGGCATCTCCTGGGTGGACTGGAACCTGGACGAGCGGAAGCGGTCGCTGCTCGAGTTCACCCGGCGGCTGATCCGGATGCGCCACGAGCAGCCGGTGCTGAAGCGGCGGCGCTTCTTCCGCGGTCAGCAGATCTGGGATTCGGACCTCAAGGACCTGGCCTGGTTCCGGCCCGACGGCACCCCGATGACCGAGGAGGACTGGACCCACCCCTTCTTCCGGTCGATCGGGTTCCTCCTCGGCGGGGACGCCATCGCCACCACCGACCCGTACGGGAACAAGGTGGTCGGCGACACCTTGCTGATCCTGATGAACGCCCATCAGGAGCCGGTGGAGTTCGTGCTCCCGGCGATCGAGTGGGGCAGCGACTGGGAGATCCTGGTGAACACCGCCGAAAGCGACGGAAAGACCGACGCGCTCACCCCGGCGGGTGGCAAGCTCACCGTCGTGGACCGAGGGATGATGGTGCTTCGCCGCCCGGCGATTGCGACCAGCGGCAACGGATGATCCGATGAGCACTCCCTGGTGGGCATGGGCGCTGTTCAACGCCGCCGTGCTCCTGGTCCTCTCGGTGGACCTGGGCGTGGCGCGGCGCCGCCACCGGGCGCAGACCGCGGCCGAGGCCGCTCGCTGGGTGATGCTGTGGGTCAGCCTGTCGATCGCCTTCGGGGTCTTGCTCTGGGCGATCCGCGGTCCCGAGCGCGGGCTGGAGTTCTTCACCGCCTACGTCATCGAGTACGCGCTCAGCGTCGACAACCTGTTCGTCTTCCTCCTGGTGTTCCAGTACTTCCGGGTGGCGCCGGCGCAGCAGCACCTCCTGCTCTTCTGGGGCGTGCTGGGCGCGTTCCTGCTCCGCGGGACGCTGATCCTCGGCGGGGCGGCGCTGGTGCACGAGTTCCAGTGGCTGCTGTACCTCTTCGGGGCATTTCTCCTCTGGACCGCCTTCAAGCTCCTCCGCAGCGGAGACGGCGAGCCGGAGACCGACCCGGCGCACAACCCGGTGCTGAAGCTCGCGCGGCGGGTGCTTCCGGTGGCGGACTCGGCGCCCGAGGACCGCTTCGTCGTGCGCACCTCGGGAAAGACCCAGGTCACGGCGCTCTTCCTGGTCCTGCTGGTGGTGGAGACGACGGATCTGATGTTCGCGCTCGACTCCATCCCCGCGGTGCTGGGGGTGAGCCGCGATCCGTTCGTGCTCTACAGCAGCAACATCACCGCGGTGCTGGGGCTGCGCTCCCTGTTCTTCGTGCTCAGCTCGCTGCTCGCCCGCCTCCGCTACCTCAAGCCGGCGCTGGCGGTGGTGCTGGGATTCGTCGGGCTGAAGATGATCCTCGAGGAGTGGATCCGGGTGCCAGTGTGGCTGTCGCTGATCATCATCGTCGGAGTGCTGATGCTCGCCTTCCTGGCCTCCTGGTGGAAGGGAAGGGGAGAACCGGCGCCTCCGGAGCAGAACGGACCGTCTGCTTGATCGTTGCGCCGAGCGCAGGCGCGGGCCATGGTGCCGGCGGGTCATGTCGAGCACCGTCACCGAGGGGATCCGGATCACCGTCCAGCCCAGCTTCTGGGCCGAGCGCAGCGCCCCGGAGAGCGGCCAGTTCGCGTTCGCCTACGCGGTGCGGATCTCCAACGAGGGCACCGCGCCCGCCCAGCTCCGCAGCCGGCACTGGATCATCACCGACGCCAACGGCCACGTGGAGGAGGTGAAGGGGGAGGGCGTCGTGGGCGAGACGCCGCGGCTCGGCCCGGGCGAGCGCTTCGAGTACCGCAGCTGGGCGATGCTCCGCACCCCGTTCGGGACGATGCGCGGGAGCTACACCTTCGCCCGACAGGACGGCTCGATCTTCCAGGCGCGCATCGCCGAGTTCGCGCTGACCAAGCCCAACGCGCTGAACTGATGGACTCGGCTCCGCAGGGCGTGCTGCTGATCAACCTGGGGACGCCGGACGCGCCGGAGACCGGAGCGGTGCGCCGGTACCTCCGCGAGTTCCTGAGCGACCCGCGGGTGCTGGACATCGGGTCGGTGGGGCGGGCAGCGCTGCTCTACGGAGTCATCCTCCCCTTCCGTCCGCAGAAGTCGGCCGAGGCGTACCGGAAGATCTGGATGCCGCAGGGCTCCCCGCTGCTGGTGCACGGCAACGCCCTCCGGGACCGGCTCCAGGACGCCCTCGGTCCCGGGTGGGCGGTGGAGCTGGGAATGCGCTACCAGAGCCCTTCGCTCTCCTCGGCGCTCGAGAAGCTGCGTGCGCGCGGGGTGCGCGAGCTCGCGCTGGTTCCGCTGTATCCCCAGTACGCGTCCAGCTCGACCGGCTCCAGCCTCGAGGAGGCGTACCGCCTGGTGGGCGCGGCCTGGAACGTGGAGGCGCTCCGCGTGCTCCCGCCGTTCTACGACCATCCGGCGTTCCTCGACGCGTTGGCGGACGTGGGCCGGCCGGTGCTGGCGGCGGCGCGGGCGGAGCACGTGCTGTTCAGCTTCCACGGACTGCCCGAGCGGCAGGTGAGGAAGAGCGACCCCACCGGGGCGCACTGTCTCGCACGGGCGGACTGCTGCGACACCCGCGTCCCGGCGAACCGCTGGTGCTACCGGATGCAGTGCTTCTACACGGCTCGGGAGCTGGCGCAGCGGCTGGGGCTGGAGGTCGGGACGTGGACGGTGACGTTCCAGAGCCGGCTGGGGCGGACGCCGTGGATCCGGCCTTACACGGACGTCGTCATCCCCGAGCTGGCGGGGAAGGGCGTGAAGCGGCTGGCGGTGTTCTGCCCGGCGTTCGTCGCCGACTGCCTGGAGACGCTCGAGGAGATCGGCATCCGGGCGAAGGAGCAGTTCCTCGGCGCCGGCGGCGAGGCGCTGACGCTCGTGCCGAGCCTGAACACGCATCCGTCGTGGGTACGGGGGCTGACGCGGATGCTGCGGGAGCTCCGCGGCGAGGACGTCGAGCCGGGCGCGGCGGCGTGACGCCGGGAGGCCGCTTCAACCTTCGGGCGCTCAGGTTTCCGCGGTCGCGCTGCCGTACAGCCCGCCGCCCGTTTCGAGCCTTCGGATCGCGGCGGAGCGGCGCTCTGCCCTGGGGCCTCCGGGACCTCCACCTCGCCTTCGAGCGCCGCCGTCGCGGTCTTGTGGAGGTCGCGCCGGCCCGGATATTCATTCCTCGCCGACAAGCGATGGGGCGTGCATGGTTGCAGGGGAGACGAGCGGAATCTCGGCGAGGACGCGGACGCACTTCGTTCTGGCCGTCCTCGCCATCTGCGCCGCATCCCTCGGCAGTCTGGCCCTCTATCGGCAGCGCGCCGCGGCCACGCGCGACGTCCAGGAGACCCTGCTGACGCTGGTGGATCTCGAGGGGATGCTCTCGGCGATCCAGGACGCGGAGACGGGACAGCGCGGATTCCTTCTCACCCGGAGCCAGGCGTACCTCGACCCGTACCGGCGCGGCACCGCCGACGCTCCGGGGCGTCTGGAGAACCTTCGACGCAGGCTCGCGCGTGACGCCCTTCAAACCGAGCGCCTCGGCGGGTTGGAGGCTCTCGCCGGCGAGAAGCTCGGCGAGCTCGATCGGACCATCCAGCTTGCCGAATCCGGCAGGCAGTCCGACGCGCTCGCGCTCATCGCTTCGGGAAGGGGCAAGGCGCTCATGGATGACATCCGCCGCGTCGTGGCGGAGATGGTCGACGCCGAGCGCCATGCGCTCGAGGCGCGGCAGGCGAAGGAACGCGCCGCGGGAGACGTCTTCCTCGCCGGTTCGTTCGCTGGCGGCGCCGTCCTGCTGCTCCTGACCGTCCTCACCTTCCTCGGAGCCCGTCGTGACCTGCGGGACGCTCAGCGGGTGAGCGAGGAGCGGGCGCGGACCCAGGATTACCAGCACCGTGCGATCTCGATCCTCGGCCACGACATCCGTGCGCCCCTGGCGGCGGCCGAGCTCGCGTCGGACCAGGTCCTGAAGGGCCTCGCAGCCCAGCCGGGCTCGTCCCTTCGCCGCAACGCCGAGACCGTTCGCCGGTCCGCACGTCGGGCACTCCGGATCGTCGACAGCCTGCTCGACCTGACGCATCTCAGGCTCGGGAACGGCCTTCCCCTCAGTCCCTCGTCGTCGAACCTGTTCGAGGTGGCCAGAGCCGTCACCGACGAAGTCCACGCGGACGAGCGGAGCCGCGTCTCCCTCGAGGTTCTCGGCTCCGGAGAGGGAGTGTTCGACGAGGTGCGCCTCGGCCAGGCGGTCTCCAACCTGGTCGTGAACGCGCTGAAGTACGGCCGGGCAGGGACGCCGATCCGGATCACGATCGATGGCCGGGACTCGGTCCGGCTCAAGGTGACGGTGCACAACGAGGGAGATCCGATCCGTCCTGAGCTGATTCCGCACCTCTTCGATCCCTTCCGCAGGGGCGACGCGGCCGGAAGACGGGACAGCCTCGGACTCGGGCTCTACATCGTCCAGGAGATCGCCCACGCCCATGGCGGCCAGGTGGAGGTCGTCTCCACCGAGCCGGCGGGAACGTGCTTCACCCTGGACATCCCCCGGAACGTTCCCGCCCCCACCGCCTCCTCTCCGCGCGCGGCAGCCGTGCCCGGGCCGGTCGTGTCAGACGGCTCCGGGGTCGGAGAGCCGAGCCGTCGGCTGTGGGAGACCGAGCTCCTCTGGCAGGGCTAGCGGGGAGCCGCTGCCCGCCGGAGCCGGTCCACCACCGCGAGGCCGAGCCCTTCCTCGCCCGGCACCGAGATGACGGCCACGTCCACCTTCGCCTCGTCCGCGAGCCGGAACACCGTGTACAGCTCGCGCGCGAGCCCCTCCACGTCCGCCGGGATGCGCAGCGCCACCAGCGGCTCCGGCACCTCGACCGACTCGGGCACCGCCACTGCCACCTTCCGCCCGTTCCCGGCCAGCGACAGCGCCTTGGCTACCGCCCCGCCCGGGTCGGCGAGCAGCACCCCCGCCCGCGGCGCGTAGTGCGACGGCAGCAGCCCCGGCGCGCGGATCTTCCTCCCCGGCACCCGCGAGATGCGCCGCTCCAGCACCTTCTCCACGCTCTCCACCGGCACCCCGCCGGGCCGGAGCAGCAGCGGCTCGTCCCCGCTCAGGTCGACGATGGTCGACTCCACCCCGACCCGCGCCGGACCCCCGTCGAGGACCAGGTCGACGTCACTGCCGAGATCGGCCCGCACGTGCTCGGCGCGCGTCGGGCTCACCCGCCCGAAGCGGTTCGCGCTCGGCGCCGCCACCCCGCCGTCGAACGCCCGCAGCACCGCCAGCGCCACCGGATGCCCCGGCACCCGCAGCGCCACCGTCTCCTGTCCCCCGGTCACCGCGTCGGAGGCGCGCGGCGAGCGCTTGAGCACCAGCGTCAGCGGTCCGGGCCAGAACGCCTGCGCCAGCCGGTAGGCCTCGGGCGGAACGGCGGTCGCCCAGGACTCAACGGACGCCGCCTGCGCCACGTGGACGATCAGCGGGTGCGTCGAGGGCCGGCCCTTCACTGCGAAGATGCGCCGCACCGCGAGCTCGTTCTCCGCGTCCGCGGCCAGGCCGTACACCGTCTCCGTCGGCAGTCCGACGAGACCTCCGCGGCGGAGCACCGCGACGGCGGCGGCGATGCTTTCTGGAGAGGTGACTTCCATCCGGGGCAGTTGCGGTGCGCCGCAGTCGCTCATAACAAGCGCAGGTGGGTGCCGGAAGTGGCGCCCTGGGGAGACCGGGTGATGGACGAGCAGCGTTACCTCGCACGGAGCCCCATGCCAGTCCCGGCCCGGGCGCTGTTCGACTGGCACGCCCGCCCCGGCGCCTTCGAGCGCCTCAACCCTCCGTTCGACCGCGTCGAGGTCCTCGAGCGCTCCGGCGGCATCGGCCCCGGCGCCCGCACCGTCCTGCGCGTCCACCTGGGCCTCCTGCCTCGCAGGTGGATCGCGCTCCACACCGCGATGGACGAGGGCCGCTCCTTCACCGACCGGCAGGAGTCCGGTCCCTTCGCGCGCTGGGAGCAGGTCCACCGGATGCTGCCCGACGGCGAGACGCGCTCCGTCCTCGAGGACGACGTTCGCTACACGCTCCCCCTCGGTCCGGTGGGTCGCCTTGCCACCGGGGTGGTGCGGGAGACGCTCGAGTCGACCTTCGCCTACCGCCACGCCCTCACCGCCGCCGACCTCGCCCGTCACGCCGAGCTCCCCGGCCAGCCGCTCCGCGTTGGCATCACCGGCTCGCACGGCCTCATCGGCGCCGCGCTGGCCCTCTTCCTGAGCACCGGCGGGCACGCCGTCACCCGGCTCGGTCGCGGAGAGAAGGCCGGCGAGGTGGACGGTCTCGATGCGGTGGTGAACCTCGCCGGCTCCGGCGTGGGCGACGGCAGATGGACGGCGGCTCGCAAGCGCGACATCCGTGAGAGCCGCATTCGCACCACCGACGCCGTGGTCGCCGGCATCCTCCGTGCCGCCCGGCCGCCCTCGGTGCTGGTCAACGGCTCGGCCATGGGCTTCTACGGCGATCGGGGCGAGACCCCGGTCGATGAGTCATCGTCACGCGGCACCGGATTCCTCGCCGACGTCGCCGAGGCCTGGGAGGCCGCAACCCGCCCCGCGGAGCAGGCCGGGGTCCGCGTCGTGAAGCTCCGGACCGGCGTGGTGCTCAGCCCCGACGGCGGCGCGCTCGGGAAGATGCTTCCCCTCTTCCGGGCCGGCGTCGGCGGGAAGCTGGGCTCGGGCCGGCAGCTCTTCAGCTGGATTGCGCTCGAGGACGTCGTCGGGGCGATCCACTTCGCGCTCCGGAGCCCTTCCTTCCACGGAGTGGCGAACCTCACCGCCCCCGAGCCGGTCACCAACGCCGCCTTCACCCACGTGCTGGGCCGGGTGCTCCATCGTCCCACCATCGCCTCCGTCCCCGCCGCCGCCATCCGTGCGCTCTTCGGGGAGATGGGACAGGAAGCGGTGCTCTCCGGCGCCAACGTCGTTCCCCGTGCCCTTCTGGACGCGGGTTTTCGCTTCCGCTGGCCGGGCCTCGAGGACGCGTTGCGATTCTGCCTCGGCAAGGTCCGTCTCCCGAGCGTCGTCTGAGACTTCCCTGCTTGACCGGGGCCGTGGCGCCTGGGAAAGAGTGCGACCCCCGCGGATGATCCAGGTCGAGCAGCTCTCCAAGTACTACGGAGCACGGGCCGCCATCCGGAACCTCTCGTTCCGCATCGAGGCCGGCGAGGTGGTGGGCTTTCTGGGCCTCAACGGCGCCGGGAAGACCACCACGTTGCGCATCCTCGGCTGCGTGCTCCTTCCCACCTCCGGGACGGTGCGCCTCGACGGCCAGGACCTCCTCACCGCCCCGCGCCAGCTCAAGGCCCGCATCGGGTTCCTCCCCGAGACGCCACCGCTCTACGAGGACATGACCGTCGGCGAGTACCTGGCCTTCGTCGCCGGGCTCCGCGCGGTGGAGCCGGGCCGCATCCGGGGGCGCGTCACCGAGACCGAGGAGCGCACCGGGCTCGCCGCGCTCGACGACGAGCGCATCTCCACCCTCAGCCACGGCTACCGGCAGCGCGTCGGCGTGGCCCAGGCCCTGGTGCACGCGCCGGACGTGCTCCTCCTCGACGAGCCGGCCAACGGCCTCGATCCGGTGCAGAACGTGGAGATGCGCGCGCTCATCCGCAGCCTGCGCGGAGACCACACCGTGCTGGTCTCCAGCCACATTCTCCCGGAGATCGCGCAGACCTGCGACCGGCTCCTGGTGGTCCGCGACGGCGAGCTGGTCGCCCAGGGGAGCGAGGCCGAGCTGGAGGAGCGCCTCGGACTCGGCTCCGGCGTCGAGCTGGAGGTCGGTGGACCGGTCGAGGCGGTGGCCGCCGCGCTCCGCGCCCTTCCCGGCGTGCGCGCGGTCACGGTGCAGCCGGTGGCGGGAGGACGCTCGGTGCTCCGGGTCGACGCTCCGGATGCGCTCCGGCCCGCGCTCGCCCAGGTCGCGCTCGCGGCAGGTGCCCAGCTCTTCCGCCTGGACGTCTCGGCAGACCGGCTGGAGTCGCTCTTCCTGAAGCTCGCCGGAAGGGGACTGTCGGCGTGAGCCCCATCCTCCTCATCGCCCGGCGCGAGCTGCGCGGCTACCTGCGCACGATGACCGGCTGGATCATCGCCGCCTCGGTGCTGGTCATCGATGGGCTGCTCTTCAACGCCTTCGCCATGGAGGGCTCGCGCCGCTCCACCGAGGTGCTGACCCGGTTCTTCTACTTCGCCTCCGGACCGGCGATGGTCGCGGCCATCTTCCTCGCGATGCGGCTGTTCGCCGAGGAGCGGCAGCTGGGGACCCTCCCGCTGCTCTACGCCTCCCCGGTGCGTGACCGGGACATCGTGCTCGGGAAGTTCCTCGGGGCCCTGGCGTTCCTGTCCGGGCTGACGCTCGCCACCGCGTACATGCCGCTGCTCATCCTCGTGCACGGGCACATCTCGGTGGGCCACCTCCTCGCCGGCTACCTCGGCCTCCTGCTGCTCGGCGCCGCCTCGCTGGGGCTCGGCACCCTCGGGTCGTCGCTCGCCCGGAGCCAGGTCATCGCCGCCATCGTCGGCGCGGCGCTGCTGGTCTCGATGCTGGTGGCCTGGCTCCTCGCCTCGGTGACCGAGCCGCCCTTCTCCGCGCTCTTCGCCGCGATCGCGCTGCACAACGCCCACTTCCCGCCCTTCCAGTCGGGCCAGGTGCACCTGCGGGACGTCGCCTACTACCTGCTCGTCACCTGGGTGGCGCTGTTCGCCACCACCCGGGTGCTCGAGGCGCGGCGGTGGCGATGAACGCGCGGAGCGGCCTGCTCACCGCGGCCACGGTCCTCGGCCTGGTCGCGGTCTTCCTCGGCGAGCGCGTGTTCGGCGCCGGCCCGCCGCGGATCGTCCTCGACGTCGGGGGCGTGCTCGCCGTCGCGGTGGTGACGGTGCTCCGCTGGAACCGCTCGGCGCTTTCGGCCGCGGCACCCCGGGCCCGCGTGGAGCGCCTCTTCGCCGTGCTGACCACCCTCGCGCTCCTGGCTCTCGTCGCCTGGTTCGCGCAGTCCGACCTCGTGACCGCCGCCGGTGGCCCCGACGTTCGAAAGGTCGCTCCCCGGCTGGCGACGCTGCTGCAGCTCGCGACCGCGCTCCTCGCCACCGCGTCGGTGATCCCTCTGGCGCTCGGCGAGCTGGCCTACGCCGCCATGGCCCAGGCTCCCGAGGTGGAGGTGGGCCGGGTGCAGGACGCGGTGGGCACCGGCGCGGCGCTGGTCGCCGTGCTCACCACCGCCCTCGCCCTGGGCTGGGTGACCGACGCGGCGGACGTGTTCTCCGACTGGAGCTACTTCCGCCCCGGACGTCCGAGCGACTCCACCCGCGGCCTGGTCCGTGGATTCACCGAGCCCGTCACCCTCTCGCTCTTCTATCCGCCCGGCTCGGAGGTCGGCGCGGCGGTACGTGACTACGCCGAGGCGCTCGCGACCGAGAGCCCGCTCCTCAAGGTGGAGCGCCTGGACGCGGCGGTGGACCTCGCCCGCGCACGGACCCTGGGCGTGAACGGGAACGGGGCCGTCGCGGTGAGCCGCGGCGAGCGACACGAGACCTACGTCACCGGCAACGTGCTGGATTCGTCGAAGAGCCAGCTCCGCGAGCTGGACCCCGAGGTGCAGAAGCGGCTGTTCCAGGTCGCCCGGGCGAAGAAGATCGTCTACCTCACCACCGGGCACGGCGAGCGGGCGGCGCTCAACTCCGACCTCTCCGACCCGCGGGGAACGATCAAGGTCTTCCAGGACCTGCTCAGGGCGCAGAACGACGAGGTCCGCCAGCTGGGCGCCGCGCAGGGGCTGGCCACGGAAGTTCCTCGCGACGCGAGCGCGGTCCTCGTGCTCGGTCCCACCACGCCCTTCCTCCGCGAGGAGGTGGAGGCGCTGGTCCGCTGGGTTCGCGGCGGAGGGCGGCTCCTCGTGGCGCTGGACCCCGAGTCCGGCTCGCAGTTCGACGCCCTTCTCCAGCCGCTCGGCGTTCGCTTCGTCCCCACCACCCTGGTGAACGACCGCGTCTACCTCGCGCGCACCCACCAGCCCAGCGACCGCGCCCAGCTGGTGACCGCGAGCTTCGGCCCACACGCCAGCGTCGGCTCCCTGGTCCGGGCGAGCGGGCGCCTCCCGGTGTTCCTCCTCGGAGCGGGCTCGCTCGAGCAGCTCAGCCAGAAGCCCGCGGGGGTGAACGTCGTCTTCACCGTCAGCACCCTGCCCGAGACCTTCCGCGACCTGGACGGGAACTACGCCTTCGACGCGCGCACCGAGAAGCGGAAGGCCTGGGACGTGGCCGCGGCCATCACGCTTCCGCGCAAGGGCACCGACGAGGGACGCGCGGTGGTCTTCGCCGACTCCGACGCCTTCACCGACCTCGCGCTCGACGCGAGCCAGGGCAACCGCGCGCTCGCGGTGGATTCGGTGCGCTGGCTCCTCGGTGAGGAATCGCTCGGCGCCCCCGGCGGCGAGACCGACTTCCCGCTCCAGCACACCCGGGGCCAGGAGGTGGCCTGGTTCTACGTCACCGTCTTCGCCGCGCCGCTCGCGGTGCTCGGCGCCGGCTTCTGGGTGACCCGGCGGAGGCGGGCGGCATGAGGGGGCGTCCGGTCCTGCTCCAGGCCGCGGTCGCCGCCGGTGCGCTCGCGCTGGCCGCCGGGGTGTGGCTCCGTCCTCCCCGGCAGGGTGCGCCGGGGGACGTTCCGGTCGCGGCACTCGGCCGAGGCGAGGTGAAGGCGGTCCACTGGGACGACGGCTCGCACCAGGTGGACGTCACCCGGCTCGTCGACGCCGACAACCGCGCGGTCTGGGTCCGCATCGCGACCAGCCCGTCGCTCCTCGCTCCGGACGGAGGCGTGGTCGCGGACGGCGGCGTCGCTCCCGACGCAGGCCTCGTTCCGCCTCCCGCTCGCGCCGATGCCGGGCAGCCGTCGCGCGACCTTCGCGGCGACGCGGGCGTCCGCGGCCGCCCCGACGGCGGGGTGACGGACGCGCTCCGCGCCATCCGCGAGGCTCCGCCGCCGCCTCCGCGCGAGCTGCTGGGCAACGAGGTCGCCGAGCAGCTGCTGGATCGCGCCTCGCCTCCGATGGCCACCCGCGACCTCGGCGCGGTCACGCCGGAGCGAAAGCGCGAGCTCGGCCTCGAGGCCTCGACCAAGCGACTCCGCCTGGAGACCGGGCGGGACCTCTCCTCGCAGGCCCGGACGCTGGAGTTCGTGGTGGGGACGCCGCCCGGCGCGGCCGGGGCGTACCTGCTCGCCCCGGACGGACACCTCTGGCTGGTCCAGGAGTCGCTGGTCCAGGACCTCTCCGCCGCCTCGAGCCGCCTCGTGGACCGGCGGCTCCACGCCTTCCGCTCCGACGAGCCGGACGCGCTGCAGCTCCAGCTCGACGGCCGCACCCGCGCGTTCGTCGTCCGCAAGGCGCAGGGCTCGACCCGCGTCGCCCCCGCGGAGAACCCCGACGCGCCGAGCGCCGAGGCCACGGCCTGGGCGGATCGCATCTGGCGCCTCTCCCCGCTGGAGGTCCTGGGACGCGGCGAGACGCCGCGCGAGGGCGTGCCGGCCGTCTCCCTCCGGGTGGAGTACAGCCGGAACCGCCGCCCGCTCGGGTTCGTCGAGGTCGGCCGCGCCGGGAGCGAGTGGTACGCGCGCTCCGAGCACACCGCCGGCTGGGTGCGGCTCCCGCCCGGGGCCGGCACGCTGAGGGAGCAGGCGGAGCGCCTCGAGGCCGGGGCGCCCTCCACCCCTCGGTAGTTTGCACTTCTTCACCGGAGGCAGGGCCGGCGCTTCACACCCCCCGTTTACGTCTGCTCTCGCAGGCGGCAATTCCGTCGCCCGTGGAACGGAGAAGAAGACGATGTGGGGTTTCGTGATCGGCGCGGCCTGTCTCTACGGCCTCGTCCGGATGATGCGCGGTGGACGGTGGGCGTACGCCCATGGCGGAGGTCCGTGGGGCCGCCAGCGGTGGGGTGGCTGGCGCCACGAGGGCTGGAACGGGCAGGCCCACCCCGGCGGCCGCGGCCCGCTGCGCTGGCTCTTCGAGCGGATGGACACCTCTCCGGGACAGGAGCGGGTGATCTCCGAGGCGGCCGATGCGCTGCGGGGCACGATGCGCGGCTGGCACGACGACACCGAGCGGATGCGCTCCGACGTCGCCCGCAGCCTCCGGGGCGAGGCGTTCGACGCCGCGGCGCTCGAGGAGGCCTTCGGCCGTGCCGAGGCGCGACTGGCAACGGTGCGCGAGACGGTGCGCGGGCAGGCCGCCCGCGTGCACGAGGCGCTCGATCCCCGTCAGCGGGCCGAGCTCGCGGACCTGGTCGCCTCCGGCTGGCGCCGGCGGCGGTGGTGAGGAGGAGCGGCCATGAGACGTGACGTGCGCATCGCGCTCCTCACCGCCGGCGTCCTCCTCGGGTTCGGCTCGGGCCTTCACGCCCTCCGGATGCGGCACTGGGAGCGTCGCCAGGCGTGGGAGCGCCACATCGCCGGCCTCTGCGTGGACGCCGCGCGCGGCGCGCCGGCCCACGCCCCTCCGGCATTCATGCCGCCGGACGAGGGAGGACGTTAAGCTCCCCGCCCTCCCATGAGCGTCCGGGTGCTGTGCATCGATGACGACCGCCGCCTCCAGGAGTTGCTGGTGAGCTGGCTGGGCCAGAACGGCGTCCAGGTGACGCCGGCCTTCGACGGGCCCACCGGCATCCAGGCGCTGGATGCCTCCGCCTTCGACGCCGTGCTCCTGGACATCATGCTCCCGGGCATGGACGGGCTGGAGGTGCTCCGGCGCATCCGGACCCGCAGCCGGGTGCCGATCCTGATGCTCACCGCGAAGGGCGACGAGACGGACCGGGTGGTGGGGCTGGAGATCGGCGCCGACGACTACGTGCCCAAGCCCTTCAGCCCTCGCGAGCTGCTCGCGCGGCTGCGGGCGGTGCTGCGGCGGAGCGCCCCGGAGGCGGTGAGCGAGAAGCTGGCGGTGGCCGACGTGCAGGTCGACGTCGGGTCGCGGCAGGTGACGGTGGAGGGCAAGACCATCGACCTCACCGGGCTGGAGTTCGACATCCTGGTCGCGCTGATGCGCCGCGCCGGCCGGGTCATTCCACGCGATGCGCTCCTGGCCGAGGCGGGCCGGAGCGACGTGGTGGTCGGCGAGCGCACGGTGGACGTCCACATCTCGCACCTGCGGGCCAAGCTGGGGGACGACCCGCGCGCCCCACGGCGGATCAAGACCGTCCGGGGCGTGGGCTACGTGCTCAGCCGGGAGCAGTAGGCGGTGGTTCCTCCCTGCCATCCCGCGCACCACCGGAGCCGCTGGCCGGACCTGGTGCGGTGGCGCAACCGCGCCCGGATGCAGCGGAGGCTGTTCGTCTGGTTCGGCGTGTCGATCCTCGTCACTGCCTTCGTTGTCTCTGCGGTCACCGCGGTCGTCGATCGGGTCCGCGGCCCGTCTGCGCGGGCGCAGTGGGACAACGTGCAGTCGCTCATCGGCGCGCAGGCCGCGCGGGTGTGGACCGATCCCCGCGAGCGGGACGCCTGGGCGTCCGAGCTCGCGCAGCAGCTGGGCTGGGCGATCCGGCTGGACGACGTGAGCGGGAACGAGCTCGCCCGGTTCGGACCCTCGTCGATGCGGTGGAGCGCGAGCGCGCCGGTGCTCCGCGATGGGGTGAAGGTGGGAACGGTGCGGGTGCAGCCCTGGCCCCACGGTGGAGGAGGAGGGTGGACGGTCCTGCTCGCGGTGGCGGTGGCGCTGGCGACGCTCTGGGCCATCTCTGGCCGCATCGCCTGGAAGCTGGCCTGGCCGCTGGAGGAGCTGACCCGCGTCGCCCGGGATCTGGGCGAAGGAAGGCTCCAGAGCCGGTTCGACGTGCGCTTCGCCCGTGGCGAGGTGCGCTCGCTGGCCGAGGTGATGAACGGGATGGCGGAGCGCATCGAGCGACAGCTGAAGGACCAGCGCGAGCTGCTGGCCGCGGTGAGCCACGAGCTGCGCACGCCGCTGGCGCGCATCCGCCTGCTGCTCGAGCTCGGGCGAGGTGGGGATGCCTCGGTGCTGGACCAGCTCGAGCACGAGGTGCTGGAGATGGATGCGCTGGTGGGCGAGCTCCTCGCCTCGGCGCGGCTCGACTTCACGGCGATGGCGCGGGTACCGCTCGACGCCGGTGACCTCGGAGCGAGGGCTCTGGAGCGGGCGGCGCTGTCTCCGGGGCTGCTGGAGGTGGAGCGCGGGCCGGTGGCGCTGGAGGGCGACCCGACGCTGCTGCAGCGCGCGCTGTCCAACCTCCTGGAGAACGCCCGCGTGCACGGCGGCGGTGTCACCCGTCTCCGGGTGGATGTGCCCGACGGGATCGTGCGCTTCTCGGTGGAGGATGGGGGGCCGGGGCTGCCCGAGGGTGGCGGCCGCGCCTTTCAGCCCTTCCAGCGCGGCGAGGCGAGCGACGGGCTCGGCCTCGGGCTGGCGCTGGTGCGTCGCATCGCCGAGGCGCACGGGGGCAATGCGTTCGCCGAGAACCGCGAGGAGGGCGGCGCGCGGGTGGGCTTCACCGTCCGGCGGCCGGCGGGCCGCGGCGAGGTCAGGCCTCCTCGAACATCGCGCGGATGACCCGCCACACCATCCGCAGCTCGGTCCGGTTCCGCCTGCCCAGGTAGTCGCAGAGCTCGGCGACCTGATCGTGCCGCTCACGGTCGAAGTCGTTGAACAACGTCCGGAGCGAGACGTCCAGGCCGCTGGCGAGCTTGGTCACCGTCTCCAGCGACGGGGAGAAGGCCCCACGCTCGATGCGCCGGATCGCGTCCACCGACAGCTCGCTGCGCTCGGCCAGCTGCTCCTGGGTGAGCTTGCGGCCGTGGCGGAGGGCCCGCACGTGCACGCCGAACTTCTTGCCGACGTTCAGCCGCATGTGCTCTCGCATCCGCGGGCCGAAATCGATGCCAGCTGGACGACAGCCGGAAGGGACGATGTTCCTGCCGGGAGGCGGCAGATCGTCCAGGTGCCGACACTCCCCTGCGGCTCGCGACGCATCTCACCCCTGACGGTAAGCACCCCGGCGCGCCACCGGGGGGTCCACCCGGCCCCGGACTGTCAGCCGGTTCGCTCGGCGCCGGGGGGTTCCGTGAGGTCCTCGACAGCGGGCGGCGCGCCGCCGGAGGCCTCGACCAGGCCGGCGGCGAACCGGGTCCCGGCGACCTGGAACGCGAGGCGGGCCCAGACGACGACCTGGCCCACCGCCAGGGCGAGCAGCGCGAGGCCGGCGGTCCCCTCGGGGAGCATCGCCCGGGCGCGGACGAGCAGGATCACCACGAGCGTCGCGAGCGCCCCGAGCAGCGCATAGAGCAAGACCGAGCGCGGAGCGCGCACCACGAGGCGCACGGCGCGCCAGGCTGCCCGCCGCGCGATGCGCAGATCGTCGCGGAAGAGCAGCACCCGTCCCACGTCGAGGCAGAGCCTCCACAGCGCGAACGCCAGGACGAGCACCACGAGGTGGAGCACGCTCGCGACCGTGAACGGCCGCCCGAAGAGCCAGGCCTCGCCGTGGAGGGTGAGCAGCGTCGGAAGACCGATCGCCTTCATCCCGAACGCCAGCCCGATGGGCACCCCCAGAGCGACCACCAGGAGCGGGAGCGACCAGAGGTAGAGCCGAGCGTTCCGCCACACCAGCCGGCCCGACTGCCCGAGGAACGCCCCGAGACGGAAGGGTCCGCCCGCGCAGGCGCGCCAGACGACGCCCCCGACGACCAGCGTCTGGAGCACGACGAGGAGAACGAGCGGCGCGAGCACCGACGGCACCCCTCCGCCGGCGAACACCGGGCCGAGGCCGAGGAGGAGCTGCGACGACATCAGGGGCCTTCCCGCCGCGAGGGGCGCGTGACCGAAGGCCGCGGAGAGCACCGGCACGGAGGGAGCGACCATCAGGAGGGCGACGAGCCAGTTGACGACGAGCAGCACCGCGACGGTTCGCCACTCGCGGAACCCGACCCCGATGGCGTCGCGCAGCGGCCTCACAGCAGCGACCCCACCGCCGCGGCGAGCAGCTGCCCCGCGTACAGGAACCAGCCGATCATCGTGAGCGCCGGCCCCGGGGTGGCATCCAGGGAGCGCGCGTCGTTGACCGGCTGGGTGTCCATCGGAGGCCGCGAGCCGGGATGCACCTCGGCCAGCGTCACGCGCCCTCCCGGAAGGGGCCGTTCGGTGGTGAAGCGGCTCCAGATCTCCCCCGGGGGGACCATCTGCCGCAGCGTCGTTCCGTCGGCGAAGGTGAGCTGGACCTCGAGCGGCAGGGGAAGATCTCCCCTCCGTTCGACCAGCACCTCGCAGCGCACGTTGCCTCCGGGACCGGACTGGCCGCGGGGCCGGAAGGTCGGCGTCCCGCCGTCGACGTCGAAGAATCCCCACGCCGGAGCGACCGGGCTGCACCGGAGCTCGGCGACTGCGTCGTCCAGACCGGAGGTGCCGCGGAAGAGCGCGTTCCCCAGCGGCCGCAGGTCCTTGCCCGAGACCTCGGAGGCGAGCTGGAGGAAGTCGTCGGTCGACGGATGACGGAAGGCCCAGCGCTCGGCGTAGGTGCGCATGATGCGGGCGAAGGTCTCCCGGCCCACCTCGCGCTCCAGCGTCGCCAGGGCCGCGCCGGCGCGCCCGTAGGTGCTGCGGCCGACCTCGGAACCGGTCTTGAACCGCCAGCCGGCGCGAGCGATGGGCGACTGGAAGCGCGGGAGCGTCCCCGGCGGGCGGATCGCCACCTCGGGGACGTCCGAGCGGACCAGCGGGCCCAGCAGCCATCCGGTTCCCCGGGGGAGGAGCTGCGAGAAGTCCCAGCCCAGGCCGACGGAGTTCATCACCTCGGTGGTCGCCCAGGTGTCGATGCCCTCGTCGAGCCACGCCTCCTCGACCTCGTTGGAGGCGACCATCGCCTGCCACCAGCTGTGCGCCACCTCGTGGATGGCGACCTCCCAGAGCAGGGTGTCGCGCGAGCCGCCGGGGTCGATCCGCGAGTAGACCGTGACGAAGGTGGGGTACTCCATGCCGCCCGACTCGGCGTCCGCACCGACCGGGGGAGCGACGAGCGTGAGGTGCGGATAGGGGTACGGGAGCCAGTGACGGCCACCGTGCTCGAGGGTGACCTTGGCGGCGGCGAGGACCTGGGGCGCGGTCCGTGCCGCGTCCCTCGGGAGGATCAGCGTCAGGGCCACCTCGGGAAGGCCGTCGGCGCGGAAGACGTCGCGCACCTCCTCGGCGCCTTCCCAGGCGGTCCAGGCGAAGTCGATGACGTCGTCCTGGTGGAAGCGGTGGGTGACGCTCCCGTCGGGGTTCTCGGTCCGGCCGGTGCGTACGCCCGTGGCGCCGACCACCATCGCGCGCGGCACCGTGAGGGTGGCGTCGTAGCTTCCGAAGTCGGCGTAGAACTCGGTGGTCGCGTGGAACTGGTGGCAGTTCCAGGTCGGGCTGCGCACGCCGCGCTGCGGAGGCACCTCCAGCACGCCGATCTTCGGGAACCACTGGCCGAAGAGGGTGTACTTGCCCAGCACGCCGGTACGCGCGGCGAGCTTCGGCACGCGCGCCCCCCAACCGAGATCGATCGTGACCTGGCCGTGCGGCGGGACCGGGGTGGGAAGGGTGAGGGTGAAGACCGTCTGGTCGCCTGGATCGGCGCCGTCGGGGTGTTCCCAGCGGAGCGTGGGGCGCACGTCGGTCCCGTCGGGCAGCCGCGCGGTGCGGAGCTCGGTCCATCCCCAGTCATCGCGGCCGTAGCCGTTGGTGCCCGAGCGGACGCCGCCGCCGCGGTGCTCCTCCCGCGCGAAGGTGCTGTCGCTGGACTTGAAGGCGTTCCAGTACGCGTGGAACCAGAGCGTGGCCTGCGGGACGTCGGAGCGATTGGTCCAGGTGAGGCGCGCGGTGCCGGCGACGTGTCGCCTCGCGGGGTCGTACCGGACGTCGATGACGTAGCTCGCGGTCCGGTCACTGAGCGGAGGGCCGATGCTGCGCCCGGCGGAATCGAAGCGCGGCGGCGCGGGAGTGACGCCGACCAGCAGCGCGAGGGGGAGGGCGAGCATGGTCAGAGGCCCGGCGGCGGGAGCTGCGTGCCGTCCTGCTCCAGTCCCGGAATCTCCGAGAGCTTCCTCGCCACCTGCGAGACCCGCGTCTCGTCGACATCGGAGCGGACGTCGAGGGTGAAGCTCACCTCGTCGTGCCGGTGACCGGGGCGCACGTGGAAGCGCGGCCGCGGAACGCGCTCCAGTCGTCCCACCAGGCCGTGCAGCCCGGAGTTCCACTCCTCCACCAGCTGGTCCAGCGGGACGGCCTCGACACGTAGCCGGTACGCGTCGCCCTGCAGGTCCTCCACCGCGATGCGCCCCTCGAGCGCGTGGCCCTTCCTGCGCAGCTCGGTGCGCTGCGCCTCGGTGAGGAACCGCTCGGGGGTCGGCGATGCGGGGACGCTTCCCAGCGTGTCCAGCAGCTTCGTGCGGACCGATGCCGTCCGGGGCGCGCGGGTGAACGCCGTCCACTCGTTCGCCAGCCGCGATTGCCAGCTCGCGGCGGCGCTGCGCCAGCGGCCGACCTCCGACTTCTGCGCGGGGGACAGCAGACCCAGCGACTCCGCCCCGGTGATCGCCTCGGGAAGCGCCGGGGGCGTGCTCGCTCCGGCGAGCGGATCGGAGGAGAGGAACACCAGGACGCCTGGCTCGCTCCCCTCGGTCACGATGCCCGGAGCGACGGCGAGACGGAGTCGGGCGGCGGGAATGACGGCGCGGAGCTCCACCGGCTGCTTCTGCAGCACCTGCCGGCGCACCGCCTCGGGGGGACGGGGCCAGGTCATCCACGCGGCGAAGGCCGTGGCCGGCTCGACGCGGGCCGGAAGCCGCTCGGTGTGCCGCACCACCTCGGCCCCTCCGGAGCTCCCCAGCCTCGTGATCGGGGTGCACACACCGGCGTCGAGACACACCACGTCCGGAGAGGAGGCTGCCAGGAGGACGAGCAGGACGACCGGCACTGGAGACGGAACGGTACCAGCGGGCGGCGCGTGTGAAGACATGTTTCCGCCACCCCTGGCCGGAGGGCCCGGGGGTAGGGTGTGAGCGGATGACGGTGCCGGAGCACATCTCCGTCGTGTACGTGGAGGACGACGAGCGGCTCGCCCGCCTGACGCAGCGGTACCTCGAGTCGCACGGGGTGGTGGTGACGCTCGCCCGGGACGGACGGGAGGGTCTCGCCCAGACGCTGCGGGTGTGGCCGGACGTCGTGCTGCTGGATCTCATGCTCCCCCAGGTCGACGGCGTGGAGCTGTGCCGGGAGATCCGCGCCCGCGCGGACCTGCCGATCATCATGGTCACCGCCCGGGACGAGGAGGCGGATCGGGTGCTCGGGCTGGAGGCCGGGGCCGACGACTACGTCCCCAAGCCGTTCAGCTCCCGGGAGCTGCTGGCCCGCATCCGCGCGCAGGCCCGGCGGTCCCGCGGACGCGCCGGCCCGTCCAACCGTCCCATCACCGTGGGACCGCTCACCGTGGACCCGGCCGGGATGCGGGTCACCCTCGGCAGCGTGGAGCTGGGCCTCACCACGTTCGAGTTCAACCTGCTCAAGGTCCTGGCGGAGCGCGCGGGACGCGTGCTCAGCCGCGAGCAGCTCCTGGATCTCGTGCACGGGAGCGCCGACGAGGCCTTCGACCGGAGCATCGACGTTCACGTCTCGCATCTCAGGGCGAAGCTCGGCGACGACGCCCGGTCTCCCCGCTGGCTGCTCACCGTGCGCGGCGTGGGCTACATGCTCGCCGCGGACCGGCCGGCGTGAGCGCGGCAGGCCATCCACCGCTGCTCGGGCGGCTGGTGGTGCGCATCTACCTCGTCTGCCTGGCCCAGCTCCTGGTGGTGATGGCCGGGGTGGCGGTCCTCCTCCACCAGTCGCGCATCCCCGAGTCCTGGCTCCGCGGGCAGGCCGAGTACGTGGTGGAGCAGATCTTCCCCGTCCTCCACGACGGGACGGCGCTCGACCGCGCGCTCACCCAGCTGCGTGAGACCGCCGGCGCGCGGATGACCCTCTACCGCCCCGACCGGACGCTCCTCGCCACCAACGTCGAGCCCGCGCTCGCCTTGCCCGTCGACCCGGGCGCGGCCTCCCTCCAGCCGACGCCGCCGCTGCTCGTCCTCCCGCTGGCGCGGCCGCCGCGCGGGCCGCACGGCCCGGCCTTCCGCATGGGCCCACCTCCGCCCGTCCCGATGCGTCCGTCCGAGGCTGGCGAGCCCGGTCCACCGCCCGGGTCACCACCCGGTCCGCCGCCCGTCCCATTCGGTCCGATGCTCCAGCCCCCGCGGGAGGGGCCTCCCCCGCGGCCTCCGCCCCCGCCGCCGCTGCAGGGGTGGGCGGTGCTCGACCTGCGTCCGCCGATGCCGCCGCCGTGGCAGCTCGCGGCCGTCGCCGGGCTGGTGCTCGCCGCGCTCGGCCTCAGCTCCGCCCTGCTGGCGCGGTCCATCTCCCGTCCACTGGGGACGCTGTCCGGCGCCGCCACCCGGCTCGGCTCGGGTGACCTCGATGCGCGCGCCGGGCTCGCCCGCGACGACGAGCTGGGCGAGCTGGGCCGCGCCTTCGACGGCATGGCGGATCGCGTGGTCGGCCTCCTCCGCTCGGAGAAGGCGCTGCTCGCCGGCGTGTCGCACGAGCTACGGACGCCGCTGGCGCGCATCCGCGTGGCGCTGGAGCTGGCGGAGGAGGGAGACGTCGCCACCGCGCGGGCCTCGCTGGCCGACATCACCGACGACCTGGGCGAGCTGGAGCGGCTGGTGGACGAGCTGCTCACCGCGGCGCGCCTGGAGCTGGGCCAGTCCGCCCCGGGTGCCCCGGCGCTCCGCCCCGCGACCGTCGAGGCATCGGCGCTGGTGGCGACCGCGGCCGAG
>Ga0070686_100000064_pt1 | contig 82209 bp, 73 predicted proteins | sample KBSS23LmetaG_FD_65654 | JGI IMG/M metagenome (GOLD analysis project Ga0070686, IMG submission 65654) | Switchgrass rhizosphere microbial communities from Kellogg Biological Station, Michigan, USA - KBS S2-3L metaG | ecosystem: Host-associated > Plants > Roots > Rhizosphere ...
GGATCGATGCACGACGCGATATGGAGCAGATCTTTGACATGAAGGTGTTTCTCCAGTTGTGGGTGAAAGTGAGAGAAGCGTGGAGAGAAGATGAGCATGCCCTCACGGAGCTAGGCTACTAGTAGGATTGTGATGCAGCCGACCGAACGCGTAACAGAATCAAATCCGGCGGACCCTGGTCCTCGCCCTGGGGATAAAGATCTCCTCCGCGACACGCTACGTGATCAGGCCGATCGGGGCAGGACTAAATCCGACATCGTGCTGTTGTCGGTGCAACGGCTGTTGCACCGGGGTGCAATCACCAATCTCGCGAAGATGCTGGGCCGGATGCATCAGGCTGATATTGCGCAAGTCATTACGCATCTCTCTTCCCCCAAAGAAAAGAGGGAAGTCTTCGAACTGGTGCGAGGTGAATCGAAGCGCGGCCAAGTGCTGAGCGAGCTTGACAGCGACAGTATCAATCAAGTGCTGGCGGATCTACTGCATTCGGATATCGCCTGGCTGATCAAAGACCTCGGCCCTGACGATGTGGCCTATCTCCTCGGGATGTTGCCGGAAGAACGGGCCAAAGAAATTCTCTCGCTGATGCGGAAGGAGGACTCCACGGAAGTTGCCGACCTGCTGAAGTATCCGAAGGGTACGGCAGGCGGCATCATGACGACAGAGTTCTTTGCGCTTTCTGAAGATGCGACGGCGCAGGATGCCATTCAACGTCTCCAGCTGGCGACCGATACGGAAATGGTGTTCTATATTTATGTGATCGACAAGGACGAGCGCCTGGTTGGGGTGCTCTCACTGCGGCGGTTATTGACGGTCCCTCCTTCGACGCCACTGAAAAACTTCGTGACGCGCGATATTATCAGTGTGACTGTCGACATGGACCAGGAAGAAGTCGCCCGTCAGGTGGCGAGTTACAACTTGCTTGCGATTCCGGTCCTCGACAACGACAACAGATTGGTCGGTATTATTACGGTTGACGATGTTGTAGACGTGATCCGGGAAGAAGCGACCGAAGACATGCTCAAGATGGCCGGTGCGATTGAGGAGGGGACGGTCTCAAAATCTTCTAGTCTGGCGTCGGCGAAACACCGGCTTCCGTGGCTCTTTACGAATCTGGTCGGCAGTCTGCTCTCTGGTGCAATCCTGTGGGAGTTTCGGTATACGATTCAGGAAGTCGTGGCCATCGTGAGTTTTATTCCGGTCATTGCCGCCATGGGGGGGAACGTAGGCCTCCAATCCTCGACCCTTATCATCCGAGGATTGGCGACAGGGCTGATCGAACTGACGGATGTGCGCACGGTCTTTTTTAGGGAAATCAAGGTAGGACTACTGATGGGGCTTGCCTGCGGTGTGATTCTCACTGTCGTTGGTTGGATCTGGCATCAAGAGTTCCTTGGCATGGTCGTTGGGGTATCGCTGATTTTGGCATTCATGGTTTCGACCAGTATGGCGACATTCATGCCTATCTTTCTGAAGCGCATGGGGGTGGATCCTGCCGTAGCAGCCGGCCCTTTTGTGACGACGGCGAATGACATTACGGGTATTACCATTTATCTCTCTCTGGCCACCGTATTCATGGGATACCTTCGCTAGCAGGATGCTGAAAAGCCCGCCATCTTCGTTCTCGACTCATCGAAATCCTCAACGGGGACCCGGCCGCCTCACCACTCGTCGGCGCGCACAGACGTGGTGCTCCTTATTCGTCGCACCGTGCGCCCCCGGGGGTACGCCTCTGGTTTCGACTCGTCTGCCGCCTTGCCGGACGAACTTTTTGGGCATCCTGCTGACCGTACGGCACTATCATCTTATGTGCAGAAAAGCAGAATTATTCAGGAAACTAATAATGGGAAAGACTGTGCAGCCTGACGGCCATGCCTATCTTCTGTCTCGACAGGGGTATCTCCCATGCCGCTGATCAAGACTGCAGCCATCACGCTGAAAAGTCGGAAGTGGGGTGATGCGGATCGTATCGTGACCTTCTACACCAGGGAGAAGGGAAAGGTTCGAGGTGTGGCGCGTGGCGCTCGTCGGATGAAGAGCCGGCTCGGCGCGTCACTCGAACCCCTGACCATCTGCCATCTGAACTTGTTTGAAAAGTCCGGTGATTCGCTCTATAGAATTTCTCAAGTCGATCTCGTGGAACCGTTCATGAGTTTTCGCGAAGACTTGACGCGGATGACCGCTGCCGCACGGATGGTCAACGTGGTGGGCGCGGTGACGCCAGACGGAGATCCGGACCAGCAGCTTTTTGAAACGCTTGAACAGGGGTTGCGGGCATTAGTCATGAGCCAGGATCCGGCATTGACGGCCCTCTTGTTTCAGATTCGGCTGCTGGGTCTTATCGGGTTTCGCCCTCAGACCGATCACTGCACCACCTGTGGTAAGAGTCGGTTGATGGGAGAACCGCAGTTCTCACCTCTGTCGGGAGGTCTGGTCTGTGTCGCCTGCGCCGCGCGCCAGGCTTCCCGTTGTGTGCCGCTCTCGCGAGGGAGCCTGGCATTTCTTCAGCAGGCGATGAGGCTTTCGCCTGCTGTGATCGATCGTCTGAAGGCCGCCGGGCAAGTTCGGCACGAGGTGGAGAACGCGATTGAAGGGTATGTGACGGTAGTGGCAGGCAGACAACTCCCTCCTGTGAATTTTCTCTCGGTTCCGTCCCGTGGATGAGGCGTTTGTCAGTAGGAAAGTCACTGCGCAGGTAGATAGACTGAAGGCTGTTTAGGGTGGGCCGTGCCCTCGTAAAAAGGAATGCGTGAACCATGGCTGAGACGGTGTGTGAGCCGAGAGACATGACCTGGATTGAGAAGGGGGTGTTGGGTATCGAATGGAATGATGGGCACAAGGCCGTCTATCCTGTCCGGTATCTCCGTCAGCAATGTCCCTGCGCAGCTTGCGTAGATGAGTGGTCTGGCGCTCGACGATTGCAACCGAATGATGTGCCGCTCTTAATCATGCTGCAGGATGTGCAGCCGGTCGGGCGGTATGCATTGCAATTTACCTGGAGCGATGGTCACGATACAGGGATATACTCCTATGCTCTTCTTCGTCGGCTTTGTCAGTGTGATAGCTGTCAGCCCGTGAAGCCTGTTGAACCAAGGAGTCGGCGTCTATTGTGATGAGTTTTACCGGCACCGTTGGCCAGACCTGTGATGGTGGACAGCGGCCAGGGCGGGTTGGTTTTCTGCGGCGCTCTGGCTGGGCCTGGGTGTTCGTCGTAATGGCGCTTGGGTCGGTCCTCAGTTGCAGCGGGATGCCCCCAATGGAAGTACAGGAGCAGCATGTGCGAAACAATGAGTTGCTGCTCCATCAGTTGACTCCCCGCGCATTTGTGGGGGCTTGGGGGGCGCCGACATATCAACATGTCGAATTTATGCAGTTTTTCGGTATGAAAGACGACTCGCTGATTCCACGGTCAAGATTGGCAAGCGGAGAGCCGCCTCGAGGGTGGGAGGTGCGTATAGAGGCCGGCGATGCGTTGTTTCTGGCATATCCGGACCGTGGGTGGCTGGTGGTATTTTTTGAGGAGCGGCTTGTTTATCGAGAGGCGCTGACCGCGGCCGAACTCCATGCGTTAGGACGAAGTTGGAAGCACGAAGAGAAGTTTCGCTCCAGATTCGAAGTCCCTGCTGCCCAGTAATGCGATGCTAGGAGTCTGCCGATATTGATCTTTCTACTGCAGCGGATCCTCGACTCTCTGCATAGCGTTTTGTACCCCCTGAAGCGTATCTTGTTATCGCTCGCGACTTGCGCGAAAGGCGGGGCCGGTCGGAAGTTTATTTTGTTGAGTCGCGCTTATCCCGCGGTTCTAACTTGGTTCGTGCCGTTCAGACTGGCAATGCGGACAGATTTTTAGGTTTTCTTTGACACAACAGCCCCTGAATCTACTCATGGTTGCCTCGGAAGCGGTCCCCTATGCGAAGACGGGCGGGCTTGCCGATGTCGCCGGCGCCTTGCCTCTTGAGTTGGCGAAGCTTGGCCATGATGTGATTCTCCTCCTGCCGCACTATCGTTGTCTGAACGAGTCTGGAAGATCTTTCCGTCCTGTCTGTTGGTTACGGGTGCCGACACCTCAAGGGCCTGTCGATACGTTGGTTGAAGAAGATATCCTTCCAGCCGGCCAAGGTGATCGTCGTCTGAAAGTGTGGACGATTCGGAACGAAGGCTTTTTCGACCGCCCGGGGCTGTATCAACATCAGGGTCTGGACTATCCTGATAATCTGAACCGGTTTTCATTCTTCTGCCTGGCGGCGATTGAGGTGATGGCGTATCTCCGTACCGCATGCAGATGGAAGACCCATCTCCTCCATCTGCATGATTGGCAAACAGCTCTCTGCGCGGTCTATCTCAATACAATCGCGCGAGACCGGGAGGATGTCGCTGCTCCTGAGGTGCGCTCTGTGCTGACATTGCATAATGTGGGATATCAAGGCCTTTTCCCTGGAGAGCAGTTCGAAAATACTGGTCTGCCCCTCTCGCTTTTTAATCCCGGAGCCATTGAGTACTATGGCCTGGTGAATCTGCTTAAGGGTGGAATTGTATTTGCTGATTATGTCACGACGGTCAGCCCCACTTATGCGCGTGAAATTCTGACGCCAGAATTCGGGTTTGGACTTGAGGGTGTGCTGCGCAATCGTGAGGACCAACTCCTGGGAATTCTCAATGGTATCGATGCCGATCGGTGGAATCCGGAGACCGATTCCTATCTGCCGGCCAAATATTCAATAATGGATCGTTCTGGGAAACTGCTGTGCAAACGATCGCTTCAGCAGGAGTTTCAGCTGCCAGAGACAATTGCTCCGATTCTTGCCATGATTGCACGGTTGACGTCGCAAAAGGGTTTAGATCTTGTGGCAACCATTATTCCACAACTCATGGCAATGGATCTGCAGTTCGTGATCTTAGGAACTGGCGAGCCGGACCTCGAAACAAGATTTAAGGAACTGCAGGTTCGCTATCCCCATCGCATGGGACTTCGAATCGGCTTCGATGAAGGGCTCGCGCATCGTATTGAAGGCGGAGCAGATATCTTTGTCATGCCGTCTCGGTATGAGCCCTGTGGCCTTACCCAGCTCTACAGCCTTCGCTATGGCACCGTTCCTGTTGTGAGAAAAATCGGTGGATTGGCTGACACAGTTGTGCCGCTGACTGACGACGCTCAGCATGTAGGACGGGCGACGGGATTTTATATTGAAGAAGACGGGGCCGACGCTTTGCTGGCTGTCTTGCGCAGTGCTGTGAAGATGTATCGAGATCGATCGAAGTGGGATCAATTGATCGAGGCAGGGATGGCTGAGGATGTATCTTGGGCTCGTTCGGCGAAAGATTATGACAGACTCTTCTTGTCCTTAGTGAAGGGATGACAGCCACAGACCTTGTCACGGCTAACGAACGGGTCCATTGGCGAAGCTGGATCCTGAGACGGCGAGGGAATTATGTGGGACTAGCCAGATCTAGCGGAGGTTGAGTGTAACCTCTATAGCGCTTGGCTCAAGATCGGAAAGTAAGGATTTTGCCTGGAGGCTGTAGTAGGAATATTCAGATTGAGGTTGATAGCTCAGGATTGGCCTGAGAAGGTCTTTGGCATCATCGAGTTTCCCTGCTTCTACGGCAGCGAATCCTGCCCGCAAGGAACAGGCAGCAGCCATAGCTTTCACATCGACTGCGAACCTAGCAGCTGGAGTGGACACGTACTCTTCGAGCTTGTTTGGCAGGGGGAGAATAAACCCTTCTTCGGTGAGCGAATGGTTGGCTGCCTTAGTCAGGGTCAATGCATCCTCTCTTAGTTGGGCAAAATCGCTGGTGGCTTGGCAGTGAGAATAGATACTCCACAGGCTCATGAAGCTTCCGTTGTCGATTGGAGCTGCCTGTACCGGTTGATCTAGCTGAAACCCAGCCAGGGAAACCAGAACACTTACTACAATCACGCGCAGGGTCTTCATATTGCCTCTGTCCTCAATTTGTCTTGCTACCGTTCAGAATCTCTACCATCACTGCATGTGCACTGAACCAGCAGTGCAATCAACAGACCAGAGCACAATCATATAAGTCATTGATTTACAATGACTTATTAGACGACTCGAAATGAATCGCTGTGTTGTATTTCGCGCACTATGGTATTTGCAACACAGGTATTGTGTAGATTAGGAATTGAAGACGTGAACGAGGATTCCGGTCCTGGTCGTAGAGTTGGTTTTCCTCATGATGTGTTTAATGTGTTCCTTGACAGTCTGTTCAGTGATCTCAAGAGCGTTTGCGATCTCTTTGTTCGTCCATCCCTTAGCCAGATGTTCAATAACGGATTGTTCGCGATTCGTTAACTGAAACTTTTCCCTCGCTTGGTCGGTATTCAGTTGTTGTCGTCTGGCTAACTCTTCTAAGGTGACAACGAGCCTTGCATGCTGAACCCCGCCTCGATCCGGTAAGCCAAACCCCCGCAGCAGGATTGGTTTTTCAGGATTTCCAGCCACACGCTTGATCTCGAATTGTTCCCAGTCTTTTGCTTCGGTGCGCACATGGAGGGCTTTAATGATTTCTCCGCAGAGTTCTGTCAATGCGGTCGGCAGGACTCCATGGCCGGCCTTTCGGTTCGATTGAGTCTGTTCAGCCGCATTGATGAGTTTTGACAACTCTGAAGCCTGACGGTTCATATGGAGGAGTTGCATGGAAGCTGAAAGGACAATAATACCTGAACCCACGCGCTGATCGGCGAGATTGTCTGTGGGATCTACAAGGGGCGACGAATCATTCATGGTTGGAGGAATAGCATTACGGTCAAAGAAGAAATGAAACTTCAGAGTGGGAATACTATCTAACCCTTTTGGGGTAGTCAACCATTTTAGGGAGAATCAACACCACCCACACTTAGGAGGAGCAAAGCCTACGTCCTCGGTATTGTCTCTACTTTTCGCCCAACCTATAGTGTGAAACACAATGAGGGGAAGGCACTGACTATTTTGGTCCAGTCTTCCATGTCATGGCATGGAAGACTCCGATAGAACATCTTGAGCCAACGTAACAAAGTGAGCGGAAATATTTTATGGAACAGAGGAGGCGCGACGTGGGACAGACAGAGTGGGAGTGGCCGATCGTAGATTCTCAGAAAAGTCACAGCGAGCGGGCAGCTCTCATCAGAGAGATACGGTACGAAATGACAGGGCCACCCAGAGCCTTGCCCATGTCGACTCAATGTGGGCAGGCACTCTCACTAAACATCAGCAGCGGGGGGATGTTGCTCTTGATGGACCAGTCTCCGGAGGTTACGCAGGTATTAAAGGTTCATGTGCCTACCCCAATTTTGCTGGCTGGTACGCCGACCCTCGCTGAAGTACGCTGGACGAAAAGGCTGCCGTTGGGGAAACCCAGTGGGACTGGGATGTTTTTTATTGGATTGAGGTTTATGTTTTAAAGCACGCGTCAACCATCTCGATGGTTGGCATTTTCTTGAAGGTCCTGGCCATTTCCTGAACATCAAAACGCTGCGTTCGCAGAGTGGAAGGGGAACACTATGATCGATGCCATGTTGTATGTAGGAGTCTCGATCGTTTTTTTCATCGGACTCCTGGCAATGGGATTAGAGATGGTTCCATCGTAGTCTTGGATAAGTTTCTTGAGAACACTGCGATCCGAAAGTATTCCACATCATACTGCTTCATGCTCGTCCCTTTCTGGAACGCGAGATTACTCGGGTAATAGTTAGCCAGATGCCTCCTCTCCAGTAATACCGCTGGGAACAAGATCTCCAACATCTAGTAAGCGTCAAAACGAGACGTTTCCTGGAATGGAAGGAGACATCGGGCACCTAGTGGAGAATACCTCTTTGTGGGGGAGAGCCCCTCCCAAAGAGGGGAGGCCATATAGTTTGTCCCTGCTAAAGACGCCGCCCGGAAGTCACGGACCTCCCACCCAATCTGGATTCGAGTTGGATCAGTCGCAATTGCATGGTACGTGCCCTCTGGATGATGGGTTTACTAGCAAGAGTGATGGACGCGAATAGGGGAATGTGGACTCACAGCAACTTCTGAGGGTGATACCCCTCGGAGTGGGAATATTCTTCATGATGTTCCCAGGCTATATATGTACAGCATCTATGCAGAGAAATGACCATATTGAAGGTTTCTTACACCAAACAGAGATTTGATTTTAATCAGAGGAAGGTGGCCATGCTTGTTGGGATACGCACTCTTTCTATAATGAGTCTGGTAGGCATGATGGCCACGACGGCCTTGGCGCAATCAACACCACCTGTCACGAGTCCAACCCGTGATTCCTCACGCGAGAAGTCGTCGCTAATTGTGACGACAGACTACATCATTGGACCGGAAGACGTCCTGGACATCACTGTGTGGAAAAACTTGGATCTTTCCAAGACGGTACAAGTGCGTCCCGATGGGAAAATTTCTTTGCCATTGATCGGGGACGTGGCCGCGGTCAGCCGAACCAGCGCGCAATTGACCGAGGAAATTTCTACTCGGTTGAAGTCATACATGGAAAATCCTACGGTATCTATTGTAGTCAAAGAGGTGAATAGCTATGCCATTTTTGTGTTGGGCGAAGTGGCTAAGCCCGGTCGCTATCCGTTAAAGAGTAAGACGACCTTGCTTCAGGCCATCACGCTGGCGAGCGGGCTTACACCGGTGGCGTCGAGGAACAAGATCGTCATTTTCCGTTTTGCCAAGGATGGGGAACCGTTGATGAAAATCAAGGCAAGTTATGACGACATTGTCTTGCGGGATGGAACTGGTCAGAACATTGAGCTGAAGCCTGGCGATACTATCGTCGTGCCGTCTGAATCGATGGTGGTGATCCCAGGCCAGTAGTGGCGCTCGAGTGCACGTTCAACGGAACCAGTCGGAAACAAGAAATGGCTGCCAGGGTCTCTTGAGAAGGAGGAATCTGATGCGTTGCGTTACAAGTTGCTTCCTCGTTGTACTACTAGCCTGCGGCATGGCCGGTTGCGCAGAAGACCAGGTGAATTACAAAGTCGATATGGTTGCGCCTAGTGAGTTTCTCTTGGGTCCGGAAGACGTCCTGGTCGTGACGGTCTGGAAAAACCAGGATCTTTCTCGAGAAGTGGCGATTCGTCCCGATGGCATGATCTCGATGCCGTTGATCGGCGATGTGCCTGCAGCAAATTTGACGGCTAATAGCCTCGCGAAGCGCATTGCCGAGCGATTAACAGAGTACATGGCATCTCCCATTGTGTCCGTCCAGCTGAAGGAAGTGAATAGTTATTTCATCTATGTATTGGGGGAGGTGCCGAAGCCTGGCAAGTATCCTCTGAAGTCATATGCCAATGTCATGCAAGGTATTTCGTTGGGCGGCGGGTTCACGCCCTTTGCCAAGAAAAACAAGATAAAGGTCCTGCGTGCGACGACCGAGGGTTCCATGAAAAATCAGATCGAGATTCCAGTTCACTATGACGATATCTTGAAGGGGCACGCCGCTGTCGGCAATTTCTATCTCCGGTCAGGCGATGTGATTGTGGTGCCCTAGTTGGTACCACGATGTCGCATCCCTATCTGGCAGGGATGGTTCTGATGGTTGTGCTGTGTGTTTGGGCTGGGCTGGTGCCCGTTGGCCACGCGCAGATGAGTGGTGGCTTGGACGGGGGGGCTACGGGCTTTGTGACGGTCGATCAATTGTGGCAGGGGAGCCAATCCGTTCGGGAGCGGCCAGCAAATGGGGCGGGTGAATACGCACAACAACCTGTTCACCACCAATCTGGTGGTCTTCCTTACGCAGGCCTCAACATGGCGGACAATTACATGACCGGGTTTCTGCACTTTGGGGGCTCCGCGGCGCAGCAATCGGGCCGGCTGAGCCTCACTCAGACGGTTTTTTTTAAACTCTCACAGGCGTGATCTATGACTATGCAAGCGCTCACTCCAGCAGATCTTATCAGAGTGTCATTCAAACGAAAGTGGTGGATCCTCGCCAGCGTGGTCCTCTGCGTGGCCGTGGGATCGATCGCGTGGAAATATTATCCCAAGACTTTCAAGTCGACCGTCGTCATGACGATCGACAGTCCGAGGATCGCGAAAGAGTACGTGAAAGGGTTATCGCAAGGTCAAGAGGGAAGGTACGGTGAAGATCCGGCGGCTTTGGTTATGCAGCAGATCGCGATGGGACTCACAAACAAATCCATACTTATGCCGGTTCTTGAGAGCTTAAAGCCTTACCCTGACGCGGAGAAAGAATCTCCGGACCAGCTAATGAAACGGCTGCGGAAAGCCGTGACATTTGGGAAGCCGAAGGACGGCGTGGGCGTGGCGGTATCCTACGTTAATCCTGACCCCTTGATGGCGCAATCGGTGGCGGGTCTTTTGGCCGTCAAGCTGCATGAGGACAGTCTGAAGCGCCGTGAAGGCATCGTTGAGACCACCAGCGCATTTCTTTCCATCGAACTGGAACGGGCAAAGACCGAGCTTGAAGCCAAAGAACGTGCAATTTCTGATTTTAAAAAAGCTCATTTGGGAGAGCTGCCGCAACAATTGGATGCCAATCTGCGCACCCTCGATCGATTACAGGCTGACCTCACAAATTCCACTGCATCATTGAATAAATTGGAGGAACGGCTTCCTGCGCTGGAAAAGGCGATCAAGGAATTTTCCGATCTTGCTCCGAGCGGGATCACTCCGTCCGGGAAGGAAGGACGATTGGAAGACGCCAGGCCGTTTGATCTCCGAACCGCCAGAATCCGAGAGCTGAAACAGAAGTTGAACGAACTCTTGGGGACATACAAGGAGAATTACCCGGATGCGGTCCATTTAAAAGAAGAGATTCGTCAGTTGGAATCGGCGCCACGGGGTGACGCGGGTCAGCTCACTGCTGGGGAATCGACTGTAGGAAAGACCGGGAACGGTGGTGCGATTGTCTACCGGGCGACCGATCCGTACATGAGAGAGCTGATCAAGGAGCGTAGCGCGGTGAAGAGCGAAATAGCCTTCCTTAATGAAAAACAATCCCACGTGATGCGGCAGATCCATGATGTCGAAGCTCGTGTCCAGCGTATGCCTGCGACGGAGCAGGGTTTAGCCCTGCTGCTCAGAGATTATGAGAATATGCAGAAGGGTTATCAATCCCTGCTCGATAAGCGGACGAACGCCAGAATTTTAGAGAATTATGAGAATCGGCAGTTCGGTGAGCAGTATCGGATTATCGAGCCCGCGAATTTTCCTGAGCGGGAAGAACCACCGACGCTACTCCATTTCCTTCTTGGTGGCGTGGCCTTGGGGTGTCTCATCGGGTTTGGATCAGCCTACGGGATAGAATTCATGAAAACCGGGTTCCGCCGGCCTGAGGAAGTTGAAGATTATCTCGGCCTTCCAGTGATCGCCTCTATTCCATCATTTACAAGTGCGATGAGTGGGATCGGCCTGATGCAGTCACGAGCATTATTAGCTGGTCCTCCAGGCATGTCTTCTATAGGTCCAGCGACGACTGCATCATCGTATCTTGGCTCCCCAAAGAGTGGCGCGAGCGTGAAGTTCGCTACGAGAGGACCTCGGAATCCCACCGGGAGCCTACCTCCGAAACTCCATTTGATTGCGAAATGGGGGCCTGCGTCGTTGATGGTTGAGCAATACCGAGTCGCAGCCACACGACTGATCCTCATGCACACCGAAAAGAAGAATGTAGTGACCCTTGTGACCAGTAGTGTGATGGGTGAGGGTAAAACGACGACCGCAGTCAACCTCGCGTATATTCTTGCCCATGATCTCGGCAAATCCACCTTACTAATCGATTGCGACTTTAAACGCCCGATGGTCCACGAATACATGGGAGTTCCTGTTGGGCCGGGCTTGGGTGATGTGCTTCAGGGGGGCGAAATTCTCGAGAATTGCCTCCACCCGTGCGAGGGTGTGCCACTGTGGGTTTTGCCTTCGGGATCTCCCACTATCAGACCTGTCGGTCTGTCGGGCATTCAGTATGTGAAGAAAATTTTACCGGATCTCAAGGCACGTTACGACCATGTGATCCTAGATGCGCCTCCGGTGATGCCATTGGCGGACGTAAACATTCTCAGCGGCATGACAGACATGACGGCTTTCGTGGTTCGCGCCGGTGGGACAAGTCAGGATATCGCCAAAAAGGCGCTGGGAACGCTTGGTAATGTGGCCGGCACGGCAGGCATCATCCTCACGCAGGTGGAAATGGAATATGCCCCCTATTTCACCTATGCAGCGGCCTATGTAAATGAGGACAGTGAAACACGGGTATAGCAAGTGTTGCGAGAAGTTCATACCGGAGGATATCGGAGCAGAAACAACGTCGGGTCACCATCCCGCTGCCGGGCAATATGTATCTGCGAGGGAGTAGAGTTTCGTCATGTGGGAGACATCAAGGCGCCTTGTTGCGAGAACGGCAACCAGGGCCGTGCGTAAGTCACGGATCGCCGGGTCTATCGAAGTCGAGTTCGAAGACTGTGTAATGCTCGTTCAGCCCAGACCGAAAGCGGAGGTCGTGTATTGGGCTGAACGGCGGAAATTCTGTCGGCACAGGGCCATCAAGAAGTTTCCAAGCAAGTGGCCCTTTGGCAACTTTGACTAAGAAAGAGATTGACGGTCATGCGAGGTTTCAATAACCGGCTCCTCATCCTTGGGACAGGGCCGTCGGCTGTCGGCTTATGTCGCATCATCATGTCGGACCTGCGGTTGGTCAAAGTCGTCGGATTTCTGGGCGGACAGGCTGAGCGAATAGGGGAACGGCTGGTCAATCCGGGTATTATCGGGACATATGATCAATTGGCTGACCTGGTCAAGCAGCACCAAGTGAATACCATCGTGGTATGCGTGGAGGATCGCCGCTCTGTTTTGCCGGTTCAGTCGCTTCTCGATTGCAAAGTAATGGGATTGGATGTCCTCGACGGCCATCACCTCTTCGAAGAGGCAGCAGGGCGTCTCTCGATCGATTCGCTTCATCCGAGCGCATTGATCTTCTCAGAGGGGTTTCGTCGCCGGTTAACATCGCTGGTAAGCAAAAGACTTCTTGATCTGGTGTTGTCTATTGTGGGGTTGGTGGCATTGATCCCTCTTTTTGTCCTCGTCGCCGCGCTCATTCGAATGGACACGCCAGGACCCATATTTTATCGCCAAATCCGAGTGGGACTCCGTAGCCAACCGTATATGATTTGGAAGTTTCGGTCGATGCGTCAGGATGCGGAAAAGAATGGACCTAGTTGCGCTGAAGTAAACGACCCTAGAATTTCTCGGATCGGTTGGTGGCTCAGAAAAACGCGGATCGATGAATTGCCGCAACTGTTTAATGTGCTCAAGGGTGAGATGAGCCTCGTGGGGCCGAGGCCAGAACGTCCTGTTTTTGTCGAGAAGTTGCGAACGCAGATTCCGTACTACGATATCCGACATACGGTAAGACCCGGGATCACAGGGTGGGCACAGGTGAAGTTTCGATATGCATCCTCGCAAGAAGATCACCATATGAAACTCCAATACGACTTATATTATGTGAAGCATCTGTCATTTCTCCTCGACTTGCGGATCATGATGCAAACGATTCGAGTGGTCTTATTCGGAGAGGGCGCACGCTGATTCGGCCGGGTGAAGGATTCCAGAGGTCTCCTGGTAAGTCCCCTTTTTCGGACTGAGACTCCCTGAAGTTGCAGCAATTTGATGTTGTTTGTGCTGTAAGCGGACATTTTACTTTATTCCTGGCGACATCTTGCGGTTTTGAGAGTCAGAGGTAAGGGCCAGAGGTTCTGTATCGAGGGGGTCGGGGGTGTGATGGAAATCGCATTCAACATCGTGCTCTATGGTTCGCTTGCGATACTCGGTTATACGTACCTTGGGTTCCCACTATTGTTATCGCTACGGGCTCGACTTGAGAAGAACCCTATTCATAAAGCCCCCGCGGCCCCTTCAGTCACGATCGTCATTGCGGCTTGGAACGAAGAAAGGCAGATCCAACGGCGTGTCCAGAATTGTCTTGACCAAGAATATCCTGGGGCACAGCTTGACGTTATCGTGGTTTCTGACGGATCAACGGATGGTACCGATACCGCAGTTCTTGCGATGACGTCCAAGCGAGTGACGCTTATCTCGCTTAATAAGAGACAGGGTAAGGCGGTTGCCCTCAACCATGGTGTGGCTTCTGCTCGGGGCGAGGTCATCGTTTTTACAGATGCACGACAGCGATTTGCGCCGGCGACGGTTCGTGAGCTGGTGGCCAACTTTGCAGATGCTTCTGTGGGGGCTGTTACGGGGGAATTAACCTTCGAGGATGGCGGTCAGGATGCAGGACGGACGCATGCTGCAGGAATGTATTGGAAAATTGAAAAATGGATTCGGAAAAATGAGGGGGCGATTGACTCGGTGATCGGAGCTACCGGAGCAGTCTATGCGATCCGGAAAGAGCTATTTCAACCGCTCCCTTCCGGCACAATTTTGGACGATCTCCTCATTCCGATGCGGATTGCGATGAGGAACTACCGTGTGGTGTTTGAACCAGGCGCCCTCGCGTTTGATTCAGTGACCGCTGACTACCGCGCAGAATTTTCCAGGAAAGTGCGAACTCTTGCGGGAAACTATCAGGCCATGAATTTCTGCCCCAATCTCTTGAATCCCTGGAAAAACAGGTTGTTCTTTTATTTTCTATCACACAAGGTTTGCCGGCTGCTTGCTCCCTTCTGCATGGTGCTTCTCCTGGTCGCGAATGTGAATGTGCGCCATGGGTGGCCAGGCCTGCTGCTCCTTGCTCAGATCATAGGCTATGGGATGGCCTTGGCTGGATGGGGGTTTCGGGTGATGGGAGTTAAGGAACGCGTGACGGCGGCCGCGTTTACTTTCTGTCTGTTGAACTGCGCAGCCTTGTTTGGAGCGGTACGGTTTTTTATGTCGCGGACCATCGCCTGGGAGAAAACGGCCTAACACGGGACACTGCGACGCTAGGTTATGGGGGCGAGTAAATGAACTGGTATCCAATACAGACAAAGCCGCGTCAGGAGCGGCTCGCTGCTACAACCTTAGGTCATATCGGCATTGAGACATTTCTCCCGATGATGAAAGAGCGGAAGCAGATACGCCGTACAGAAGAAACTGTGGTGACGCCGTTGTTCCCCGGATACCTTTTTGCGAAGTTTGACCCCATTCATCACTTCCGTGCCGTGAGCTATGCGCATGGGGTTAGAAATATTGTGATGATCGGGATGGTTCCCGCCATTGTGGATGATGAAATTATCGCTTCGATTCAAAGGCGGTTGGTAGAAGGGCATTTCGCAATGCCTTCTCATCGCATGTCGAAGGGGCAAGTCCTCAGAATTCAAGAAGGTCCGATGAGAGGAATTGAGGCTGTTTTTGAGCGAGAGATGCCGGGGCAACAACGGGCCCTGTTGTTACTGAAGACACTGGCCTATCAGGCTCGTGTGGTTGTCCCATTCGATCACCTGGAAAAGATTGTGGGGTTCTGAAAACACAGACTCAGAACGCATGTGAGAGTCCCTGTGACCGTCATCTGTCTGGATGCCAGGTACAGTGTTGGCATCGGAGATTGTGCTGTCGCCCTTCGTGTGGGTGCAGAGATGGGGCGAGGGTAGTCGTAGTGATAATGGTAATTAGGTAGGTGGGTGACCGGTGATCGTCCCGAAATGGCGGCAGCCTGCGCTGATGACAGGGTGTTTGGAGCTTCTCGCTGAATTCTCCGTTCATTTGAATGCATACGTAGATATTGCCGCAAAGCGGTATTGTAGTCGTTAGGACTCGCGTGAGCAGGTTCAGCACCCTACTGTGAATGTCGTCCTCATCACCGCCTCCGGACTTGAGCCAGGGCCAAGGTCGCGCGCTTCAGCGCTCATGTGTGTATGGCATTGTGTCGGCATGGGAATGCTTCAGCCGATGACGGTCTGGCGTATTCCATGTGCAGTTAGAACCGGTGAGGTATTTTGATGGTTTTCACCCCAAGGCTGCGTAGGACCGCAAAAAACGTTGTTGTGACGTCATTGTGGCTCATCGGACGCTACAGGAAAGCACTCCGTGAGATTCGCAAGCCGATAATTCTGAAGTATCACCGAACGCACGCCTCTAATGACGCGATGTCGTCCGCGAATGGCTTCTTTGAGTTCGAACGTGGAGTGAGTGCGCGTCACCTTGAGGCCCAGGCTCGGCTTATTACCCGATTTCGGCGACCGATTGGAATGGATGAACTTTCCGAGGCGCTACGATTAGGGAAGTCGCTTCCCGAGAGAGCCGTGGCGCTTACGTTTGACGACGGTTACATCGACAACTATGAAGTCGCGTTTCCGATTCTTCGCCGACATAAGATCCCGGCTACGTTTTATGTCTGTCCAGGGCTGATAGACTCCAACCTAGGATTCTGGTGGGACGAAATCTACTCCTGCTTCCGGGAGACGAAGCAGGTTGCCATCGACATTTCGAAATTGGCTGCATACGGCGCGATTTCCCAGAATTTGAAGGAAGATCTGCTGCCTATGAGGACAGTTGCCGAGAGAGAATCTGTCGCTCAACGCATCATTGTCATGGCGAAACGTCTCCCAGTACAGAGAATCCACGAACTCATCGCTGATCTTGTCGATGTGCTGGATGTGTCAAAAGCCCGATCGTCTCCTGTGTCAGGGTTAATGGGATGGCCTCACATCAATGAAATGGCCAATAACGGAATGGACATCGGCTCGCATACGTTGACGCACCCTATGATGAGTCAAATGTCGGAGCAAGTGCTTCGCCAAGAGGTGCAGGACTCTCGGAGGCGACTCCAGGATGAGCTAGGGCGATCTGTTAATGGTTTCGTCTATCCATCAGGAGACTATCATGCCATGGCGAGAGACGTGGTCAGGCAGGCTGGCCATTGGTATGCGTGCACGAGCGAGAGCGGATTTGTGACACCGTCAAGCGATCCGTATCTCCTCAGGCGTGTGAATATCTCAGACGGGAACATGGCTCTCTCGTGCCGTGAAATTGTAATGACATATAATCGTCATGCTCAGGATCGGTGACTGCCATTCATGCTGCAAGTTAGAAAGCAATCAGCTATGGGCGAAGACGTATGGACCTTCCCGTTTGGAGGGCTCATCGCGTTCTTGAGCCTCTATTACTTGAGTCCGGAAGACTTCATCCCCTTTCTTGCAAATCTGCCAACAGGGAAGATCATTGCCGCCTTGACTCTGGGTACTGTTATCTATCGGAATCTTTTAATGAAACAATCGTGGCTCGTGTTTCCGATAGAAGCCAAGCGATTTTTTGTCTTCGTTGGAATCATTGTTATCGGGATTCCATTTTCAATTTGGTCGGGTGGTAGCGTAGAAGTGTTCATGCAACGGGTGATTCCCATTACCATGTTCTTTGTGATAATCGGCAACACCGTTGAGACTCCGAAGCAAGTGCATATTCTGGCATCCTTGATGGTGGCATGCGGCGTTCTGATCAGTCTGGTGGCCTGTTACCACTATGCCATCGGAGAGGTGGATCAATTCGGGCGGTTGATCGGATATGGAAGCAAGGAATACGAGAACCCCAATGATTTAGCTATGGGGCTGCTGACCCTTATTCCAATAAGCGCGGCGCTATTTTCAGGGGAACACCGAGCGGCCAGAAGATGGGTTTTTGCTCTTGCGATAGGAGTCATGTGCGCTGCGATTCTGGCATCGCTGTCACGAACGGGGATGGTTGGGCTGGCGTTTCTTGGATCGCTCATGCTGGTGAATCTGGCCAGAAAAAATCTTTTGAAAACCGTGCTCGCCGCCATTCTTTTGTCTGCCCTGGGTCTGGCCGTGCTGGCTGCTTCGCCGACGGTGGCAGACCGGTTTGAATCCATTTTTAGTGATGACAAGGATGATGCCGGCAGCAAGGCAGAACGCCTGGCCCATATGTCCGATGCACTCACCGTGCTATCCGAGCATCCCCTCATGGGTGTGGGAATTGGACAATCCATGGTGGCCATTGTGGCGATGCATAATAATGCAGCAGATCAATGGGTGAAGGTTCACAACGTATACTTGCTGATTGGGGCAGAGCTGGGAGTCCCAGGGCTCTGTGTATATGTATGGATGATCATTGCCGTGTTCAGAGCGCTGAAACGGGCGAAAGGGGCCAAGGGCCACAGCCACATGGCTGAAAATGGGATCGCCAATCATCTAGGGATTGGGCTGCGCCATGCCATTTTGGTGTTCGCGATCACAGCCGCGTTTTCGCCTGTTGCCTATAACTGGTTTCTGTATATCTTAATTGGCCTCGCGAGCGTCCATATGAGCACGAGCGCCCAACCGGTATCGTCCAGCAGTCCAAGCAGGAATGTGCTTCGCCACTCCCTCCGTCCTGTAAGGGCATAAAGGTTCCCTCCAGCAGTAGAGGACTTCCAGGCTCACGGGTAGGATCGGTCCAGCCTATGAAACTTTCTGATCAGGCAGCAGCGCTGTTTATCAGCAAAACCATCACGGCCGGACTCTTGTTCATTCTGGGCCCGATCTTGGTGCGCTTTCTGACACAGGCCGAATATGGCACATTTCTTCAGGTGAATCTCGTCACAACTTTTGTCGTTACGGCGGCGCCCATCGGGATCTCGCAATCGTTCGCCTACTTTATTCCCAAACTTGGAGGCGGAAAGCATTATCAGTTTGTCGTCCGAACCCTGACACTATTGATCGGCTTTGGAATCCTCGGGGCCATTACGATTTTTGTCGGTCGGAACTATCTTGGTCTATGGATGAATAATGCCAGCCTGGCAATGCTCGCTCCCTATATCGGTGGCCTCATTGTGGCGACCATCATCAGCGACACCACAGAGACCATCTTCCTGGCAGAGAAACGTGGCAGTATTGTCGCAGCAATCCTGCCGATCAAAGCGTCTGCGCGTCTTGCAGCAATCATGCTTCCCCTCCTAGTCGGGGCCGGGCTTGTAGGCGTGTTCCAAGGACTGATCGTAGCAATGCTCGTCGAAGCGGTCATCCTTTACGGTTATTACTTGTATGAATGTAGATGCCATCGTGCAGATACTCAGGCGGTCAATCTAAAAGACCAGTTTAACTATTGCCTGCCGATCGGAGCTGCCTTGATCCTCGCTACTATCGGCGGATCAGTCGATATGTTTCTGGTGTCATCATGGTTTGATTCGGCGCAGTATGCCGTTTATGCACGGGGGGTGTTCGAATTGCCGCTGACGGCCATTCTTCTAACCGTGTTGTTTGATTTGTTGGCACCCCGGTTTGTTGAGCACTGGGATGCCGGAAGAAAAGATAAGATCGCGGGACTGCTGCGGGATTCTGTCCGACGAGTCGCCCTCATTTTTTATCCGATTATGTGCCTTAGCTTTCTGTTGGCCCACCAGATCATCACGTTTCTGTTCACGGACAATTACGCGGATAGTGTCCCCATCTTTAGGATCTTTTTGTTGGCAATGCTGTTTCATACAGGATACATGGTCGTCGTGTTTCGTGCGAGCGGGAATACGAAGGAAGCTCTCAAAATCTCGATCTTAAAGATCGTGTTAGTCGCAATGTTGAGCGCGATCCTGCTCAAAGCTTTTGGGGCGCTCGAAGGTGCGGTCATAGGAGTTGTGATCGCGAATGTATTGACGAGACTATACATAGTTCGTCGTGCGAGCCGTGAATTGGAGATCTCCGTGTCAGCACTTATTCCCTGGAAGGAATTGGGTAAAATATTCTTGCTCAGTGCAGCGGTGGGGGCAATATGTATGCCGGTTATTTGGTGGGAAGCGCCGAAATGGCTTATTCTTCTGGCCGGATCAAGTCTCTATGGGGTGCTGTTCATTACTGCTGCCTTCTATTTCGAACGGCTGTCCGAGGGCGACAAGGTTATCGTTCAGCGGTGGGTCTCATACGTGATGCCGTCGGTATTCATGAGAATGCGCCGGGAGCCGTTGCAGGCAGGTTCGTCATCTTCCAAAGCTGACTTGTAGGGTTCCCTTAAAGTTAGCCACCTCGCATCCGTTGCCATCTCCACCTCTTCGATGCCTCGAGGCTCATGTGGTGGAAGTGTCTTACGTTCAAGGAGTGCAGGGTAGGCTGAAGCAACCCCAGGCCCGGTTTCTGTGGAAGGGTTTACAGGGCGGGAGAGGAGAGCATCATGCCATGTGTGGAATAGCTGGATTTGTTGACTTTGGAACGATGGATGGTCTGGACCGGTTGGCTACACTGGGCCAGATGTGCCAGGCGATTCTCCATCGGGGGCCTGACGATCAAGGTACCGTGCTCCGAGGACCGGCGGCATTGGGCATGCGCCGACTCTCGATCATCGATGTGGGGGGCGGGCGTCAGCCGATTTTCAATGAGGATGGGCGGATCGCCGTGGTGTTTAACGGAGAGATCTACAACCATTTGGAACTCCGGCATGAGCTGGAAAGTAGAGGGCATCGATTCCAAACCCAATCAGACACGGAAGTGATTGTTCATGGTTATGAAGAGTACGGCCTCGATTGCGTGACTCGGCTAAGAGGCATGTTTGGTTTTGCCATCTGGGACTCACGCGATGAAACACTGCTGCTTGCACGTGACCGTGTTGGGAAAAAGCCGTTGCACTATGCGCAACTTAATGATGCCCTGGTCTTTGGCTCGGAAATCAAGTCGATCCTGCAGCATCCGTCGATAAGGAGGGAGGTAAACTACGATGCCCTCTCCAGTTTTCTCTCCTTCGGATATGTCCCTGATCCGCTCACCGCATTTCATGGAATTTCCAAGCTTCCACCCGGCCACATTCTAACGTTGCGTAACGGGGTAGTTCAGGTGAAGCCGTATTGGGATTTTCCCAGTTATTCATCTGATCAGACAGTTCCAATGCGATCGGAAGAAAGCTATGTAACCGATCTCCGGATGCATTTAGAAGATGCCGTAAAGGTCAGGCTTATCAGTGAGGTGCCGTTGGGTGCCTTCCTTTCCGGGGGAATCGATTCGAGCACGGTCGTGGGCCTTATGACGAAATTGACTGGAAGGCCGGTCAAGACCTTTTCAATTGGATTTTCAGAAGGTTCCCATGATGAGCTTGTCCATGCGCGCATCACTGCGCGGCACTTCGAATCCGATCATCACGAGTTTGTCGTTACTCCCGATATATGTGGGCTTGTACGTGAAATCGTCTGGCACCATGATGAGCCGTTTGGCGACTCATCGAGCATTCCGACCTACATGGTGTCCAAGATGGCCCGCGAGCATGTCACCGTTGTGTTGTCAGGGGATGGGGGTGACGAAGTGTTTGGTGGATATACTCGCTATTTGACTGACCAGCGACGAGCGTATTTCGACAGAATGCCTTCCGTCTTGAAGCGAACTGTACTGCGACCTCTTGTCGAACGGATGCCTCGGTCGTGGTACGGCAGGAATTTTCTCTACAATATGTCCTTGGACGAGGCGGGTCGCTATCTTCACAGTTTGAACCTGTTTTCCGCCGATGCAAAGCAAGGCATTCTGAGCCAATATGGTCATACTCTTTTAAACGGCTATAGGCCGGACATGCTGTTCCGTCGGTTGTTCAATAGTCCAAATTCTCCTGAAAGGCTCGAGCATCTCCTGTACCTGGACAGTAAGACCTATCTGCCGGGCGATATCCTGGCCAAGGTCGATCGGATGAGCATGGCTCATTCGATTGAAGCACGGTCCCCTCTCCTCGATCATAAGCTCATCGAATATGCTGGAACTTTGCCTTCGGCATTCAAGCTGCATCATGGAGTGACCAAGTACATCCTGAAGCAGGCTGTGGAAGGGCTGATCCCTGCGGAGATCATTCATCGTCCCAAACACGGTTTTAGCGTTCCCCTAGAAAAATGGTTGCGTAAGGAACTTCAACCCATGCTTCATGACCTGCTCTTGGATCGTACAGCCAGGGCGCGTGGGTTGTTGGATCAGGCAGGTGTCTCCGAGGTAATGGCAGAACATCAGCGAGGGCGTCGTGACCATTCGCAACAGCTGTGGGCTCTGCTGAGCTTAGAGGTGTGGTTTCGTATGTTTATCGATCGTGCACCAGACCTTGCTTTTGACGGGGCCAAGGAAGCCGCTCTATCAGGAGCTTGATGGTGTTTCCTTTCTGTTTGAAACTCTCTCCTTCCTGAAGGCTAATTGTAACTCCGCTCAAAAAGGCCATGTCGTCCTCCGATGTGTACTCGAATGGGTCGGATACCCCACTTACGTACGGGCAGACATCTCGGCCCGGCCTGAGTATTGTAATCATCGGGAACAGCCTGCACGGACGCCCATAAGGACGAGTTTTCTGTGGGGCACTCATCCGGTCATGAGGTGATCTGGTTCTCTTCCATTTCTGTCCGTTCTCTCCTGGCAAGGGAAAGAACTAGGCGATCTCTGTTGCGCGGTTGAACACCCTCTGCGCACAAGGGCGAGTCGGTTATAGAGAGTCAAAGTACGTTCGTGGAAAGCAGGTTCCAGGGTATGACGCAATGTCTCTCTAGCAGTTTGATCAGCTCTTCGGAGTGCGCAATGCCAAGTTTGTCTGTTCCGGTCAGTTCAGAGCCAAACGGTACCATTGTATCGTCTGTACAAGGGCATCGGCCGAAAGTTTTGCATCTCATCAATCACTTTCAGTTGGGCGGGACCGAACGGCAGGCTGTTTTGCTACTCCAACACCTTGACCGGACTCGGTACGACGTTCGTCTCGCGGTTCTGAGTAAAGCCGGGCCGTTATTCGAGGAGGTGGCTCGAGTCTATCCGCATATAGAGGAGTATCCGCTCACCTCATTTTATAACATGAATGCTCTGAGGCAGGTCCTACGACTTCGTAGGTATCTGCTGACGCATCAAATTCAGATAATCCATACCCATGAATTCTGGTCTGGTCTGTTGGCTGTGGCCGCATCGCGCTTTACCAGGACACGGGTCATCGCAAGTCAGCGTCACCTGCGGATGTCAGATCGCCTTGTGCATCTCTGGGGTCGACGAGTGCTCAATGCGATCGCGGATCGAGTCCTCGTGAACGCAGAAGCTATTCGAAAGCAGATCCTGGAAACTTCAAGGAATGCCTCGGCCAAAGTGGTGGTGGTTAGAAACGGATTAACCCTTGTAGAAGATTGCCATTGTAACGCATCGACGGGTGAGAGTACGGGCTGCAATACAGGACCGGACGGTGCCTCGTTTGCCCGTCGCTCCGCCCGTTCTGTGCTGATCGACACACTGGGGATCTCGCATACATCAATGATCGTCGGAATGGTTGCCAACCTTCGCCCCGTGAAGGGCCACCGATACCTGATCGAGGCCGCATCTCGTATCCTTCAGGCACATTCCGATGTCCATTTCGTCCTCATCGGTGAAGGGGACCTGCGCACTTCGCTTGAAAGGCAGGTCAAAGAATTAAGAGTCGACGGTCACGTGCACTTTATGGGTCATCGAGAGGACGCACGGTTACTGACGGCAGGGTTTGATGTGGCTGTGTTGGCGTCATTTCACGAAGGCATGCCAAACACGGTTCTTGAAGCTATGGCGGCAGGGGTACCAGTCGTTGCCACTGCAGTCGGTGGTGTAAAGGAACTTATCGTGGATCAAGAAACTGGGTTTCTTGTGCCTCCAGGCGATACAGCCGCGATGGTTGATCGTATTGAAAAGATGCTTGTGCAGGACCACCTTCGGGCGGCTATCGGTTTGAGAGGTCATGAATTTGTCCACGCCACGTTCGGCATGGAGCGGATGATCGCTTCGGTGCAGGATCTTTATCACGAATTGCTAGACGCGGGGAACGAAGGTCAATGAACTGGTGTGGCTCACGCGGTTGACAGGTCGTATGTCAATAAAGATGTTCTTAGGAAGCAGGCGGGATTGATGACGCACTCACAGAAACTTCGAGTATGCATCCTTGCACCTTCAACGGAATATCTCGGCGGACAAGCCAGACAGGCGATTCGTCTTATTGACGGCCTGCAACTCGAACAGACCCTCACAGTTTCGTTCATTCCTCACAATCCGAGATTCTGCGCTGCCCTCCAATGGTTGCAGCGCATCAAGTATGTACGGACGGTCGTCACATCGCTCTGGTACTGGTCGACATTGTGTTTCAAGCTGCCGTCGTATGACATCGTTCATATCTTCTCAGCTTCGTACCTTTCTTATCTTCTCGCGGTAGCACCAGCGATTGTCATCGGGAAGATCTTTGGCAAGAAAGTAATCCTGAACTACCGAAGCGGAGAGGCGGAAGATCACTTGACACGATGGCCGATAACGACGGTGCCGATCATGCGGATGGCCGATGCCATTATCGTTCCATCGGGCTATCTCGTCGACGTATTTGCCCGGTTCGGATTGCAGGCCCAGTCCATTGTCAATACGGTGGAACTGGACCGGTTTTGCTTTCGCGACCGCAGGCCATTTCGACCGGTATTCCTCACCAGCCGATCCCTGGAGCCTCTGTATAACGTCCCTTGCGTCTTGCGCGCGTTTGCGTTGGTCCAGGCGCGGGTGCCATCTGCAAGACTTATTGTGGCTGGGAGCGGCTCCTTGCGGAGAAACCTTGAAGCCTTGTCGCAAGAGCTCGGCCTTTCCAACGTGGAGTTCCGGGGGGGAGTCCCCTTTGATGCAATGCCGGCCCTTTGTGACGAGGCAGACTTCTATATGATGGCTCCCAATCTCGACAATATGCCAGGAACGATCATCGAGTGCTTTGCATCGGGTCTTCCAGTCATCACAACCGATGCGGGGGGCATTCCCTACATCCTCACGCATGAAGAGACGGGTCTCCTGGCCGCCTGTAACGATCATAGCGCGTTAGCCCTGCATGCACTGTATCTGTGGGAGAACGAGGAGGTTGCCGCCGCGATTGCAGCGCGTGCCTACAAGTCCGTGCAGCAATATACCTGGACCCATGTCCGGGAACGCTGGCTTGCTCTCTATCATGAGCTTGTGGTCTCGACGATAGTCGGGAACGCATTGGCTGCAAGCAATTCACCGCGTATGGATTGAATGACCGGCACAGGCTATGAAAATCAGAACGATTGAGGAATACAGAGTACGGGGTAGTCAGGAAGCGACAAAGGCGCTCGAGCGCCTGTTCGGTTTCCGGTGTGCGGAATTGAGCAACGATCAATTGAGGGGGGAATTTCGCGGCGGCGATCCCAGTCTATCAACGGATCAGGTTATTGCCTCCATGATGAGGCGGCTGGCGATGTCGGATTGCCCTCTGTTTCCCTCATGGAAAGCGCGCGGCGACATCCCTGCCCTCATGACCGTTCGATTTCCTGGTGCGACGAAGGAGATCATCGAACGGGCCAACCGAGTCTGTGATTTTCAGTTCGACCTCCTTGGGTTCACGGGTCTTCAGTTTGGCTGTCCGATCAACTGGCACTTGGAGCCGGTGTCCGGACGGAGTGCTCCGGTAACGCACTGGAGCCGGGTGGCCTATCTTGATCCTCAGGTTGCGGGCGACAAAAAAATCACATGGGAATTGAATCGCCACCAGTTCTTTGTGACGCTTGGACAGGCATACTGCCTGACGGGTGATGAGCGCTATACCGAGGCATTTATGGCGCAGGTGTGGTCATGGATGGATGCGAATCCTCCTAAACAGGGGATTGCGTGGGCCAGCAGTTTGGAGCTTGCTCTGCGTGTCATCTCATGGGTGTGGGCGCTACACCTCTTCGCAAGTTCTTCGCGGGTGTCCGTGCCTGTCGTGCAACGCATGCTGAAGTTCCTCATCGCACAGGGACGCCATATCGAAACGTACTTATCCCATTATTTCAGCCCGAACACCCACCTTACGGGCGAAGCTCTGGGGCTGGTTTACCTGGGCAGTGCGCTGCCCGAGTTGCAGATTGCAGAAAAGTGGAAATCATTGGGCTTGAAGATTCTTCTTCAGCAGCTTCCCAAACACGTACACAAGGACGGCGTATATTTTGAGCAGTCAACGTACTACCACCGGTACACGACAGACATCTACCTCCATCTCTATCTCCTGGCCAAGGTGCAGGGCATTTTGCTTCCCGCAGTGGTCAAAGACAGATTGATGCTGCTTCTTGAGCACCTTATGTGGATCACCAGACCAGACGGTACCTCGCCGTATGTTGGTGATGATGACGGCGGAATACTGGTCCCTTTCGGAATCCGTTCCCGGAACGATTTCCGAGCCACGCTAGCCCTGGGGGCAACCTTGTTCCGGCAACCGACTTGGAAATATGTTGCCGGCGAAGAATGTCACGAGCTGCTCTGGATGTTGGGGTCAAGAGGGCTGAATACTTACGACAGCCTCGATGATGAACTGCCTCGGGAGACCACGAAGTCATTCGAGGAGGGCGGGTATTTCGTCCTGCGCAACGGCTGGTCCGCCAAGGCATCCTATGTCATGGTCGATTGCGGCCCCCATGGGGCGATGAATTGCGGCCATGCCCATGCGGATGCCTTGTCGTTCGAATATTCCGCTGGTGGGACCTCCTGGATCGTCGACCCGGGAACATACACCTACACAGGAAATGCGGAACAACGAAATCACTTCCGGTCAACTCTTGCGCACAACACGATAACCGTCGACGGCCTTTCACAATCGATTCCATCAGGGCCCTTTTCCTGGAGCACGATCGGATCATCTCAGGGTGGATCGCTCACACAAACTGCGCAGTGGGTCCGCTTCACGGGGCAGCATGATGGGTATCGCCGTCTTGCCGATCCTGTGACACATATCCGCACGCTTGGCTTCAGGAAGACCGATTCCAGAGAACCAGGGGTAGGCTCGTACGTTGTCATTCATGACCGCTTGGTTGCAGCCGAAGCGCATCACTATGCCTCCCGCTTACATTTCTTTCCCGCTTGCCGAGCGATTCAAGGGACGGCAGGCGCCATCGTATCAACGGAGACCGGGCAAGAATTGCTGATCGTTACGGTGGTCTGGGACAGTCAAGGTCTTGTGACGACTGTGCGCACGAAGATTGAAAGTGGAGGGGTGTCGCCGTGCTACGGACTCTGCTTAGACGCCCCAGTTCTTGTGAGTGCCTGGGAGGCTGCAGGGGCATGCAGCGGGACGACAGTGCTTGTTCCATTAGCGGAGATGGAACCCCGTGTGCTGTTCGATCAAGTCATATACGAGATTGGGAACGCCGAAGAATTGTTGAACGTGCCACACGATGTCGTGCAGGCGCTTGACGAGGCCTTCCGAGCCACCCTGGTGTGGCTGTCTGCGGAAGACGCTGGATCACCGCGCTCGGTAGGCCAAGCATCGAGCGCTCGTATCTGTGAAGAGTCAACCGGTTATCATCCGGGGTGAGTCCCTAGCGAAGGAGACACGAGAACGCTATGTGCGGTATCTGCGGAATCACAATTCCGATCGGTGGAGCCCCCGAGCTCAGCGAAGCCGTCCTGGTGGATATGAGGGACGCCCTCACCCATCGTGGTCCTGACGACGCCGGTCTCTATATGTCACGGAATGTAGGTCTCGCCCATCGCAGACTGTCGATAGTCGATGTGGGGGGAGGGCACCAGCCGATGCCCAACCGAGACAAGACGGTATGGATTGTGTTCAACGGGGAAATCTATAACCACGGAGAACTGAGGTCGGACCTTGAACGGAAAGGTCACAGGTACAGAACGGCGAGCGATACGGAAACCATTCTCCATTTATATGAGGAAGAAGGGGCTCTCGGGGTGACAAAGCTCCGGGGAATGTTTGCCTATGTGATTTGGGATTCAATGAAAGGCAAACTCTTGATGGTCCGTGATCGTCTGGGCATCAAGCCATTGTATTACGTCCTGAAGGAGGATGGATCACTGTTCTTTGCATCGGAGATAAAAGCGCTTCTGGCAGGGCATGCTGTCAGGCCGGATCTCAACTTCTCCATGTTGGGAGAATTTGTCGCCAATCGGTATACGTCAGGAGAACAGACGCTCTTCAAGGATATTCGTCGGTTGCCTCCCGGTACCATGTTGGAATGGGAAGATGGGAAAGCAACGCTCACTCCCTACTGGGGTCTTGATTTCAATAAACCGGCGCCGGTTCTGACGGAACGCCAGTACGTGTCGGGCTTTCTCGACTTGTTTCGGGAATGCGTCCGCACCCATCTGATGGCCGACGTGCCGCTCGGAATGTTCTTATCGGGCGGAATTGATTCCAGTGCAATTGCCGCAGTCATGACTGAATTCGTCAAGGAACCCATCAAAACGTTTTCCGTCGCCTTCGCGGAGCGAGAGGCGAACGAACTGGAGTACGCCCGGATCGTGGCCACAGCACTTCGCACGGACCATCACGAGATCGTTGTCAGTCCGCATCAATTCTTCGAGGCGCTGCCGGCGCTCGTGTATCAGGAGGATGAGCCGATCGCGCACCCTTCCTCGGTTCCGTTGTTCTTCCTTTCAAAGCTGGCATCCCAGCACGTCAAAGTCGTGCTGACCGGAGAGGGGAGTGATGAGTTGCTGGCTGGATACAACAAGTATCGAGTTACGGTCTATAACATGATGTTGGGAAAACAGTATAACCGCCTCGTTCCGGTACCGATCCGTCGATTGATCGAACGAACGATTCAAGCCCACAGTTCTGCTCCGGGGATCTGGCGAAAGCTCTCACGAACCTTTCTGGCGTTGCCACCGGACCTGCGGCGGCTGTATTTCGATAATTTTGCCGTCTATCCCCTCGCGATGCACGCAGACTTGTTCAGCGATGCGACCAGGGAACGGATAGAAGACCCGGATCCGTACCGCACTGCCATGCGTTACTTGAAGCAGCCTGGTGCGGATTCATTGTTGGATCAGCTGCTAGCCATTGATCTCAAGAGCTATCTCCACGAACTCCTGATGAAGCAGGACCAGATGAGTATGGCCGCTTCGATCGAGAGCCGTGTCCCATTTCTCGATCATAAGCTCAGCGAATTCGCCACGCGGTTACCGATCGACATGAAGCTTCGTGGCACAACGACAAAGTATGTGCTCCGCAAAGCCATGACGGGCATACTGCCTGAACAGATTCTCACAAGAAAGAAAATGGGCTTTCCGGTGCCAGTCGGGGATTGGTTGCGGGGAGGGTTCCGGTCGGTCGTCGAGGACTACGTGTTGAGCGACCGCGTCCGTGCACGCGGTCTGTTCAACCATGAATTTGTGCGCGCGCTCGTCTCCCGACATTATGCCGGAGAGAACCACACGGAGCGGATTTGGATGCTTATCAATGTCGAGATCTGGCTCAGGCGGTTCTTCGATGGAGAGCAGCCGACCCTGCTCACGGGCTCGCATGGCAGGGGAGGGCAATGATGCGGATCCTGTGGTTGAAGACAGAATTACTGCATCCGGTTGACAAGGGAGGGAGAATCCGGACGTACCAGATGCTCAAGGAACTGAAGAAGCATCACCAGATTACCTATTTGACGCTCGATGAAATGGGCGACGATCCGATTCCCCATGAGCAGGCGTACGAATATTGCCAGGAATTGATCTGCGTTCCTCACCGGACGCATGGCAAATTTACCGCGAAATTCTATGGCGAGCTCGCCCTGAACTTCGTTTCGCCTCTCCCATATTTTCTTCGCAAATACCGTTCTCCTGCGATGGCTCGGATGATCAAGACCGTTTTGTCTGAACAGCGGCCGGACCTATTGGTCTGTGACTTCCTTCATCCCAGCGTCAATATGCCGGCTGCGATTCCCTGCCCATCGGTCCTGTTCCAGCACAATGTCGAGGCGATGATTTGGCAACGCCACTACCAAGAGCAGACGAATCCTTTAAAGAAAGCCTATCTCTTCAATCAGTGGAAAAAGACGCAAAAATGTGAGCAGGCGGCCTGTCGGCGGTTCGATCGCGTGGTGGCGGTTTCCGTCGACGACGCCGAGACGATGAAACGACAGTATGCCCTGGGCTCTGTGTCGGATATCCCAACAGGAGTTGACACGGAGTATTTTCAACGCAATCCGACTGCATCATCGGACCCGCATCGGCTGGTATTCACCGGTTCGATGGATTGGCTCCCAAATGAAGATGGAATGGCCTATTTTATAGAGCAGATACTTCCTCGAATCAGGCAGGTTCTCCCAGACGTCAGCGTGACGATTGTTGGGCGCAGTCCCTCTCTTCGCCTGCTTCAACTCAGTCGAACAGATTCCGGCATCAGAATTACAGGAAGAGTCGAGGATGTACGGCCTTATATGGAACAGGCCGGCGCCTATATCGTCCCGATACGTATCGGCGGAGGAACGAGGCTCAAAGTATATGAGGCCATGGCCATGGAGATGCCTGTCGTCTCGACGAGAATCGGCGCCGAGGGGCTACCTGTTCTTGACGGAAAAGATGTGCTCTTTGCTGATACGCCGGAAGATTTTGCATCTGCCGTTATTCGTGTCTTGACGGATTCCCGTCTGGCGCGCGCATTAGGCGCCCATGCTGGCGCGACGGTGAGAGAACGTTATGGCTGGGGCAATGTTGCGACCCAATTTTCATTGATTTGCCAGGATGTGTTGCGGGAATGGCGCCGACAGAACAACAAGGAAAGCCAGGCATGCCGCCTTGATGCCATTGCCGGACCGGCGGCCGTCGTGAGTCCAAATTCGCGGAAGGAGCATTGCGCATGAAAACGCTTGTCATTTGTCACGATGGAGCTGCATTGGACAAGGAAGGGCTCGCGCGGTGGCTGGCGTCTTTTTCGGATGTCGTGGGATTGGTTGTCTTGCGCGAGACAGGCAAGCGCGCGCGTCGTCGAGTGTCCACGGAAATCAAACGCGTTGGCTTGCTGCGGTTTTTCGACGTGCTAGCCTTTCGTCTCTACTACCGCCTCATGTTAGCGAAGAAGGATTGCTCTTGGGAGGAGAGCAAACTCGAGGAATTGTGCGCGGCCTACCCGGCGTTGAAGGAAGTGCCGATCCTCATGACACATTCTCCGAATTCCGAAGAGGCAGAACGGTTCATCAGAGAGCGAGGTCCTGACATCATGATCGCACGGTGTAAATCGTTGCTGAAGGAGGCGGTCTTTTCAATTCCGACGAAAGGCACGTACGTAATGCATCCGGGAATCTGCCCTGAATATCGCAACGCGCACGGCTGTTTTTGGGCTCTGGCAAACGGCGATTACGGCAAGGTTGGGATGACGCTGCTGCGGATCGACAAGGGTGTGGATACGGGGCCGGTGTTCGGCTACTACCACTATTCCGGCAACGACAAACAGGATTCGCATATCGTCATCCAGCATCGAGTCGTACTGGATAACTTGGGCGCGATCGGAAAGAAGCTGCAGGAGATTTTTCTCGGGGAAGCACAGCCGCTCGAAACAAAAGGCCGGCACTCGGCTGTCTGGGGGCAGCCTTGGCTTACCAAGTACCTGACATGGAAGACGAGGGGGAGGCGTGGCTAGTGCGCAAGCAGTGTCGCTGATCTATCACGACGTCTTCGATGGGTTGGAGCACCAGCGCAGCGGGTTCCCCTCGTCGGATGCTGCCATCTACAAGTTGGAGACCACTCAATTCGCGGCACATATGAAGGCGCTCTCTCTAGTGCTCCCTGAGAAGCCGCACTGTGTGCTGTCTCTTGGCCGGCTGGAACAGAGTATATCGTTTTTCCTCACGTTCGACGACGGAGGAGTGAGCGCGCATTCTCATGTGGCTGACCAACTTGAAAGTCTCGGATGGGTGGGGCACTTTTTTGTGAGTACCGGTTACATCGGCCAACCTTCTTTCATGAACAGGGAACAGATTCGCGAATTGGTTCGACGCGGCCATGTGGTTGGATCGCATTCGCACTCGCATCCTCTGCTGATGGCGAATTGTTCTCCGGAGGAGTTACGGAAGGAATGGCAATCAAGCGTCGATATTCTTTCTGAAATCGTCGGCGCACCTGTGAAGGTGGCATCGGTTCCGGGTGGACATTACTCACGACAGGTCGCAGACGCCGCTGCGCTGGCGGGGATTGAAGTCTTATTTACCTCTGAGCCGACGACCGCTATCCACCGCGTGGGCCGTTGCCTGGTCCTTGGGAGGTATGGAATTCAACAACGGACCTCTCCGGAAATGGCCGCATCCCTTGCCGTGGGCCAAGGGAGTTCGAGATTACGGCAGGGGGTTTTGTGGAACATCAAGAAGTGCCTCAAACGATTAGGGGGCGACCACTATCTGACGGTGAGAAGGGTTGTCATCGACAAGTTCAGGGGGTCAGCAGCGGCCGGGAACAGATAAGAAACGGCGAAATATCTCGCCAAGCCGAAGCGTGCCTTGTCACAATTCTCGATCGGTCGGTTTTTTAACAGATAGGGAGAGGTTGTCATGAAAATCAGCATTTTCGGATTGGGCTATGTCGGGTGCGTATCGGCCGCGTGTTTTTCCGATAGGGGACATGAGGTGATCGGCGTCGATGTCAACCAGCTGAAGGCGGACATTATCAATCAAGGCCGTTCTCCCATCGTCGAGCCCGGAGTTGGGGATATCATCGAGAAGGCCGTGAAGGACCAACGGCTGCGCGCCACGACAGACGCAACCGAAGCCGTTCATGCCACGGACATTTCGCTCATCTGCGTCGGGACGCCTGGTCACCACAACGGCAGTCTCGACCTCACCCACGTCAAGGCGGTCTGTAAGCAGATCGGGGCTGCCCTCGAAACGAAGCGACGGTACCACACCGTCGCGGTACGAAGCACAATGCTTCCCGGGACGATCGCCGAGACGGTCATTCCGACGCTTGAAATATTCTCAGGCAAGAAAAGCGGGAAGGATTTCGGCGTCGCCATTAACCCGGAGTTCTTGCGCGAGGGGACATCCATCCATGATTTCAACAACCCGCCCTTTACTCTCATCGGGGCGGATGACGAAGAAGCGGCTGAACTGCTGAAAAAATTGTACGAGCACCTGCCTGCAGCAGTTGTGACCATCCGCATCAAGGAAGCAGAGATGGTGAAGTATGCCTGTAACTGCTTTCACGGTTTGAAGGTCGCCTTTGCCAACGAGATCGGAACGATTTGCAAGGGCCTCAACGTCGACAGCCATCGTGTGATGGAAGTGTTCTGTCGAGACACGAAGCTCAATCTGTCTCCGTACTATCTCAGGCCGGGTTTTGCGTTCGGGGGATCCTGCCTGCCCAAAGATCTCCGCGCGATTAATTATAAGGCGAAAATGCTCGATGTTGAGGTTCCGATGTTGAACACGATTCTAACCAGCAACCGCCAGCATATCGACCGCGCCGTCGATATGGTGTTGAGGACTGGGAGAAAGGAAGTCGCCGTCCTGGGCCTGAGCTTTAAGCCCGCGACAGACGATTTGCGCGAAAGTCCGATGGTGACGCTGGTTGAAACGCTGATCGGCAAGGGCTTGAAACTCAACATTTATGACAAGGAAGTCGAACTGGCCAGAATATTCGGCGCGAACAAGGAATATATCGAGCGTGAGATCCCCCACATTTCGTCACTGATGAAGAAGGACTTGAAGGACGTGATCGAACATGCCGGCGTCATCGTTGTGACTAAGAAGTCAGACGAATTCAAAGATTTGGGGAAGTATGCCGAGCAGGGCAAGATCATCCTGGACTTGGTCCGTATGTTTGACCGAAAAGAGCCGCAGAACAACTATCAGGGGATTTGCTGGTAAGTCGACGCGAGTCTCCTCGCCGGCGCCTCGATCTCATGTCAGCATACGGTGTCAGCGAAGCGAAGAACTAAAAGAGTTATCCCGTGGCTGATGGACACAATTCGACTCTGAGATGACGATGAACAGTTCATTCGAACAACCACAGATCTGTACCGAGTTGTTGAAAGCGCCTGCCCATACGTACCTCTCGCCGATGGATGAGGCAGTCGGAATGGACCTTTCTCCAGGCGAAATAACGGTAACGGTCTTCACCACCTCCGCCGACTTCGATGCCTTGGGTGAAGAATGGGACCAGCTCGTATCCAAGAGTTCTGTGCACGGAACATTTTTCCTACGCTGGCATTGGACCAGCACCTGGTGGAAGACGTATGCCCCGGTGGGGAGCGAGTTATTCTTGATCGCCTGCCGTGACAGGCGCGGGAGGCTGGTGGGACTTGCGCCTTTCTATCGCCATTTGAAAAAAGTGCTGGGAGCGCTGAGTCTTTGCGAGGTCTGTTTTCTCGGCACTGGTACCCCATTGAAGACCAGTGAACATCTCGACATCATCGCCTGGAAAGGGTCAGAGAAGCTCGTAGGAGAAGCCGTGGCGTTGTGTCTTCGTCAACAGCCGGCCTGGCATCGCATCTGGCTATGGGGCATTCATAGGGATTCTCCGGTGTTACCGCATTTCACCAGTGCGCTTGGCAGTGAAGCACAGGTAGTTCCTTGTGACAGCCTTCCATACATTTCTACCAATGCGGATTGGAGTTCCGTGAAACGTGGCCTCGGATCTAATTTGAGGACGAACATCGATCGGTATATCCGTCGGATTGAAAAGCAATATAAGTGCGAGTTCAGATGTGTCCAGACCATGGAGCAGCTCGATGAGTTTATGGAATCATTCGTTCGGTTACATCAGGAACGGTGGCAATCAAAAGGTGAACGTGGGTCATTTGCTTCCCCCGGGTTCAAGGAGTTCATGCGGGATACGGTGAGAGAGGCGTTTCGATGTCAGAGAGCGAGGCTCTGGATGCTGTTCTTGGACGGGCAATGTGTGGCGACGCTGCAAGCATTCGTGGACCGCAGCGTGGCGCACTACTTCCAAGGGGGATTTGCCTCCGGGTACGAAAAGTATCATCTCGGGAGTGTCATGCTGGCCCTCGCCATACAGGATTGCATAGCGGCCGATGATATCGATGAGTTCGATTTCATGGGTGGAGGCGCTTCCTACAAGGAGTCGTGGACGTCAAGCGCTCATGAAGCGGTTGAGGTGGAGATTTTGAGCCCCGGTTGGATTCCGGGAACATACAAGTACGGCTGTCTAGCCAAAACCCATCTCTCAAGCCTTTACCGGTCCATGTTGCCCCTCGCGCTTCGCTCTACCATCAGGAAATATCTTGTTCCTTCGGCCTAGGAGTCCATCCGATTTTTAATTGAAGAAAAAAGAAGGGTGTTTACAGAATGTGGGGACAAACGAGATGAGTTCGACCGATCGCAGCTACGCAGAAAAGATTTCTCACTCACTGCCTTGGTTGGCAAGGTATCCATTCTGGCGTTTTGGCCGGTTTCTACAGGGCCTCCGGCCCGCTCAACAGCCTACCCATCTCATTGTGACCGTTGCCAACCACTATGAACCTGGCTGGGCGCCCAATGGGGGCTGTGAAAACCGCAACACCCAATTGGCGCGTGTGCAGCGGTGGCATCAGGAAGCCCGTGTCACCGCACAGCTGATTAAGGACGTCGATGGCACCCCATTCCGCCATACAGCATTCTACCCTGGTGAGCAATACGACCCGGCACTCGTGGACGTCTTAGCTGAGATGCAGGCAGAAGGGTTAGGGGAGGTCGAAATCCATCTGCATCACGGCACCGAGCACCCGGATACTTCTGAGAACCTGAAAGCAAGCTTGATCGAATTTCGGGATCTGCTATCGGAAAAACATCGTTGCCTGTCCCGGTCCCATCTAGCGGATATTCCTCGATATGCGTTCGTCCACGGTAATTTTGCCTTGGCTAACTCCCTGGGAGGGTTCGGATGCGGGGTCGATAACGAAATGGAGATTCTCGCTGAAACAGGTTGCTATGTGGATATGACCCTTCCTTCGTTTCCCCTCAAGGCGCAGGTTCCGAAAATCAATGCGGTGTACCAATGCGGCCGTCCCTTAAGCGAGGCTGTTCCACACCGATGCGGGCCGAACCTCCGCGTTCATGGGACTGTGACCTATCCCGTGATTATGACCGGTCCCTTGGTCTTCGACTGGACCAGAACCAGAGGGGGCCTGCCCTTTCCCCGCGTCGACGACGGGGTGCTCACAGCGAATTACCACTGCGATCGAGCCCGTCTTGATCGGTGGAGAGGCGCGCAGGTCAGTGTAGAGGGGAGACCGGAGTGGATATTTATCAAACTCTACTGTCATGGATTTTTTCAGGGTGATCTGGAAGCGACGCTTGGCGAGCCGATCAGGCGGTTTTGGGGATCGGCGCTCGAAGAGGGAAGCCGCACCGGCGCCTTCACAATCCATTTTGCCAGTGCGCGAGAAGCGTTTAATATTGCTCTGGCCGCTGTCCATGGCAAGACCGGATCGCCACATGCCTACCGTGACTACAATCTCCGGTCAAACATGCAGCCTTGGCCGGCTGATCAATTACAGGATATGAACGGGAATTCATGCCCAGTCCAGACGTCTGCAGCTTTGATATGAAACCACGTCTGCTGAATTTCAACGTGAACAGTTCCTAATGGTGGAAGGAGACTTACATCAACGTCCCACCCCCAATACCAACCGAGCCTGAGTCAAATGGATATTTATTCGAAGCCAAATCAAAAAATTGGAAAGTGCCTGATCATATGTGTGCTCTTGAATCTCGTAGCCTGTAGTGGGGCAAATTCTGACCCATCACCCCAATACAGTACTGCATCCCAGCTCATTGTTACTTCCTCCTGTGGACCTTCCCCTGTATCTACACCAAGTAGCGCATTTCTTTCAGATTCCAAGGTGCATATGCCGTCCGTGACTGGGCAGTTTGTTTACAATGACTGGAAACCAGGCGCGGCCAATTTCCCAAAGGTTGGCGAGGCATACGTTGATCCGGTATTTGGCGGGACCATCCGCCGACTGACCAGCAGGGTGGGCAACAGGAATCAAGAAGACATCTATGCCCACCATTGGGCCAATGCCAATGGGACGCTCGTGTTTTCACGCATAGTAGACCAGGGAGGGAATAATGTAGGGAGAATCCTGAACGCCGCTACGGGACAGGTCGTCTATAACGATCAGCCAGGCATGGGGGGGGCATCGGCCATAGATATTGCCTGGGATGCAGTCGACCCCAGCCTGTATTACTACTATAGCGGGTTAAGTCTCGTTCAGCGCAACTTGTGCGCGTTGACCGATACGATCATGAAGACGTTTCCCGCTCCTCTCGAACCGAACGGAGGGTCACTCAACACGCAGGATCGGTCTGGTCGGTACTTTACGGTCCGTTATGGAGGCACCAACAAAGTGTGGGATAAGATAACGGATGCTATCTATGCTGGTTCTGTGACTCCGTTGAATTCTACCGGGTATGTGGCGATAACGCCCGATGGCAATTACCTTGTCACAGCGGCGGGGCTTACTGCGCCGCCAAATATTGAACATTATTCCTTCAAGATTGACCACGTTAACAAGAGGATCGCGAGTACGCCGACGCAATTCTGGGGGCTCTGCGGGGACCACGGTGCGTTGATTTCAGCATCTGATGGGCATAATTATTTCATCACACACAACTGCTTGAATGATGCGAACACCTACCGGGTCGATATTACGCTGGATCAGGCTGGAAAAACTGAAGCTCAACAAATTGCCGCCAACCAAGTCCTGCTTCAAGGGGTATTTGGCAAGACCGGCGATGGACATTTATCGGCTGTGTCGAAAGGCCCTAATCAGGACTGGGCCTTCGCGGACATTGAAACATTCAGCGACGATCCCTTTAATGGCACCCCATCTGGCTGGGCTCCCTACGAGCAAGAAATCGTCGCAATGAATGTTGTCACGTTGGAAGTGCGTCGATATGCCCACCACAGGTCACGGGGACTCGCTTCAAGTTACTATGCTCAACCACGGGTTTCCTGTTCCTGGGACGGGTCAGTCGTGTTGTGGACCAGTAATTTCAATATCAGTGCACCGGTCGGGTATTCAGATCTCTATTCGATGCCGTTCAGGTGAAGCTCGGTTCATGATTTAATCATTCTTTATTCCAGCAGGTGCAATCCTGTCGGCGCGACCGGTGGAGTCGTGTCTATAGGGGGGGTAGGCGGCGACCCGCCCTGGTTGAACTGGATCGCATAGGTGTCCACATAGTCTCTTGGCGAGCTGACGTTCATATTGCTCTGCCAGATGATTACTGATCCATCCCATGATGAACTAATGTGGGGCTGAGCATAATAGCTGCTCGATAAATTCCTGCTCCGGTGATGGGCTAATCTACGAACTTCTCCAGTGAGGATATGAATTGCGATGATTTCCTGCTTCCACGCTGTCCATCCCGACACACCACCGTTGAATGGATCACCGCTCAAGTTTTCGCTGCTCAGAAACACCCAGTCCTTGAGGGCTCCCCGCATATTACCGGTCAGATGCCCGTCGTTGTCTTCCCAGGCAAGGGGAATCAATGACTTGTTGGATGCGAGCTGTTGAGACTCTGTCCTGCCGGATTGATTCAAACTCACGTCGGCTCGCCAGATCCCGGGAGTATTATGGCAGCCATAGGTCACGAAATAGCTGCGTCCATCGCTTGCGCTGGCAAGGACTCCATGGTCACCACAAAGACCCCAAAACTGTACCGGTGTCGTGGTGACGGTCGCTGTCGCATGGTTGATCGCGTAGGACCAATGTTGTTTTTGAGGTGTGGAGGTGCCGCCTGCCGCCGTCACAATGTGGCTTCCATTCGGTGTGATGGAGATCCATCCCCCATTCGTCGTGAAATTAGTCGTATCCCCCGAATAAAGCGTATTCGTCGACCGCTTCCAGATATGTCCTTGACCATTCCACGAAAACACATAGATATCCCCGCTCTCATCCACCCAGGGAAGTGATCCACCGAAATTGTCAAAATTTGCGGGAGCCGTAAAGATGGTCACATCGGTCTGTGTTGGTAGATCTCTTTCAACAATCCTGTTCGTCTGGAATCTTTGATATTTATTGGGGTTGGTCGGGTGCCACTGGAGATTTGCCCGGGGCAGGTCGCCGCTGCCGACCGGCTGATTAGTGTATTGCGTTACCCCTGTGAGAGGGCTGTAAATATCGAGGCCACCGCCATTCGTTGTGAAACAGCTGGTTCCATTCGCATTGCACCAGTGGTGGGCATAGATATCATCGTCGTTTGCCGTCAGTCCCACATCCGTAATGCGGCGTACGGTCTCACCAAAGACGGGATCAACATAGGTACCGCCTAACGCCGGAAAGCCTGCGGCACCTGGCTTGAACGTATTATAGGAGAAGGGTCCACTGGTGGGCGGAGGGTGCGGAGCCGAATCCAGGATCGCTGCATGGGTGCCCGGCGCCAGGAGGAGAGCGAACAAACCCACGAGACCGAGATCGGCCCATTGTGCCTTATGCTTCATGGTGAAGACCTCCAGCGGGCCCTACAGCGCCAGTATAGTGGAGAGGGCCGCAACCGCATTTGTAAGGCTGTGATTGTGGCCAAACCAGCATCAGGGCCACGCGCGCAGAAATTCCCCTTTTCCGGACGGTCAATAGGAGCATACGCAAGACCGATGCCGTCTCTAGCTTCTAGTTGGAAGTAATGGGCAACGATGTCCAACAGAATTGCCAAATATGTTGTGCCTACAATGTAACCCCGTGATTATCCAAGAAGCGGAAACAACAAAGAGATTGCAAAGCACTCCTTTTGTGGAAGAATCATGTTAATCCTCCGATGGTGTTTAGAAAAAAGAAACAATTTTCCTACTATCAGAGGCTGAAGGATTTTCCCTTCAACGGCGCCAAGATAAGGATGGCACAATGAAATTGACTGTTCGCCAGTTGGAATGGGGTGATCTAACTCCAAACATGCTGTTGGCATGGGCGGAGCTCGAAGCGCGCGTGCTGGAGCCAAATGCCTATCTCTCGCCCTATTTTGTGGCGCCAGCACAGCGCTACCTCCCAGGCCATGCTGACACGATCCTGATATGGATTGAGCGGGGAGAGAGTGCCGGCCGTGAGTTGGTGGGGGTGGGGATTTTTGACCCTGTGCAATCAACGCAACGTTTTCCGCTCGCGCATCTGCGCGCATTCTGCTCTCGACATTCTTACCTGTCCGGGTTGCTCGTTGATGCCACTGCGGCAGAAGAGGTGATTGAGGCATGGCTTGCGCATTGCTCGGGCAAGACCTTTCCGTGGCACGGCGTGGATTTCAAGTACTGGCCGGCAGACGGTAAGAGTGATCACCTCGTACGCGGTCTCGCGGCTCAGCGAGGGGCTACTTGGCATGAGTACGATCGTCTATCACGTTCGGTCCTCTATCCACAGCAGGCAGGCGAGTCTTACATCGAATCGCATGTGGGATCGGGCCGACGTAAGGACCTCCGTCGTTGCATGCGGCGTTTGACGGAGATCGGCCCTGTGACCTGGACTCTTCAGAGGGGTGAAACGTTTGATGAGGCATCTGTGGATCGATTTCTCGAACTCGAGCAGGCAGGCTGGAAGGGCGAGCAGAGGGATGCGCTCGCTTCCGATGGCCGTGACGAGCAGTTCTTCCGGGAGATGGTCCGTGGTTTCGCCGGCGCAGGCCGGGCGCTCTTCTGTGAATTGCGTGTTGGTGAACGGGTCGTGTCCTCCACCAGCAACTTCATTTCTGGACGGGCTGGTTTTGCCTTCAAGATCGGCTGGCATCGCGACTTCGCCAAAATGTCGCCGGGTATCCTGAATGAGGTCGAGTTGATTCGGCAAGCTCCATCATTGCTCGGGCAGCTTGACTTTGTCGACAGCGGGGCAGCTCAGGGTTCTTATCTGGAGGAGTTATGGGGTGGTCGTCGTCCTGTGAGCAAGGCCATTTTAGCCACAAGCAGTATGGGCCGCGCCACGCTCGGCGCGATTGACATCGGCAGACAACTGAAGCGGCGGTTATTCGGCGGCACGCCATCGACAAAGCCCGTAGGCGCTGTCTGAAATTCGGTTGTCGCGGTTTGTGAAGAGATGTCAGACGATGGAGTATCGGGAAAAGGCATGAGACCTCCTGATTCGCTTCGATCACTGGTCAGTGGGATGTATCGTCGGGTCCGGAGTGCCGGGCTGCGTACAGGTGGTTCCATGTCAGCTGGAGTCCGCACCCTCGAGATCGCCTATGTCATTCTTCTGAGCGACGAAGCCCATAATTACATGAGCAAGCTTGAAATAGAGCTCATGAAACAATATGGACCGCATGAAGGGCTTAAGGCGACGCCCCACATTACTCTCAAGTTAGGGTTTCACGTGACGGATATCGAGCCGTTTGAACAATATTTTGACCAACTCGTAACCGAAATTACGCCGTTCGAGATTTCCCTCAGGAACATTGGATTTTTTGACGATGTAGGGATCATCTTCATGGATGTCGTCCATACGCCTGAACTCGAGGGGCTGAGACGGAGGATTCTTAAGGATCTTTCGGAGCGATATGGCATCGATCCCTATCCTCTGGAGGGAGACCAGTACCATTTCCATGCGACGCTGGCCTACCTATCGAAGCAAGATTTCGAAACGGCACGCCACCGGCTTAAACAGATAAACATACACTTTAAGTTTAAATTAGAAACAATTGGATTGATGTGTCATACCGGCGAAGAGTGGGTAACATACAAACGAGCGAAGCTCCAGTATAACTTCGCAGATCCATCCAGCAACCATTGACCCGATCCAACCGCCAATGATGTCGTCTGCGATGATACATGACCCGTCATGTGGCTTGATCACTAGTTTGGTTTGAGAAAAGAAGGGGGATGGGAGTGACTATGGACAGACAGGGCGATTACAGCCCCCAAGCCTTAGAAAGACTGCGGTTCAGAAGGCAGTTTTTTTTAGGCCCGGGCTTTATCGAGGGATTTCCTGAATGGACCAGGATGAACATCGGCACTGCCCATTGCTTGACTGTCCATCCCGACTTGGAGACCTGCCAGGCCAGCGACAATAACAAGTCGATTACCTTGCTCGGCTTTATTTTAGATCCGAATAATCCTCAGGCCAGCAACCTAGATATCCTACGCATGTTGGTCAGGAAGCTCGAAGGATGCGGCGATTTTTGGAAGCACACCAGTGAACTCGGCGGCCGGTGGATCCTCGTCGCCAACGACGGAGCAGAAACCATAGTATTTACCGATGCCGCTGGACTACGAAGCCTGTATTACTCACAGTCTCTGAAGACGACTTTCTGTAGTTCCCAGCCCGGTCTGATCGCAAAAACCTTGAATTTGTCCATGGACGGGGACGCGTTGGCGTATATCAATTCTCGGGAACTGGATGACCAAGAAGTGTATTGGCTGCCCGGCGATGCGTCGATGTATCGAGAGGTCAGGGCATTACTGCCGAACCACTATCTGAATTTACGCACAGGGGAAACCCACCGATTCTGGCCTGACGCGGATGTGAAAGCCCTGTCTCATCAGGAGGCTGTCACGGAGAGCGCTCGGTTGTTGCGTGGGTTGATGGCGAGCGCAAGGCAGAGGTTCGGTCTGGCCTTGTCACTCACTGCCGGGTGGGACAGCCGGATGATGCTGGCGCTCAGCCGAGACATGATTCGTGACCTCTATTGCTTTACCTTGACCTATCCGCACAGCGAAGATTCGCGCGACGTGACCGTGCCGGCACAATTGCTCAAGAAGCTGGGTGTGAGACATTTCCTCATACGATATCCCGAGTATGCCGACGCGGGGTTCCAAGCGATCTATCAACAAAATATCGCCGCGGCAAACACGGCCTATTGCGCCGATGCGCAGGGCATGTACGACCAATATCCACAGAACCTGGTGTGCATCACGGGCGATGTCGCCGAAATCGTGAAGTGCTACTACAGACTTGGGCCGCATACGGTGAACGATGTGTCTGCGCAGGATCTGGCGAGCTTATGCGGAATTGGAACCCACCCGTTTCTCATCCGGGCCTTCGAGAGGTGGTTATCAGCTTCCGAATCGCGGAACGTTCATGTATTGGATCTGTTCTGTTGGGAACAAATAGCTGGAAGAAAGCAGGCATTGATTCGAGCGCAATATGATATCGCACACGAATCTTTTGCCCCCTTCAATTGTAGAAGTCTTTTCCAGACCATGCTCTCTGTCGATGAGACATCGAGACGACCGCCGGAGCACAGGCTTCTCAGGGAGCTGATCGAGCAGGTCTGGCCCGAAGTCTTGCTCGTGCCGATTAATCCCCCGGAGAAGGTGCATACAAGGAATCTCGTCGTAGGAACTCTCAAAAGACTGCGCCTCTATCAATTCGTTCCCCAATCAGCAAAGAGATTCGGAAAACGCATTGCTAAGTGAATTCAACCGGTCGGCTGAAAGCTGTTGGTGAAGCTACGCGCACTGTCCCGTAATGGTAATTTGAAGTGGTGTTGGGAGTCTGACAGGCGGGAGAGTGAGTGAGCCAGCGCAGGGCCTATCGAGGGCAGGATCTGTCCAGTTTGTGAGGAGGAGTACTATGGTCAGCTTCATCAAGCGAAAACTATATCCTGTCTCATCGAACCTCTTTTCCCGCGCGACGCTGGTAGAGGGCCGATTGAAGGGAGCACAATCTCCATTCAGGTGTCTTCTGGTTGGAAATTCAATCTTTACGGAGTACTTGAAGGCGCGCATGTACGAGGAGTCGCCCGTCGTTCTTCAACAGCGGCGTATCTGGATTCCTGGCTTGAAAAAGCTGATCTGTAACAAGGCGGAACACCTTGATCTTTGTGTCGCTGTCCTTCCAAAGGCGTATGAATCGACCTTTCAAGGCTTATACGAGTACAAGTGTACAGAAGAGATTCAGCAGGTTATTGACACGTCCGGCTCATGGGAAGAGGTCAGGGGCAGATTTAATAGCACCAAGCGCAAGGTGAGCAATAGAATTAGCAAACGGTACGGTCTCGGCTATCGAATGTCCGATAGCATGGAAGAGTTCGACTATTTCTACCATCGGATGTTCGTTCCTCATACCAAGAAGCGGTTTGGAGAGCTGTCTTCCATTGATTCATATGAAGAAATGAAAGAGTTTTTCCTGAAAGGGCGATTGTTGTTTGTGACGAAAGGCGATCAGGCTGTTGCGGGAGCGCTGTCACTGGTGGAGGATGGAACGTTGGTATTTCGTCGAAGCGGGGTTCTGGATGGAGATGAAGCCCATATTGAAGGGGGGGGCCAACAGGCCTTGTACTATTTCCAGCTCAAGTATGCGAATGAGGAGAACCTGCGCGGAGTGGATACCATGATGAGCGCTCCCTTTTTAAACGACGGGGTCCATGTTAACAAGAGGGAGTGGGGCGCCGAATTATTTCCCGATGCCCAGGCCCAAACCTGGGTCTACTTTTTCCATGCTTCTCCCTCTGAGCAGATAGCCCGCTTTTTCGAGAACAATCCCATCGTAGCCCATTCCGACAAAGGGTTGAAGGGGGTAATCGGAATCTCTCACGACATGGATATCTCAGTTACGGAGGTCAATGATTTGACTCGACGATATCATACAAAGGGGCTTGAAGGATTTACGATAGTCACCAGTACCGGCACATTGAGCGCTCCATAAGTATAGGTCGACACTGCGTCAACCCGTTCCAGCCACTGCCCAGTTTCATTCCTCCCTAAAGTTCATCGATCGCCTCATTAGACTCCCCTGAAACTCCCATCCAGAATTTGCTCCATTCATTGACGGACGTCCGTCAATTTGACATTATCTTAAAGCCTAGTAGTCGTAAGGAGGGAAAATTATGGCTCAAAAGAAAGAATGCGAACGGAAGGTTGCGATCGTTGGACTTGGATATGTTGGCTTGCCTATCGCCGTTGCTTTCGGCAAGCGGGGGAAGGTCATCGGGTTCGACATCAATAAGGCGAAGATCGACGAGCTGTTAAGGGGTTTTGACCGCACAGGAGAAGTGTCGCAGGCCGATCTTAAAGCCTGTCAGGTGGAATATACGTCGGAGCCTACCGAACTCAAGACAGCCGACTTCATCATCGTGGCCGTCCCAACTCCAATCAATGAAGCCCTCCAGCCGGACCTCAAGGCCCTGCGAATGTCCTCGGAATTAATCGGCAAGCATATGTCCCCGGGAACCATCGTGGTCTATGAGTCCACGGTCTATCCCGGCGTTACTGAGGAGATTTGTCTCCCCATATTGGAAAAACTTTCCGGGCTCAAGGCGGGAGTGGACTTTAAGGTCGGGTATTCACCCGAGCGTATCAATCCAGGAGACAAGGAGCATACGCTCGAAAAGATCGTCAAAGTCGTGTCGGCTCAGGATGCCGAGTCGCTTGAAATTGTCGCGAACACCTACGGGCTTATTGTGAAAGCCGGGGTCCATCGTGCATCAAGCATCAAGGTCGCGGAAGCGGCCAAGGTCATCGAGAACACACAGCGCGATCTGAACATTGCCCTGATGAACGAGTTGGCGCTTATCTTTCACCGTCTCGGTATCGATACGAAGTCGGTGCTCGACGCTGCCGGTACGAAGTGGAACTTTCTGAAGTTTTTTCCGGGATTGGTCGGCGGACATTGTATCGGTGTAGACCCCTATTATCTTACTGCGAAGGCTGAATCGGTCGGGTACCATCCGCAGGTCATTCTGGCCGGCCGGCGGATCAATAACGGCATGGGCAAGTTCGTCGCGGAACAAACAATGAAGCAGCTCAGTCAGCTTGCCCAGCCTATCAAGGATCTTAGGGTGGCAGTCTTAGGCCTCACGTTCAAGGAGAATGTGCCTGATCTGCGCAACAGTAAGGTGCCCGAAATCATCCAAGAGTTGCGCGAGTACGGAGTTCAGGTGTCGGTGCATGATCCGATTGCGGAACCGGAGGAGGCAGTCGCCGAATACGGCATCCATCTGCAGCAGTGGGACGAGCTGAAGAATGTGGATGGGTTAGTCATCGCGGTGGCGCACCGCACCTATACGGAGATGGGACTGCCGGGATTGCTCAAGCCGCTTCGAAATCAGCAAGACGGGGTGGTTATTGATGTGAAGTGCCTGCTCGATCAGGAAAAACTACCGAAGACCCTCAAATACTGGCGTCTGTAGCATCTGATTCAGAGAGAGGGCGTTTCTTAACAGGCAAACCGTTTCCATCAGAACGCTTCGTTGATCCGCCGAAGACCTCCAAGCCGGAATATCTGCTTGTCACGATAGTGAGAGGATCAGCATCCAATGCCGGGCCCCATCCTTCCCTCCCGTATTCCCCTCATTCAATCGGTGAACCCGTAACCCCCACCAGCATCCCCCGGTATCCTATAAATTTCGTGGCATTCGCTCGTCGATAAGAGTACAAGTAGAATCATTCTATGCGTATTCTTGTTACAGGCGGAGCCGGGTTTCTCGGAAGTCATCTTTCTGCGCTACTGCTGCATTCTGGGCATTCCGTGATCTGCATGGACAACCTCATCACGGGGCGGGTTGAGAATATCGCCGGTTTACTGGGGCACGAAGGATTTTCTTTTGTCAAATACAATGTGTGCGATTATCTGCATATTGAAGGCCCTCTGGATGCGGTCATGCACTTTGCCTCACCTGCGAGTCCGCAAGATTATCTTGAATATCCTATTGCCACATTGAAGGTCGGCGCCCTGGGCACGCATAAGGCTCTTGGCCTAGCCAAGGCGAAGGGTGCGAGATTTCTCTTAGCCAGCACGTCGGAAGTCTATGGGGACCCCCTTGTGAGTCCTCAACCTGAATCCTACTGGGGGAACGTGAATCCAATCAGTCCTCGGGGCGTGTATGATGAGGCCAAGCGTTTTGCAGAAGCCCTTACGATGGCCTATCACCGCTATCATGCAGTCGATACCAGGATCGTGCGCATTTTCAATACATTTGGTCCACATATGAGGCCGAACGACGGACGTGTCGTGTCGAATTTCATTGTCCAGGCACTTCAGGGGAAACCATTGAGTGTCTTCGGCGATGGGTATCAGACCAGGAGTTTTTGTTATGTGGATGACCTTGTCCGTGGTATCACGGGGTTACTTTTTCTGGATTCGGACAAGACGGTTGAGCAACGTACCGACCGTAAATTCCTCGTTACCAGGAACGAGGGCGCTGATGTGTTCAGTATGCACGACCCGGTGAATCTTGGAAACCCGCGTGAACTTACGGTATTAGAGATTGCGAAATTAATATTGGAGTTTACCGGCTCATCGAGCCAGATCACCTACCATCCGCTGCCTGCCGATGACCCCAAAGTCAGGCGGCCCGACATCAGCAGGGCGCGGACTCTACTAAAATGGGAACCTCAAGTAGAACTCGAGGACGCTCTCAGGCGCACAGTAGAATACTTCAGAAAAGTGGTCTAGGAAGCAACCTTCCCCGCCTTGACCGCGCTGAAACCCACGCTGTATCCTGTCCCTGTCCCTTATGTCATGGGGTAAGAGTCGTTCCTATGCAGTCTGAACAAAATAACCAGGCGGAAGCGTCGGTCACGGCAATCGAATCGGTTGGCGCAGAGGTCATTCCCCCTCTTCCGCTTCCAGAGTACATTAATGGGCTGGTCTCGCGAGCTAAACAAGCTGCGGGCCGGCTGGCCACACTTTCGACTCTTGTGAAGAACCGGGCTCTTCTTGCGATGGCAGAGGCGCTGGAAGAGCAAAAAGATGCGCTCCGTGCCGCGAATGATCTGGATCTGGAGGCCTACGGGTCTGTGCCAGGGAAGCAAGCAATGGCGGATCGGCTACGACTGACGACGGAGAGGATTGTCGAAATGGCGGCAGGCCTGCGTGAGGTGGCTGCGCTTCCTGATCCCCTCGGTGATATGTCGAAGATGTGGACAAGACCGAATGGGATGCAGGTCGGGCGCGTGCGGGTGCCGATCGGCGTCATCGGAATTATTTATGAATCCCGCCCGAATGTGACGGCTGATTCCGCAGCCCTCTGTTTGAAATCCGGTAACGCCTGCGTGCTTCGAGGAGGGAGTGAGGCGATCCATTCCAATACGGCAATTGCGACGATACTCTCGGAAGCAGCAGAAAAATCCGGTGTGCCGGGCGGGGCCATCACCTTTGTCACGCGGCCTGATCGTGATCTGGTTCCCCTTCTTCTCAAGCAAGATCGCTATATCGATCTGATTATCCCGCGAGGCGGCGAATCCCTCATGCGGGTCGTAACCGAACATGCCACGATCCCTGTGATGAAACATGACGCAGGGGTCTGTCACATTTATGTCGATGCCGATGCCGATCCTGCCATGGCGGAGCGGGTCTGTTTCAATGCGAAGGTACAGAGGCCGTCAACCTGTAACGCGATGGAGACTCTCTTAGTCCATCAGGGCATTGCGCGCCAGTGGCTCGCTCCCTTCATCGACAAGTTGGTGGCGGCCAAGGTTGAGGTGCGCGGCTGCGAGAAAACCTGCCAGCTGTCATCGTCGGCCAAACCGGCGGGAGACGATGATTATGGAAAAGAGTTCCTCAATCTCACAGTCGCGGTAAAAGTCGTGAAGAATGTCGATGAGGCAATGGAACATATCGCCAAGTATGGCTCGCATCATACAGAAGCCATCGTGACAGCCGACTATTCAAAGGCCATGCGGTTCCTGCGAGAAGTTGATGCCAGTGCTGTCCTGGTGAATGCTTCGACCAGGTTGAACGACGGTTACCAATTCGGCCTGGGAGCGGAAATCGGGATCAGTACATCCCGTATCCACGCACGAGGGCCGATGGGACTGGAAGAATTGACCTGCTTTAAGTATATCGTGTTGGGGAGCGGGCAAGTCCGCGAGTAGATGCCCTCCGATCCTAGCCCCGCCGCATTGACAACCCCTGGCCACCTTCGCTTTTCTACCAATCTCCCCTTCGTTCAGGATCTGGAGCAGGCAGGCGGGCGAGTCGTTCGCCAACCGACCGGGCATCTCGTGTTTTATCGCTCGGATGGTCGCCGGTTTTTAGCAACGGATCCGGAAGGAAACCCGTTACAAGAGTGCGAGTGGGGAACAGATGCCACAGGCAATGTGGTTCTCTGTCGTGCTCGGGTGCGTCTGGATTGGGATTGCTGGGTCGGGTTGAAGCCGGCTGGTTTGGTCAATGAAACTAGCTTCAGCTTAGCCAGTAAGCGCGGTTGGCAGCTTCTCAAGGCTGATGATTTGCGTGCGATGGCTGCGCAGGCGCTTCATGTCCCGATCGAGGATGTACGATTCTTCTATCGGGATGAGGATCTCCTGCTAGAGGCAATGGGGCGGGCGACGATCCGTCAGAGGAAAGACGCCTTCTATGTGCTTCAGGACGGAGGGTTCGAACGGGTCAGCTTCATGTCCTGTATGGGGGCAATGAATTGGTCCTCTATCGACTTTCTACCGGTGGTCGAACTCTTTAAGTCGCTGTTACCGGGAACTGGCTCTGCGGTGTTCGAATTGATTCGCGGACTTTACGATGATCAGAACGAGGGCAAGACGAGTGTTCGACCCTTGCGATATAGAGGTATTCCCCCCTATCCCTCAGAAGCAGCATTCAGGCTGTTTAGTAATTTCTTTACCCCACAGGCGCCCGGGAGGAATGACCCCTTCACAATCTTTATGAATCGGGAACGGTCCGGGCAAGTGATCTGGTGGCCGGCGGCCACGATGCCAGTTCGATATTTTGATCAACGCGCGGGGGCTTGTTTCACGATCCAAGACAACATGCTCTGTAAGGTGACGGTCGCGTCAGATCCATCGGGGCTATCCTATGTGAGCCAGCAAGGCCGTCCATTTGTTCCGTACGATCGGAGCGCGGAGGTTGTTGGAAAACAGGTTGTCCTGAAGGATCGAGATCGAAAAACTACATTGGCTGTGCCCTTACTGCAGGAGAGTCTACGAGAGACTGATGGACCAGCGGCTATGAGCCCGGTCGATTGGCGGTCGGTCTTTGTACAGGGGGTTCCGGCTATTCTTCCCGTAGAAGCTTACGGAGCGGTCTTGCTCTATCCGGAAGACGGGACTGAAATCGACGAATATTCCGCGCAGCCATTCGTGGCTGATTACATACAAGATATTGGTGAACAGGATCGGGAGATTGGAACGGTGCTCTCGAGAGCTGAGCGCGTGTTCATCGAGAATGGCGATGCCGTGGTCGCAACCTGCATCACGTTTGATCGCGTGAGAGACTATACAGTGCTGTTCCGGCGTCCGGCCTATGCGCAAAAGCAGGCCCAACAACTCTGGAGCGTCTGTGCGGAGATACAGCAGTGGGATTGGCTCTCACATATCCGATTCGTTTCGGACGGGGAGGTACGCAATCAAGGAGCGCAGGGCTCCTATGACTTGGTCTACCATTGGATGCCCTACGACATCGCGGATTTATCGAACAATCTGGACGACCAAATGAAGATGATCAGCCAAATGCTTCGAACAAGAGGACATGCATTTGTCATCGGTCCGGCACACTTGGGGCCCCGGGGGCTATCTCAAGGACTCCATATCTGCTGGGAAGAGCCGGTCGAACAGCTCCCTACGTTTCGGATGCATCGGACTATCCTTCCTAAAGCGAAACTGAGAGGTGGTTTGACGTTATTCCACATGAAGAAGTCCTGAAATTGACTACTTTCTTTATCCTCATATCGCTCAAGCCCCCCAATATACCCGGAGATATGTCGGCAAGTGAAAACTATGGCCTTAATTACATATCTGTTTCCAGTGGACTTCAAAGGGCAACAGATGGCCAGCAGAGGTGGGCGGCAGACAGGAATAATCTGTTATGGAGAGCGTCCGGGACCCTGTCGGCTAGGCATTGAACTGTTCGGTGTCGGTGGTGGCAGTACCCCGTCATGTCCGCGAGAAATTTGGAGCACCCGCGGGGACTCGAACCCCGATGATCCAGCTTTGCAAACTGGTGCCTGGCCATGTTCAGCCACGGGTGCATGTTTCATAGACGGTCTGAACTCAGTAGGGTGCTAACCAAATCGAGCTTTTCAAACAGGTATTAAGGCTCGACTGTCCCTTCACTAAAGACTGGGTGAGTCCTCCGCGATGTTTTGAATAGCTGCAAGCATTTACCCGATTTTGTGTGGAGATGTCATGTTCCTCATCAATGAGCTTCTGGGTCACCCGCCTTGTTTCATGGCTTGATTGGTTGATATGTATGAGTCGAGATGTCATTGAGCATTCCTATAGCCTCGAGCGAATCACGCATGCTATCCCCCTTTAGAGGGAGCTTCTCCCACAAAAGGTGGGCTGTCAGGCATAGTGGAAGTCCGATCCGTCACGCGAGACGAGGAAGGACGTGACACTTTTCCACCTGAGGCAGAGGAACGCTGTGAAGGAGTTTGTCTGGTCTGTCCAGTTGTTGGTTCAACGAAACTACCAGGTAACCTGCTTTGCACCTGGCGTCCTGGATTGATTACGGTTGCTCAGATGAATAAGCCAACTCCCGAACAGATTGCTGGTGAGGAGCCGAGCGACAGGATCGTTATCTATTGGGAACGAGAGTATTCGACTGCCATTGCGCCGGAGCGACTGAAGCTCGATTTCATGCCGCACCGGCCGCTGTTGTCCGGGATGTCGCTGGATGAGCAGCGGGCTGTGTCGGCTGAGGGTTACAAAGTGATCCCGGACGATTGTGGACCGGTACGAACGGTAGGCCAGTACGGCTGGCTTATCCGGTCTCCGGCGGACTGCAAGATCCGCCGGACAGCCGATGGGGTTAAGTGGCAAGCACCGCCGATCCTGCCGGAAGAGCGGATTCTCGGCTACAAGTCGTTTTCTGGAACCTATGTCGATTTGATCCTAAACAGTGGGTATCCCAAGCTCTGCTGCGGCATTCGGTTCTACTATCCGGAGCGGGTGGGATTGATGATGAAGGATCTGCCGAACCAGTTCTATCATTATCCCGACCGGACATTTCTCGTATGGGAGGGAGTGAAGACTCAAGAGTATAAACGCACACCGAATATGTACGACTGGCTTCCGGGCTATGACGCCTTCACTGCCAACTTTCTGTTACAACTTACCAAGCCGACGACGATTAAACGTGGAGATCCGATCGGCATCGTCGTTCCAGTGCTTCTCCCAAAACAATTTGTATTAGAAGAAATTATGCCTCGAAGGTCACGTTCACAAGAGGGATGGTCATCGGGGGCTTGTCTAGCCATCCCTCCCTCTGCTGGCGGACTCTCTCAACAGCCTGCTAGCTGACAAAAAGACTCTTGTCAAGTTGCAGGACTATTGTCCCTGCTGTGAGCATGAGACACATCGTGCAACTTGACAGGGTTCCTCCGGCCTCAGTAATATACGGGAACCTTTAATGCTCATCCTGCGAGGTGAGCAAGGAGTGTCCATGGGTGTCAGTCTGGTCTGTGTCTGTCGACACAACATGGAAACCTTCTCGTCGGATTCCGACGGGAGGGTTTTTTTATGCTCAAAAGCTGGAATAATTCGTTCAGCCATCCGCAGTCAGCCTTCAGCTGTTGTCTGCTGACTCATGAACTGAAAGCGGATTGCTGAGAGCTATTTGCAGAGTCGGTCCTACATATGACGATGAGTAGCGGCGAACAAAAAGAACGACGGGAGGAAAAACTAGTAATGGACGCGGGGGATATTGCCCGCGCGGTCACTCGTATCGCCCATGAAATTCTCGAACGCAATAAGGGTGTACAGGCGCTCGGATTGGTTGGGATTCGAACCGGGGGAGTGTATCTAGCCCATCGGCTGGTGAAACGCATTCAGGAGATTGAGGCGGCATCGGTGCCGATCGGCGAATTGGACATTACCCTCTATCGGGATGACCTCTCCTTAAGGAAGGAACAACCGATTCTTCGAAAGACATCGGTCCCGTTTGATATTTCTGACAAGATCATTGTCTTGGTCGATGACGTGCTGTTTACTGGGCGAACTATTCGCGCGGCGATGGATGGATTGATCGATCTGGGGCGACCGGCAGAGATTCAACTGGCCGTCCTCGTCGACCGGGGTCATCGTCAGTTGCCGATTAAAGCTAACTACATCGGCAAAAACCTCCCAACCGCTCGTGAAGAAAATGTCCAGGTTCTTCTTGAAGAATCGGGTGAGGATGACCGGGTGGTTATCTTAAAGCCGTAAAGCGGAGGATGTCATGAGTCTCAAACGTAAAGACCTCTTAAGTCTAGCTCCTCTGTCGGTGGATGAGGTCAAACTACTCTTAGAGACGGCTGATTCGTTCAAGGAAGTGACCGGCCGGGAGATCAAGAAGGTCCCGGCGCTCCGGGGCCGCACCGTGGTGAATCTCTTCTTCGAGCCCAGTACCAGGACGCGGACCTCGTTCGAGTTGGCGGCAAAACGGTTGAGCGCAGATGTGATTAATTTCTCGCCTTCGTCGAGCAGCGTAGTCAAAGGAGAAACGTTATTGGACACCGCCCGCAATATTGAGGCAATGCAGGCGGATATCATTGTCTTGCGTCATCCGTCCGCAGGAGCAGCCGAGACCCTGGCCCGCGGGGTGAAGTCTTCTGTCATCAATGCAGGAGACGGGTGGCACGAGCATCCGACGCAAGGCCTCCTGGATTTGTATACGATACGCGATCGTGGATTATCGTTCGAGGGGCTTCGGGTGGCGATCGTCGGAGATGTCGCGCATAGCCGTGTCGCGCGTTCGAATATCCACGCATTGGTGAAACTGGGGGCGGAGGTTCGTTTGGTAGGGCCGCCGACGATGATGCCTTTTGAGGTGAAAAAGCTCGGTGTACGTGTCTACTACAATTTCGACGAGGCGTTGCAAGGTGCGCAAGTCATTATGATGCTGCGATTGCAGCTTGAACGGCAGGGGAAAGCGCTCTTTCCAACTATCCGCGAATATGCGCGACTCTATGGGCTCACGACTGAGCGGGTCAAGATCGCGGATCCGGGGGCGATTGTAATGCATCCCGGTCCGATCAATCGCGGAGTTGAGATTGCTCCGGAGGTGGCGGATAGTCTGTCGTCGGTCATTCTGGATCAAGTGGCCAACGGGGTCGCAGTCCGCATGGGTATTCTATATCTATTGTCAGGAGCAAGCTGAATCGTGGCCATTCACATTACAGGCGGGCACGTAATCGATCCCGGACGGTTTAACGGTATAACCGATGTGCTTATTGATGATGGGCGGATCATCGCGGTGGGATCCCGCCTCAAAGTTCCTGCTGGAGTCACGAAGATCGATGCGACGGGCCAATTGGTTCTTCCCGGCTTCGTTGATCTGCACGTCCACTTTCGAGAGCCGGGTTTTGAATATAAAGAGTCGATCCAGAGTGGGGCGGCGGCGGCAGTGGCCGGGGGGTTCACATCGGTCTGCTGCATGCCTAATACGAATCCGGTTAATGACAATCAAGCGATTACGGAATTTATGCTGGATCGTGCACGAGCGGCTGGATTGGCGAATGTATTTCCGATCGGCGCAATTACAAAGGGTTCTGAGGGAAAGGAACTGGCGGAGATCGGCGACTTGCATCGTGCCGGTTGTGTCGCGATTTCCGATGACGGGAAGCCGGTGATGAACAGCCTGGTCATGCGAAGAGCGATGGAATATGCGTTGGCTTTTGACGTGCCGGTCGTGGATCACTGTGAAGACCTCCATCTTGCCGAAGGAGGGTGTATGAACGAAGGGGCCATTTCAACCGAGCTGGGTCTTCCCGGTATGCCTGCCGCGGCAGAAGATGTGATGGTCGCTCGTAATGTCGCACTGGCGGAACTGACTGGGGCCCGGCTGCACCTGGCCCATATTAGCACGGTAGGATCTGTCCGGATGGTGCGGGAGGCCAAGTCACGCGGACTTAAAGTCACGGCCGAAGCATGCCCCCATCATTTTACCATCACGGAAGAAGTGGTCCGCGGCTATAATACCTATGCCAAAATGAATCCGCCGCTCCGGACGTGGAAAGATGTGCAAGCGATCAAAGAAGGTCTTCGCGACGGCACGATTGATGTCATCGCCACAGATCATGCTCCGCATGCGACACAGGAAAAGCAACTCGGATTCACTGAGGCGCCGTTCGGTATCGTCGGATTGGAGACAGCCCTACCCCTAACCTTTGCACTGGTTGACGAGGGCATCTTATCGTTGGAGGCGGCTATTGATAGATTGAGCACCGCGCCGGCCAAGATCTTTGGATTGTCCAAAGGCACGTTGGCAGTCGGGGTTGATGCGGATGTGGCGATCGTTGACCAGCAGGAACAGTGGGAGGTGGATCCTGCTAAGTTTCGCTCAAAGAGCCGAAACACACCGTTTGCCGGATGGAAGGTGAAGGGACGGGTGACGACGACGATTGTCGGTGGCCGAGTGGTATTCAAGGCCGGCTTGGCGGAGCTCTAATGCGATGCGGCGCATGTCCCGCTGGGGAATGATTTGTTGCCTCACGCTTGAATGGCTGGCGTTGGGCATATGGGTCGGTGGTCTGCTGGTACTTATCGGGGCGGTCATTCCAGCAGTTTTCAATACGTTCGGTGGTCAGGATATAGGCGGATTGTTTCTGACACAGGCATTTGAAGGTTATAATCATTTCGTGATCGGGGCGATGACGATCCTGTGTGCCGCCGCATGGTACCGCTGGTGGAGCGGCGATCAGGCAGTAGCAGTCAGTCGGGGTGAGTTGGCGCTGTTGGCAGGGATGGTGTTGATAGCCGGCGTCATCATCATTGTTCTGCATCCCTATGCGACATCGCTACAAGCTCAGGCATTCGCGGTGAAGGAAGAGGCTGCAAGGAAGGCGGCCTTCGAGGCTCTGTTTCGCGTTCTTTTACCAGTTAGGTTGATCTATATGGTGAATCTTGCTATGGGAATCTTACTAATTGGCATCAGGGCCAACCTTTCTCTTCCTCGGGAGAAGGTATCCCCATGAAAAAGGCATTGTTGGCACTGGCGGATGGCACGCTCTTCGAAGGTCGTGCCCTCGGGTACGAGGGTGAGACGGTGGGAGAAGTCGTATTTAATACGGCAATGACCGGCTACCAGGAAGTCCTGACCGATCCTTCATACAAGGGACAGATCATCACGATGACCTCTCCCCATATTGGAAATTACGGTGTGACGCCGGAAGATGCCGAGTCACGGCGGATTTGGGCCGAGGGATTTATTGTGAAGGAGGCGAGCCAGCTCGCCAGCAACTGGCGCAGTCGACAGCGGTTGCAAGAGTATCTGCATGAGGCGAAGATCGTTGCCATTGAGGGGTTGGATACGAGGGCCCTCACCAGACACTTGCGCGAACATGGCTCACAGCAAGGTTTGATCACCCACGGGGGAGGGGATTCGCGCCTGGCCGTCGAGAAGGCACAGGCAGCTCCCAGCATCATGGGCCGAGACTTGGTGACGGAGGTTACGTGTGGCAGGGCATATCAATGGGTGGAGAGTGCAGGGCAGTGGGCTCTCTTGCGTAACGACAGGGCTGGGATTGGCGCGACCAGGCGTTGGCATGTCGTTGCCTATGATTTCGGGGTGAAACTGAATATTCTTCGCCGGCTTGTCGATGTCGGGTGTGATGTGACTGTTGTGCCAGCTTCAACGACTGCGACGCAAGTCGAAGCCCTGAAGCCCGATGGAATTTTTCTGTCGAACGGTCCGGGGGATCCGGAAGGAGTGCCCTACGCGGTTGAGGCAGTTCGCCGATTAATCGGGTACCGTCCGATCTTTGGCATCTGTTTAGGGCATCAGATTCTTGGTCTCGCGCTGGGTCTTAAAACATACAAATTAAAGTTCGGCCACCACGGCGCAAATCATCCAGTCACGGATCTTCGTACAAGAAAAGTCGAGATTACGGCGCAAAACCACAATTTTGCAGTACAGGTTGTTTCTCCAATCAATAGGATTCCGGATCACCTTCCTCTGATCGACACGGACTACGGTCAGGTTGCGGTGACACACCTCAGTCTAAACGATCACTCGATTGAAGGGCTGGCCTGTGCTGATCGTCCGGTGTTTTCGGTGCAGTATCATCCGGAGGCGTCTGCCGGTCCCCACGACTCCGCCTATTTATTCACTCAGTTTACTCAATTGATGGAGAAACAGTATGCGTAAGGTTTATTCGACACTCTGCCTAGTCTGCGTCCTTGCAGCTGCCAGCCTGCAGTCCGGGTGCGTCACGGTCAACCTGATCGAGCCATCGGGGCCGATCAAAGAAATGCAACTGAGCGGCACGGGCGAGGGAAAAGTGTTGTTGCTGGATCTATCGGGAGTGATTAGTGGACAAGGTAAGGATGGTCTTGTTCCGCAGCCGAATATGTTGGCCACGTTCAAGGAAGAACTGACGAGAGCTTCAAAGGACGACAAGATCAAAGCCGTAGTCGTTCGCATCAACAGTCCAGGCGGAACCGTGACTGCCTCTGACATCCTGTATCACGAGTTGCGGGAATTCAAAATCAAGAGAAAGATTCCCGTGATTGCCTCGATGATGGATGTGGCGGCATCAGGAGGCTACTACCTCGCCATGGCGACAGACAGTATTTTGGTTCATCCGTCCACTGTGACGGGGAGTATCGGTGTCATTATGTTGACGGTCAATGCCAGGGGCTTGCTTGAAAAAGTGGGAGTCGAAGCCAGCGCGATCACGTCAGGACCGCGCAAGGACATGGGCTCACCCTTTCGGGTCATGACTCCTGAGGAGCGGGCAATCTTTCAGAGCGTGATCGATTCGTTCTATCAACGGTTTTTGACCGTGGTGCAGGAGGGGCGTCCCAACCTGACGCCTGATCAAATTAAGAAACTGGCCGATGGGCGGATCTATTCCGGTGATCAGGCCAAAGCTGCAGGCCTCGTTGATGAAATCGGGTATCTTGATGACGCGATCGAGGTGGCCAAGAGGAAGGCTGGTTTGACGGAGGCGCGGGTGGTGACCTATGGGCATCGGGGAGAATATAAGAATAATATCTATTCCCGCCTCTTCGGTGCGAGTCCTGGCCTCACAGGGTTAGCCGATATTGATGTATTGTCGATGGTGCGGGGTGGAACGCCGCAGTTCATGTATCTTTGGATGCCCTGACAGGAGTTTCGCTTGAGTGAGGGATTGATTCATTTGCCGAAGTAGGATTGCATTGATTCAATCAGCAGATCGAGCAATGAGCAAGGTCTTCGCGACGCCGGTCGGGCGTCGCGCGATGCTGGTTCTGGGTGTCCAAGGGGTCATGGGCCTCTGCACGGCCCTCGGGATTGGGACAGTCATGAGTCTGTTCGGCAGCTTGACCGGTTGTTACCGTGCGCCTGGCACGGCCCGCGATCAGGTGATTTTTTTCTCCGAAGAGAAAGAATTGCAACTCGGATTGGACGCATTCCGCCAGGTTTTAAGGGCTGCCCCCCTCAGTGACAATGTGGAAGTGAATGAGCTGGTCCACCGCGTGGGGCGAAACATCGCTCAAGCGGCCAACAAGCCGGAATATCAGTGGGAGTTTGCGGTCATTCAAGACGACAAGATGGTCAATGCCTTTGCGCTGCCAGGCGGGAAAGTCGCCGTCTTCACCGGGATTCTTAAGCATACGAAAGACGATGCTGGTTTGGCGACGGTGATGGGGCATGAAGTCGCGCATGCGTTACAGCGCCACGGAGTGGAGCGGATGAGCCGGAGTATTTTGGACCAGATCGCACAATTGGGCGCACTGGGTGCGGCAGCGACCGGAAATGTCAATGCCGGTGCGGTCCAGGGTCTGTTGGGGGCTTATGGGGTCAATGTGTCGTTACCCTTTAATCGAAAACAAGAATCGGAGGCCGACTACATCGGACTTCGATTGATGGCGGAGGCCGGGTACGATCCTCGTGCAGCAGTGCCGTTCTGGGAACGCATGAGCGGCTGTCCCAGGGAGATGATCGGCAAGCTCTGTTTTCGCTCGCAGCAGGCGGTACCGGAGTTCCTTTCCACCCATCCTTCCGACTTGACACGTATCAATCAGATCGAAGCCTGGTTGCCCGAGGCGCTCCAGCATTATCATGGCCCGGGGGGCGGGCCGGTTCCACCGGCGCCTGCACCATACCGTCCGAAGATTGGGCCGATGCCACAAACCAGCTAGCCGACTCTGAAACGAGGTCGCTGTGCCAAAGCGTACTGATATTAAGTCCATTTTGTTGATCGGGTCCGGACCGATTGTGATCGGCCAGGCCTGCGAATTTGACTATTCCGGCACCCAGGCCTGTAAGGCCCTCAAAGAAGAGGGGTACCGGGTGATTCTCATCAACAGCAACCCGGCGACGATTATGACCGATCCCGAATTGGCCGATCGGACCTATGTGGAGCCGATTACGGTCGAGGTGGTCGAGAAGGTGATCGAGCGCGAACGCCCCGATGCCCTACTCCCGACCATGGGAGGGCAGACCGCATTGAATACGACAATGGGATTGTTCAAGCGGGGCACATTGGAAAAATATGGGGTCACGTTGATCGGCGCATCTGCCGAAGCCATTCATAAGGCCGAGGATCGCGAAGCGTTCAAACATGCCATGCAGCGAATCGGGTTGCGAGTGCCAGCCAGCGGTACGGCGCATACCCGCGAGGAAGCCATCAAGGTTCTTGATCAGATCGGATTTCCGGCGATCATTCGACCCTCATTCACCATGGGCGGAACCGGTGGAAATATTGCGTACAACCGGGAAGAGTTCGAGAAGATTGTCGAGTGGGGCCTCGCGATGAGCCCGGTCGGTCAACTCTTGATCGAAGAGTCTCTGATTGGATGGAAGGAATATGAGTTAGAGGTGATGCGGGACCTCAAAGACAATGTCGTCATTGTCTGTCCAATCGAAAATCTAGACCCGATGGGGGTGCATACGGGGGACAGTATTACGGTAGCGCCGGCCATGACACTTTCGGACAAAGAGTATCAGCGGATGCGAGATGCTGCAGTGGGGATCATGCGCGAGATCGGTGTCGATACCGGCGGATCGAACGTCCAATTCGGCCTGAATCCTCAGGACGGCGATATGGTCGTCATCGAAATGAATCCGCGGGTATCGAGGAGTTCCGCCCTCGCGTCGAAAGCGACGGGGTTTCCCATCGCCAAGATTGCGGCGAAACTTGCTGTGGGCTACACGTTGGATGAAATCACCAACGACATCACCGGGGTGACAAAAGCCTCCTTTGAGCCCACGATCGATTATGTGGTGGTTAAGATCCCCCGGTTTGCTTTCCAGAAGTTCCGAGGCGCCGACCCCACCCTTACGACGCAGATGAAGTCGGTGGGTGAAGTGATGGCCATAGGGCGGACCTTCAAAGAGTCCTTGCAAAAGGCGATTCGCTCATTGGAATTGAATATGAACGGGCTTTCCTCACGGGAAGGCTTGGATCGTGGCATTCCTGAGGGGATTGATCGGCAACAGATGGTAGAGTCGGTCCGCCAACGTCTGCGTACTCCGATTGCTGAACGATTGTGGCATGTGGCGGATGCCATACGTTTAGGCTTGTCGAATGAAGACCTGTTTGCCCTCACAAAAATCGATCCCTGGTTCCTGGAGCAGATTCGAGACTTGATGCAATTTGAGGCTCTGCTGACCAGACAGGCGGGAAACAAACCTACCGGACTGGAGGAGTCTATTCTATGGGAGGCCAAGGAGCTTGGTTTTTCAGACGACCGAGTCGCAGAACTTGCTGGCGCCACTGCTGCTTCGATCCGCAAGCAGCGGATCGGAGACGATCAGGGCAGAAGAAGGGTAACGTATAAGCGAGTCGACACCTGCGCCGCAGAGTTTGAGGCCCATACTCCATACCTCTATTCGACATACGGGAGCGAATGTGAGGCTCGTCCGACAAATCGGAAGAAGGTGATCATTCTGGGTGGGGGGCCGAATCGTATCGGCCAGGGCATCGAATTCGACTACTGTTGTGTCCATGCGGCCATGGCTCTTCGCGAGGAAGGTATCGAGTCGATTATGGTGAATTGTAATCCCGAGACGGTGAGCACCGACTACGACATCTCGGACCGACTCTATTTTGAGCCGTTGACTGAGGAGGATGTCCTCAACATCGTGGAGTGCGAACAACCGTTGGGCGTCGTGTTACAGTTCGGCGGGCAGACGCCCCTCAAACTCGCGCTACCTTTATCCAGGGCCGGGGTGAGAATTCTTGGGACGAGTCCCGAGGCCATCGATCGTGCAGAAGATAGGGAGCGGTTTCGCGACCTCTTGAATAAGCTCGGACTCCGCCAAGCAGAGAGTGGTATGGCCCGATCTCTAAGCGAGGCGGTTCGGATTGCCTCGCAGATCAGTTATCCAGTTATGGTACGGCCGTCATATGTGTTGGGCGGGCGATCCATGCAGATTGTCTACGATGAATCCGGCTTGCTTGAGTATATGAAGTTAGCGGTCATGGCTTCACCAGCACATCCCGTGCTGATCGATAAATATCTGTCGGATGCGATAGAAGTCGATGCCGATGCCATCTCCGACGGGAAGAACGTCGTGGTGGCCGGAATTATGGAGCATATCGAAGAAGCCGGAGTGCATTCGGGCGACTCAGCCTGTTCATTGCCGCCCTATTCACTTGATCAGAAGGTGATCGAGGAGATTCGCCGGCAAATGACGGCCTTGGCTCTGGAACTCGGCGTGGTCGGCCTGATGAATGCGCAGTTTGCCATTAAAGACCAGGTGGTCTATGTGCTGGAGGTCAATCCTCGGGGCTCGCGGACGGTGCCGTTCGTGAGTAAAGCGATCGGCGTGCCGCTCGCCAAGCTGGCCATGAAAACTATGGTAGGCAAGAGCCTTCCGGAGCTTGGGTTCGTCAAAGCTCCCACTCCGGAGCACTTGTCCGTAAAGGAGTCCGTTTTCCCCTTTAATAAATTCCCAGGGGTGGATGTGCTCTTGGGGCCTGAGATGAAGTCCACCGGGGAAGTGATGGGAATCGACCAGGATTTCGGATGGGCCTTCGCGAAGGCTCAAGCAGGAGCCGGCTCAACGTTGCCGAAGGGAGGTACGGCATTCATCAGTGTAAAGGAGAGCGATCGCCCCGCAGCTTTGGAAGTCATGAGACAGCTTCAGCGGCTGGGGTTCGACGCTCAGGCTACGAGTGGAACAGCGGCGTATTTGCGGAGCCATGGAGTCCGTGCGGAAACCGTGAATAAGGTCATGGAAGGCCGACCCCATATCGTGGATCATATTAAGAATGGGCAGGTGGCGTTGGTCGTGAACACTGTGAGTAATGCATTGTCACATGCCGACTCATTGTCGATCCGCCGCGAGGCGCTGAATAAAGGGCTGGCATACTATACGACGATCCGTGGGGCGCGAGCGGCTGTGATGGGCATTGAAGCGATTCTCAAAAAAGAACTCACCATCCGGTCACTGCAGGAATATCACCACCACTCGTAGGGGACTCCTAGGCTATGCCGACACCAATTACGAAGAAGGGGCATGAAGCGCTCAAGGCGGAGCTCGATCGTTTGCGGAAAGTCGAACGCGCCAAGAATATTGAAGCCATTGCCGAGGCCCGTGCTCATGGCGATTTGAGCGAGAATGCGGAGTACGATGCGGCCAAAGAGCGACAGGGGTTCATCGAATCGCGCATTGTGGAATTGGAGTCGAAGCTGGCCGACGCCCGTATCATCGAAACTGCTGGCCGAACATCTGAGACCATCGTGTTCGGCGCCACGGTGCTCCTGATTGAACAGGAGTCGCAGTCAAAGCGTGAGTACACGCTGGTGGGACAGGATGAAGCCGATATGAAAGTGAACCGCATTTCGATTCAGTCTCCGGTCGGCAAGGCGCTGATTGGAAAACGAGTGGGGGATTTCGTCGAGGTCAAGACACCAGTCAAGGTGGTCGAATACGAAGTGGTGGAGATCCGCTTCGAGGAATTGTAACGTGCCCAACCCTCTTGGGCTCATCACGCTATTGACCGATTTCGGCGATCAAGACTCTTTCGTGGCGAGCATGAAAGGAGTCATTCTCACCATCAACCCCCAGGCCAGTTTTGTCGATCTTTCGCACCAGGTGTCGCCCCACTCGATTGAAGAGGCGGCATATCTCCTCAACTCCTGCTATCGGTATTTTCCTGAAGGCACAGTGCATGTCGCGGTCGTGGATCCTGGCGTGGGCAGCGCACGACGTCCGCTCCTTGTCAAAACCGCCGGCTATTATTTTCTCGGCCCTGATAACGGATTATTTTCGTATGCCCTGAAGGATGAGGGCGAAGTGGAGGTCCGAGAGATCGAGAACCAACAGTACCGCCTCAAGTCCGTTGGGCATACGTTTGACGGTCGAGATCTGTTTGCACCCTCTGCCGCCTGGCTGACGAAGGGAGTGCCTGCTTCATCGTTCGGCCGAGTGATCCATGATCCCATGAGGTTTTCGATCATTGAACCAAGCAGACAGGGCAATAGACTAGTAGGGCGGATCGAGCACGTTGATCGATTCGGCAATCTCATTTCCAACCTGACCCTGCAGCACCTCGAAGAGGTGCATTCTTCGGTCACGAAACAACGGCCATTGTCCGTTCGGATCGGCGCACAGATCATTGAAGGCCTTGTCGCCAATTACAGCGAAGGGAAGGCGGAGCAGCCGTCCGCCCTCATCAACAGCGACGGCCGACTGGAAATCTTCGTGAAGGAAGCGTCCGCCGCTGATCTTCTCAAGGTAGGGAAAGGGGCGCGAATTGACGTCTCGTGAGTAATCACGAGACGTCAATTGCGTTCTAGAGGTGTCGGTGTAGTCGCGCGGGGCTGGGACTCATCCGCTCCCGCGCCTCCCGGAGCGACCCGTTCGGGGTCCGCTGAGCGGCAGCCTTCGGAAATTCCTTCCTTGCCCGCATTATTCATGAGCGCTTCTGCTGTAATCTCCGAGCTGCTGCTACGATGAGCCTTCGGCCGGTGGGCTCGCCCTTCGGACTCTCACCGTACTGCACGAGTACGCATCGAGTCCTCAGGGCTCCGCGCGCCGGTCTCGCGACGCAGCTCGGCGATTTCGCGACGAACCGTCATGAACAATGCGGGCTAGACTCAGTCAGTTTCCGTTTTCCTTCTCAGCGGACCCTCGACGGGTCCCCGCCCTCCGGCGACGTCCGCTCTGAACCCCATCCCCGCGCCAAGAAGTGTAGGGGTGCAAGACGCTTACTCGATCCGATATCACCGCGACTCTGTCAGAAAAAGACTTCCGGTATTTTCCTGCCTCAACGCCGGAGCTTCGAAAAGGCCACTCCTCATATGTGCCTACGCGCCGCCAGTACATAACCCATATCCGCCCAGACCAACTTCTCCATCATCTGATCAGAAAACGCTAGGTTCTGGTTAGATCGGTCCCCATGTATGCGTGCCGACCGACCCTTCTTTATTCATTCCTCCTCAGTATTGGAGGAGCGGCTTGACGGGTTCCCATCGTACGCGCGTTTTCCTAATTCACCATCTTGTTTGAAGGGCAGCCTGGTCGATCCTCGATTGCGCGCGTCGAACGAGCACATTCTGATCGTGCGCGTTCCGCGAGCAGGAGGACGACCAGGCTGCCCTTCTCATCTTTCTTCGACCGCGCGTTGCGCGAGCAGAGAAGATCATCAGGCTCCGTCCCGCCCTCTTGATTCATGAGCTGGTGTTGGCCTTGGTGCCAAAAGTAATAGCTTCGATGGCTTCACTTAGAGTTTCAACCATGCATCTGAGTTCTTGAATGGAGGCGCTGAGGGTTGGCATGAGGCACAGGACACAGGGTTACTTCCGAACATCCTGGGCACAACGGAACCCGAAATCGCTGTCCCTGGAGCCAGGGTTCCCCCCGAGTCGGTCCGTGGATCCCCAGTAGAACGCCTGATAGAACCACGACCCGCCGCGGAGTACCTTCTGGTTCCTGTCGTAGTCTGAACTGGTCCATTCCCACACATTCCCGGCTCGATCAAGGACCCCATAGGGACTCTTGCCTCCCTCCAGAAACCAGGCCCTGATCAGGCTTCCGTAGTCATTAAAGTCTGTGTTCTTCCTGTCAGAATTGACATGGCGGCCTGTCGGTTCCTCGTTTCCCCAAGGATATTTCCGTCCATCCGTTCCCCGCACTGCTTTCTCCCACTCCTGTTCCGTCGGCAACCGTTTGTCATAGTGACGGCAATAGGCAGCTGCCTCTGACCAGGACACGCCCACCACCGGCTTCTGGTCCTGGCTGACCAACCCCGACGTCGGCCAGTACTTCGGCTCCTTCGCGCCCGTCGCAGCCATGAACTTGGCATATTGCGCGATATTCACTTCAAACTTATCCATATAGAAGGCTGGCAGGGACAGCCGTTGCTTGTCGTTTCCATACAGGAATTCACCCTGCGGCACCAGCACCTTGCCGTCATGACCGGACTCCTGCGCCTCACGCTTGTCCTTGCCTTTGGCGGTGAGTTGCACCTGCTGGATGACCGCGACTTTGTTGATGACCCCATCACCCATGCGGATGTCTTGCTCAAAGGTCCATACGTGCGAGGTGTCGACGGTCTTCAGTACCGTGAGCTGCACCTTGCCAGCGCTCACTTGTAGGTCGAGCGGGCATTCGCCCTTGAACGCCCCATTGATGGACACCGTTCCTACGTCGTCTCCGTCGCAGGCAACGCGCAGCGCAGATCCGGCAGCATGGACGTCGATTGCGGTGAGACTCAGCACAGCAAGAAACAGTGAACTAGACACGACTTTCATAACCCCTCCAGGGATGAAGAAATGGGGACATTGTACTTTGTCGAGTATGTTTTGGTTTATGACACAACGTAGGTCCGCCGAACGCTTCCCCCTGTCTAGGTGTTGAAGGGGCGGTCTGGCGGGTTCCCGTCGTGAGCGCGTTCCCTGATGCACCATCTCGTTTTGAAAGGTAACCTGGTCGATCCTCAATTGCGCCGTCGAACAAATGTTGGTTCATCTGGTCTATCTCGTCTATCTGGTGTGTCTGGTCGATCGGACTGGAAATTCATTTAGGAGAACCAGACAGACCAGAAAGACCGGCCAACCAGACAGACGACCCCGGCGCGTTGCGCGAGCACAGAAGATCATCAACCTCCAGCCCTTCCACTTGTTTCATAAGCTGGCGTTGGCCCTGGTACCAACGGTAATGGCCTCAATGGCTTCCCTTAGAATTTGAACCATGCATCTGAGTTCTGTGACCGACGTGCTGAGGGGCGGCATGAGAATCATCACGTTGCCGATCGGGCGAAGCAAGAGGCCTCGGCTGCGCGCCTCCATTGCTACTCGATGTCCGACCCGCTCCTCGAGCGGGTAGGATTTCTTCGTCTGCTTGTCCTCCACCAACTCGATCGCCACGATGAATCCTCTCTGCCGGATCTCGCCGACATGGGGCAGTTGCTTGAGGGGCTCAAGCAGTCGCGCCATCGTCTTGAGCTTGGGTTGCAGTTTGGCAAGTGTCTTCTCTTTCTGGAAAATTTGGATGTTGGCCAGCGCGACGGCGCAGCCGAGTGGATTGCCGGTGTAGCTGTGGCCGTGGAAGAAGGTTTTGAAGTCAGCGTATGAGCCCAGAAAGGCTTGGTAGATCTCTTCTGTGGTGAGCGTAGCGGCCAAGGGCATATAGCCGCCGGTCAATCCTTTGCTGATGGCCATCAAGTCAGGCTTAACCCCCTCATGCTCGCAGGCGAACATTTTGCCGGTACGGCCGAATCCTGTGGCCACTTCATCGGCAATGAGGAGGACATCATATTTAGTACAGAGATCCCGAACCCGCTTCAAATAGCCAGGAGGGGAGGTCAGCATGCCTGCTGCCGCCTGCACGAGTGGCTCGATGATGAAACCGGCAAGTTCATGGTGCCGATCTTTGAGGATTTGCTCAATCGGGTCGAGGCAGGTCATCTGGCAAGATGGAAAGGTCAGACTGAGCGGGCAGCGATAGCAATAGGGTGGGTCTGCTTCGGCTGTGGGGAAGAGCAGCGACTTAAACCGCCCATGGAAAAGGTCGATGTTGCCGACACTTACGGCCCCGACCGTATCGCCATGGTAGGCCAGCTTCAGGTGTAGAAAAGTATTCTTGGGGCTGGCTCCAGGCCGTTTTAGCTGCCAGTACTGGACCGCCATTTTGAGGGCGATTTCGACCGCCGTCGATCCATCGTCGGAATAAAATACTCTCGTCAGGCCTTTGGGCGCGATCCTGATCAAAGCTCGTGCGAGTTGGATCGCTGGAGGGTTGGAAAGCCCGAACAACGATGAATGGGCGAGCTTGTCCAGCTGCTGTTTGATCGCCCGGTCGAGTGTCGGATGCCGATGGCCATGGAGATTGACCCAGATGGAAGAAGTGCCGTCGAGATACTTCTTCCCCTCCGTGTCAATCAGGTATGACCCTCTTCCCTTCTCGATAATGAGCGGCTTCTCCTGTTCCCACTCCTGCATTTGGGTGAAGGGGTGCCAGAGGTATTGATGATCCCAATCGATCAGCTGTCGTGCGGAAGGTTGTGGTGTCATAGGCTCTTATCCGAGGCTGTCGACGCGGCGCGATGCGGAGTATACGAGGGGGCGTTTGCTTTGACAACCTTGGGGGCGGTCACTATAATGAATCGATTTTATTGGGAAATGAGTGAGGATTTGCAAAGCCTGATACGCAATTTCTCTATTATCGCCCATATCGATCACGGCAAATCAACCCTCGCTGACCGGTTTCTGGAAGCTACTGGCGCAGTCACAGCCCGAGAATCGAAAGACCAGATTCTCGACGCGATGGACTTGGAGCGTGAACGCGGGATCACGATCAAGGCCCATGCGGTTGCAGTCCGGTATAAGGCCAAGGATGGGAAGACTTATGCCTTGCATTTGATCGATACGCCGGGTCACGTCGACTTTACTTATGAAGTGTCGCGCAGTTTGGCGGCATGCGAGGGTGCGCTGTTGCTTGTCGATGCGACGCAAGGGGTCCAGGCCCAGACGATTGCCAATGTGAATCTGGCAATGGCCAATAACCTGACGATTATCCCTGTGATCAATAAGATTGATCTGGCGAGTGCGGATGTCGAGGGAACCAAGCAATCGATCTCAGAAATCTTGCAGCTTGACGCCAGCGATGCGTTGCCCATCAGCGCAAAAGAGGGAAAGGGCGTGCTGGAAGTATTGGAGGCGATCATTGCGCGGATTCCTCCCCCCTCCGGCAATCCAAATGCGCCGCTCAAGTCGCTCATCTTCGATTCCTGGTTCGACAATTATCAAGGAGTGATTGTGTTGACGAGAGTCGTAGATGGATCACTGCGGCCTGGGATGAAGATCAAAGTCATGTCGAACGACCGAACGTTCGAAGTGATGGAAGTCGGCCATTTCACTCCTAAGAGGACTAAGAAAACCGAGCTATTGACCGGTGAGGTCGGATACCTCTGCGCGAATATGCGAGAAGTGGCGGACGTGAAAATCGGCGATACGCTCACGGACGCGCTCTCGCCCACGAGTTCGCCCTTCCCCGGGTATAAAGAGGTGAAGCCTCTGGTGTTCTGTGGGCTCTATCCCACCGACACGGGCCGGTACGAAGACTTACGGGATGCGTTGGTCAAGCTTAGGTTGAACGATTCTTCCTTCGTCTACGAGCCGGAGACGTCACTCGCGCTTGGGTTTGGTTTCCGCTGCGGCTTTTTGGGCCTGCTGCATATGGAGATCATTCAGGAGAGACTCGAACGTGAATATAATCTGACCCTGCTTACGACTGCGCCGACCGTCGTCTACCGTGTGCTGACAACCAAGGGCGAGGTGTTGGAGGTCAATAACCCGACACAACTTCCGCCTCCCAGCAGCATCGATTCATTTGAAGAGCCGTTTATCTTAGCGTCGATCATTACTCCTGAGCGATACATGGGTGCCATCCTCCAGCTCTGCCAGGAACGTCGCGGTATTCAGCAGGGCATGCACTTTCTCGATCCAACGCGGGTGGTGATCAGTTATGAATTGCCGCTCAACGAAGTGATTCTCGATTTTTACGACAAGCTCAAATCGCGCACACAAGGTTATGCGTCGCTCGATTATGAGCTGCTCGGCTATCGCGAGTCAGATCTTGTGAGGCTTGATATTCTCCTGAACGGTGAGGCGGTCGATGCTCTGTCGTTTATCACGCACAAGGATCGTTCTATTCAGCGGGGACGTCAGCTCGCCGAGAAGATGAAGGAGCTCATTCCACGGCAGATGTATGAGATCGCCATTCAAGCGGCAATCGGGAGCAAGATCATTGCGCGTGAGACCATCGGGGCCATGAAGAAGAACGTGCTGGCAAAGTGTTACGGCGGCGATATCACGCGAAAGCGCAAGCTCCTTGAAAAACAGAAAGAAGGAAAGAAGCGCATGAAATCCGTAGGGAGCGTGGAAGTGCCGCAGGAAGCTTTCCTTGCCATCTTGAAAGTTGGTGAAGAGTGAGTGGAGAGCCGAAGCTCCCCCCGTCGAATGATATCAGGCCCTCGGCCCCGCAGGGCAAAACAGATGCCGCGGGAACGCCTGCGGTGTTTGCCGAACCATCGGTTGGGTCACCGTCAGGCAGAAAGTCGCTCGTTCGCGAGTATGCGGAGGCCATTGTCGTCGCAATGCTTCTGGCTTTTGCGATCCGGGTGTTTGTTGTCCAGGCCTTTAAGATTCCTTCCGGCTCGATGATTCCCACATTGTTGATCGGAGATCATATCCTGGTCAGTAAGCTCGCTTATGGCATTCAATGGCCCAGCCAGTGTAAATTTTCAGCGAGTTTTCCTCCCGTCAATTGCTATGCTTCGCAGGCCCTTATCGAATTCGGCAAGCCCCAGCGGGGAGATATTATCGTATTCCGGTTTCCAGAAGACGAGGAAAAGGACTTCATCAAACGGATCGTGGGGACTCCGGGCGATACGGTTCAACTTCGCAATAAATCCGTGTTGGTGAACGGGGTCGTGCTCGATGATAAATCGTTCACGCAACGGATCGATCCAGGGATCATCGACGGCACGATCAATCCGCGCGACAATTTTGGGCCTGTCACCGTGCCTGACGGCGCCTATTTCGTGATGGGCGACAATCGAGACCAAAGTTTGGATAGCCGGTTCTGGGGATTCGTTCGCGAGGAGAAAATCCGTGGGAAGGCATTCCGTATTTACTGGTCATGGAATGGGCAGGGGCAATTAACGGAGTGGGTCAGATGGGATCGGTTCGGCAAAGCCATCCAATAGCTAAAGCGATCCGCCAGGCATCGGGATCCTCGGCTCAGGGTGGGGGTTCGGCCTCCCCCACAGTGCTGCGGCAGTACATCGCGAGGTTTCCGCAAGCCTCCGTGCTGGTCATCGGCGATCTGATTCTCGACCATTATATCTGGGGCCGTGTCAGCCGTATCTCGCCGGAAGCCCCTGTGCCGGTCGTGCATGTCGATTCAGAGTCGTTGAAACTCGGTGGCGCTGCGAATGTCTTCAATAATATCCTGGCCCTGGGGGGCAAAGCGGACCTCTGCGGGGTCATCGGCTCCGATGAAAGCGGACGGATGCTCCTCAAAGAGTTGGGTTCGACACGTGCTGCACGGGGAGGGGTCGTGATCGATCAGGACCGCCCTACGATTAGAAAGTCCCGCGTCATCGCGCATAATCAGCAGATTGTACGGTATGACGTCGAGCGCCGAGTAGAACTCAAGCCGGCGATGCAGCGGCGGATTCTTCGCTATGTTGAATCGCGACTACGAGAATTATCCTGTCTCGTGGTGTCGGATTATGCCAAGGGGGTGGTGAGTGCTACGCTGATGTCGGAACTCACACGGCTCGCAGCCATTCGCGGAATACCCCTAGTTGTCGATCCGAAAGTCGAACACTTCAGCTACTACAAGGGGGCGACGGTCATCACACCGAACCATCTTGAAGCGACACAGGCTGCCGGAGTGCATGGTGATGACGATCAGACCAGTAACGAAGCGGGGGCGATCATACGGCAGCGATTAGGCTGTCAAGCCGTGCTCATTACCCGGGGAGAAAAGGGAATGAGTTTGTACGAGGGAGAAGGTATCTCCTGGCACATTCCCACACGGGCCCGTCAAGTCTTCGATGTCACCGGCGCCGGCGATACGGTGATCGGAACATTGGCTCTCGCATTGTCGACCGGCGCCTCGATGAGAGATGCGGCGACGTTGGCCAATCATGCCGCCGGTATTGTGGTCGGTATGGTCGGTACTGCAACTCTCTCGGCGCAGCAGCTCTCGGAGGTACTCGGTAATGACTAATGCGACGCCATCCGTCATCGTGGTGATTCCGGCCCGGTACGGGTCGTCGCGCTTTCCAGGAAAACCTCTTGCCATGCTCGGCCGGAAGCCCATGATCCAGCATGTTTATGAGCAAGCAGCGGCATGCCGTGTGGTGACAGAGGTCTTGGTCGCCACCGACGACGAACGGATCAAACAGGCAGTCGAGCAGTTCGGTGGACAGGCGATTGTGATGACCGGTGAGTTTCGAACCGGGACCGATCGTGTGGCCGGCGTTGCGCGCACGCGCACAGGCAGGTTCTTTATCGATCTGCAAGGGGACGAAATTCCAGTAAATCCAGATCTGTTGACCGATCTCATTGAACCGTTTGTCGAGTCCGGTGCCCAGATGGGGACACTCAAACGCGCCATTACGTCCACCGACGATCTGTTGAATCCGGCCGTCGTCAAGGTGGTAACCAATCAGCAAGGCCAGGCACTGTACTTTTCGCGCGCACCGATTCCACTGGTCCGCGACGATCCTAGCAGGCGACCCATGGAGGGATTGCACTATATCCACTTGGGGGTCTACATCTATACCCGCGAAACACTGTTGAGTATAGCGGCCCTGCCGACGGGCGTACTGGAGGATGCCGAGAAATTGGAACAGTTGCGCGCGCTGGAGTATCGCATCCCCATTCGAGTCTGGGAAACCAAGCATGAATCGCTGCGGGTCGATACGCCAGCGGACGCTGTATCGGTGAGCGAGATATTGCGACAGCTTGAGCTGAGCAGGAAGGTTCACACATCGATCCAATCATGACAGGATGTGGGTTAGAATTATCCGATCGCAACGGACGGAGACCACAATGAGCAAGTTTATATTCGTTACTGGTGGCGTCGTTTCATCCCTGGGGAAGGGGCTGGCGTCGGCGTCGATCGGCAATTTGTTGGAGAGCCGTGGGCTCAAGATCACCTTTCTGAAACTCGATCCATATATCAATGTCGATCCCGGCACGATGAACCCCTATCAGCACGGGGAAGTCTATGTGACTAACGACGGTGCGGAAACAGATCTGGATCTGGGCCATTATGAACGTTACACCTCCCTCACGCTCAGCAAAGAAAATAACTATACAACCGGCAGGATCTACCATTCGGTCATCACGAAAGAACGTCGTGGCGACTATCTTGGCGGGACGGTGCAGGTGGTGCCCCATGTCACCGACGAAATTAAACAGTGTATCATGCGCATATCCCAGGGGATGGACCTCACAATCGTGGAGATCGGCGGCACAGTGGGCGACATTGAAAGCTTGCCGTTCCTCGAAGCAATACGGCAGATGCCATACGATGTCGGTCGCGAGAACGTGCTCTATGTCCACCTCACGCTGGTTCCCTACATCGGCACAGCCGGCGAACTGAAGACGAAACCGACACAGCACTCTGTCAACAAGCTCCGGGAGATCGGTATTCAACCGCATATTCTTCTCTGTCGCACCGACCGATATCTGCCTCCGGAACTCAAAGGCAAGATCGCGATGTTCTGTAACGTCGAAAAGGATGCGGTCATCACGGCCAAGGACGTGGATACGATCTATGAAGTGCCGATTGTATTCAGGAAGGAAGGGCTGGACGAGTTGATCGTGCGGCTGCTCCAGTTGAAAACCGGTCCGCCGAATCTGCGTGAATGGGATGCGATGGTGCAGAAGATCAAGTATCCCAAGCACGAAATCTCAGTCGCGCTGGTCGGCAAGTATGCGGGATTGAAGGAATGTTACAAGAGTCTCTCTGAGTCGCTAGTCCATGGCGGTATCGACCATGAAACGCGGGTGAACATCCAGTGGATCGAATCGGAGGAGATCGAACGACAAGGGACCGAGCGTATCCTGCGCGAGGTCGATGGCATACTGGTTCCCGGCGGGTTCGGCACACGCGGAATCGAAGGAAAGATCGCGGCGATTCGATACGCAAGGGAACACCAGATTCCGTTTCTTGGCCTGTGTCTAGGTATGCAGTGCGCGACGATCGAGTTTGCACGGAATGTCGCAGGCATGGCCAACGCCAACAGCGCCGAATTCGACGAGGCCTCTCCCTATCCCGTCATTCATTTGATGTCGGATCAGCAGTCTGTCAGTGACAAAGGCGGGACAATGCGGCTGGGGTCCTATGTCTGCATGCTCGGGGAGGGAACGCTGGCCCAGAAAATGTACGGGGTCAGCGAAGTCCGTGAGCGCCATCGGCATCGGTACGAATTCAACAACCACTACCGAGAGCGGTTACTGGCCAAGGGGTTTGTATTAAGTGGACTGTCGCCGGACGGCCGACTCGTCGAGATCATCGAATTGAAAGATCACCCCTGGTTCCTGGCGACGCAGTTCCATCCGGAATACAATTCTCGGCCACACCACCCGCATCCGCTGTTTAGCGGGTTTGTGGGAGCAGCGTTGCGCCGCAAGTGCGGCCACTAAGGTGAGATGCTGAAACCAGCTTTCAGCTTCGTTCTCGGCTCGCTGAAAGGCCGGTTTGAGCATCTCACGGGAAGTTGGAAGTGCACTTTGAGTATCCCGTAGAACGGATACATGAGAAGATGACTCACCAAGTTCACATCGGTTCCTTCAGCGTCGGTGCAGGTGCCAGGCCATTTCTGATTGCCGGGCCCTGTGTCATTGAGAGTGAGCAGCTCGTGCTGGAAACGGCGGCCCAAATCGCTGAGGTTGCCAAGTCGCTGGGCATGCCCTATATATTCAAATCGTCCTTCGACAAAGCGAACCGGACCTCCATTACGTCGTATCGTGGGCCGGGACTCGAAAAGGGGCTGGCGGTGCTGAAGAAGGTCAAAGATCAGTTAGGCCTTCCGGTCTTGACGGATGTCCATACGGAAGAACAGGCGACCGAGGCAGGGAGAATTGTGGACGTACTCCAGATTCCCGCTTTCCTCTGCCGACAGACTGATTTGCTCATCGCAGCGGCGAAGACCGGTAAAGTGGTGAATGTAAAAAAGGGCCAGTTTCTCTCTCCACAAGAAATGGGTAACGCAGTGAAAAAAGTGGAGGAAGCCGGAAACAGGGGGATCATCCTGACCGAGCGAGGGTCGTCGTTCGGCTACAATAATCTCGTCGTAGATATGAGATCATTTCCAGTCCTTCGGAGCTTCGGCTACCCGGTGGTTTTTGATGCCACGCATAGTGTGCAGTTACCAGGTGGCGGGGGAACCAAGTCCAGTGGTCAGCGTGAATTCGTCGAACCCCTGGCCTGTGCGGCAGCCGGCGCAGGCGTCGACGGCTTTTTCATGGAAGTACATCCAGATCCAGACAAAGCCTTATCGGATGGGCCCAATATGGTGCCGCTACATCAATTGAAATCTTTGCTAGAACGGGTCATACGAATATGCGACGCATCTCATCCTCGAAAGTAGCCAAACCAAAGAGCAAAAGTAGTCTCGACGTAGGCCGTCGTGTGCTGGACATCGAAGCTCGTGCCGTCCATGCCCTGCTTCAACGTCTCGATGACGGGTTTTCGGAAGCCGTCGACCTGCTCTATCGCTGCAAGGGTAAAGTGGTTGTTTCGGGCATGGGCAAGTCAGGACTGATAGGGCAGAAGATCGCAGCTACCATGGCGAGTACAGGGACGCCGTCGTTTTTTCTCCATCCGGCCGAAGGGCTACACGGCGACCTCGGCATGTTGGCGCGCCGGGATGTCACCGTTGCGATTTCAAATAGCGGGGAGACTGAGGAAATCCTACACCTCCTGCCATACATGGAACGCATGGGCATTCCAGTTGTGGCGATCGTCGGCCGTAAAGGCTCGACATTAGCAAAGAATAGTGCCGTTGTGTTGGATGTATCCGTCGCTGAAGAAGCCTGCCCCATGGGCCTAGCTCCGACGGCGAGTACGACTGTGGCGCTTGCGATGGGGGATGCCCTGGCCGTTGCATTGCTCGAGAAGCGTGGATTCAAGGAACAGGATTTTGCGCAGTTTCATCCAGGTGGATCGCTTGGACGTCGGCTGCTGGTCAAAGTGCGGGACCTCATGCACAAGGGGCAGGAGGTGCCACAAGTCAAAGAGGCAGTCCTCGCCTCCGAGGCCATTCTCGAAATGTCGGCTAAAAAACTCGGCATGACCACGGTAGTTGATCGAGCCGGGGCGCTTCTCGGGATCATTACCGACGGCGACCTCCGACGATTTCTCCAAGAAGGTGGCGATTTCTCGAAGATCACTGCGGGGGCTTTGGCCTCGCGCCACCCCAAGATGATCGGGCCAGATGAGCTGGCAGCCAAGGCAGTCGAAATGATGGAGCGCTATGCCATCACGACGCTCGTTGTCGTGAACAGTGCCAAGGGAATTGTCGGGGTCGTGCATCTGCATGATCTGCTGAAACATGGAATCGTCTGATATACAGAACGCTGAAAAGGGGAGCGAGGTAGCTGGGACGATCCCAGTGCTCGCAGAACGCACACGATAAGACGGTCCTCGTCCGATGCGTGCAGTTGGGATCATCCCAGCCACCCCTTAGTAATCGACAGATCGCCTGCGGCCTTGCTGAGCGAACATTTTGAGCATTCTGTGATGGAATGCTGTTCCATGGTGCTAAAATGGAGCTCTCTTTGCTGACTGGCTAATGGAATGAGTAACCGATGAATATCGTACGGGCAGCGTGGAAATCAGTCGGGCAGGAATCTCTCAACCTGCCGAATGTTATCACGCTCACTCGTATCCTCTTGATTCCTGTTTTCGTGGTGCTGTTTGTCACCCCGACTGAGGATCGATCCCTCAGTGCGGCTGCCGTCTTTGTGATCGCAGCGGTGACAGATTTGCTGGATGGCTATCTGGCTCGCCGGAACGGCCAAGTGACCACACTCGGGAAGTTGCTAGACCCCATCGCTGACAAATTGCTGGTCCTCTCCGCTTTGATTCTCCTGGTCAATCTGGATCGCGTGAGTGCACTGGTTGCGATACTGATCATCGCACGCGAAGTTGCGGTCACAGGCGTCCGCGCCATCGCGGCTGGTGAAGGGATGGTGATTGCAGCTGAGACCACAGGAAAATATAAGATGGCGCTCCAAGTGGTGGCGATTGTACTGTTGATTCTCGAAGACACGTTTATGTCAGACTTTGGCAATCTGCATCTCGCCGGTATCGTGACACTCTATCTATCGCTGTTGCTCGGCTACATCTCAGGCGGCCAATACGTCTGGAGTTTTTGGAAACAGGTTGTCGCAAAGGGGCTCTGATTAATCATCCTGCCTGTGTGGACATCCTGTAGCACATTGAGTCTGATTTCTCAGACAAACCTCCATGGATCATCCAGGGTTAGTGGCAGTGTTTGCAGTTGTCGGTTATCTGCTGGGGGCCATTCCCTTCGGCGTTGTCGTATCAAAGGCCCTAGGCCTTCCCGATCCACGAACGGTCGGAAGCAAGAATGTCGGTTTCACCAATGTGCTCCGGGTATCAGGTACGAAGGCAGGCGTTCTTACTCTTCTCGGAGACATGGGGAAGGGGTGGGTGTTGGGCTGGGCTGCCATGCAGTGGCTTACGGATGAATCCTTCATCATGGTCGTCGCGATTTCTCCAATTCTCGGGCATCTTTTCTCACCATTTTTAAGTTTCAAGGGAGGGAAGGGGGTCGCGACGGCGGTAGGAGCAGTGCTCGGTCTCTCTCCTTCTATTGGACTCCTCGTGTTGTTGATCTGGTTGGGGACTGTAGCGATCTGGCGCTATTCATCTGCCGGTGCATTGGCAGCCTTTTCATGTCTTCCGGTCGTGGCGATTGTCAATGAACAACGGCAGGAATTCTTAATCTTTTCCCTAATTGTAAGCGGGTTAATCTGGTTCAAACACAAAGATAATATTGTTCGGATTTGGAAGGGGACGGAGAGTAAAATCGGGCAAAAGAAGCAGGAAGAGGAAGCAGGGAGAGGAAGATAGGGAGCAGTGAGGCGTCCTTCTTGCTCGCGGAAGCCGAGCAATAAGAATGTGCTCCCTCGACGCGGTTGTCCATTCCATCCTTTAAAACTTGCTTGGTATCCCTTAAGGTTGGGGCTGACTGATCTAGGCTCCATTCCTTCCCTTGTATCGCAGCGCGTTCTGCGAGCATGAAGGGCGCCTGGGACACTCCTTATCCATCCTTCAAGTCCTTACCCAATCCCGCCATTGACACCCTTCTGCAGACGGACTACCTTGCGGTGAAAGAATTGGGACTCTTGGTAACATTGCAAATTCTCGTGAGGGGGTGACGATGGACGGTACATTATGTCGTTCCAATCTGGTTCGGCTCGGGGTTCCTGGTTTCGTGATCGTCTTAGGCCTTTCCTTGATCGGCTGTCCTCAGCCGATACCTAGGGTCGCGATTCCGAATTCGGATCCGTCTCCTCCAACTATGGTCTGGCAGACGTACAACATGTCGACGAAGGAGAGTGGACAGATCGTGAAAGATGGTCAGTCTCTTGATGTACCAGCCGATGAACAATACGTGGTGACATTGGCTGTTGAAGATCTCAATAGTGGCGTGAGGGATGTCACCTTGAATGGCAACGTCCAATATACGTGCGAGCAGGGAAGCCAGGTCGAGAACAAGAAATTACCTCTTGAACCCCAGGAAACGAAGCCTACGCCAGACCAAGAAAATAAAGTGCCCATTACCGCATCACTAGTCTATGCAGTGGAATTTGGCAAGATGGGGTGTAAAGAAAACTGGACATTTGGTGGGGGAAAACTGTCTTTAGTCGGCAAAGCACATAATTTCGTTGGCGGGGCGGAGATGAAGACACTGCACATTAATTTGAAGAAACAACTCTCAAGGTAATTAAGACCATGCCTCCTATAGGGACCCGCCAGTGAAACAGGGCTACCGGTTGATCATTGTCGATAAGGACGGTGCACTAGTCTCTGAGTTTCAACTGACGGAAAACGCCCTGGCTCAGCCGGAGGCCTTTGTCGGGGCGCTCAAACAATCGATCGAGGATGTTGAAGAGGAAGAGTCCTGATATAAAAAGACCGTTGTTTGGCCTGTCTGGTCGGTCTGGTTCATCCGGTTTATTTAGTTTCCTTGGTTTGTCTAGTTTGATGGTTGAACGAAACTAACCAGATGAACAAAACAAACCAGATAAACAGATCAACCTTTCCGGCAGTCAGGTGCGCGGTCGATTAGGGTTCGGTTTTTAGAGATAGTCCCCTCCAATATGCCTGTCGCATTGACGATTCCAGCATGCATTAGATGCTTGACTCCCGTACCCATTGCGCCCAGAGTGACAGGGCGAGGTATGAAGCTCGCTGACTGTCCTATCTCTTGCGCTTCCTGATCTTTCCTGGCGTGACCGATTCTCCAGTCTCCTCCGTTTCGATGTCAGAGTTTCTCCGAACGGCTGTATGCCTTGTGTCATGGTCTGCTGATGTTGGCGGCCAGGACGCCGGCCATGCTCCAGAGGACTATTCGACCCACGCTCTCATTCCATAGAAAGGAGTGAGCCATGCTCTAATATGCACTGATGTTCCTTGTGGTCGGTGTAATTGCCGGCGCCCTGAATCTTGCCGGGGTGTCTGCGGTTGCGGTTCAGATTTCGTGGATTCTGTTCCTGATAGGGATCGTGTTGGTCGCGATCCATGTGATCACAGGACGATCGGACCGGATTGCATGACCGGAAACTGTCAGGATGTCAACAGCGTCACGGCGTGATGATCTGATGCCACGGTGAAGCTGAGGTATCGATGCTGTACATAGGAAGAAGATGCGATGAATGCTGAACAACTCAAGGGGAAATGGAGTCATTTCAAAGGTGATTTGAAACAGAAGTGGGACAAGTTTACCGATGATGATTTGAAGCAGATCGAAGGCAACTACGAGAAATGTATCGGCAAAGTTCAGGAACGGTATGCCGGGAAAAAGGCGAACTGATGAAGTGGGCGGACGCATGGCATGAGAAGCCTGCCGCGCCGAAAGCCGTGGAGAAGAAGCCCCGCTGAGTGGCTTCCACTCGCGAAAGACGTTGGACGAAACACTTTTACATTTCGGTTAAGGAGAAGACCATGAACACACGCTATATCCTGACACTCTGCACAGCTTTGGTTATCTGTGGGGCACTTATCACAGGATCGGCATACGCGGTCAGCAAGGCCGACGAGAAGACGCCGATCAATGACACATGGATGACGGCGAAGACCAAGATTGCGCTGTTTGCCGATGCCCGGGTCAAGGGGAGCGAGATCACTGTCGAGACCTCACAGGGCTCGATGATAATCCGTGGCAAGGTTGATTCTGACGAGGCGAAACAGGCGGCGGAAGGGATCGCCAAAGGAATCGACGGCGTCAAGACGGTGAAGAACGAGCTCCAAGTCGTCGCCCCTGCCAAACGCGAGGCGATTGATGACAAAGATGCGTCAATTACGACCAGGGTCAATGCACAGATCGCGAAAGACACCTATCTGAAGGGTGCGGGTATCCATACCCAGACCAATGCTGGCGTGGTTTCGCTGACCGGCGAAGTTTCGAGTCTGATGGCCAGCGCCCAGGCGTCTTGGACTGTCTGGCAGGTTCCCGGCGTGAAGTCGGTGAAGAACGATCTGACGGTGAAGGAAAAATCCTAAGATCTGATACTCACGAAGCGAGAGATTTACGTCCGTCGATATCCGACCATCGTGGTGTCGACGGACGATGAGGAATGGCCGTGGCTTTGGAGTTACTGTTTTCCCATATGGCCGGTGCCCCTGTGCTCGACTCTCGCATTTCGAAGCTCGGAAATATGTTTCTTGGCTGGAAAGAATGCCCGGTAATCGTCAACTAAAGGAGCGAATATGAAGATATATAGTGGGTGGGGAAGTATGAAGGTGAGAAACAAACGAGCACGGGCAACTCGGAAACCAAAAATCCGATGGGAGATCCTGGGCCTTCAAGATCCTCTTCGTGCTAGTCTGACGACCTCAATGGAAGACATTCGTCAGCAAGTATCGAGCCTGGCAAGATGTGGGCTCGAGCAGAGTACTCGCTCCTGCGCGGCTGAACGAAACGCCAAAGCCACCGACCAGGCTCCTGACTCAAGTAACAAGCGTCGCCGGGGAGCGACAGATTCGTCGCGGTCATGATACGGGACAGGGTCTTGGCCGGCGCTTTCTCGCCGTCTCATTTTGCAAGGGTCAATTTACTCGGCACGGATTTGGCCTGGCTTCACTGGGACCCACAATCACGTATGTTTCAGCAAGTTCTAAGAATCATTGGCTTTGATTCAAATTGTCGAAGCAATGTTAATCGTCCTCTTTTGTCTTCTAATCATAATAGGATCCCATAGGCAGCCATAGCTCTATTTATTGATAAAGGTAACTACGTGGAGGTGAAGAAAAGAACCATGCTATGCTCGAACATTGAAATGGAAAAGGCCAGGGAGACGCTGGATCCAGAAAAGGCCTTTTAGCAAGTCACGAGAAATGGGCGGGCCAATGCACGCAGGCCGTCACCGCGATTGAATATGAAACCGTGTCTGCGGACATGCAGTGCCCTTCCCGATATAGGCTCCCAAACCAATGAAGGAGAGATGCGATGACACCAGAGGAACAAACCGCGAAGATGAAGAAAGCGATCACCCAGGCCATAAAAGTGATGGGAGATCGCTTTGGTTCGACGGAAACAGATGTTGAGAAAGCGATTGACGAGCTGAAGGCGTCCATGCAGACGGCGCCAGCTGCAGCTGCAGCGGCCCAGCTTCTTCAGAGACAGGCAGCTGTGGCCGCTGGGACGTAGTGGCTATAAACCAGATTATCTCGTTCAATCATGAAGACCATGACGAGTAGATTCCCCGTTCTCGCGCCGACTGAGAGGGTATGGGCGAGTTCGTAGGGAGGACAATCGAGGTCACTCAGGTCGTGGGTCGTGACCAGTATGAGAGGAGAATGTTATGAAAAAGGCTACGCAAGTCTATGTGCTGACGCTGAATGCACCGTCAAGAAACGCGGTTTGCCTCTGGACAGGGGCGAACATCCATTCGTTGCGGCACTGTTCCAGCAAGAAAATTGATCGTACGTTGGCGGAGATGCAGCAGCATGTGGATGATTTGCAGCGCACTATCAGCGTGCAGGCGACAGGCGGATCGTATTCCATCAATCGCTCTCGATAATGTTCCACTGCTGGTGGAACACACTGACTCAGAAAGAAGGCAGCCAGCATGCCGGACAATGCAAGAGATAAGAGGGTTCATGCCGTCGCCAAGTCGGGGACATTCTCTCTGAGGGCGAGGCCATCAAGCCTATGAGTAAGAACGACAAGCGCCTGTATGCGAAACGCGAGCCCAAGTCCTTGCAGCAAGACGTCTAGGGTGAGATGAGGCGTGTTTTTCTGCCGTGACTTCTTTCCCTAAGATTGTGCGAAACGACTATTCAGCTCTCTGCATGTGGTCTTTGACAGGGCAGCGGAGTGTGCTGTGCCGGCAAGCATAGCAGAGGAGCAGCTGGATGACTGAACAAAAGGCTGATGGTAGACCCCGTTGGCGCCTTCCGTCCGACGATTACTGGTCCACTCCCTTTGCCGAATCGTTGTTGCAGCATTTGGATCTGTATCCTGGAGCCTCCATTCTCGACATTGCCTGTGGCAACGGAATTCCGGCTTTCTATCTGGCGGAGCAAGTGGGGCCCACCGGACAGGTCTTGGCTATTGATCTCAGTGGGCGTCAAGTCGAGAGCGCGCGAACGATTCAAGGTGCGCAACTCCCGTGGCTGAGATTCGAGTGCCTGGATATGCGGGCATTGCCTCCGCACCTACCCTGCTTCGACCGTATCACCGGCAATCTTTCCGTTATGTTCTTGCGGCCACACCGCTTCGAGGCAGTCCAGGGATTGGTGGAACATCTCAAATCCGATGGTCAACTGGTGTTGACCTTTCCCTCGCTCGGTACATTCGATTCGCTCTGGCGTCGGATTGATCATGAAATGGCAGAGCATGGTCTCCTGGTGGAACGCCATCGGCTTGAAACCTATCTCGCTGAGCGGCCGTCAGTAGAAGAGGTTCATGGATGGTTAGAGAGGCTCCGACTTACACGTATTGTCGTAACCGAATATCCGTTGAACGTGGCGACTGGCCCCGGCCAAGCGTTTCTATACCATCCACTGCTCAGGAGCGGTTTTCTTGATGACGCCTATGAATGTTTCGATGATCGTGGGTTAGCGAATCAGGTGATGACAAGTGTCGCGAAAGATGTGGAAAGCTTCACGCCACTGATTGCGCAACGGTGCGTATTGTCAGGGTGGAAGTGACAGCAGGAGTCGTGACAAGTGTATCAAGGGTTTGCCTCGGAGTTTTTTCCATATGAGCGTCGCTGAGGTATGAGAACTGAGGATCGAGGTATGAGGGGTAACGAGAAGGGGCGCTCCAAACGAAGCACCCCTTCTGCAGCTAAGGCGTATCGGCGCTTTTTTAGAAGCGACCGCGACCGCCACGATCTCCGCCGCCGCCACCGAAACGACCACCGCCGCCGCCACCGCCAGTGCGGGGTTCTTGTGGCTTGGCCTCGTTGACAGTCAGAGGACGTCCGTCCATCTGTGAGCCGTTCAACGCGGTAATCGCGGCCTTGGCTTCTTCCGGTGTGGACATCTCGACGAAGCCGAAGCCTCGTGATTGCCCGGTAAACTTGTCTGTAATCACACGCGCAGACTCGACGGTGCCATGCGCAGCGAAGAGGGTGGTGAGCTGTGATTCAGTTGCCGCATAGGGCAACCCGCCGACATA